>Ga0307434_1001105_pt1 | contig 15215 bp, 25 predicted proteins | sample SalMarWE160220MG_FD_202156 | JGI IMG/M metagenome (GOLD analysis project Ga0307434, IMG submission 202156) | Salt marsh sediment microbial communities from the Plum Island Ecosystem LTER, Massachusetts, United States - WE1603-220 | ecosystem: Environmental > Aquatic > Marine > Intertidal zone >... | reverse complement strand
AAAGGGTAAGAGGATTTAAGGTATGTCAAGGCGTAAACGAAAAATAGCTATTCGAGATATTGGAGTAGATCCCCGTTTTGGGTCACCCCTTATTCAAAAACTTATTAATGTTATTATGTGGCGCGGTAAAAAGAATACAGCCCGCTATATTGTTTATGAAGCAATGAATTTATTGCTAAAAAAAACAAATGGCGATGAAAAAAAGGCATTGGATATTTTTCATAGAGCTTTTGAGCAAGTAGCCCCACATGTTGAAGTTCGTTCACGACGAGTCGGTGGTAGTGTTTATCAAATTCCTCGGGAAGTAAAACAAAGACGTCGACAAGCATTAGGGCTTCGTTGGATTGTTCAAGCTGCAGCAACACGACCGAATAAAACAATGGGAATGCGGCTTGGCAATGAATTGCTTGATGCAAGCGAGTCTCGGGGAGGGGCAGTTAAAAAAAGGACTGATGTTCAGCGAATGGCAGAAGCAAATCGAGCATTTTCTCATTATGCATGGTAATTAAAGGTATCGAAGTGAGTGAACCATTAAAAAAATATAGAAATATAGGTATTGCTGCTCATATTGATGCAGGAAAGACAACAGTAACTGAACGAATTTTGTTTTATACTGGTATTTCACATAAAATTGGAGAAGTTCATAAGGGTGAAGCAGTAATGGATTGGATGGAGCAAGAACGAGAACGTGGTATTACCATTACGTCAGCGGCGACAACTGCATTTTGGGATGGTCACCAAATTAATATTATTGACACACCCGGTCATGTTGATTTTACTATTGAAGTAGAGCGTTCTTTGCGTGTTTTAGACGGTGTTGTTGCTGTTTTTTCAGGAGTTGATGGAGTTCAGCCTCAATCTGAAACCGTATGGCGTCAGGCTAATCGTTATAAAGTCCCACGTATTATTTTTGTTAATAAACTTGACCGAATTGGCGCAGACTATTTTCATGTACTTGCTGATATTAAAAATAAATTAGGAGCACGAACAATTGCTATGCAGATTCCTGTTGGTGTTTCAGAAGATTTTTATGGAATTATTGATGTTCTTACCCAACGAATGGCTACATTTCAAGGTGAAATGGGTGAAATTGTTAATTGGCAAGATATTCCAAAAGAATATAAAGAAAAGGCTGAAGAATTACGTATGCAACTTATTGAAGCAGCAGCTGATTTTGATGATGATTTGACAGAAAAATATTTAAATGATGAAAAAATTTCAGTTGAAGAAATTAAACGTGGGTTGCGAAAAGGTGTTCTAAAACAAGAAATTGTGCCAGCATTTTGTGGAACTGCATTTAAAAATAAAGGAGTACAGCTTTTGTTAGATGGCGTTGTTGATTACTTGCCATCTCCATTAGATGTTCCACCTATTGAAGGAACTAATCAGGATACTGGGCAAAAAGATTTAATTGAAGCTAATCCAACCAAACCATTTTATGCGCTTGTTTTTAAAATTATGACAGATCCATTTGTTGGGGTTCTTAATTTTGTGCGTGTTTATTCTGGAAAATTGCAAGCAGGTTCTTATGTTTACAATATTCGTACGGGGTCAAAAGAACGAGTAAGCCGATTGCTTAAAATGCATGCTGATAAGCGTGAAGAAGTAAAAAGTATAGAGGCTGGTGATATAGCAGCAGTTGTAGGAGTGAAGGACACAATTACCGGTGATACGCTCTGTAGTGAAAAAATGCCAATTTTACTTGAATCAATTACTATTCCTACACCGGTTATTTCTACCTCTGTTGAACCAGAGAACAAAGGTGATTATGAAAAAATGGCTCTAGCTCTTAAAAAAATAATGCAAGAAGATCCTTCATTTAAGTTTTCCTATAATGAAGAAACAGGGCAAACGGAAATTTCTGGTATGGGGGAGTTACATCTTGAAATTATTGTTGATCGATTAAAAAGAGAACATAAAGTTGATGTTAAGCAAGGAAAATTACAGGTTGCATTCAAGGAAACGGTACAAAAACCTGCTGATGCCGAAGGAAAATTTATTCGACAATCAGGAGGACGTGGTCAGTATGGTCATGTATGGATTAAAATGGAGCCACTTGAGCGTGGAGAGGGATATACATTTGAAAATAAAATTGTCGGGGGAACTATTCCTCGAGAATTTATTCCCGGTATTGAAAAAGGTATCAAAGATGCAATGACATCAGGTGTATTAGGGGGCTATCCAGTAGTTGATTTCCGTGTTACACTATATGATGGTTCTTTTCATGAAGTTGATTCTTCTGAAATTGCATTTAAAGTAGCAGCGTCTATGGCTTTTAGAGCAGCAATGAGTAAAGCTTCTCCTGTTTTACTTGAGCCGATAATGAAAGTGGTTGTTGATACACCGGAAGAATTCATGGGGGATGTTATGGGTGACCTTAATTCCCGACGTGGAAGAATTTTGGGTATGGAAGGAGAGCCGGATAAACAGGTAATTACCGCAGAAGTGCCACTTGGTAATATGTTTGGATACGCTACCATACTTCGTTCTATGACGAAGGGACGCGCTAATTATGCAATGGAATTTGCTTGTTACCGCGAAGTTCCTAAGAATGTGGAAAGCACTGTATTGGAAAAGAAATAAATGATTTATAAAATGAATTTAACTTTTGGGAGACTAAACGATGGCACGGGATGTTTTTAAGAGAACTAAGCCACATTTAAACATTGGTACTATAGGTCACGTTGATCATGGAAAAACAACATTAACTGCCGCTATTACCAATCATTTAGCAAAAAAGGGCATGGCACAAGCAAAAGCTTTTGCAGAAATTGATAATGCACCTGAAGAAAAAGAACGTGGTATTACCATTGCAACATCCCATGTTGAATATGAGACTGACAAGCGTCATTATGCTCATATAGATTGTCCTGGGCATGCTGATTATGTAAAAAATATGATCACTGGTGCTGCGCAAATGGATGGTGCAATTTTAGTAGTTTCTGCAGTTGATGGTGCAATGCCACAAACAAGAGAGCATATTGTTTTAGCAAAAAATGTTAACGTCCCTGCGTTAGTTGTTTATTTAAATAAAGTTGACATGGTTGATGATCCTGAAATGGTTGAAATGGTTGAAGAAGAAATTCGGGATTTACTTTCAAAATATGATTTTCCTGGGAACGATATACCTGTTATAAAAGGTTCTGCATTAAAATCACTAGAAGGGGATGATAGTGAAATTGGAACAAAATCAATTGACCGGTTAATGGAGGTAATAGATGAATACATTCCTGAACCAGTTCGAGAGATAGACAAGCCGTTCTTGATGCCAATTGAATCAGTATTTTCAATTCCAGGGCGTGGTACAGTGGCAACAGGCAGAATAGAAGCAGGGGAAGTTAAAGTTGGTGAAGAGGTAGAAATTGTTGGCTTTGGGGAAACAATTAAAACAGTAGTAACTGGTGTTGAAATGTTTAGAAAAACATTGGACCATGGTCAAGCTGGTGATAATGTTGGTTTATTGCTTCGTGGGGTGAAAAAAGAAGAAATTGAGCGAGGAATGGTTATCGCAAAACCAAAAAGTATTACTCCACACAAAAAATTTAAAGCAAAAATTTATGTATTGTCTAAGGAAGAAGGTGGTAGACATAGTCCATTTTTCAATGGATATCGTCCACAATTTTATTTCCGAACAACCGATGTTACTGGTATTGTCACATTGCCAGAAGGTAGAGAAATGGTGATGCCTGGTGATACTGTTGAAATTTCTGCAGAACTTATTTCTCCAATAGCAATGGACAAAGATTTGCGATTTGCTGTTCGAGAAGGTGGTAGAACAGTGGGTTCTGGTGTTGTTACTGATATTATTGAATAAATTTAGGTGATTAATGAAGAAACAACGTATTAGACTTAAACTTCGATCATATGATCATCGCCTATTGGATAAAGCAGTTAAGCAAATAGTATTAACTGCAAAACGAACAGGGGCTCAGTTAATGGGGCCTGTTCCCCTTCCAAATCGAAGGCAATGTTTTACAGTATTGCGTGCACCAAATATTGATAAAAAATCACGAGAGCAGTTTGAGTTGATAACTCATAAGCGTATTTTAGATATAGTTGCTCCTTCAGATAAGACGATGGATGCGCTTATGAAATTGAATATTTCATCAGGTGTCGATGTTGAAATTAAGTAATTAATTTGGAAAGGGTTTTCTCATGGTAGCGGGCATATGGGGTTGCAAGGTAGGAATGACTCAAATTTTTGCGAAGGATAAAGTAATACCAGTTACTGTTGTTGATGTTGGTCATTGGTTAGTAACCAATATTAAAACTATGAATAACAATGGATATAATGCACTTCAAGTTGCTTGTGTTAAAAAAAGGTATAGAAATGAAGAATTTTCAAAGGATTGGTTAAAAAAACCGAATAAATATTTTAGTTTTATTAAAGATATTCCCGTAGCTAAAGATGTTTCTTCGGAAGTTGTTATTGGTCAGCCAGTTAATTTTTTTTCTGAATTTTTAAAAGGAAATAAGGTTGATGTTTTTGGCAAAACAAAAGGACGTGGTTTTGCTGGTGTTGTAAAAAGACATAATTTTAGTGGTCCTCCTGGCAGTCACGGTTCAACTATGGGTAATCGACCAGGGTCAATCGGATTTATAACTGCTTGTGGTAAGGTAATAAAGGGGAAAAAAATGCCTGGACGATTAGGACATGAACAACGAGTAATGAAAAATTTAGAAATTATAGAAATGAAAGAAAATGAAAAAACTTTGTTTGTTCGTGGATCTGTTCCAGGGAAAACAGGAACTTTTGTTTTTATTCGTAAGGCATAAGAAGTGTTGCATAAATAGGTAAAATAATGGATAAAGAAAATCAAAAAAATAATGAAAAAAGCAATAAAGCAGTGATAATTACTGCTGAAATGCTTGGTATTCAAAAACCAACAAAAATGATTGGGCTTTCTTCTTTTTCAAATTGGATACATATTTTGCGACAAAATTGGCGTCAAGGTACCGTGAGCTGTAAAGGAAGGGCTGATGTTGATCGTTCAAACAAGAAGCCATGGAAACAAAAAGGAACTGGTCGAGCACGATCAGGTTCAGCACGATCACCATTATGGCGTGGAGGGGGTGTTATTTTTGGTCCGCAGCCGCGAACAAAAACATTGAAAATTACAAAAAAATTGAAAAAAAGAGTATTAAAAAACATATTTTTTGATTTTTTAACCAGTGGTAAATTATTATGTCCTGATTGGTCAATGAAAGATAATAAACCTTCAACAGCTGCTGCCTATAAGTTATTGAAGGAGCTTAATTTACTTAATAAAAAAATAACTTTATTTATCCCTGTGCAAGACAAATTGACCTATGCATCATTTACCAATATTCCTCAAGTGCGGATATTATATTTTGATCAATTAAACGCTTTTGATTTAACTGATAATGATTATTTATTAATTTTAAAAAAAGATTTTGAAGAATTTAAAAGGGCTTTATCATGGATATAAACATTTACAATGTTATTAAAGGGCCAGTTATGTCAGGTAAGGCTTTTTTACTTAATAAAAAATTAAATAAATTGATGCTTAATGTTCATCCACAGGCAAATAAAAAACAAATAAAATATGCATTAGAAAAGCTTTTTAATGTAAAAGTTGAAAAAGTAAATACCTTGCGCAAAAAAGGGAAAACTCGTATTGTGAAGCGCATTACTATACAAAGACCGTTAACAAAGAGGGTCATTGTCACACTAATGGAAGGTTATAAGCTTGATTTATTTGACCAAACAGGATCAGGTATTGTTGCGAATGTACCAGAGGCAGCTAAAATAGAACGAGGGAAACAATAATGGCAATAAAGAAAAGAAAGCCTCGTAATCCATCATTACGATTTCAATCTTATTTGGTTTCTACTGATATTACGAAAAAAAAGCCAGAAAAAAAATTAACTACCGGGTTGTGTAAATCAAAAGGTGGCCGTAATAGTTACGGAAGAATAACATCACGATATCGTGGTGGTGGTGCTGCAAAAAAATATCGCCTTATTGATTTTAAGCGGGCTGAAAGAGATGTGTTAGGAAAAATAGCTGCAGTTGAGTACGATCCAAATCGTAATGTTCGTATTGGGTTAGTTGTTTATGCAAATGGAGCAAAACGTTACATATTACTTCCAACAAGTTTGGCAGTTAATAGTACGGTAATAGCTAGTGAGCAAGCAGATGCGAAAATTGGTAATGCAATGCCACTTAAAAATATCCCAGATGGATTTATGGTACATAACATTGAAATTCGTCCCGGTTCAGGTGGTACTTTTGCAAGAAGTGCGGGAACAGCGGCGCAAATTTTTGGTAAAAGTGATGGTTTTGTAACATTAAAGATGCCATCAGGAGAAATCCGTATGGTGTTAGGAAATTGCTGGGCAACAATTGGTGAACTTGGTAATGCTGATTATAAAAATATTTCGTGGGGAAAAGCTGGCCGTCGTAGATATTTAGGTATTCGTCCGCATGTTCGTGGTATGGCAATGAATCCAGTAGATCATCCACATGGTGGTGGTGAAGGGCGTTCAAAGTCTGGATCACATCCTCAATCACCTTGGGGAAAGGGATGCAAGGGAACTCGTACTCGACATAAAAGAAGAAAAAATTCATTAATTTTAAGAAGAAGAAAATCGTAACAAGGAAAATTATGATTTTTTATAATTTTTAGATTGAGAGGAAAAGGTAAGGTATATGACTCGTTCTGCAAAAAAAGGGCCTTATGTTCAAGGGCCATTATATAAAAAAGTTAAAAAAGTTAAGGCGAGTGGTAAGCGAGAAGTAATAAAAACATGGTCAAGACGGAGCATGGTTACCCCTGATTTTGTTGGATTAACTATTGCTGTTCATAATGGTAAAAAATTTGTTTCTGTTTTTATTACGGAAAATATGGTTGGTCATTATTTAGGTGAATTTGCACCTACTCGTATGTTTCGTTTGCATAGTGGTCAGCGTAAAGCTGGAGTAACTGCTTCATAACAGAGTTGCCACTTGTCAATAATTACGGTAAAATAATTGTATTATAGCTATTTTGTTTTTTAATTTGAAAAGTTTTTGATAAATATGGGATTCAGGCAATGCAATTTGTAGCAAAAACTCGATATATTCGTTTTTCTCCATATAAGTTACGGCCATTGGTTAACATGATTCGTGGTAAAAATGCTCGTTATGCATTGCATTGGCTTGCAACAGCTTCTTTAAAACGAGCAATTCCTTTACAAAAGATGCTTAAATCTGCGGTAGCAAATGCAAAATATTTGAAAAATGTAGAGCCAGTAAATCTTATTATAAAAGACATACGGATTGATCAAGGACCAACCTACCGCTATTTTAAACCAGGGGCAATGGGACGGTCGCGTATATTGAGGAAGCGACTAAGTCATGCGAGTATTGTTTTAGAATCTGTTGAAAAGAAAGAGGCATAACGTGGGACAAAAAGTTAATCCAATAGGATTTCGAGTAGGGATTTATCGTGATTGGGATGCTCGATGGTTTGCCCGAGATATTTCATATGGTAAGCAGGTAATAGAAGACTTAAAAATTAGAAAATTTTTACTTAATAGTCTTGAAAGTGCTGAAATTGCACGTATAGAAATTGAAAAAGCAGGTGATAGTGTTCGCATTATTATTCATTCTGGGCGTCCTGGCTACATTATTGGTAAACGTGGGCAAGAAATTGAAACATTGCGTAATCAATTAGCGGCTATGCTTAAAAAGCGTAATATAGAAATTTCAGTACAAGAAGTAGCAAAACCAGAATTAGATGCAACATTAATTGCAAAAAGTATTGCAGATCAGATTGTAAAAAGAGTCAGTTACAAGCGTGCAATGAAGCGAGCAGCACAGACAGCAATGAGAACGGGGGCAAAAGGAATTAAAATTTGTTGTTCTGGTCGTTTACATGGGGCTGAAATTGCACGTGTTGAATGGACAAGAATAGGTTCAGTTCCACTGCAAACATTGCGTGCAGATATAGATTATGGTTTTGCGCAAGCAAAAACTACCTATGGAATTATTGGTGTTAAGGTTTGGATTTGTAAAGGTGAATACCAGCATATTAGATAGAAAGAATTGTTATGTTAATGCCGAAAAAAATTAAATTTAGAAAAGTTCAACGAGGAAGATTAAAAGGACAGTCAAAGGGAGCTAAAACAATGTCGTTTGGCACTTATGGCTTACGTGCAATAGAACCTTCTTATTTAAGTGCTCAACAAATAGAGGCGATGCGGGTAACGATTTCTCGAAATCTTAAAAAAGTTGGAAAATTATTTTTGAGGGTATTTCCGAGCAAGCCAATAACTAAAAAACCAGCAGAAACAAGAATGGGAAAAGGTAAAGGTAATGTTGAAAATTGGGTTGCAGTAGTAAAAAGAGATCGCATAATATGTGAAATAATAGGTCTTGATGAACCAACAGCAAAAAAAGTTTTGCATTCAGCTTCACATAAATTACCAATGAAAACAAGGATTGTGAAAAGGGATTAACTCTCATTGATTAAATAACATGAGCAGATGAAATATGAAAAACGTGGAATTTAAAAAAGAATTAAAAAGCTTAACTGTTGAGCAATTAAAAGAAAAACTTGAAGATTTACGAAAAAAGTTATTTAGTCTGAGACTTAATGCAACAACAGCACATGTTAAAGATTATTCACAGTTTAAGAAGCTGAAAAAAAATATTGCATGTGTATTAACAGTTATGAATCAAAATAATTATGGCGTAAAAGGCTTATAAAAAATGATAAATGAGAAGAAAAAATTATACATTGGTAAAGTTGTCTCAGATAAAATGGACAAAACAATTGTTGTAGAGACGGAACGAATTTTTAAACATCCACGATTTCATAAAATATTAAAAAAAATAAAAAAATATAAAGTCCATGATGAGCAGGGAAAAACAAAAATAGGAGACACGGTTGAATTTTACGAAGGAAGACCAATTTCTAAAACAAAATATATGTATCTTTTTCGGGTTGTAGAAAAATAATTTTTTACTTCATGAAAAGAATAAGGAAGCGTTTATGATTCAAAAAGAATCCTATTTAGATGTAGCAGATAATTCAGGGGCAAAAGCATTACAATGCATTCATATAATTGGAAGTACCAGAAAACGGTATGCCTATTTAGGTGATAAAATAAAATGTTCAGTTAAAAAAGCGATTCCGGGGGGGATGGTTAAAAAAGGTGAAGTAGTGACAGCTGTTATTGTTCGAACAAAAAAAGAATTTCGTCGAGCTGATGGAAGTTATATTCGTTTTGGTGATAATGCAGCGGTAGTTATTAAAGATAATGAATTAATTGGAACGCGAGTTTTTGGTCCAATTGCCCGTGAATTGAGAGCAAAAGGTTTTGGGAAATTGGCTTCTTTAGCACCAGAGGTTCTATAAATAAGGTATAATTATGGTGGCGCGAATAAAGAAAAATGATACGGTTATTGTTTTGACTGGTAAAGATAAAGGAAAACAGGGGGAAGTTGTTGCAATTTCAAGAAAAAAAGATAAAGTTTTAGTTAAGGGTATAGCTGTGATAACGCGTCATGCAAAAGCACGAAAAACGGGAGAAGTGGCGGGTATTCGAAAAGAAGAAAGCTTTATCAATTTTTCAAATATCATGCCCATATGTACGGCATGTAAAAAACCGTCTCGTGTTAATACTAAAATTATTGACGCAAAAAAAAGAGCACGTATTTGTAATCGCTGTAAAGAAATTTTTTGAATGATGTTGATTTGGGTATAATATTATGGAAAAATCACGGTTAGAAGAGTTATATGTTAATGATATTCGTCCTTCATTAAAAAAACAATTGAAATTAAATAATATTATGCAAGTTCCCCGAATTGCAAAAATTGTTTTGAATGTTGGTGTTAAAGAAGCGATTAATGATAATAAAGTTTTGTCCTTAGTAACAAATACACTTGGGTTAATTGCTGGCCAACGACCAGTAAAAAGATTAGCACGGAAGTCTATTGCTGGCTTCAAAATGAGAAAAGGTATGCCAATTGGGGTAATGGTTACGTTACGCCGAAAAAAAATGTACGAATTTTTAGATAGGTTGATAAGTTTAGCATTACCAAAGGTACGAGATTTTCAAGGCTTATCTTCCCAATTTGATGGCCATGGCAATTATAATTTGGGAATAAAGGAATGGATTGTATTTCCTGAAGTTGAATATGATGTTGGCAAAAAGGTATATGGTTTCAATATTACTATTCAGACAACAGCAAAAAATGATGAACAAGGACGTGCGTTGTTAGAGTCTTTTAAAGCACCATTTCGCAAAGTAGAAAAATAATATTGAAAGAATATCATGGCTAAAAAATCATTAATTGAAAAAGCAAAGAGAAAACCAAAGTTTGCAGTGCAAAAATATAATCGGTGCTCAATTTGTGGGAGGCCACGTGGCTATATGCGGTTGTTTATGTTATGTCGTATTTGCTTTAGAAAAAATGCATTAGAAGGGTTTCTTCCAGGCATTAAAAAAGCAAGTTGGTAAATTGATTGAGGAAGAAGAAATGTCTGTTGATTCAATAGGTGATTTTTTAACTGTTATTAGAAATGCAACTATGATATCAAAACCCGTGGTTGTTGTTCCCTATTCAAAAATGAAGTTTTCTATAGCACAAATTTTAAAAGAAGAGGGCTTTATTAAGGATGTTGTCGTATTAGATGATGATAGTTTTAAAAAGAAGCTAAAACTATTTTTAAAATATGTTAATGGCGAATCAGTAATTCATGAAATAAAAAGAGTAAGTAAGCTTGGTAGAAGATTTTATACAGGGGTAAAAGGTATAAAACCAGTTATCGGTGGGTTAGGCCTTTCAATTATAAACACAAATCGGGGTGTTATTTCGCATCAAAAAGCAAAGCAGCTTAATGTTGGGGGCGAAATAATATGTACCATTTGGTAAAAGGAACTGAATATGTCAAAAATTGGTAGAAAATCTATTAGTCTTGATGGTGTACATGTTGAAGTTTCTGGAAATAAGATAAATTATAAAGGTCCCCATGCAATGGGAACGTATGAATTACCAGCAGATTTGAAAGCAGTTATTGAAAATAATCAACTTACAATTGTTCCAGCAAAAGAATATTCGTCAATTTCTAAAAAATTAAAAAGAAAAATTAATCGAATTTGGGGATTGCACCGTGCATTACTCTCTAATGAGATAAAGGGAGCAGCCCAAGAGTTTACTAAAAAAATTGAAATTGATGGATTAGGTTATAAAGCGACAAAATCAGGATCAGGTAAAAAATTAGAATTTAGTTTGGGATATAGCCATAAAATTGATTTTGATTTGCCAGAAGCAGTTTCAGTAGAAATAGATAAATCTGGAAAAAAATTAACGGTCAAATCTTTTGATAAATTTTTGATGGGAAAAATTTGTAGTGATATTCAGTCATTGCGATTGCCAGAGCCATATAAAGGGACTGGAATAAAATTAGAGAATCAAGAAATTAGACGAAAAGCAGGAAAAACAAAAGCGGCTTAATTAGTTAATTAGGATAAAGTGTGGCAGTAAATAAGAAAGATAGAATTCGTGCAAAAAGACGAGCATTTCGGGTACGACATGGCTTAAAAAAATATGGCGCACCACGAGTAAGTGTATTTAGAAGCCTGAAAAATATTTATGCACAAATTATAGATGACATTGCTGGTCATACTCTCGTAGCCTGTTCGTCATTAGAATTAAAAAATATTGAGAATGGAAAAAAAGCAGTAGCGCATGCTATTGGTATAGAACTGGCTAAACGAGCGAAAGAAAAAAATATTGAGACCGTTATATTTGATAGAGGTCGTTTTCATTATCATGGCAGGGTAAAATCTCTTGCAGATGGTTTACGAGAAGGCGGTATTAAATTTTAAAATAGGTAATACGGTCAATAAGTAGGAAAATAAATATGGTTGCAAATAAAAACGATAAAAAAAACATAGCAGAGAAAGAAACTGATTTTGTTGACCACGTTATCAGTGTTAAACGGGTAACAAAAGTTACTAAAGGTGGTAAGCGTTTTTCTTTTACAGCATGTGTTGCCTCTGGTGATAAAAAAGGTAATATTGGTCTTGGGTTAGGAAAAAGCCGAGAAGTATCATTAGCTATAGCAAAAGCAACAAGCAGGGCCCGTAAAAAAATTATTAATGTTTGTTTGCGTGATTCTACTATTCCCTATAGTGTGCATGGAAAACATGGCGCAGCAAGAGTTATTATTCATCCAGCTTCAAAGGGAACGGGCAACATTGCTGGTGGTGCTGTGCGATCAATATTAGATGCAGTTGGCGTGACAGATATTTTAACAAAGTCTGTAGGATCAACTACTTGTCAGCAAAATGTTGCAAAGGCAACGTTAAATGCATTAGCGAAATTGCGCTCTGCAAGTTATTTGGCAAAATTAAGAGGAAAAACAATTCAAGAAATAGTAAAAGGTACGTAATGTTTCGATTAGAAAATTTGGTGCCATTAGGTAAAAAAAGAAAAAGAATTGGTCGCGGAGGTAGTAGAGGTGGGACGTCTGGCAAAGGACATAAAGGTCAAAAGGCTCGTTCAGGAGGTGGCATAGCAATTGCTTTTGAAGGAGGGCAAATGCCATTGTATCGCCGATTGCCTAAGCGTGGATTTTCAAATGCTCGTTTTAAAAATCTAATTGAAATTGTTAATCTTAGTCACCTGGATAAAGTATTTAATGATGGTGAAACTGTTTCTAAAGAAACATTAATGGCAAAAGGGATTATTAAAGGAAAGTCAAGTAAAGGTAAGTTCATACTTAAAATTCTTGGCAATGGGCCGTTGACTAAAAAGTTAATTATATCGGCTGATCGATTTAGTAAGACAGCAATAAAAATAATAAAAGAGAATGGGGGGCAAGTAATACAGGAGAGTTCCTCGTGATACTGTTAAGAAACTTTGCTAACATTTTTTCTATTTCTGAGTTGCGTAGAAAGCTTTTTTTTACGTTGGGTGTGTTAATTATTCATCGTTTAGGGAATCATATACCAGTTATTGGTATTGATATTGGCAAATTAGCAACATTAATGACCCAAAAAACTGGTTTAAGTGGGCTATTTTCTTATTTAGACATGTTTTCTGGCGGAAATTTAAGTCGGTGTACCTTGTTTGCTCTTGGTATTATGCCATACATTACTTCATCAATTATGATGCAGATGCTGAGCTTGTCGATTCCTCAACTTGAACAGCTGGTGAAAGAAGGTGAGTATGGTCGTAAAATAATTAATCAATATACTCGCTATTTGGCTATTGGTGTTAGTCTTATCCAGTCATTTGGCTTAGCAATGGTTATTGAGCAGTGGAATTTAGCTATAAATCCAGGGTGGGGATTCCGTTTAATGTTCATGTTATCACTGACCACCGGCTCTATTTTTGTAATGTGGTTGGGGGAGCAGATTTCTCTTTTTGGGCTTGGAAATGGAAGTTCTATGATTATTTTTTCAGGAATTGTTTCTCGGTTTCCTGATGATATTCTTAAAACAATAGGGGCAGTACAAGAAGGATATATTGATCCAATTATTGCCGTCTTTTTATTTGCACTTGCTATTGCTATTGCTGCTTGTATTGTTTTTCTTGAAAAAGGAGAACGAAAGATTCCGGTGCAATATTCAAGAAGAATTGTTGGGCAACGGATGTATGGGGGGCAAAGTACCTACATACCATTCAAAATTAATACTGCTGGGGTAATGCCAGTTATTTTTGCAAATGCAGTATTAAACTTGCCTGTTTTTTTATCTTCGATAATAGCAGCCCGATTTTCATCATTTAAATGGTTTGCCGAAAGTTTATCGCCAGCTGGACTTTTATATGGGATTGTAAACTTTATACTGATTATTTTCTTTTCATTTTTCTACACGGCAATAATGTTTAATCCCGAAGAGCTTGCTGATAATATTAAAAAAGGTGGTGGTTTTATTCCTGGTATTCGCCCGGGGAAAAAAACTGCTGAATTTTTTAATTATATTTTAACTCGTATCGGATTGGTGGGTGCAATTTATTTAGCGATGCTTGCTTTGTTACCGAATATAATTCATGGGCTCATTGCGCTTCCTTTTTATTTGAGTGGTATTTTGAGCGGTACAGCAATGCTTATTGTGGTGGGGGTTGCTCTTGAAACAGCTTCTCAAATTGAATCATATCTCATTGAAAATCGCTATGAGGGCTTTTTATCAACAGGTAGACTTAAAAGTAGATAAGGGTATATTTTTGCAATCACAAGAGAAAATTTTTATTTTTATTGGGCCTCCTGGGGCAGGTAAAGGGTCATTATCACATTTGTGTATTCAAGAATTTGGTTGGAAGCAGCTTTCTACTGGAAACCTGTGTAGAAAGCATATTTCAAAAAAAACTGCTGTAGGTAAAAAGATGGATTTTGCTATAAAATCTGGTAAACTAATAGCAGATGAGCTTATTACACAAATGATAATTGAATGGTTTTTGGACTTTTCTGTAAATGGACGTACTATTATTTTAGATGGGTATCCTCGGACCATAGGTCAGGCACGGTTTTTTGATGATTTTTTTAAGAAAAAATTTGCAACATCGCAATTGCAAGTTATTAAGTTTTTAATACCAGATAATAAGGTGATTAAAAGATTGTGTTATCGATATGTGTGTCAAAATAGTGATTGCCAAGCTATTTATTCCTTGAAACCAGCTTCATTAAATCAGGAAAAAAAGCTTCATATATGTAATTATTGTTCGAGTAAAGTAGGTCGAAGAAGTGATGATAAAGAACAAACAATATATGATCGACTAAAAACTTATTATAAGTTTGAAACTGAATTATTAAATTTTTATCAAAACAGGGGACAACTGGTAAAAAAAATTAATGCTGATAAGCCATTAAATGATGTGTTTGAAGATTTTAAGCAATTGGTGCATAAAATTTATGATTAATATAAAAAATAAAGTATCAATTAATAAAATGCAGGAAGCAGGACGTTTGTTAGGTAACATGTTTGATAATGTGTTAGCTCCATCGATTCGCCCCGGCATAAATACTTTAGCTATTGATTCTTTAATTGAAAACTATTTGAATGATAATGGTCTTGTTTCTAAAACAAAAGGATACAAAGGTTATCAACATGTTTGTTGTGTATCAGTTAATGATGAAGTAGTCCATGGTATACCAAATGCGAACAAGATCATAAAGATAGGTGATCTTGTTAAAGTGGATGTTTGTGCTTCTTGGAAAGGTTATTGTGCTGATATGGCTCGCTCATTTTTAGTTGG
>Ga0307434_1001102_pt1 | contig 15247 bp, 12 predicted proteins | sample SalMarWE160220MG_FD_202156 | JGI IMG/M metagenome (GOLD analysis project Ga0307434, IMG submission 202156) | Salt marsh sediment microbial communities from the Plum Island Ecosystem LTER, Massachusetts, United States - WE1603-220 | ecosystem: Environmental > Aquatic > Marine > Intertidal zone >... | reverse complement strand
ATTTGGAGTGATTTCAATGCTGCGGTTGCGCCGACACCCCCGGGCCATCTATTTGGCTTCAGGTCGGCGTTAAAATGGATTGCATTTGGCTTTGGTCAATCATTGTCTCTCGATTGACTTTATGCACCATGTACCGCGATATTGTATCGGCACCCCGACATTTACAATTGCATAAATTCGTTCCAGTACTGAAACCTATCTGCCACATTCCCTCGCTGGTTGTCATGAATCAAAAACAATTTGTTGGCAAAGCTCAGAAGTTCTTGATTTAATTAACAGGCAAATAGCTTTTAGTGCAGTAGGGGGTGCGACATCAATGAAAGCCCAATCTGAATTCCGTCTTTTACCTCAAATGGTAAAATGGTTCAGCCCGAGGCTGCTTATTCAGGCGGGTTTCCGGGATTCCGTAGCCAGACTGTTCGGACAATACGCGGATCAAAGAACCATCCAGCATCTTGAAGATCGCATCCCGAATTCTGACGCCGCCCGGCGACAGTTCGTTGAACGGTACGACTATTCCGGCGCTACGAATTCAAGTGAACCTTTCTGGGTCGATTATGCATCAGATCTTGGAGATGGATTTGATTCAACTTACGCCATTGCCTACCTGCTTGCCGCTGACGAATTACGTGGTGATAAACGCACTCGCAGAATCCGCGCCGTGAAAAATCTACCACAGCACGAACGTTTGAAAAGTGGACGAGTTCTGGTGTTCGGTGGCGACCAGGTTTACCCCTGGCCATCACGGGAAGAGTATGTCAGACGTATGTTAACCCCTTACCGATATGCTCTTCCTGAAATTATCCAATCCGATTTAAATCGGGATATTGAAAAAAATAGCAACAATAGCGCGCCTCAGTCCTCGTCTAACCGGTCTGAACATCAACACGGCAGCGAACCCGGCGGGGAAAACCGTCAGAAGCAAAGAGATATTTATTCAATACCAGGCAACCATGACTGGTATGACGGACTGGCTGCTTTCGACGACCTGTTCTGCCGGGCCAGATCGGGGCGTCCGGAATTATCCGTCGGCCAGGTAGGAGGCTGGAAAACTCGCCAACACAGAAGTTATTTTGCACTGAAACTGCCGTACAACTGGTGGATATGGGGCGCAGATATCCAACTCAACCGTCATCTGGATGATGGACAGCTTGAATATTTTAATACGGTTAGCTCAATAATGGAACCAGGGGACAAGTTCATTCTCTGCACAGCTCAACCCTCATGGCTTTACTTCGACACAGAAAATGGAAACTACGCCCGGGAGAATCTTCGCCATCTCATAGACACTCCAATTTCAAAAGGCGCAAAACTGTGCGCGGTGCTCTCCGGCGACAATCATCACTACAGTCGGTATAATGAAACCGACCAGCTTGGTAATTTCAATCTGATTACCGCTGGCGGAGGTGGCGCCTATACTCACGGCACCCATCATCTGGATTCATCAATCGAATTCGAATGGGTTGGCAGGAATCTTGATTTTGTTTTAAACCGAAAACTCGAGCCATCCAAAAACCAAGAAAAACCAAAAGTTACGACAAAACCAGCTTGTTACCCGAGTAAGGGGCAAAGTCGGCGAATGGCTTGGAGCAGCTGGAGATTTCCCGCCCGCAATGTCGCCTTCTGCCTGTTTATGGGACTGATTTACTGGCTGCTGACTTGGACTTTCTCGGAACTCAGAGTGGAATACAATCTTCAGACCCAGGAAACGGAAAAAGTCAAAGAGAAAGTTGAAAGACAGATAATCCGGCAAAATGAAATTAAACGGGAAAGATTTAGACGATATCAGTTCAGGCGACCGCCGCAAACCCGAACCTTTTCAACCGAACCTCCTGACACTGAATCTGCGGAACGCCAGGCCCCTGCCCCGACTGATGTGCGTCCGGATCGTTCCATACGCGAATGGACCATTGGAGTCGTAAAAAATTATCTGGATGAGATTAGCTCCAAAGATCTACTGTCCTCGGAAGGCCTTGGTGCAACATTCAGCCTGGCATTGCAGGGCACCTATTTACTCCTCCTGGGGATCGCGAGCAGTCCGTTTGCATTTGCCTTTCTGTTCCTTGTCTGGCTAACCTTTTATTCCATTGCGCAAACCAGGCGTCAGGGGCGAAGCGCGACCATCAGCCGGCTGATCTCCGGTTCGTTTCACTTTGGCGTGCATCTGTTCGCCATGTGGGTTTTGTTTTGTCTCCTGATTTATGCGAACAACAGCATCATCAAACCATTTCTCGATGCCCGAGCCAACGATGAACATATCTGGTTTTTCCTGCCAACCGAACTATGGGAAAAAATTGTCTATCCCCCGGAAATGATTATCCTTGGCGGCATAGTTTCCGGCCTGGTGTTCGGATTTTATCTTCTCGTGACCTACAATTGGGGAAAGGTAAATCCGGACTGGGCGTTCTCCGCACAGCGCAGTACGCAGTACAAGAACTTCATGCGCCTGAAATTTGAACCGGATTTTCTGACCATCTATCCCATCGGCCTGGACACGGTCCCCGGTCGCCGGCGCTGGTGGTTTTCAGCGGCTTTGCCGGGCTGGCGATGGAAAGAAAAACCCCAACCCGGGGAATCCCTGGTCGAACCACTTTGGCCGCTCGCTCCCCGTCTGATCGAGGGGCCGATCATCATCGATGCGAGAGAAGTCAGGAATATTCCCAGAGATCCGGGTTAATGGATAATCTGCCTGGCGGAACAGCCATCAGTATTTTCAGCAGAACAAGTTCGTGGCTGATAATTATCGTTGCCCTTTTCCTTAGTTATTGCGCCGCTTTCAGCTTTGCGTCATCATTTGAACCCGGCGCCGACGACCTGTACTGGCGTATCGGTTGTGTTACATTAATTATGACTGGCTTACTATCAACGTTCCGTCAGCTCTTGCATAAATACCGCAATCGATCCGGTCGAAAACAATCTTCAAATCAGTAGAGGTGCAATCAGAAGGCACAAGAAACCGGGGCCGCGGTCGCCTGTCCTGATAAATTTTCTGATGACATTTTATCGGGAAACGTTACTCTAGTTGTGAGTAGCGTCATATTATTTGGTCGTTATCGCCCTGAGGCGAATTTTAGCAGGAGGCTTGGTTTCGCGACAAAGTGAGGCTGATTAATTTCCGATGAGGAGTGAGACAGGATGTTATTTGTAATGCATTGTCTGGACAAACCAGGCATGGAGGAAATTCGAGCTGCGGCGATGCCAGGGCATCGTGAATACCTGGATAATGCGGGCATAAAAATTGTCATGTCGGGACCGTTGGTGGATGATGATGATCCGGACAAGGTTATTGGCAGTCTTTATGTGATGGAAGCACAATCCAGGAATCATCTTGAGGAATTTCTGAACGGGGATCCGCTGGTGCAGGCCGATATCTGGAAATCCAAAAATATTCAGGCGTTCAACAAGCGAATTGGTTAAGAGAGCCGCGCCATCCCCATTTGTTTCAGTTCTAATTTTACCTGTATTCCCGATTACCGCCAGTGGCTATCGGGGAAAAGCTGACCTGGATTGAAATACTTTTTCAGCTGATATTTGCCGTGATCAAAGCTTTCAGGATTTCAATCTGTCGGAAGGCCCATTTTAGTTCATTTTTCCGATGATGCGTAAGATTTCCGACATTCACCCGGTTGGACAAAGATACGCCCGTCTCTAAATCATCGATCTGCTGCTTGAGTAACTCCTCAACGATTATCTCGTGGGCATCTATAGCATTTTGAATTTCACTTCTATTGATATTACCTATTTCTGCCGCACCTTCCAATCTCTCAACGGTTCCATGTTTTACGATCCCAAATTTCAGGGACAAGGCCCGTGCCCCACTGACGACCGGAAACAGTCCATATTTCTTCAGATCAATAAATCCATCGGTCGTTTTAATTTGGCCAAAAACTCCGACAGCTGCGCTAAAATCATTGGCTTGTCCTGAGAGATGACTTAAAAAGCCGCGGGAACGCGCGGCGTCAGTATAAGACCTTTTCCAAAGATTTTCGGCCAGGTTCTTGTCCCCAAGGACGGGCCGCATATCGAAAAATATGTCGGCATAAAGCAGGTCTTCCGGATGGAACCGGGAGAACCAGTTTTCTATGACCTGCCTCCACTTTTCCTGACTATGCCGCCACTTCTGATTCCTGACCATGACACCACCCTGACAAAAGGCAATTCCGATATCGTTTAAAGTTTTCGCCAACTTGGTTCCAAAATCGGCGAACCACTGGTCTATTTCCTCTTGCAATTGAGAGGTCTGGTTGTCGTCTTTTTCCAGCTCGTATATAAGGGCGTTGTCCTGATCTGGTTTGAGCAGAGACTCTCCCCGGCCGGCAGATCCGAGGACCATCAGCGCATAGGGAGCAGGTGCACGACCGCGCCCCTCGGCAAGCATGGCCTGCTCGGCAAGTTGGCCTGCCCGCATCGTAGCTGCGCAGATCTGTTCGGAAATTATGGCTGATATATCCCGCGCGCCAACGCCCTCATCCGACAGACTATGCACAACCAGGGGAAGTTTTGACCACGCTGTGCCGAGTTCGGCGGCGTCACCGGCGATCTCAAGACCAAACCCCAGGATCAAGGCGTCGTTTGCACGCTCTCTCAACAGATCGCCGGTGGTTAACGCGCCAACAATCCTTCCGTCATCGTCAACAACCGCCAGGTGACGGTGGCTATCCCGGTGCGCTTGACCAATGGCCTGGTAGACAAAGGCCCTGCGGTGAATAGTATTCAGTGGAGCACTCATTATTTCTGACACAGGTCTGCCAGGGTCAACGTCTGATGCCGTTAACAACCGCATCAGATCCCTTTCGGTAACAATGCCGGAATTGACTGCCTGTGGTCCTATGATGGTTGAATTGGCATCCGATTCAGTTGACACAAAGGTAGAACTGATTTTGTTTTCAATGAGTGTTTGTGCTGCACTGGAAATGGATGTGTCGGCACTGATAAATACCGCCGGGGACCGCATGACGTGTTGAACTCGTACGCGAAAAGGAAAGCTGTCAATTTTGGCTAACCGCGAATGATGTGCGCCGCCTTGAATTGTCGTTGCATCGGGAGCAACCCAGCCAGATGCTACATGATTACTTATAATATCGCTGTAGGAACGGCTGGAATGTTCAGCTTCAGCAAGAGTACCTACCCCTTGCGATCGCAATAACGGGATTAGCCTGATGAATATCTGAGCAGTCGTTTGCGCATCCCCCACTGCCGAATGCCGGTCGCTGACTTCGGTGCCGAGCCAGGATGCAATGGTCTCCAGATCATAATCCGGAAGCACCGGATCAATAATCCGTGTCAATATCGATGTATCAAGAAAGCGCGGTCTGAACCAGCTGAGATTGGCGAGTTGATATTCCTTCTCCAACATCGCCAGATCGAACCCGATATTGTGACCAATTAAAGTTCTGCCTTCGATATAGGAACTGAACCGTTTGGCTGCCACTTCAAACTTCTTTGCATATGCGACGTCTTCATTTGAGATACCGTGTATAGCCTCGCTTGAGGGTGGGATCGTCATTTCAGGATTTATCAGAATATTCAGCGGATCGAAGTCTTCCACCTTCCCCTTGCTCACCCGCACGCCACCGAGCTGAATAATACGATCGGTTTTGACATTTAAACCTGTTGTCTCGGTATCTATGACAATCGCAGAAAGAGAAATGAGAGGTGTTGCGCTAACGTTGATCTGCATAAGTAAAGGATCCTGAGGTTACCGAATGTTCTCTTCTGTGAACCCGTTTTCTTGCATCCGGAACTATGCGCAAAATTTTATTTCTTAACTTTGATTTTAGTCAACTCTGTCAAAAATTCAGATGCCTTTACAATGGAGATATTGACGATGAAATCAGGTTGGAGGCTCATTTGAAGCTGGGTCGAGCCCGGTAGATTTGATGTTCAACCAGTCTTTGACTACGGCTTTCCCGTCAATGCGTTTCCGCAATTGCTCGCGTACATCCCGCCAGCGAAAACGTGTGGAATTAACGACGATTTGTTCGTCCAGTTCCTTCAACTCCGAAAGAATTGGTGCGAACCTGACGACATCTTCCGGACTCTGCCAAAAAGCATTTTCGCCAATCGCGCTCTTCTGCCAGTTTGTCCGCTGCGTCCTCCGACTAAAATTTGCAATCGATTCTTCCAGAAGATTCTGAAATTTCGGATCATCAATGGTGTTCCGGGCGGCGCGTGTAAAGCAATGGTTTGCCAGAGATGCACGCTCAACTTCGCTGCCATCGATATTTTGGACGGCCGTGGCCACGGCAAATATCGTCAGGTCCGAAAGACATGACACGAACACATTCCATTTTGCAATGGCCAGTGACGGTGCAAACGCGTCATCCTGGAAAATGGCGGCGTATTTCATCCCCATCCGCGTTTTCAGATATCCGTAAAGCGATGTCTGGGCGACGTATGCGGCTCGGGTTTGAATGAACTCGACAACACCTTCAACCGTATTTAGCGGTCCCTTTTGAAACCGAATCATTAAGGTTGGCCACAAATCGACAAATCGGGCGAAAAGGCTTTTTATGGATGTATTCACGGAAATTCCCATACTTTAGTCTTATAAAATAACGTTAAGTTCGCCAAAAGTATAAGATATATCAGTGGTTTCGACGTTGTTGGACAATTCTGGAATGAGTACACTATGAAATCAAGGCCAATCTGGCCTCATTGCCGCTTATCGGCGTCACAATTCGGGAGGTAACCCATGTCTCAGAATGATTCTGATGCCAGGGAGCGCCATTGGGAAAAGACCCGCAGCTTAATGATTTTGGTTTTAGTGTTGTGGTTCATATTTTCTCTTGTCATCCCTTGGTTTGCAAAAGATCTAAATAGTCTGAATTTTCTAGGTTTCCCTTTGGGCTATTACATGTGCGTTCAAGGTTCACTAATCGTTTTCGTCCTGCTCATTTTCTTTTTGAATTGGCGCCAGGATGCCATCGACGATGAATTCGGTTTTAGTGGAGAAGACGGAGGAGAAGAATAATGAAAGGCGACTTTATTCAAAATCTTCCAAAAATCTATGGATTGTACACGGGCGGGTTCATCATATTTATTCTGTTGATGGCGGTGCTCGAACAAATGGGAGTCAGTGCTGAAACAATCGGCATTCTGTTTGTTTTATTCACAATTTTCATATACGCCGCAATTGGCTGGCTGTCCCGTACCATGGAAGTCGGTGCCTATTACGTGGCCGGACGACAGGTCCCGCCCGTGTTTAACGGAATGGCAACTGCTGCCGACTGGATGTCAGGTGCATCATTCGTTGCGCTGGCAGGCGGTATTTATTTCGGTGGTTACGGATATCTGGCCTTTGTGGTCGGCTGGACGGGAGGTTATGTTCTGGTTGCCGCTCTGATGGCACCTTATCTCAGAAAGTTTGGCTGTTACACCGTGCCCGACTTTGTCGGAACAAGGTATGGTGGGAACCTGGCCCGTTTTTGTGCGGTTGTCGTGTTGGTGGTTGCCTCGTTCACATATGTGACGGCGCAGATCAACGCCACCGGAACCATTGCCGCGCGTGCCCTGCAGATTCCGTTTGAAGTCGGCGTGTGGTTCGGTCTACTGGGTATTCTGCTGTGTTCGATGCTGGGTGGCATGCGAGCTGTGACCTGGACTCAGGTGGCTCAGTATATCGTTTTGATCATTGCCTATCTCGTACCGGTTATCTGGATGTCCAACAAACAGGGTTTCGGCATCATTCCGCAGTTCTCCTATGGTGAAGCGGTACATCGGATTGCTGAACTTGAAAAGGAATTTGGCGTCGGAACAAAAGCAACAGAATCGTTCCCGGGGGTCAGGGTACTGACTACTCTAACCAACAATCCAGGTGGTACACTTTCGAGCTGGAAGTTCGCTACCCTGGCACTTTGCATGATGGCCGGTACGGCATCCCTGCCGCACATTCTGATGCGCTACTTTACGACACCGTCTGTGCGCGCAGCTCGCAAGTCCGTGGCCTGGTCGCTGTTCTTTATTTTCCTGTTGTATTTCACATCTCCAGCACTTGCGACACTCACAAAACTTCAGATCTTTGATCCAACTCTCGCGACCGGCATTATCGGCAAATCATTTGCGGATGTTCAGGCTCTCGAGTGGATTCAGAAGTGGCATGCTGTAGGAATGTTAGCAATATCCGACAGCAACGGTGATGGCTTGTTGCAGGTCAACGAGTTCTTCATGCGGCCGGATATTGTGGTTCTGGCAACGCCTGAAATTGCAGGACTGCCTTATGTGATCTCGGGTCTCGTGGCCGCCGGCGGTATGGCTGCCGCCATGTCGACCGCTGACGGGCTTCTGCTGGCGATTGCAAATGCGTTGAGTCATGATCTCTATTATAAGATCATTGATCCAAAGGCTGACACGAAACATCGGCTGATAGTTGCGCGAGCTCTTCTGCTTATCATCGGGGCCGCCGGCGCAGCGGTCGCCAGTCTCCAGCTTACCGGTATTCTGGGCGCGGTTGCCTGGGCGTTCGACTTCGCATGCTCCGGTCTGTTCTTCCCGCTGGTCCTTGGCGTCTGGTGGAAACGGGCGAACCGGGCTGGTGCCATTGCCGGCATGGTGCTGGGATTCGGTGCTGGAGCGTTTTATCTGTTCCATTTGAGAACCGGTGGCGCAGAAATCCTTGGACTGGATCATCTCAGATTTGGCATTGTGGGCATGGCTGTTAGTCTGGTTTCCATGGTTGTCGTTACCCTGATGACGCCGGAGCCCGATGAAGAAACTCAGCAGATGGTTGACGAAGTCCGCATACCGTCGGGCAGAGCCATCCTTTCCGAAAGTCATTAGTTCGGCCAAAAGAAGAACTGAAGGGCAGGACGCCGTCCTGCCCTTTTTTGATTGGCGCAATTGATAAATCGAAATATTGATGAAATAACTTCTATATTCGTTCACCCGTCATTAAATTCCAGATAACATTCGGACCATGGAACATATTTTCGATACCTTTCCCCTCTGGGTCATCATTTTGGATTATGTATTGGGGATGGTTATGTGGACACTGATCGGACGGGCGGCGATGAACATTTTTTTGCCTGAAGACAGTGACTTCTTTTTCATGAAGTTTTTTGTCAGAGTCACGAACCCCCTGCTCAGACTGTTTTCTCCAATAACGCCAGGCTTCCTAATCCCCATAATGGTACCGCTTTATGTGGCCTGGTTTTTCTTCATGGCGAGATTTTACCTGTTGCCCTGGCTTCTCGGTTATTCCGTTATGGGAATGTTATCCTTTCCGCTGGAAGGGGAAATCGCCCGCGGCCTCTATGAGATTTTTGGACCGAAGGGGTGATATTTGTCCGTCGTTTACCAGTCCGCATAAGTTTGCAATGTCCATTATGACCCGCCCCGCCATGAATATGCGGGTGCATCATTATTTATTCACGCTGGACTGACCTGACTATGTCTTCAGTCGGTTATACAGGGCTCTGATATAATGGCGGTCGGATTCGTCAAATTCACCAGCCTTGATATCCTCTTTGTAACCCCGGAGTTCAGCCTGAAGTTCGGAAGAACAATTTGGTCTGGACAACAACTTGTCTATTAACTTGATGGCTTCTTCGTCGCCGCCCGATTGCTCACCCGCAGCATTTGATGGATCTGAGTTTGCTGGACCATCCAACATATCCGCCTCATTTGCGTCATCATCATTGAGAGCGTGAGCATCGTCGACAGCCAGCAAATTTTCCCAGGTCGTTCCCGCGGAGTTTACAGCTGTGTGAATTTTTCGAGCCGCATCCAGAATTTCCTGATCATCATCACTACCGAGTTTTAGAAGCTCTTCAATCAATTCTTCACGACTAAGCGGCTCTGCCATACCATCTCCAATAAATACCACGGTTCCCCAATTTCCGATTCGGCTCTGATCGGTAGAGACCCCTCCTGCACTAGTTGGAAACCATCCTTCTATCCAACATCATGGTCCAGAGTAATGTCTCTCTCCGTTTTAGATTTGCTTTGAATTGACCGTCAAACTCGGGGGATAGAGATTGAGTTACGTGGGGGTTCTCATGCAATGCATCAGACCATGCTTTAAGCAGCGGAAAATTATTCATTACCCCGGTTTGAAGAACCTCTTCCGCTAATGAAAACCGCATCAGGAATGGGGCATAGGCGGCGTCAACCAGACAAAGCTGATCATCATTGAAATATGGTCCCTCACCTTCCCGTTCGTTTTCCAAGGCTTCTTCCAGACGCTCAAATCTTTTCGGAGCAATTTCGAGGCCTTCATCAATATCCTCCTGCGATTTTCCATAAGTGAACTTGGAAACCGCCTTGCTGAAATCCGGCACAAAATCCGTCCAGGCCCTGTTGCGTGCCCGCTTGAACGGATCTGACGGGTGAAGGCGCGGGGCAACCGTTTCATCCAGAAACTCCGCTATGGCATTGGATTCGAACAAAGGCCGATCCTCAACCACCAGCACGGGAACCTTGCCATGTGGCGATATTTTCAGAAACCAATCCGGTTTGTCTCGCAAATTAATGTATGTGACGTCAAATTCTATATGTTTAGCACGCAAAATTATCACGGCGCGCTGCACCCATGGTCATGTATGGGAACTGACTAAATGATAATTACTGGACATAATTTGCTCACTTTCTGTTTGATTAAGGCATCAGTATTCTGAAATCCAGTGACATTACCGGAATTAATATGAACTTTTGACACGTGGCTCAAGCATAAAATGTCCGGTCAGTCACCAGGATACCACGACGGTTTGCGTTTTTCGTGAAAGCTCTGCAATCCTTCACCGGCTTCTTCAGTCAGTCGTTTGGCCGCGTGGGGCTGAGCGATCTCCTCCCGTTCCAGTTCATTGAAATAGAGGCTGGAGTGTTTGAGGATCGCCTTCTTGGTTTCCATGAGTGCGCGTGGCGGGCAGTGTAAAATGGAATCTATGATGGGCGAAGCTTTTTCATCCAGTCCCTTTTCTTCGGCAATTTCATCAACGAGACCGATTGCAAGCGCCCGCTCCGCGTCAAAGGTTTCACAGGAGAGCGCATACCGGCGAAGTCGAGCCGGACCGATGCGGGAAATTAGTTGGGGAAGAATGGGTGTCGCAATGAGCCCCAATCTGGCCTCCGAAATAGCGAACCGGGCACTTTTCTCCGCTATAACTATATCACAGGCTGCAGCCAGGCCAGTGCCTCCACCCATACATGCACCATGGATAAGGGCGATCGTTGGCTTGGTACAAATTGTCAAAGCATAAACGGCATTCGTGGTACTTCGGGAAACTTCCACGTTGGTTTGCCAATCAGCCTCCCTGACCTGCGAGATCCACGCCAGATCAGCACCCGCCTGAAAGTGGCGGCCCCTTCCGCGAACCAGTATTAGACGGACGTTGGAATCCTGCTCAAGTTTGAGCAGCGCGTCCTTCAGATCATTGATGAGAGCACCATCGTAAGCGTTGTTGACCTCGGGACGGTTGAACCACAGAGTCGCAACACCATGGGGGCTGACTTCAAACTCGATAGTACTTTCAGTCAAAACTTCCCTCCTCCTGAGAGTCTTTACCGCATCCCCCGGCAATCGGTGGCTGAATTACCACCACTTCATCTGCCTTCAGTTCGGTCTGATCGCACCCTTCCAGTTCATCAATCGTGCCATCCAGACGTTCAACATAGGTTCTGCCACATTGTCCTTCAGCGCCACCTAGAATTCCTCTCGGCTTAATTTTTCTATGAGATGAAAGAATGGCACAATTCATATCTTCCAGGAACCGTATGCGGCGTTCGGTACCACACCCCGGAGACCATTTTTCGGTGCTTTTCTGGTCCCGCCTGATATGAAAATCCTCAAGCAGAACGGGATAGCGGAATTCAAGCACCTCCGGATCAGTAAGACGGGAATTGGTCATATGAACCTGAACGGCGTCTGTTCCATGGAAGCCCGGCCCAGCCGGCGAGCCCGAACAGATCGTTTCATAATACTGATAGCGATCATTGCCGAAGGTCAGATTATTCATTGTTCCCTGGCTGTTGGCCATGGCTCCAAGTGCGCCGAGCAATGCATTTGTCACCTGCTGACTGGTCTCCACGTTTCCCGCCACAACGGCAGCCGGATAACGCGGGTTCAGCATACACCCTTCCGGCACGATAACGTCAATGGGGCGAAGGCACCCCGCATTCATGGGAATTTCTTCATCGACCATGAGGCGGAAACAGTAGAGCACAGCGGCACGGGTCACAGGTTCCGGGGCATTGAAGTTTGAGTTCTGCTGAGGCGATGTGCCAGTGAAATCAACGGTCGCCTGCCTGGCCTTCTTATCAACAGATATTCGAACTTTGAGTGAGGCACCCTGATCCGTCTCATAGTGATATTCCGAGTCATGAAGTGCCTCGATAACACGGCGGACACTTTCCTCCGCATTGTCCTGAACGTGAGCCATATAGGACTGGACGACATCCAGGCCATAATGTTCGACCATTTTCCTGAGTTCATGAACACCCTTTTCATTGGCGGCAATCTGAGCCTTCATATCCGCGACGTTCTGATCCACATTGCGGACGGGATAAGGGTGATCCGTCAGCAGTTCTCTGAGCGCCTGTTCCTGAAACACTCCCTGATCGACGAGTCTGAAATTATCGATCAGCACACCTTCTTCTTCAACGGTTGTCGCCCGCGGTGTCATGGAACCCGGCGCCTTGCCGCCGACATCAGCATGATGACCACGCGAAGCCACGTAAAATGTGATCGTGTTGCTCCCTTCCCCGAAGACGGGGGTTACGACTGTGATGTCCGGCAAATGTGTTCCGCCATTGTATGGCGCATTCAGGGCGAATACGTCACCGGGTCGGATCTTTCCTTTATTCTGGTCGATGATCGTCTCAACAGATCTGTCCATTGAACCGAGGTGAACCGGCATGTGCGGAGCATTGGCAACCAGACTTCCGTCGGCTGCGAACACGGCACAGGAAAAATCGACCCGTTCCTTTATGTTAACGGAGGAAGCGGTATTCTGCAGGGTAACGCCCATTTGTTCCGCGATCGACATATACAGGTTATTGAAAACCTCAAGCATTACAGGATCGGCATCCGTTCCGATCGGCTTTTTTTTCTCGAGTGCGATATATCTTTTCAAGATGATATCATTACGTTTTGTAACTTCACCCTGCCAGCCCGGGTCGACAACAATCGTCTGATGGGATTCTATGATCAATGCCGGTCCCGCAATGGTTAGCCCGGGTCTGAACCGTTCCCGGTGTAGATAAACATCTGTTGTTATCCATTCACCGCCATAATAGATCCGGGTCTTGTCATCCGGCTCGATATGATGGGCAACAGATTCCATTATCCGTTCTTCGATTCCAGTTCCGCCACCGGCGGCCTCGACCTCAATGGCTTCCACAAAAACCGGTTTCTCACCATAAATAAATCCAAACTGTTTTTTGTGGGCGGCTTCAAAAGCAGCGATCATTTTGGATACAGAACCAAATGTCACCGGCAGAGACGTATCGGTACCGTCATATCGAAGATGTAATCTGTGATAAATCTGCGTTTCCTGATCATCAACGCCCTGAAGTCGGACTTCCTCACTGGTTTCCTTCTCCAGCAGCGTGATTTCCTTCCGAACGCCAGGAATTATCCCCTCGCTCAATTCTGCAATAAAAGATTTGGACCTGTTGGATCGGATTTGTGCAAGTCCCATCCCATAGGCAGAAAGGATTCCCGAATGAGGGTGTATGAAGACTGTTGACATACCCAGCGTGTCTGCCACAGCACAGGCGTGCTGGCCGCCTGCGCCGCCAAAACAGGTCAATGCATAACCGCTGACATCGTAACCACGCTGTACCGAGATCTTTTTTATCGCGTTGGCCATATTTTCAACAGCGACCGATAAGAAGCCGTTAGCGACATCCTCGGGTCGCCTGCCTTCTCCAATTCTGGCGGCCAATTCACTGAAGGCCCGTTCCACCGCCTGACCATCCAGTGAAAGGTCTTGTTCAGGGCCGAAAATGGCGGGAAAATATTTCGCCTTCAGTCTTCCAACCATGACATTTGCATCTGTGACAGAAAGCGGCCCGCCACGACGATAACATTTGGGGCCGGGATCAGCGCCTGCGGAATAGGGTCCCACCTGGAAGCGAAAACCGTCGTAGTGCAGGATGGATCCACCTCCTGCCGCTACCGTATGGATCATCATCATTGGCGCCCGGACACGAACCCCGGCCACAGCCGTTTCGAAAGTTCGCTCGTAAGTCCCGTCAAAGTGTGAAACATCAGTGGAAGTGCCCCCCATGTCAAATCCGATGATTTTATTGAACCCGGCCTTCAGGCTGGTCTCGACGGCACCGACCACACCGCCTGCCGGACCAGATAAAATCGCATCTTTTCCCTGAAAAAGATCAGCTCGTGTCAATCCTCCGGACGACATCATAAACATCAGCTGAAGTTCACTGCCGAGTTTATGGCCAAGGAGTACCCGCTCTACGCCCTGAACATAGCGTGCTAGCACCGGCGAAAGGTAAGCGTCAACGACCGTCGTGTCTCCACGTCCAACAAATTTCATCAAGGGTGAGACCTGATGACTCGCGGAGATCTGAGTGAAACCTATCTTGCGGGCGATCTCCGCAACCTGAGACTCATGCTCCGGAAATGCATAGGAATGCATGAAAATGATGGCCGCCGACCGGATGCCACGCTCGAACACCTCTCTCAGCGCACGTTCAGTTTCTTCAAGATCAGGCGCCCGTTCGACCGTTCCATCACAACATACTCGTTCATCTATTTCCATGACTTCCTGATAAAGAAGTTCGGGTTTGACGATTTCCCGGGCAAAAATATTGGGCCGCGCCTGATATCCGATTTCCAGTGCATCTCTGAAACCCTTTGTAACGATAAGTAAGGTCGGATCGCCTTTTCTTTCCAGAAGTGCATTGGTCGCAACTGTCGTTCCCATCTTCACGGACCGGATCCGATGGGCCGGAATTGGATCATGATCCGCGAGATTCATGAGGTCGCGGATCCCCTGAATCGCGGCATCTGAATAAACTTTTGAATTTTCCGACAACAGTTTGTGCGTGATAATCCTATTATCCGGAGTTTTTGCAACAACATCGGTAAAAGTCCCGCCTCTGTCGATCCAAAACTCCCACATGTCTTGCGTCATATGTCTAAATCCCACAGCCTGAGGACAAGCATTTTCCAATTCCTATAGCCCAATAAGAAAGACACTTCCGGAGAACTCTGTCAAAGAGCGGAACAGTGATGAAGCCATGATCACCAATGTGGTATTTCTTTGCCTGCCCTGCCCGCAGACGT
>Ga0307434_1001101_pt1 | contig 15252 bp, 16 predicted proteins | sample SalMarWE160220MG_FD_202156 | JGI IMG/M metagenome (GOLD analysis project Ga0307434, IMG submission 202156) | Salt marsh sediment microbial communities from the Plum Island Ecosystem LTER, Massachusetts, United States - WE1603-220 | ecosystem: Environmental > Aquatic > Marine > Intertidal zone >... | reverse complement strand
CTGGGCTAAGAGAGCAGTTGACAAATGGGGAGCGAAAGTGCTCACGCTGCATCTGCTGAGTACAGACCCACTTATTAAGGATACATCACCAGCCGAGGCTATGAAAACTGTAGAGGAGGTACTGCAAGCAGTAGATGTCCCACTCATCATTGGAGGCTGTGGCGATCCAAAGAAGGATGCCGCAGTTTTCACGAAGATTGCCGAAATGGCTGAAGGCGAGAGGGTTTTGCTCAGCTCCGTTACATTGGACATGGACGAGGCTGGTGTCCTCGAAGGCGTGGCGAAAGCAGCTGCAAAACATGGGCACTTAATATTGGGATTCACGGCTTTAGACTTGAATCGGGCTAAAGAGCTAAACAGGAAACTTTGCGATTACATACCCGAGGGTGACATACTAATGGACTTAACAACAGCCGCGCTAGGTTACGGACTTGAGTACTCATTCACCATTCACGAGCGCGCTAGGATGGCAGCGTTAATGGGAGACACAGAGCTTCAGCATCCAGTGCTATCTGGGACAACGAACGCATGGGCTGCAAGAGAGGCTTGGATGAATTTGGGTCCGGAATGGGAGCCGAGAAGTCTCAGGGGACCTTTATGGGAGACTGTAACCGCGCTGAGTCTACTTCTAGCTGGGGTTGACTTGTTTATGATGATGCACCCGGATGCCATCAGAACCATGAAGAAGGTCACACAGCAGTTGATGACTAGAGGTAAGGCTAAACCCGAGAAGATAGCTAACTGGGCCAATGCAAAAATATAGGAGAGTATGAACGTGACAGAGAGGGAAGTCAAGAGGGGTGTAAAGCAGCTCAGTCCCATCGACGTGTATATGCTACTTCCTAGAACAAACTGTAAGGAATGCGGAGAAGCAAACTGCATGGCCTTCGCGGCTAAGCTGGTCAATAGAGAAGTTTCCTTGGAACAGTGCCCCCCAATCCTGAAAAAGGAGCACGAAAAGACGTACAAGAAACTTCAAGATATACTGGCGCCGGTGATTAAGGAGGTCACCATCGGCACGGGAGAGCATGCGGTTAAAATAGGCGGCAAACTTGTCATGTACCGCCACGAGTTCACCTACCACAACCCAGCGCCCATAGCCTTTGATGTAACCGACGAGATGCCACTACACGCTAGATTCCCCGGAGAGGAAGCAATCATAGACCGAGTGAAAAAAGTTGAGAATTTCCTGTACAATTACATTGGAAGAGATCTTAAGCTCGATATGATAGCCGTCAGGTCAACGTCAAATGATCCAACAACCTTCAGGTCAGCTGTGGATGAGGTTACCAAGACCACGGACCTGCCGCTGATTTTATGCACGTTCGACCCTAGCGTTATGGAGGCTGGACTAATCGCGGCTTCAGGAAGGAAGCCACTAATTTACGCTGCAACAAAGGACAATTGGAAAGAAATGGCTGATCTGGCGTTGATGTACGACTGCCCTTTAGCTATCTTTGCCCCGAACGACCTCGATCTTCTGAGATCTCTATCTAAGACCCTGATCGAGTATGGGGTTGAGGACTTGGTGCTCGACCCAGGAACATTTTCTAATGAGGGATTATCAGACACCCTCAACAACTTCACCATGGTGAGAAGAAATGCGTGCAAAGGTGGGGACGAGCTATTTGGCTTCCCGCTTATAGGGGCGCCCATCACAGCGTGGTTCGGCGAGAAAGGTTCAAAGGAGATGCTGGCGTGGAATGAAGCATACGTTGCTTCTATGCTAGTCTCCAGATATGCTGACATACTAATAATGCGTAGCATAGATGGATGGGTTCAATTACCAAACGTCATATGGAGATTCAACATTTATACAGACCCTAGGAAGCCAGTTTCGGTTGATGCACAATTGTATGCATTTGGTAAGCCTGATGAGATGTCGCCGGTGATGCTGACCACAAATTATGCCCTAACATACTTCACGGTTGAGTCTGACCTTAAGAAATTTGGCGGCAACTATTACCTAATTGTAGCTGACACTGAAGGGATCAGCGTCGAAAGCGCCGTAGCTGGGAGGTATCTCACAGCAGAAACAATCGCAGAGGCTGTTAAGAACTCAGGAGTAGCAGAGAAGGTTAAGCATAAGTACCTAATTATACCCGGCATGGCCGCTAGGCTAAGCGGAGAGACAGAAGACGAACTGAAGAACGTTAGTTTGGCTGGTTGGCGTGTTATAGTAGGTCCAAGGGATTCTTCTGGAATAGCGAAACTTCTGAAAGAGAAGTGGCCTCCGAAAGAGGGAGAAGAGGAGTAGAAACAAAAGATATTCGAGACTAATCTATCGTCTTTTTCTGTTGCATATCAGGATTAAATCACCATTAAATTATCATTGTCTTCCAGTTCGTGAGCTTCAAGAGCTGTGCCACTTCAGGATGGCATTCAAGAACGTGCCGGACAAACTCCCTCAAGGTCTGGGGACAATACAGTCGGCGTTCTCTGATACAAAGTATGCAAATGAATATGTAGTTTCAATTCTTTCATCTAAAATCGGACTTTGTCTTTCTTAGATGTTTTCCCTCCAAGTTTTCCTGCCCAGGTATATTTGCAGACTTTACATTCTTTTTCATTTGCAGCTATCTTGATCTTCTTACTTCCACATCTAGGACATCGTTCTTTTCTACCCATTTATCATACATCTCTTCAACTAGAGTCTAAGTGACTAGTGTTTTGATATTAGGTACTGTATCATTTCAAATGTCACTTAAGGCTTGAAAAGTAAACTCCATTGGAAGAACTGGAGAGAATATACGAAAGCTGGGTTGAAAGTACTCAGCTAACTCGATTCCTTTTTTAGTTAAGGATTTTTTCATAAAAATCTTTTACAGAACCTATATTCTTTTCAATCGTAAAATCATGTCTCTTCTTCAACACTGTCTTTCTTTTCTCATGTACCAAATCAGTGTTCAGTAACTCAACCAACTCTTCTATATCATGAAAAACGAATCCTAACCCATGTTCTTCTATGATTTGTTTCTGGGTTCTATGAGGAAAGGACAACACAGGTAGTCCACAGGCGATGTATTCAAACAGTTTATTCGGTAACGTGACATCCAAATGTTTCTTATTTTTAGTGGCGTTGAATCCTGCCCAACCAAAATCGTATTTGCTCATTTCTTGAAGTAGGATTTTAGGAGTTAAATGACCATGATAATGTATGAACTCATTCTTTTCAGAAAATCTTTTGTAGTCTTCATTATGACGTGAAACATAGATATGAATATGCATTCTATGTTTTGCTATATTTTTGAAGATACTCATTAAATCATAGTGACTACCAGAAACTTGACTATCTACTGTGCCTTCATATACTATATGTGTTTGACCGTCTTTTTCAGATAATTTAGTCCTCAAACGAGTGGGAATATACAATCTTGACAGGTAATTTGGAAAAACCAAATCCCTGCTTGGATCCACTTTGTACTTTTGTTGGACATAACGATTTAATCCCTCGCTTACATAAATCCTGCCGTCACTTTGTTCATTTACGAATCTTTCTGTTTCTAATGTTTTCAGATCCTCGGGCTCCACAGAAGCAATTCCATACCTTGTTTTTCTAAGAGACAACACATCATGATTATCGTGGATTGTTGGTACACTACCTGCTGATTTTATCGCTCATTCTGTCAAGAAATCTGGTGCATTATGACTATGAATAAGATCTATGTCATAGTCTCTCACTGTATCTTTAATGTCTCTTCCCGTATCTTTCCTGTCTAGTTTTATGAATTCCTTGAAGAGTTCATCTCCGTAACCATAAAATTCAGTTAAAGTTCTACCTAAATATGCAAAAAAGACCTCGATTTCATCCCCAAATTTATTTTTGAATCCCTGAGCATACTTCAAAGCTCTTATGCACGGCTGATGCTCTAAAAACAAAATACTCATTTTTACCAAACTAAACAACCACTTAGTACCCCCTTCGTACGATTGGTGCTTAGTATATGTTTTGCCAACAAGGTTTTGGCGTAAAATTCTGCTAAGGTTTAGTTTTGGGTATGAAAAGACGAAAAAAAGTGTTTAATTGGGCTTTATACGAGGTAGAAGTGAGATATTCTGTAATTGTACATCCTCCGATTTTCTCTAAAACTTCGTTGAAGTATTTTTCCCATTGAGCAAGTTCTTTCTTAGATAAAATCCCTTTTCCTATACGTTTCTCAATAATCCTGCGAATTGTACTCATTGATTAGCCCACGTATTGTTTTCCTATGGGCAGAAAGTTGTTCTTATCGGTGGTCTATGTTGGCACACTTGGTCGCGTCTGTCTTTTTCACAATGGTAACTTGTTCCATTCTCCGTTAATAAACCGTATAGCTTCCTTGAAGTCTTTCCCTTTGAAGAGGCGGCATTTCGTTAACCATACGCTATTCCTCATGGTGAGTTCAATAGGTAAGTAAGGTATCAGTTTGTTTAAGAACCCACTCCAAAGCTTGTTTAGTTCCGTGCCAAGCAATATTCTGTGGCTCAGTAAGTGGTGATCCATGTTTTCTAGTTTTTCTGAGTTCTTTCAACGCTTTCTTAATTTCTTCTTCTGTTCTCATGCCAATACCCTCAAAAAAGTTGGGTAGCCACGTTTTCTGAGCAGGTTGGTTGTATGTCTAATTAATGGGTAGCTTGGTTTTGCCAAGGTCTTTCATCCCCCCGCCTGTTCACTCATTTAACAATAATACCTAGCGTTAAATAGGAAAGTAAGTATATAAAGATGAAGAGGGCTCCCGATCTCCTGTCAACTTTTTCCCTAAGTGCAAGCGTTAATATGACCATGAGGGAACCAAATATCGCGTATAATCCAGTTATCACAGCAAGCCTACTAGACACTGTAATCGGAAAGATTAACGGGCCGATTCCAATGGAAAAAGAAGCGTCAAAAATACAACTTCCTAGGGTGTTTCCTATCGCAAGCTTGTAATGGCCATTGCGGATGGCTGTCAAATCGACCACAAGCTCCGGAAGAGATGTTCCAACGGCAACCACGAAGAAACTAACCAGATACTCAGAAATATGAAAAACGGATGATAAAGCGGTTACCGACTGAATAACAACATAGGCACCGATGGCAATGCCCACGAAACCTAGAACAGCTCTCCTAAAGTGATAGAAGTATCTCCGATTGGTACTCGGTGGCGTATGCGTCTCTTCCGTAGCCTTTTTTCCTGTAACGTTTCTAAGTATTACCATAAAGATCAACCAACTGGCAACCAAAAGGAACGCATTCAATCTCGTAATATACCCCTTCTCAGCCATTGACACCGCAATTATTATCGCCAACACCTGGCAGGCCCCCATGACCAACACCTCTTTTCTGTTCACTTTGAACGTTCCGACTAGAAAAGGCAGAAGCCCTAATACCAAAGCGATCTGAGCTAGGATAGATCCAAGAGAGTCGCCCACATTTATGTCTCCGTGACCTGCCGCAGATGCGATTATCGAGTTGGCGACCTCTGGCAAATCCGTGCCTATGGATACCAGTACAACACCGATTATAAGCGGAGAAGCCCCTAATGCAGAAGCGATGCTTACTGAGTGCTCAACTGCCGTGTCACTGGAGAAAACCAAAAGAACCAACCCTCCGATTAGAACCAGAATTGGAACTATTATCTCAAAGACCATGTTAAGCCACGCAAGTGAAATAAAAGCTGTAGTTAATGAAATTAAACATTATGAATTGTTGTTCATAATCAGTCAAGCGTTACTGATACGTCTCTGATGTCGGTCAAGGACAACCGCGTTTACAGTTTTGAATAGCATCCAGAAAATCCACAGAACTATCGGTATGAGCACCAAGCCGCTTAGCGAGGGGTGGATTGCCACAAGAAAAGGCGAATACAGCGCATATAAAATCAAAACGGCGACAACATAAATTAAACATCCAACCATGGTTTTTAACCGTTCTATAGAAATCTTTGCAGTCCTCTTTCGAGTGTACTCGTAGGCCAGAACATCTGATGTGGCTTCCAGCAGGAGCCGAAGCCCACCAAACGCCCTGAAAACGAAGATAGAGAACCCTATAAGGAGGATTAGACTGCAGGCAAGCGGAAGTTCCCTAGGCGCTATCCTGTAGGCAGCGGGTAGAAAGACTAGCGCACCGAAAAGCCATATGAGCACCGCGGTGGAAATGTTGATTAGGGTGTTTGGTAACTGCTCTCTCGCGATGATACTTAACTTGTCTCGAGCTTCTTTTTCACCCATTTTCTATCCTCGCTGTATGGATTTTAGCAGGCGCTTTAACGTTATACGAGTTATTGAGAACGACGTGAGGATGGCGGTTACAAGACCGATGATTGCAGCAAACGTTTTTTCAAGGTCGTCCGGCCACGGCATCTTCTGAAAAACTAGTTCATATTCATGGGGGAAATAGGTTCTAAAAACCAGGAAGAATGAGAGGTCGGCGGCGAGTATAGCTGACAGCAACGCTATCTTGATTGAAAGCCTCACTCGAACCGCACCGTCTCTTTCTTAGCTCTTACTTTAACGCTTTTCCAGCCCACTCAGCGGAGTAGCTCCTGATCTCCTCTGAAATTGCCTTAACAGCCCTCCAAATCTCAAAGATTGCCCAAACGACGATTGCTATTAACACTACTCCTGAAAGCGCTGGGTGTATACGTGCCAGATAATCCGAGAAGAGTAGGAAGGCTAGGGAAACAATTATTACATAGAGTATACCTCTCAACGCTGTTTTGTAATGGCCAACTTCTTTTGGGGTCACATCGTATGGAGCCCCTATTTCACAGGCGGCTAGAGCAGCTAAGGCATCAACAGCCCGACGGACATCCGCGAGTATCTTCATAACGAAGAATGCCAACCCAGCCATTATTATAAAGGTCAGGATTTGTGTAAGAGGATATCCAAACCACTCGATGCCCTCGGATATGGGTATGAATATTAAATTACCGAATAGCCACAAAAGTATCGCAGCTATTACCCCCACCATTATAGCTGGAACAGCGCCTACGAGAGCCGCTTTAGATTCCTTGCTTACCTTCTCGTAGTATCCCGTTGCAGGAGCTTTTTCTTCCCTTTTGATAGGTGGCTTTATCTCTGCCATAAAGTCATCTTTTTTTTATGTAGGGAATACCCCAAATATAAACCTCGCGCACCACACCTATCTAGCAGGTAGACGATTGAGGTGAAAATTATTGAAGGGCATCCCTGAAAAGGAGAAAGCCACAGTGTTGGTGAACTTAGCTTCACAGAGGCGTGGTGAAGGTTTTAGTTCGATTTGTTGAAAGCGGACTCTACAAAAGGTGCTTAGTATATGTTTTGTCAACAAGAAATATAGAAAAAAATACTCGGCTAACGCCGTCCTTTTCTAGTTTGGAACTCGTTTAGTTGCTGATCGAAACGATTCGGAACTTAATGGGCATACTAATAAGGGGCTTTACATAATGTCAAGTGGTAGAATTCTCGAAGAGACTACGACAAGGCTTTACGGCATTTTGTCTTTCATCTTAAACATTCTACTAGGGAACATGATATAAAAGTAGGAGCTATGTAATTTGGCTATGTCTGGGATTCAATTTAAAATCCATAACAAAATCATTTACAAACTTGAGAGGGCAGGAGCCACCTCGAGAGAAAAAGCTGTAACAATTGAAGAGGCTGACCTAGACTCGCAAGAACAGTATTGATTACATTATTTTGCTGGAATATTTCTTGGCAGAATAAAGAAGAAAGGAACCATCGATATTACATCTAGAAAGCTAACAAGTTGCAGAAGATTTGTGATAAGTTGGGTTAAAGAAACTCAGCTAAACATGTTTCTTTTTTTAATACAGGTTATCAATCACATAGGAAATCGTACTCTTTGAATGCTTGTTTTAGAGATGAACTCTCCAAACCTCTGGGTATATTTCTAGACAAAGTATGGAAAGAAAAAATATGGATATAAAAAAGGTTGAATAGTGAAAATAGATTCTAGCTGATTAGCTTAATATCTATTTCTTCTCGGGGGTCTTCGTTTAGCATAACATTCTCGGCAGTATACAGGTCTGCTTGCGTCAGGTTTGAACGGAACTTGACATTTTTGTCCACATTCGGCGCAGACTGCATCGTACATTTCTCTTGGTCTTCCATAAGACATTCGGATTGCACCTCCTATTCGTTAAGAGAATTAGTTTCGTCAGAACACTAACTCTGAAATGTTTACCTTAAAGTTACTTATAAACTTGTGTACAAACATTTGAAAAAATGATCATTACTTTAATACACTTGAGTAGGAGCGCTGGGTTTTTCTACATGCAATTAACTGGTTCCTGTGATCTCTTGTTTAAGAGCTAAAATCATACCCATAACCTAACAAATAATAAATCTTATACAGGTTTCATACAATTTTTGTGTCCCCATGCCAAAATCTGACCATAGGTTCCGTTTAAAGCTTCTCTCTCTTCTTAGATGCTTCAAATATCAATCGAGTATATTTATAGACAGCAAGACAAAAACCTTGACTAACCAAGTTTATACGCTAATGCCACAATATTTTATTTTATGACAGATAGTAACAAAGATTTGAAATCATTCATTGAAAGCCAGATAGAGAAAACGGGGTTTCCTACTGAACTAGAAGTTATGAAAAGGATTAGTTCTAAAGGGTGGGACTATGTTCCATCATTCATTTATTGTGACTATGATGAGAATAAATGGCGAGAAATAGATGCCATAGCTTTTGATTGCCTTGAACTTGTGGCGGGAGAAGCAATTTATAGACTATGTGCTGATTTAGTTTTAGATTGTAAGAAAAGCTCTGAGCATGCTTGGTTTTTATTGTTCCACCAAAAAACGAGGAAGACGGTTGGAGAAGACTTTTTAACATCGATTTTTTTGAACCTATAAAAATTGCCAAACAATTTTCATCAAATTCATTACCATCAAAGAATCAGCCATGGTTAGATTCAGAACTAGTTAGAAATAAACTTCCGCATTTTATACGACCTAAAAAGGCATCTGACTTGAAAGATTTTCAAGATTTGGGCTTAATTCAAAAAGAGAGCTTTCACTATTTCATGGAAGGTCGAATAGGTCTATACGGCAAAGAAATAAAAATTTCAGGGAATGAAAACAAAAGTTGCTCACAAATCTTCGAATCCTTTCTCGCAGTAAACAAAGCACTTTCATATACTGCAAAAATAGATGCGGGTCGGGTGCTAAGTCAAATTACGTCTTTATCTCATCCTAAATCGAAGGAGGATTCTCTAGCAACAATTGAAATACTCATTCCATTGATAGTTTTCGATGGTGCTCTCTATAGTTGGGAAAAACAAGAGGGTGTTATTGAACAAAAACAAATCTTGGCTAGGAGCGTATATAGGTCAGAACGCTATAATTGGAGTAGATTAGTGCCAATTGTGAATGTTGATTATCTTCCTGTATTCTTGGATTATCTAAATAAAGACCTAAGCAAGATTCATGAATCTATCGTCAGAGAATTAGAAAAATGTGACACTCAAATACAAAATCTAGCTAAAGCGGTCAGCTAAGAGGTTCATCAATTTGCATAGTTATCGGTTGTGGGAATCAGTTTCTGGGCTGAGATAAGGCTCTGAAACTTCTCAATAATATTATGAAATGCAGAAAAGTTAAAGCATAATCAAAACGAATTATCAGAACAGAAGGTATGCGGAATGTCTTTTCGAGAATGCAGCATTTTTTTGTCTCACACACGATTGGACAAAGAGTTCTGTGATAAGTTTGATAACGCTGCTGCACGTGAAGGAGTTAAAGGTTTCAGATCTGAGTTTGAAACTCTTGAAGTTCCTGCTTGGAAAACAATCAAAAGAGAAATAGAGGCATCATCTGCTCTCTTTATACTTGTAGGAAAAGAATTGGTTCGTGCTCAAGCAAGCTCGATAAACAAGATAAGAGACTCTTGGAGATATACCCAGAATTGGATTGCGTATGAAATTGGTTTGGCGTGTGAACACGGAATTGACATTTGGGTCTGGTGTGAAGATGTAGAGATAAATTTTCCTGTTCCACACTTCAACAACTACGTTTTGATTGGCTTTGGTGCACAAGATGAGAAAGAGCATGGGAGCGGGGGCATAGGTTTTCTGAGATACATTCTCCGAAAATACAAACAAGGAATTAATTTTCCCCTTGGCTGGTGGGAACGTGGAATGCGTTGTCCTAACAAAAGGTGTGGTGCTCAATTTAACCTTCATAGTTATGTAGAAAAAGGTGAAACCTTGTATTGTCCCATGTGCCTTCAAGAGATAACTATGTCTGAAGATTGGTTAGCGTATGAAAAAATGCCTTTGTCCGAAATAAAAAGGCTTGTTAAAAAGTGGGGGAAAATTAGAAGATAAGCTAATGTTACGTAATCTGTTTCTTTAAATGGAAGTGTCTTAGTTAGGCTACTTTTCCTTTTTCAAAATTTAGTTTCTGTTCATATTAGAACACTATTTCCACATTTTTTACATTTAACCGTAAAACTGGTCACAGAAATTAGCCTGAAGGGTGTCAAGCGCCCACATTTTTGGCATTTAGCAAACCGCAGTCTTCCACGGTCTTTCTTATGGATGGTTTCAAGCAACGCCGTGAAGATGTTATAATCTTTTTGATTTGGGATTTCCACTAGGACTCACCTCAATAAATTTTGGTCTTCAGCATGGTCTTGTGATCTCAGAAGGTTTGACATTTCAATGTAATTTTCGATGTAAAGCTTACCTTTAGCGGTTGTTTCGTAAAGCTTCTTTCCATTCTCTACGTGGACTCTAAGGAAACCCATTTCAGTTAGGAAGGAAAGATACGCGTTCACTTGGCTAAAACTCAAATTTGCTCTATACATGATCCGGGTCTTAAGTTGGCTTCCTTTCGCTACTTCCATTATTTCCGCCATTATATGTAGCCGGTCTCTACGTTCCCAAAGTGTTTGCACAGCACTACTTTTCAATATAATTCCTCGCTAATCCAGTTCAGTACTCTTCTTCTGTATATCTATGCCTAAAATACTGTGTTTCCTTAGAGGACATATTATGACAAAAAGAATATAGCAAAATTTCTTCCGATTCACGCGCGGCGACGCAACAGAACTTTGTTCTTTTTGAGCCTTAAGCTGTAGTGAGAATTTGCGGTATTACAGAGGCTCAGAGAGTGTTTTGGCATTTTTGTGAAGAGTTGAGGATGCTAAATGATTCCTAGGTGTTCAAGGAGTATTTTCACTCCTATAGCTACTAAAATTAGACCACCTAATGATTCAACTTTTCTACCCGATCAACCGGAAACTCTTGTTCTAGATAATATATCTGTAGGCAACGTATTTTCCCGCAGTCTGACTTTTTCTAATGACCCTAACTATGTCGCCCGGCTTGCCGCCCACAGCTATGATGGCTGGGTCGTAAGCGTTGATCCGGGGCAACTGGTAAGGTTGCATTTTATATTTTTCCAGAATTTCTTCTTTTTCCTCAGGTGTGAGAAGTTCATGTTTCGACACAAAATCGTGGTCGAAAATTTTAAAGGATGGAAAGATTTTGGGAATCAGTTCTATTCCGTTTTGTTTAGAGCGGGTCTTAGCGGTGTGAGTGTACTTTCCGATGGTAGTGATGATTCCTTTTTCAACTTTGGCATCATCCATGGCTTTCTTAAGTTGTGTAACGTATGCGACTCCCACTGTTCCGTCGGTGGTGACAGCCCAGAGAATCGCCTTCTGTTTGTCTTTCATTTTGATGGTGTAGCTGATTGCGTTCTTTATCTCTTCCTTTTTCAGTATCTTGTAACCACGAAGTTTTATGAGAACCTTGGTTTTCTTCTCTACCAACGTTTCTTCAGAACTCAATTATTCATTCCTCAAGCTAGACAAGTATTTAGAGGGAAAGCCGTCTGCAAACCCTTAAACTTTACGCTATTTTCGCCATTCACGACTTAACATTTTGTTCTGGCGAGTAAAAGGAAAAGAAATTGAACTTTAGCTCAGACTTGGATGCTTACAATTCGGTTACAGTAATGATGGATACGGGACAAGAATCTTCCGCCTCTCTGGCGTTTTCAATCTCATCATCATCGAAGACTCCTGAGGATGCATTGGCATCAGTTTCTCCTCCAATCACGGTTGATTTTTCTTCTTCGTCCGGTTCGAAGTGAGAGGGGTCTACGCTGTAGCACGTGCCGCAGGCGGTGCATCCCCCGCGTTCGATCTCAATCTTATACTTCACTTAGAATCACCACATAACATTAGTAAAGTTTGGCACTTAAGCAATTAAATTTTTCTGTCTGAATAAAAATGTATGTTCAAAGAATATAGAGCGGTTGTACGTGTTCAGATAAACCATACGAAACTGTTATCTAGCTAAGTGAATCCCTTCATTTCCTTACAACAAAATTGATGGAGCAATCATGAAAACTATAGATGTTGCAATGATAGGAGTTAGCGCTGCGCTCTACGCAATAGTTGGAGTCTTAACAAACATGGGAATCGTAAGCCCAGTTGTCGGAGTAGTTAAATTTTGGCCAGCAGTTATAGTTCCGGGAATTTTTGCGGTGCTTTTTGGTCGTTGGGTTGGAGGAATAGGTGCAGCAATCGGAATCTTCGTCAGTGACATGGTTCAACCCGGTCACGGAATCGCTCTTTTAAGCCTCACTGTTGGTTGTACCTCAAATTTTGCCGGTTTCTATCTCATCGGCTTGATCTCTAGAAGAAACATGAAGTGGCGTAACCTACTTGCCTTATTAATTGTTGGAAGTGCAGCGTTAACGGGAATGATTGGTTACCTGTTTGTCATTGAATTGATATCCATGGACGTTGTAGCTCTGTTTTTAGGCGTCCTCTTCGCCTGCGTTGCCATAGTAGTCGGAGTTGGATTATGGAAACCTGAATGGAAAAATTACGGCTTAGCATCTGTTATAGGCCTTTTTGTAGGAAGTGCAATCATAGGTTTCGGTCTTTGGGGGTACAGTCAAGTTCTTCCATTGCCCTTAACAACTGGGTTTGAACGTAACGCACCCTTCTACGCAAGTTTCTTCTGGCTTGTCTGGACCTTTGCCACAGAGATACCGTTCCTTGTAACTATTGTTCCCCCTGTTGTGAAAATCTGCTACAAAGCATTTCCTTTCCTAGCGCCTCAACATAAAAAATAAGAGGCGATAGACTTGCTCAAACGAGGTAGAGCCTTCAGTCCTGCGGGAGTTTCCAGCTTCTTTGAAATCTGTGACCGAACTCCTGACGGGAAAATGATCGCTGATCCTGAGCGGATTGGCGCTCGGGGTGGGGGATTTGCATTAAACAAAGGGGTTTCAACTGAGGTTATCGTGGCTGAGGCTGAAGAAAAACGGGTTCAAGTATTCATCAACGGAGAATGTTGTCCAGAGGCTGAGACAACGAAATCTGTTGTTGAAATGTTGACCGCGAAGGTTTCTGAAAACTACGCGGTCAAAGTTAAGCATCGCGTCGAGGTGCCCATTGGAGCTGGTTTTGGATCTAGCGCCGCTGGTGCTCTAGGCACTGCTTTGGCTCTCAGTAAAGTTTTGGGTCTCAATTTGACGTATAATCAGTTGGGTAGAATAGCTCATGTGGCTGAGGTGAAGTGCCGAACAGGTTTAGGAACGGTTGGTCCATTATTGTTTGGAGGATGCGGATTAACCATTGAACCAGGCGCACCCGGATACGCTCATTTAGATCGCATTCCTGTTTCTTCTGATCACAGAATAATTGCAGGCACCTTCAGACCATATCCAACCAAGGAAATGCTTTCTTCTCAAGAAAAAAGGGAAATAATTAACGAGTGGGGACGAAAAACCCTCAAGAAAATCCTTGCCGACCCCTCCCTTGAGAATTTTATGGGAGCTTGTAAAGAATTTGCTGTGGGGACCGGTTTTATTACGAAGCGGGTCCAAAAGTTGATTGAACTATCTGAGAAAGCGGGAGCTATTGGTGCTGCACAAAATATGCTGGGTGAGGCTGTTCACGCCTTGGTTACAGTTGACAAGATAGAAAGTGTTCATGAGGCTTTCAAGAAATTTTTGCCTGAAGAAAAGATTATTATAGCCAACATTGACCTTCAAGGCGCACGGATTGGGTGATGAAACATCGTGAAGAAAAAGTTTGAGACCGTGGCTGTGGGCGGGACCTTTGACCTGTTTCACAGCGGTCACCGAGTCCTACTGATGAATGCCTTCGAGGTTGGAAACCGTGTTCTCATAGGTCTCTGCTCAGACGATTTCGTGAAGAAAATGAGGAAGCCTCACAGAATCGCGCCCTACGCCCAGCGCCTTGAAGAGTTGAGAAATTTGTTGAAAAAGAACGGGGTTTTGGAAAGGGCGGAAATCATGCCCTTAGACGATGCTTATGGAATCACCTTGTCAGATAAACGAATTGATGCTATAGTTGTGAGTGAGGAAACGGAGCCGCGAGCTCGCCAAATTAACGAAAAACGGAAGAGTTTGGGAATGCCACCCTTACCGATTATAGCAGTAAATATGGTTCTCTCTGAAGATCATTATCCCATCTCATCTACCCGTATTTGGTTCGAAGAAATCGACAGGGAAGGGCATCTGCTTTAGAATCCCTCTGCAAAATGAGAGATTGTTTTAAGCCTCTTTTTCATATTTAAATTAGAGAATGGTGATGCCTTGAAGAGAACAGGGGTTGCGAGGCTTCCGCTTCATTACGGTAAGGCGCCGAGATGGCTTGTTTTCCGAATGCAGAAACTCGCTAAAGAAATGGTTACAATAATCGTAGACGAGTATGGTTTAGACACGTTCCTGAGGAGAGTCTCGGATCCATTCTGGTTTCAGGCTTTGGGTTGCGTCTTGGGATATGACTGGCACTCGTCCGGCGTGACCACCGTTTTAACGGGTGTTCTGAAAACTGCAGTAAACCAGATGGAGCTTGGGTTGACTATTTGCGGCGGGAAGGGCAAAACCTCCCGGAAAACGCCGGCAGAAATCGATCAGTTGGGAGACAAATACGGTTTTTCATCAAGTAAACTCGACAGTTTGCTGTATGCTAGTCGAATGAGCGCCAAGGTTGACACCACTGCAGTTCAGGCGGGTTATCCCCTCTGACAATAGGCTTTTTTCGTGTGCATCATGCTTTTTCACTTCCGCTTCCTGTAAACCGCTTCCTTGTGTTTTGGGTCATATCTGACAAACTGAAAGCCGTCCTGTATTAGCTGGTCTTCTTCCGTTCTTGTGGCTGGTCTTCTAACCGTGTATTCTTCGTTTCTGAAGGCTTGGTAATGCGCGTATCTTCCTGTAGTGTCAAGGCGTTTGTGTCCAAGAATGTATTTGACTTTAAGAATGTCTCCGCCTGATTTGTAGAAA
>Ga0307434_1001100_pt1 | contig 15257 bp, 6 predicted proteins | sample SalMarWE160220MG_FD_202156 | JGI IMG/M metagenome (GOLD analysis project Ga0307434, IMG submission 202156) | Salt marsh sediment microbial communities from the Plum Island Ecosystem LTER, Massachusetts, United States - WE1603-220 | ecosystem: Environmental > Aquatic > Marine > Intertidal zone >... | reverse complement strand
GCTACACATAACAGTAATCGTCTTCTCATGCTTTCCTCCTCTCAGCAAGATTCGTGAAACGACGAACTAAATCCTATGCCGAATTCAAATACATCGGAATGCGGAACCTTTCCGCCTCCGTGGAATGTGTTTGGACACAGCCTTTCACCTCACGACAGGACAGGGGCAAGACATGTTAGGCCCCTGCTTTGCCTCAGAACATTCGTGATGCTTTCCTCCTGCGGGCTTTTCCCTGCGCTGCCCAAACAAAGCGCGTAAGACCGCTTTTGCCAAGAATCTCTACGGGGGTTAGGATACCGGGAACGGCGTCGGCTTGTCAAGGGGTAACCCCATTAAGTCGACGAGATTCCTTAGCTGTGCCGACCACCCGTGGCCCATCGTCGGGTGGATTCATTCCGTAAGCCGTTGTAAACAATGATGTTAAGTTGAGTCTGGGGCGCTTTCTCGCCGCATTGATCGCCAAGCCCAGAATCGGGCATCACGCAGGATTCGGGGCACCGCGGCGGGCAGGCGACATTGAGCACGTGATCCGACTCCCAGCAAGGCAAATGGACCTTTAACGGGCCCAGCCTGTCGTCGATCTCCGTGGGCCAGGCGGCGCGGGGGTGGCGGCGGTGCGAAACCGCACGGCGCTTGCGATGCGCACGTATGAAGGTATTCTCCCGAAGCTGTTTTATCTCGCATGAGGACTTGCGAGGGATAAGTTGTGGGTGGGGACCAGGCGCGAAGGGAGAAGAACACAATGAATCGCACAACGTCAATCGCTCTAACGCTCTTGCTGGCCGCCGGGTCTTGGAATGAGGTCGCGAATGCTCCGGCATCGGGCGACCTTGGAAAGGCCAACCGGAGCCTAATGATCGTCATACCGCGATTGGCCATTCGCGCTGACGTGGGCACGGATTTCAGCCAAGCACCGTGGTCGAGAGCCGCCCAACTGACCGGCTTCTTGGAGGTGGGTAGCGGGAACCTGGCAACCTGTCCCACCCGGGTTGGACTGGCATACGACCGCGAGGCATTGTGGGTGGGGTTTCGCTGTGAAGGACAGAGCGGGGGAGACCTGAAAGCGGACGTGACCAATCGCGATGAACCCGTCTGGCGAGATGACAGCGTGGAGCTGCTGATCCGTGCGTCGGAGACACTCGACCAGCCGTTTCAGTTTGTCGTGAACTCCACCGGTGCAGTCTACGATGCGAAAGGACTCGATAAGTCCTGGAATGCGACGTGGACCGCCCGGGCCTCGACCGACTCACAGGGCTTCTCGGTGGTGATGGTCATCCCTTTCGCCGAGTTGAAAGCAATGTCGCCGCCGCCCCCCGGGCAGGTCTGGGCGGTGAACTTTTGCCGTAACTGCCGCAGCGGCAAGGAGAAGGAGCAGAGCAGTTGGTCGCCTGTATCGGCATCATTCCAGGAGGCGCGGTCCTGCGGATGGGTCGAGTTCGGCGGCTCGAGGGTTCAACCGGTTCGGTTCGCCCGCGTGGACGCTGTAGAGATTGGCAAGAACCTCCTGCGGGTGGAGGCCTCGCCCGCGGTCCGGTACCGTTTGACGGCGACGGATGACGCCGGCGCACGGATTCCCTTGAGCGAGGGGCAGGTTCCCGCCGACGGCGCGATCGCCTTCCGGTTGGACAACGACAGGATCCGCCAGGTCGCTCTGGCATTCTTGGGAAAGGACGGGCATCGGCTGGCCCAGGCGGGGTATCCCATGGCCTCGCCCGCGGTTTCTGCTCGGGTCCTCGAGCTTCAAACGCAATTCGATGAGGTCCGCGGTTCTCTTGACCGGTTTGCCGAGAAGGCCCGGCAACGGGCGCTGGCTGTGCTCTCTGAGGTGCGCTCGTCATTGCAGGAAGCGGCTGCCACGGTGAGCGACCCCGATCGACACACGGCTGAGAACTGGAACCGCTTGGCCGCAACGGTAGCTCAACTGGAGCTCAAACTGGACGGCCCTACCAGTTACGCCAGGACCCTGGCAAGATTCCCGAACGCCGACTTTGCCGTCGGTCTCGAAAGCCCCATGCAGAAGATCATGATCCGGGGGTATCCCTTTGTCGGGTGGTTTGACCACCACTACGACTTGGCGTTGGCCAGGAACGAGCATGAGGGGTTCCAGGTCGTCGTCATGCCTTTCCACAGCGATCTCCGCAATGTCACCGTCTCCGTCTCCTCCCTGGTCGGCACTGCCGACGGCGAGGCGCTGCGTGGCGAAACAGAGGTGTCCCTTGTGGGTCACGTCGATGTTGCTGACAACACGCGGTACAAGGTGGAACACCATGGTTGGTGGCCGGACCCGCTGCTGGACTTCCAGAAAAGCTGCGACGTCCGGGCGGGTGAGCACGTGGCCTTCTGGATCGACGTCGCCACGCAGGCGGACACGAGACCGGGGGACTACCAGGGACGTGTCACCATAGTTGCTGACGGCTGCGATCCGATCGAGATCGGTCTGAACGTGCATGTCTGGGATTTCGAGTTGCTCGACGGCACTCACCTGCGCAACGCATTTACATACAACGAAGGGCCCGTGGGCAGGTTCTACCCGGACCGGTGGGACAAGGAGATGAGGTACAAGTACTACGACCTCATCCTCGATCATCGTCTGAACATCGACCATCTCTACCGTCGGACGCCGCCCGATGTCAGCGTATTGGAATACGCCCGCACGAAGGGGCAGAATGCTTTCAATGTGGGAGGCGTATTCAGACACGGGGGCGAAGACCGGGAGAAAGAGAACCTCAAATACCTATCGGAAATCAAGGGAAAAGGCCTGTTTCCGTATGCCTACGTGTATGGCTTCGATGAGGTCAAGCCGGAGAAGTTCCCGGAGGTCCGTGCGGCGTTTGCCCGAATCCACGAACGCTATCCCGGTTTGAAGACGATGACGACCGCGATCGACCATTCCTACGGGCGAGAAACGGGCTTGCGCGACGTTGTCGATATCTGGGTGCCCCTGACGGACTGGTATGACCTGAATGAGGCCAGGGAACTCCGCGCCGAGGGCAGGAAGGTCTGGTGGTACATCTGCGTCGTTCCGGAGCACCCCTATGCCAACTGGTTTGTCGAATACCCGGCAATCGAAGCTCGCCTGTTGTTGGGAGCGATGAGCTACAAATACCAGGTAGATGGCTTTCTTTATTACCTCATCAATCTCTGGACGGGCAACAAGCGTCCGATCACCTCAGGCCCCTACACGAAGTGGGATCCCGGCAGCCTGGTGAACGAGAAGAAGGGTTACACAGCCAACGGCGACGGCAGCCTGATCTGTCCCGGGCCCGACGGCCCGCTGTCCACGATCCGCCTGGAGAACATCCGCGACGGGTTCGAGGACTACGAGTACATGTATCTGCTGGCCGAACAGGCGGAGAGGATTCGGAGACTGCCGGCCGATCCGCCCCGACAGATGTACCTTGAGCGCGTCGCGGTACTCTTGACCGTCCCGTCGTCGGTGGTCCGAAACCTCACCGAGTACACGCGCGAGCCCGAGGTTGTCTACGGTTTTCGGCGAGAGCTGGCCGAAGCGATCCTGGAGGGCAAAGGACTCCTCCGTCGATGAGCCAATCGGTGTTCCCGGCGGCGCGCAACCGGCCCGGTTTCATCATAACGAATCGTTGCCGGCACGCCTGGGCGGATATCGAAATGCGCCTGAGGGCATCAGCGCCTTCAGGCAAATCCAGATCGGCTGCCGAATCCCGACGCAACCGGGCTTGCTGACGCCTTTCGGGATACAGCGTACAATGCGTTCGGGGCCTCCAGAGTGAATGGTCTGCAACTGCGGCCAGGGGATGGGGGCAGGTTCCTCGTCGGAGCAAGGACACCGACATCGCACAGATTCGGGAGACGAAATGGTCAGGCGTTGGGGTGTTGCGGCCTGGACAATTGCCTTGGCAACGGTTGCTGCAGAAGCGGGGCGGCTTCAGCCGCGCACGTACGGAACCGGCGTCCCCCTGATAGCGGGGGGGCAAGCGACCTGCGTGGTCATCTGTCCGGCCGAGAAGAACGGTTGGCCTGCGCTGGCCGAGCGAGTGGCTGATGCCGTTACCGCACTTGGGGCCTCGGACGTGCCGATCGTCCTGGACACGTCGGCCGTGCCAGAGCGGCTTGGCTCAGTCAGGCCGGATCTGCAAGCCAGGAACCTGATCCTTCTGGGCGATCTGAACACGAACCGTGCCTTTTTCCCGTTGTATGCCAACTACTACACGTACTGCGACGCGAGGTATCCTGGCCGCGACGGGTACGTGTTGCGGACGATCGTCCGGCCATTCGGGCGGAAGGCCAACTACCTGCTGATTGGCGGCAGCACGCAGGAAGGGGTCGCGGCGGGCGTGGACCGGCTCGTGGCCAAGCTCGGGAAGTTGGAGCCCGGCTCCGAGGTCGAATTGCCCTACGAACTGGAAGTGAAGCTCGGGCCGGAGATGGCACGGATCCTCGATCCCCTTACGGCCCGAGCGGGCCGGGAAACTGATTCCGACCCGCCCGAAGGCGAGGGACGCTACGGATACGCTCGCGACCGGTTCACCGCCAATGCTCATCTGCACTTCTACACCGGCGAGGAGGTCTTTGCTGAGACAGCCCGGAAATGGGCGCTTTATCTGGCCGACTACGACTCCCGGGCCATCCGCATCGACGACTACAAACTGGAGAATCTCGCTGCCGCGTGGCGTCGCGTAAGTCCCAGCCCGGTCTTCATGCCGGACGAGCGACAGAAGATCGACACGCGGATGTATGAGACCGCAGTGGAACAGGAGGGTTCGTGGTGGCGACAGAAGGATGCGTCCCAAGGGATCGGCATGCGCCATCACACGACGGGAATGCTGGGGTGGTGGACGCTGATACGGGTTCTGCTGGAACTGGGCCAGCCTGACGATCCAGCGCGCCGGCAGCTCATCCAATGGCGAAGCGAATGTGAGGCCTATCTCAATGGTTTGCTGCGGCACTACTGGGATGACGCGGATGATTACCAGTCTGCGGATTCGGTCCAGAACACTGCCAGCTACGCCCTGCAGACCGGCCAGTTGTCCTGGTTCGAGAGCGGGCTTGGGCATCGGGCGGCGGAGCGGCTCCTTTCGGTGACGGACAATCTGGGCTGGTATGCGGGCATTCAGGGCTACGGCGAAGCCCTGCCTGGTTGGGAACACTTTACGCTCAATGGCGGGCTTCTCCTGGGATCGTGCGGATTCGTCTATCAGGACGGCGGTTTCAACTGGATCCTGAAGCACTTCGCGATGCTCGAACGCTCGTGGGGTGCGCTTCAGCCCTGGTGGTTGCATCAGTATGCCACCGGGGATCGCTTGAGACAGGCGCAACCCGGCTGGCTCAATGGGCTGCAAGTGACGAGGTTCACTCCTTATCGGTTGAATCACATCAATACCGGGCGTTTTCTGAAGACCGACATCATGGATGGTTTCCGAGTAACCGGTCTGGCAGCACGCCCGGTCTCCGAAGGACGGGCCTTTGACAAGCTCGTGATCCGCGGGAGCCCGGGTCCTTCCAGCCTGTACCTTCTCTTGCAGGGCTCGTCCGCTATTACGCTCAGCACCATCGACATGAACTCGATCATCCGTTACACCGATCAGGGCAAGCTCTGGCTGCTGCACAATACGTCGCGACGGTCGCTTTTCTTCAAGAACGCAGTCTATATCAGCAAGGGTGCCAACGATCAGCCGCTGCCCGCTGCCTGCGAGCTAATGGCACATGCCGATCTCGGGGACGTTGCCCTGGCGGCTACTCGCCTGCCGGCCTATCGCGGGACGACGTGGACGCGTAACCTGATCGTGTTGCACGACCGGTTCAGCGTGGTCATCGATCAGATCCGCGCCGACGAGCCGGGGTACTACAAGCTCTGCTGCACCTGGCGCACGCCGGGCTTCGCCGCCCTGACCGGATCAGGTTGGGAGTCACGGCAGGAAGATGTCGAGTTCTGCCTTCTGCCCGGTGAGATGAATGGTTTGACCAGTAATCGCTCAGGAGTGCGCGACGGGGCGACGAGACCGACCGTACTGCGCCAGAATCGTTCATGGAGCGCGGCAGCAGGTGACAATCTGGTCTTCGAAAACCTGCTCTACACGACGGGACCAGCCCGGCGGCAGACATATAGAATCCGTCGCGTGGCTCCCGGGGCGATTGTAATTCGGCAACCGGGCGTTGCCGGCGATAACTCACTCTACCTGGCGGCGGCCAGCGACCGCGACATTGAACTCAAGGGCCTGAAAACCGACGCCGCAGCGATCCTCCTGGGCCCGCAAGACGTGTGCATGACCGGCGGAACGAAGCTCCTCCTGGATGGCATGGGTCTCACCCCGGCCGCGGGTCGGACTGTGCCGACAGAAGAACTCGCAGAGAGAATAAGGCATCTCCTGGCTGAGCTATGGGCCGACTCGGAGGTTGCCGAGAAGGCGGCAACTGATACGGGAGAATCTGCGTCGGGCACCGGCCCCGAACCGCTATGGGTTCATGGCGGGCCGTGCAGCCACGGCGGTTTGATCGAAGGGGTTCGGTTGACCGGTCTGAAGAACGTCATCGGTCCCACTGCGTTCACGACCGATTGGATCCTGCCCGTGCTTCGCGCGGAGCCGAGGCTGTCGCCACAAAAAGGCTGTGGGCTCGCTCTCGAATCCCCGAACCGAGGCAAAGCCGCCGGGGCAACGACCGCCCACGACGCTCACGCGCCCTCCGAAACCATGTTATCGCCGCTCAAGGGAGCCGAATTCGTCCTCGAGTTCCCCAGGCCGATGCGAATCGACGAGCTCGCCATCTTCGGCGATACGCTCGGTGAAACATCGAATCCTCTGCCGCGGGCAGAACTGGATCTGGCGCTGACCTTCAGTTGCGACGGGTTTCGCCGGGACAAGCGAACACGGAAGGTGAGTCTCACCCGCCGGGCTACGTATCACAACCTCTACAAAGGCCACTCGTACGTGTTCGAATGCTACAGCACGGCGAGACTGAACGAGCAGGCCGGTGCGGTTCGCATTCGCGTACTGTCCGGACCGTCGGCGGAGATGATGCTGAGCGATGTGCAACTGCGGACGGCGGACACGGCGAGGGCCAAGATGGTGGAGGTACGCCCGGCGGACCTGGACGACGACGAGCGGGATGAGATCCTGACCTGGACCAGCGAAGGGGATCTGGTGGTAGTCCGTGCGGATGGCACCGAGTGCTGGCGGAAACGGTGGCCGCAGGGCATTATCGCCGTGGACGCCTGGGACTTGGAAGACGACGGCATGCGGGAGGTATTCGTGAGCCGCACGGACCGGCACGTGGTGGTTCTCAACCACGACGGTTCGCTGAGATGGGAAAGGGACTTCAGCAACATGTACCGCGAGACGGACGAGCGCTTCTACGGCGACGGCAGCGAGGTCTACGGCATGGCAGCCTGGCAGCGGGCCGGGGCAACCGAAAAGGAGGTCCTCCTCACTTCTTACTGGTTCACGGCCCGTCTCGACCCGAAAGGGCGGATGCGGGAGTGCTTCCGGCGGGGCGGTCACTTCACCCAGATCCGTTGCGTACCGCCGGGCCTGCCCGGCAGCGGAGACCTGGTCATACGCAGCGACATTCCGTGGGTAGGGCCTGTGCCGCTGGAGTGGTGGAGTACGGCTGCGGGCGAGGCTGACGCGACGTGCAAAGTGCCAAACGGCCCCGCCGTCTTCCTTGAGGTGGACGATTATGACGGGGACGGGAAGGCGGAGGCACTTGTTGCCACGGAACAGGGGGTCGGCCTGTACGCCCGCACTGAACCGAGAACCCGCTGGCAGCACATGACCGAAGCCCCGCCGGCCGGTGTGGGTGTGATCCGGGAACCAAGCGAAGAGTCCGCCAGCATAGTCTATGGCCGCCAAGACGGATATATCTTCGTTCTCGCTGCCGACGGGACTCTCCTGGGCCGCACCGTGTTGGACGAGCCGATCCGATGCCTGACTGCCCTGCGGACATCCGAAGGCAACACCATGATTCTCGTCGGCACCGGCACCTCATTGCGTTGTCTGCGGTGGGGTGATCTCAAGGAACTCTGGCGACGGCCGGGGGCGTACCAGCACCTGGAGCTTGTTCGGTGCGGCGGCGGCCGGCAGGTGTTGGCGGTCAGGCGGACCGGCCAACTGGAAATGCTGAGCATGGGAAACTCGCCATGAAAACGGATCGCACGTCCAAGCTGCCGTTGTTTTTCACGCAAGTGATCGGGTCGTTGCCGCGTCCAAGATTGCTGCAGGACCTCGTCGCGCAGCGCGACCGGATGGACCGGGACCACTACGAGAAGATCATGGACGAGCTGGTGCTCTTCGCCATCCGGCTCCAGGAGCAGGCGGGCATCGACGCGATCAGCGATGGTGAATGGCGGCGGAGCCACTACATCAAGGAGCTGTTCCACCGCGTGGGCGGCACCGAGCCGGTTCGGCGATTCGAGCATCAAGGCGAGGTCAAGTACACCGACGTGATCGTGCACAGGATGGAAGCGAAGGATCCGGCGTATGCCGCTGACGCTGCGTTTCTGGTCGGGCACACGGACCGGTGTACGAAATACGCGCTGCCGAGCCCGTTCCTGGTGGCGATCCGTTACTGGCATGAGGACTACAGCAGGGAGGCCTACCCGACCTGCCGGCACTTCATGGAGCACCTCACCGAGATCCTCGCCGCCGAGGCCAGGGCCCTGGTTCAGGCCGGCATCGACATCATCCAGTTGGATGATCCGGCGATCACCTATTTCTGCGATCGTACGCTGATGTCGAGCGGGGACACGCACGACGACCGCCTCAAGCGCGAATGGGACATGGACGCGCAAATGCCCGAGGCAGTGGCGGCGATCAACTACATCGCCGAGGGCCTCTCGGCCGAGGTGCACCTGCATTGCTGTCACAGCGTCTACAAGCGGAGAAGTGACGTGAGCGGCGATTACAAGCCGATCCTGCCATACCTCAAGGACGCGAAGATCGATCGCGTGAACCTCGAGTTCGCCTACCAGGGAACCGGCTCCATCAGCGATCTGGATCTGTTGCCGGCTCACCTGGCGGTAGGCATGGGGGTGGTGGACGTGCGGGGCGAAGCGCTGCAGAGCGTGGACGAAATCGAAGCGATCGGCGCCGCCGGTGCCCGGCGGATCGACCCACAGCGAATCGCGCTTAATCCTGATTGCGGCTTTGCTCCCGACGCGGGCGAGCCGCCGACGATCGATGAGGCGTACGAAAAGCTGCGTCGGCTGTCGGAGGCGGCCTCGCGGCTGCGACAACGATTTGCTGGCCGTCAGTAAGAGCCTATCCCAAAACCTCCTCGATTGCCGATATTGCCCTTGAGGCGCGGAGGCGCCCTTTGAGCAAGGAGGTCCAGGGATGGACGGGAAACGGATATCCGACGAATGGCGTATTCCCGACGCGTTGTGGGAACGGATGGAGCCGCTGCTACCGAGAGTCCGACGGAGTCGCAAGGGCGGACGGTCTCCGGTTCCGTTCCGGCAGGTGCTCGATGGCATCTTCTATGTCCTGCGAACCGGTTGTCAGTGGAAGGCCGTGCCGCCGGAGTTCGGATCAGGCAGCACGTTACACCGGCGGTTTCAACAGTGGGTGAAGCGGGGCGTGTTCCGCAAGCTGTGGAAGAGCGGCTTGCTGGAATACGACGAACTGGCGGGCATCCAATGGGATTGGCAGAGCATCGATGGCGCCATGACGAAGGCTCCCCTCGGGGGGGAAAAACACGGGCCGAAACCCCACCGATCGGGGCAAATCGGGCACGAAGCGAAGCCTGCTTACCGATGGCGCCGGCGTTCCCCTGGCGGTGGCCGTCAGCGGAGCCAACACGCACGACAAGTGGCTGGTCGAACCCACGTTGGAAAGCATGGTGGTCGAGCGGCCTGAGCCCACGTCGCGTAAGAAGCAGCACTTCTGCGCCGACAAGGGTTACGACTAACCGGACGTGCGTGAACTGGTGGATGAATGGGGCTACACGGCCCACATCAAGTCGCGCGGCGAAGAAGAACACGAACGCCGGAGTATTCCGGGCTATCGTGCACGACGATGGGTGGTCGAACGAACGCATTCGTGGTTCAATCGCTTTCGCCGACTCCTCATCCGCTGGGAGAAGAAGTTGGCCAATTACGTTGCCTTACTCCACTTCGCCTGCGCGTGGATCACCTTACGCGCCGCAGGGGTTTTGGGATAGGCTCTTAGTCCTTTTCTCCGTGTCCTTTGGGTCTCCGTGGTGAACGTATTGATGAATAATGCAGGACAAAGTCCTGTTCTGCATGACAGATCTCGAAGATCGCAATGTAAACCGCCGATTGCCCCCTTGAGACCGCCAGCGCCGCCGCGCCCGTGAAGGTCCTCGGCCCAAACACATACGCTCTCGAGTCGATCTTCCTTCACGAATTGGACCATCCGTTGGGGTTAAGCCATCCCATCCTGGCGGACCATGTCGCGGCAAGCGAGGCCTGGCGCCGGATCACGCCCAGCCAGACGGGCTTGGGGGGCACGTTCGGGTTTGCGGCCGGTTAGCGGCACGTTCGCAGCACGCCGACGACCACCCCCTGGATTCGGACGTTGTCCACGTAGATGGGCGGGAAGTCCGGGTTCGCCGGCTGCAATCGGACGCGGTTGCCATCCTTGTAGAACTTCTTGAGCGTGGCCTCGCCGCCGTCCAGCAGTGCGACGACCGTTTCACCGTTGCGAGCGGTCTCGCGGCGCTCCACCACGACCAGGTCCCCGTCACGGATGTGCTCGTCGATCATGCTCTCGCCGCGCACTTTCAGAACGAAAGTCTCGTTACGCGTACGGAACAGTTCCTCCAGATCGATCTCCTCGGGGTTCTCGATCGCTTCGATGGGGGCACCGGCGGCAATGTGACCCACGAGCCGGAGCCTGGTCCCGGACTCATCCGGGAATACCACTCGTTGCGTAAGCTCCAAAGAGCGTGCCCTGTGCTTCGAGCGACGCAGGAGTCCCTTTTTTTCGAGCCCGGCGAGGTGCTCGAACACGGTGACTTTGGTGACGCCGACAACGTCGGCGAGCTCCTGCATCGTCGGCGAATAGCCATACTTGTGTTGATAATCCCGGATGAGCGTGAGAATTCGGAGTTGTTTGGGCGTCAGACGGGGAAACGTTCCTGCTGGCATGATTGCTCTCCATAGCCGGCTGGAGGCCCTGGGGCCCGAGCACAATGATTGGCCAATCGGCTGCTCTTCTCCATCGCCGCTTGCTGGGGCGAGTCAAGCCGCCCGCGGCATCAACGGCACGCACCGCCCGGTCGAACCGCGCCAAGGCCACCTGCTCCGGGGCCGCCCACGACGCACCCACGCCTCGCACCCCTGCATCCCGTTGCCCGGGACCGACCGCGGGCCCAGCCATGGCGGCGAAGCGGAAGTCCCCGCCGGGGCCAAAAATGCAAAGCGGTAGATCCGCGATCATGCCGGGGTCAGCCATGCGGGTCGCCTCCCTGCAGCGACGCCCCAAGCCCCTCCGATACCCGACCGCCCGTTCCCGCGCTGCCAACGACCGCCGGGTTTCGCCCCTGAGATGGCGGGCCTTACGCTTGGCAACGCTTGCTCGGTTGTTCACTTTTTGTACGGTTATAGTATACCCTAACTTGCACCGAACGGCAAGTAGATTGTGGGTTTTTTATTCTTTGTACCCGTAGGTCTTACGTTATCGGACGCACGTGCGAGCTGTTGCGGTCCGGCATAGGCCTTGCCGTGACAAACGGCAGGATGGCAGACCATGACCTCGTGCCAGTCCCCGGCCCGTCTGCGTCTCCTGGATGGCGCTGATTCAGGTCTACGGTGGCCTGTCGCCAGCGGGGCGCGTAGTACCGACGAAGCCCGGCAACGTCCATCCCACCCTGGGCGCCGACGATGATCTTCAATACGTGGTGAATCGTCTGCGTCAGGCCTGGCCGGACGTGGTGATTCATGTTCGTGGCGATGCCGGCTTCGGGATACCGCGGATGTATGACCTGTGTGAGCACCTGGGACTGACCTACACGTTCGGCCTATCGACCAATGCCGTGCTCAAAAGGGCCACGGAAACCCTGCTCCAAAGGGCGATCGAGCAGTTCGAGCAAACCCGGGAACCGACCCGGCTGTTCGATCAGATGCTCTACCGGTCGGGAAGCTGGAAGAACCCGCGCCGCGTGATCGCCAAGGCCGAGTGCAACCGCGTCGGGACCAACTTGCGGTTTGTGGTGACGAATCGGCCCGGGCGGCCATCCTGCCCGAGACCTGCTATGACAATTACGTCCAACGAGGCGAGAGCGAAAACCGTCACAAAGAGCTCAAGAATGGCTTCTCGGGCGATCGGCTCAGTTGTCATCGCTTCTGCGCCAACTACTTCCGCCTCCATCTTCACTGTGCGGCGTTGAATCTTCTCATCCGACTCCGCCCGGTCATCGCCGATCCGCCTGCATTGACCACCCAAGAAGATCCAAGTGCGGATCGCGTCCCGGTGGCTGATCCGAGCTTGCCCGTGGAGGCTTAATCCGGCCCCGAACGGCGTCGCTTCCAGACCCGGCGTCGTCAAAAAGACCCGTTGGGCAAAGGACACATCGCCACTTGGCAAACGTTGCTGATCAAAGTGGCGGGCGAGGTGACTCAGTCCGCCCGACGCATCCTGATCACGATCCTCGCTCACTGGCCGCACTTGTCCTGGTTCCGCCACGTCTGCCAGCACATCGCCGAGCGTCGGGCTCGTGCCCAAGTTCCGACCTGACCCGGGAACAACCCGGCTTTTTGATGGGGGAAAGGGGGTCCTATGCGCTCACCCAACCACCCTTGGGCACAAGTGCTTCGCCGCCGCGGGCAAGAACCCGCTGGCCACACTTGGCAAACTCGGTATGAATAATCCGGGCTAGCCGGAGAAGGCCATCCAAGCCCCCGCCTATCGATGGTCTTGGGGAGCACAGTGTGGCTCTCAGCGGTTCGTTCAGCCCGCACAGTTCGGATCGCCCGGCACGTTCGCCCCGCTCATGCAGTCGCGGAAGATGCCGACGTCGCCCTGATCCACGTCCTCATCCTCGTCGAGCCTTGCTTCCAGGCAATCAGGCCTCTCTTGGGGGACACCTGGCCCACTAAAACAAGCCTGGAAGTAGCCGAAGTCCGATTGGTCCACGTCGAAATCGCCGTCGAAATCGCACGGAACCGGTATTGGGCAACCCCGCTCGTCCACGGTCACGCCGGAAATCGTGTCCGGGCAATCGTCGCACGCGTCGCCCACGCCGTCGCCATCGGTGTCATTCTGGCCGGGATTCGGTGTCGTTCGGCAATTGTCTTCCGCGTCGGAGAAGCCGTCGTTGTCGTCATCGTCGTCGCAGGCATCACCTGCGCCGTCGCCGTCGGTGTCCACCTGGTCAGGATTCACAACGTCCATGCAATTGTCGCAGGCGTCACCCACGCCGTCCTCGTCCGTGTCGGCCTGACCAGCATTGGGACTCGTCGGGCAGTTATCTTCGACGTCGGGAACGCCGTCGCTGTCGTCATCGTCGTCGCAGACGTCGCCTGCGCCGTCGCCGTCGATGTCAGATTGTCCCGGATTGGCTACCGTCGGACAGTTGTCGCACGCATCCCCGAGGCCGTCGTCGTCACTATCCGTCTGGTCGGGATACGGAACGGCCGGACAGTTGTCGCACACGTCGCCGAACCCGTCGCCGTCCCAGTCCGCCTGGTCAGGGTTCGCGACGTCCGGGCAGTTGTCACAGACGTCGCCCACGCCGTCCTCGTCCGTGTCCTCCTGACCGGGATTGGGCATCGTCGGGCAGTTGTCGCAGGCATCCCCTGATTCATCGTCATCAGCGTCTTGTTGGCCGGCGTTCGTCACATTCGGGCAGTTGTCGCAGACGTCGCCGACGCCATCGGCGTCACCGTCCGCCTGGTCCGGATTCGGGTCATCAGGGCAGTTGTCTTCCGGGCAAGTGTTGGCGGCAAAGCCGGGATCGCCGTGCCCGTCACCATCGGTGTCGGTGCACACGTCGCACACGTCGCCAACGCCATCCTCGTCGGCATCTGCCTGGTCCGGATTGGCGTCGTTCGGGCAGTTGTCACAGGGATCACCCACGCCGTCCTCGTCGCTGTCGGCCTGACTCTCGTTGGCGTTGATCGGACAGTTGTCCACCTCGTTGAGCACCCCATCGCCGTCGATGTCGTCGTCGCAGACATCGCCCGCGCCGTCCTCATCCAGATCCGCTTGGTCGAAGTTGGGTATGACAGGACAGTTATCACAGGCGTCGCCGAAGCCATCCTCATCCTGGTCCGCCTGATCGGGGTTGGGTGTGTCCGGGCAGTTATCAAAACGGGTTTCGTAGAGGTAGACGCTGTAAGGCTCCCACGTTGACGCGACGAAGAACATGCGCTGGCCGCCGCGGGCGAGAAGCGCGTCGGTGGTATAGGTGCCGTAGTAGGTCCATTCATGCCCGCCGTCGTACGTATTGGCTGCCAGCAATTGCTCCTGGCTCCATGGGCCGGTGATCTGGTCGGCCGTGTAGTACCACACGCCTCCATACGGGGCGGGGGTAGGCCTGCCGGTTATCAGCAGAAACTGGCCCAGGAACGGGTTGTACACGACGCAGAACTCGGCAATGGTGATCAGCGCACCCTGCTCGCTCCATGGCACCGTGTCGTAATTCTTGGCCAGGCTCCAGTCGGGATCCTTCGGCGGAATCAGCCACGGGGCCTGCTGGATCAAGGCTTCGTCGTCGGTCGGTTCCGACCACACGTCGCCGCCCAGGTAGTACTCCCAGTGGCGGTAGTCATTCGGCGTAACAAAAGCTTCGATCGGGATGCGGGCGAGCTTGACCCCACCGAATCGGCCGGACGGGCTGCCGAGCATGTAGATGTGATGGTCGTCGTAGTCGACAAAAAACGAGGCCATCCCGAAATGATAGTGCACTGCCGGTGCACCGGTCCCCGTCCAGGTGTAGGTGCTTTTGTAGGGGTGGAACATCTCGGTAGCCGGGTCGTACTTGACGATCTTGGAATGGTAGGTGTGGTGTTCATGCCCGGAGACTTCCTGGACTTCCATGTACTGACCGAACATGTACGCCTCGCCTTGCCAGTGCACCGTAAACAACGCGTTGGGAATCGGGTAGTTCGGTTTCGGGTATATCGCGGTCTGCGGCACATTCGTAACGGCCAGGTAGCCTTCGAGCGTAATCCCGTCCGCAGGGTCGAGGTCGGGCGTATAGGCGACCACGAAGTTGTGGCCTTTGGACGGATCGACTGGTGGTTCACTGTATGCGGTATCGCCAACGCTGAACCACAGTTTGTCATTGTAGAGGGTCACCGCCCCCAGATCGGTGCCGTA
>Ga0307434_1001099_pt1 | contig 15268 bp, 19 predicted proteins | sample SalMarWE160220MG_FD_202156 | JGI IMG/M metagenome (GOLD analysis project Ga0307434, IMG submission 202156) | Salt marsh sediment microbial communities from the Plum Island Ecosystem LTER, Massachusetts, United States - WE1603-220 | ecosystem: Environmental > Aquatic > Marine > Intertidal zone >... | reverse complement strand
TGGTGGTGCGAATTTATCGCAATATACCATGAATGGCGAAATACAGTAGTCATGGACGTTTCTAGCCGTTATCCGAATATCGTCTTCACAAGACAAACAATCAGCGAATAATCCATCAATGCCCGAGCTACTTGAATCATTTGAGCCACGTATTTTCAAATATTATTTCCCCCAGTTGGAATTCAACCTCTAATTTGACTCAACAAGTATATGATCTTTGAATTAGGAAAGTAATCTTTTAAGTTTACCCCATAAAGATGTATGAATTTCCAAGTTATACCAAATACTTTTGGTTATTTTCCTCGTGCTATTTTTATGACGTCAATTATTGCACATGTCTTCTTTTCCATTCTTCATTTATTTTGAGACATACAACTCTACGCATATTATTAATTGTTAAGGGTATCTCAATTTCATTCATAAAAGCAATTTTGAATTGTGGCATTCGTCCAAGTGCAAAATAATTCTGATAAACGTTGTTAGGAAGACTGAAGTATAAATGTGATTGCCCATCAATTGCTTCATTATTAGGTATGTCTATTCTGAAAACCAAGCCATTCTCGATTGGTTCATACTGTGGTATGAAATATTGGTAATCTGTCTCTGCAAAGTTCCACGTTGGAAAGGTTTGTTGTGATAGCAAGTGGATTGGATAATGAAAATCTCTTTCTGAGCTTACTGCAACGCCGATTAATGATGCCTTAACACTATTTATTGTATTAGACAAACCATTGAATTCCTTAACGAAAAGGTCTCTTGATTGTTGATTTACATATCTATTTCTTGGAATTCTTTTTGGCGGATTTTTGAGCCTATCATCAACATATTTTGAAAAAGCCTTCTTGTTTTCTGCACAATATGGAATTCTAAGCGTTTGTATAAGGCGGACCATGATATTTACGGCACGTCTAATTATGGGATTATTTCCATAAGCTACCAAGTTAATACCATGAGCCAGTGCAAAGTCTTGAGCCTTAGGTGTAAAACCACTTGATGAGAAAACTGCACCACAATCTGTATATCTTTTAAATTTCAGCCTTTGCTCGGAAGTTAGTCCTTCTGGAACGAAATAATTTTCAGATATATCTTTGACCACCCCTACGAAGCTTTGAAGCACATCAAGGCCGACATTATTATTGTAACATTTCGCCTCGGCTAAGAGTCTAATGGGATAAACATAGGGTATAGGAACATCGTATTTGCCACACGCATCAATATTATGGAAGCAGCCTCTTCCTCGTATGTTAAAAAAGCTTCGTCTAACCGAATTTCCATCTGGTTTGAGTGGAGAAAAATTAGATTTTAGTAACAGATTTCTTACTATTCCCTCAAATAAAGCACCTTTAACTTGGTCTGTTTGAGAATTTGTTGGAACATGAGACATTAGGACACACCATTGTGCATTTCAGCATATCTTCTATTTAATATAATGAGTTGGCGATTCAACGAATCGCAAAAAAGGAGGAGTTTTGCGGGTGACATCTCCACTTGGTTGGGGGTTCGAATCCCACCCCCCGCACCAAAAACAGTGTCTTACATGAGCGTATTTTAGCTGAAGAAACTTAATTTACAGGTTCGCAGGCGGGGGCTAGAAAATTATTGCTTATAAATAGTTTTTCTTGGACCGATAGCTATTGTGTACACGGTTTTGTTTTTTTCTGAAATCGAATAGATAATCCTTATTTTTCCGATTCTGATGCTGTAGTTTCCTTTCAACTCTCCATGCAGAGCTTTTCCAAGGTGTGGCGTGTTCTGTAATTTGATTAAGGCTTCTTTCACTCTGTCTTTGAGGGTTTTGTTCAGTTTTTTATAGAATTTTTCTGCTTGATGTGACAGGAGAACAGTGTAGGTCATGCATCTTCCTTCAGAAGGCTGTGCAAATCTTTGACTCTGCCGGCTTTAATGTCTTCTGTGCCTTCATGGATGTTCTTCATCATTTCTGGATCGCTTGAAATCTCAACAGTTTCCAGAAGTTCCTCCATCAGCTTCGTGACCTCATCTAGCTTCTGCCTAGTTTCCAAGATGAGTTTCCTGTCCTTGTCATCGAGGTACGCAGATTTGGTCATAAGCATCACTGAATTATTGATTTGCTGCTCCCCTTAATAAGTTTGAGGAATCGGGTTCATGAAAGCTTGCTGCCCCGCACCAAAACTAGTAGTTGACGGAAAATTTTTCGGTTTCAAATCTACTGACTCAATCAGTAACGCATACAACACACTGAAAACACAGGAATACGAAGATGTCTGAAACGGGCGTCTGTTATTTGCAACCAAAACAAAACTCCTCGAAATCGTTAAACTTGACGAAAATTTTTATACTCTATTTAACTTAATCATAGTCATGCTTGGCTATAAACATCCCTGCAAATACTGTAACCAACTCATTCCGCCAAACTCTAATGTTTGTCCTCTTTGCGGAAAAGTTAACCCGTTAGGGCCATACAGGTGCCCGAAGTGCCGTGCACCCATTGAGACGACCTGGAAGGCGTGCAGCAGATGTGGACTGGCGCTGGAGATTACTTGTCCATCCTGCAAGAAAACGACTTTCTTTGGGGATTACTGTCAACATTGTGGCGCGCCTTTATGGATAGAATGCAAAAACTGCCATACAGTGCAGCCAATAACAAGTGAAAAGTGTGTTAACTGCGGCAAAAAGTTACAGTAACTCGTCTCTTAGCTGAAGTTCCTTCTTCGCTGTTTTCCTATTCTCCTCTTTTCCACTTCACAGAATCATCCTGTGCGGCAACATTAAATTTCAGCAAATCGGTCACATCGTTCTTCCACTGCTCTGGCGAGGCATGAATTACTCTGCCTACAAAATGGCTGCGAAGAACTCTGAGGGAGGATAGTTTCTGCACCGCAAATCTATATCGTATATGCCGTGGCTCATCCAATTGTTCGTCAGGTAAATAAATTGGTTCTCGCCTAAAGTTTATGTCAAGCATGCATCGATTCATTCTTTTAATGAAGTTATCCACCGCCATGTGCAAATCTTCTATATTCTTGAAACGTGGATAATCTGCTCTGCTCACTATTCTGAAGAAATAAGTCGCTTTCCCTCCACTTTCCTCAGAGGCAGCCTCCATCGCTATTGCATTTCCAGGCTCTTTCGGATTTGTGCTGTAAATAGGAATAAAAAACCACATGTATTCGCCTGTCAAATCCCCAAGAAGTCCACGCTTCAGGCCGATGCAAGCTTTTTTCTGCTGAGACAACGATTTAAGGAAATCATATTGTTCCTTAATTCCAGCCGATTCCAATCTTTTTTCAAGCCGTTGCCAGAGGTTCGGGTTCACAGACTCGATGTCACTTTGCGATGCGGCTTTGCCCTCCTTCATAAATTGGGCGATTTTCCTCAGCTGCAGTGGGTTTTCATTTGGGAAGAGTTCCTGTAGCAGGGCAAGAACCTTTGATTGGAGTTCATTGTTTATGGTTGTTAAAGTCTCCTTGAACGGATCGAGTTGCCAACCCATTTTTGATAGAATTAATCTTTCCCCAAAATCGGTTGTGATAATAAGGGCATAATCTTCTTCTTCGACTTCAAGAATGTCGCTGTAAGGTATTCTGAATATTTCACTCCTTAAAGGAATCACAACTAACCCGGTTTCATACAACCGAGCCTTGCATTCCCCACTATTCTTCTCTTTGCCATCCTCATCGAAATATGAAAACTCGGCTTCCACATCTTTTTTCTTTAATGTCTCATGCATAAGCATGTCTTTCAGAAGAACCTCATTTCTTAACCTCATGAGCATACGCAGGAAATCATCGTGATGGTAGCCAAGATAGAATAGAACCAGCTTTTCCTTAGAACTGAGGAAGAGATTAATTCTATAATCAGTCTCTTCTATATCCAAAATATCTCTGTAGGGCACAGCCAATGCCGCTCCAGACTTGGGCAGGATAGTAACCTTCTCTTTTTCCAGTCTTCCAACGGATTCGCCAGCCTCAATCTCAGCTCCTTTATCGTCCACTAACAGATGATTCATCCGTACTTCCAATAACGAAACGGGGCTCTTATCTCCCAGCCATTCTCACCTTGCTGCAAGTTTCACATTAATTTCGTACCGCAGTTGCCACAGAACCTCGTTCCCGCTTGGTTCTCGGCACCACATTTTGGGCACCTGACCAAGCTCAGTGGTGCACCACAATTATTGCAGAATTTGCCAGTTCCCGCTGGTTTGCCACACGCAGGGCACATTGTCTGCTTTGAGGTTATTTCGCCCGTAAACACTTCGGTTTCAGACGCCTTTTTCCATATCTGATCCTTCGCCACTGTTGCCTTGGCTGCCGCCACCTCAACAGCAACGCGCGGCGCATCTTCTACACAGAGACCCTCTTGCTCATTCCAGTCGTTTTCGCATACCCATTTGTGGCAGCGTGGACAGCGCTTGAAGTTACCCATGGCTTCATTTTGTGCCAGCTGAAATGCTTTTTCGTGCTCTTTATGCCATTCTGGGGTCATGCCGCGGAATCTTTCTGATATCACATCACCGGCACGTTCACCAACCCCTATTCGTGAACCAGTAGCTTCTCCGAGCAGCCCAGCCGCTTTGCCCAGTCCCGAGAAGAATCTGCTCTTTTTATGGGTCTTGGATTGAATGAACTTCGTCTTGTAGCCGTCGCCGCAAATGTCGCAAAAGAAAGTGAATTGGAACCCCGCCTCAGTGCTGTTGTCTGCAAAATTTTTAGTAAAAGGTATTATAGACATGTTAATCTTTAGCGGTTTTTGTTGAATCACATTAATATGTTTTGCGTCTTCAGGTTGTACTGTGAATAGCAAGGTATCCTCGGAGAGCCACAACGTGTTTTTAACGTAGTTTACGAGGCTACATAGCTGCCTGAATCAAGGTTCTTTAAGAGTTTTCAGCATGAGAAAAACAGGTAATTTCTTGAAATTTTTCTTTTCCCAGAAACCCACACTTTCTTCTGTTACAGTCACGCTGATTGATGGAGCACCTCTTTTCACAAGTTCAGAGATAGCGGCATCCACTAGTTGGCTCCCAATACCCTTTCTCTGAAACTTGGGGTTGACAGATAACAAATGAATTAGCGCACGTGATCCATCATAAATTGCTCTAATAAAACCCACTGGTGTACCATTCTCTTCAGCAACAAGAACCACCGCCGCTTGACACCGAGCCACTCGACGCATCGCATCAGGGCCTTCAACCAAAGGACTGCCATATTGCATATTTAATTCAAGTATTTTCACTAGCTCATTTACATCTGAATCTCGAAACTTTCGTATATTCACTTTTGCTAACCACCTATAATTCATTATTTCATGAATCCTTTTATTCACTTGGCAATTTTTCTATTGCCTGTGCTAAATCGCGTTAGGTTAGTATTTCCATAAAGGTAATAATGTTTGGTGCTCCGGCCGGGATTCGAACCCGGGTCGGCGGCTCGAGAGGCCGTCATACTTAACCGGACTATACTACCGGAGCCCTAAACTGGTCTACTCATTTTCTTTTCCCATATATAGCCACTTCGTTTTTGTCGTCTGCATGTGACCCACTAAAATCCGTGCAGGGTGGCTTTTAAATGCGTTTTACCCTTTTCTATCTTCACCCTAATATCCGGAGCTTCATTAAACAATTAATTTCTGTATGAAGAAAAAATCAACCGTGTAAAAGTTAAAGGTTAATTTCCGCGTAAATAGAGCCTTTCATGTGTTCAAACCTTTAGTTGACGGCAAACATAATTATGTTGTGCTCTCACCGAAAAGAAGGCATGCTCTGCACGCATAAATCCCATAACATGTGTCATCTCAACAGTGAGATAGCCAAAATTTGATCTTTCCCGGGTGGCGTGGCACAGGCTATGGTGAGAGCACACCTCGTGTATAAAACCTGTCTGAAAAATAAGTTTCCCTAAGCAGCAAAATACAGGTTTTATCTCAGTTTTGCGTTTGGAATTATCTCCTGTGCTACGGCTAGAAACTTTTGCATGTCCTCGTCTGTAAAAGGTTTCAGCTTTACAAACTCGGGATTTATGGTTTCTTTGCCGAGGCTGACGTCAAACTTCTGCAGAACATATTTTCTGCACCCCACTAGGCTGCGGCATATCTGTTTTATGTCTTCTACATCGTGGAGTGTAGGAACAACGGTGGTCCTGAATTCGTAATCCATGCTGGACCCCAACAAGGTTTCAATGCTTTCCTTCACGTTTTCCAGCATTTTTTCTGCTTTGACACCGATTGCTTTGGAGTATTTCTCCACAGTTAATGGCGCCTTTACGTCCATGGCCACGTAATCGATGAGACCGCTCTTCATGAGTTTCTTCAGCATAGACGGGTTGGTCCCGTTCGAATCTACCTTAACTAGGAACCCCATCTTCTTCAATCGAGAGCATAGTTCCGGCAAGTCGCTGTGAAGGGTTGGTTCCCCGCCTGTGATGCACACCCCGTCAATCCAGCCTCTCTGTCCGTTAAGCTGATCTTCCACGTATCCAAATGGGATTGTATCCATCTTTTCTGGATTAAAAACAAGATTCAAGTTGTGGCAGAAGGGGCAACGGAAGTTACAGTTGGGAAGAAACATGACAGAAGAAATTTTGCTGTCCCAATCCACGAAGCTAACGTCTATGAATCCTTTTATCTCCATCTTTCAAACACTTCTAATTCTCTGAGTAAATGCACTTGGCACCTTAAGTTCTTTTACGTCGAAGAAGACGATGGAACAAGAAGCTCTATAGAAGGAAATTGTTATTAAAGCGCAACACCAAACCCAAGTATAACCACAAACATTCTTGAAGGTGATTTTGTGCAAACAACTGAAGATAACAATAGGCAGGTCCTTGATGAAGAGAACATTGTCCAGAAAAGAATGAAGAAGATTAAACATAAAATAGCGGTTATCAGCGGCAAGGGAGGAGTCGGCAAAACCGTTACCGCAGTAAACTTGGCCATAGCTTTTGCCATGCAAGGCCACAAAAACCGCGTCGGCCTCTTGGACGCTGACCTTCACGGTCCCTGTGTTCCCATAATGCTTGGCATGGAAGACGAGAAACTTAAGGTGGGACCTATAGGAGCTTTACCCCCTGTGGGTCCTCTCGGCGTAAAGGTTGTTTCTATGGCGTTTGTGCTTGAAGGCAAGGAAACTCCGGTTATATGGCGGGGTCCTCTGAAGATGAGGGCAATTCAGCAATTCTTGTCTGAGATAGCTTGGGGTGAACTTGATTTTCTGCTTATAGATTTGCCTCCCGGAACTGGAGATGAACCCCTGAGTGTACTGAAGCTTCTTCCAGATATGGACGGCGTTGTTATAGTGACTATCCCCTCGGAGGTCTCCCAGAACGTGGTGGGAAAAGCCATAACATTCTCCAGACAACTGAATGTTCCGGTTATCGGCGTAGTTGAAAACATGAGCGGCTTCGTCTGCCCCGAGTGCGGCACCCAAACTAACATCTTCAAGACCGGAGGAGGCGAAAAAGTGGCTCAGGACTATTCAGTCCCCTTTTTGGGAAGCATACCTCTTGACCCCAGAATCTGCGAAGCCTCAGACCTCGGGCACCCATTCATCATGGAACACCCTGATTCGCCTGCCTCAAAAGCCTTCATGAAAATAGTGGAAAAAATCAAGACCTACATCCAAGAAAAAGAAAAAAAGGGAAAACAGTCGCCCAGCAAGACTGGTGACAAATAGCCTCCAAATTTTTGCATGCCTAAAATTTGATGATGTCTCCACTGTGAAGAGGACAGCAGCGGTCTCCAAAAGTTTCAGCAAATTTTTTAATAGCTTTTTTGCCTGTGCAGTGGCATGGTCCAACAAATTTGGGATTAACTCTCTCGAGTTCGTCTACTGTCGCCTGAATTTTTTTGGCGTCTGCGTCTATGAGGTGGAAGCCTCCCAGAACCGCGTAGACCTTACTGTTTCCTGTTATGTTTTGGGCATGCTTAATGATGTTGATTATCCCTGAATGTGCACATCCCGCTACAACAATCAATCCCTTATTTTCAACATCTATAATTAGGGATAAATCGTCAAGCATCTTGTCTTCTATGAGCCTTCCGTTTTGGATTGTCCAGAATCCTCTAACCTTCTCGAATGCTGTTGTTCTCGGAACTTCTCCAGTTGTGGTGATTCCGTCAGCTATCTTCACGGGGTCCGCAGCCAGAAGAGGTACACCACCAGCAGACTCAACTTCAGAGGCGATGAAAGGTGCGCCAATAAACCTTAGATGTGGCGTTAGTGAGAGTTTCGGCTCGAAAACCGTTGGATGCCCAATAACTGGAACACGTTTTTTCATCCGTTTCAGGGCTTCCAGCAAGCCGCCTGTGTGGTCATAGTGCCCATGACTAAGAACAATCACGTCGACATCTTGCAGATTTATGTCTATAACATCAACATTGTGTAAAAGGGCTTCTGGAGTTGTTCCAGTGTCCATCATAACTGTTACTTCGCTGTCGTCAATTTTGGCTTTGATGAAGTAGGAGAGACCATGTTCAGCTTTGAGGTGAGGTTTAGCTGAACTGTTGGAGTCTTCAATCAGAACTGTTATCTGAACATTCTTAACAACCATCTTTGATGCGCCACTTTATGTTTTATTCTTAATGTCTGCACAGATATAATGGTTCTCAATGTTACTGGAAGGATGCTGGAGACACTAGAGAAATAGGAGTGTATAGACGTTATAGGGTGATTATGGTTGACCTGAGCTGTTTCACTCCCTTCCTTGTCGCCAGCTCTTGAGCCAGTTCTCTTATGTCTTCGGCGTCGCCTTTAACCGCAACAGCCTCGAGACATTCTTTCTCGCTTAAGTGAACATGAAGGACCGAATTTATAACTTGGAGATGATGGTGCTGATATTCGATGAGATCATCTTCTAGACCCTTAACGGTATGGTCATAAACCATCACTAACACACCTGCCTTTTTTCCCGTCTGCTTGTGAAGTAACCTTTGCTCATTGATAAAAGACGTAACCGAATCCTGAATAGCCTTCGATCGGCTCTCATACCCCATCTCCTCAACTGTTTCATCCAGCTCCCTCAGCAACTCTGGAGGAAAAGTGACACCAACACGAACAATCTTACTCATAATGATTCCCATCTAACCGTTAGCACACTAATCATAAAACCTTTATCTATCTCAAAATGTTGCGTTTTTCTTCGTTTTTCTCTGTTTTGTGTATGCACACTGGATTTGTGGAAGTAGTGAGCCAATTACTTCTAGAATAACCGTTTTAAATCCAATGCACGAACGCGTATCTGTGAGTTTAAAATGGAACCTCAGAATCAACAAGATGAGAAAGATACTGAAAAAGTCTACGACGAAGCAGCTGATTCAAGTAACCGTCTTAGACTAGTTATCCAAGCTTGTAGTGTTTTCTGATTTTCTTTTTTATTTTCCAAGTGCATTTGAGGCCTTCGGGGAACACAACGTAGTCTCCTGCCCCAAACTCGACAGTTTCTTCCGGGGTCTCCACAACAGCCTTTCCCTCCAATATTAGGCAGGTTTCGGGCTCATAATACTCCCAAGGAAACTCTGACTCCTCTTTCTCCCAGATTGGCCAAGATTCCGCTTCCTGCAACTCTTTCTCAGACGGTTTTCTGACTTTCGGCTTCATTTTCCATCACAAATTCAAACCAAGTTTTCGCCTATAAGCCTTTTCTGGGTGCCCCACAGACGGGACACGAAGTCGAGCTGGCGGGCATCAAAGACCCGCAGTACTCGCAGGCTACCATCTCCACTTCTTCTTTGGCTGTTGGCATTGCAGCCCTGATTATCTGAAGTTCGATTGTTTCGCTAGTGGGGTCAGGGCGGTCATCTACCGCCACCACTCCTTTGATAAACCAAGAAACGCTCACATCTATACCGTCTAAGGTTTCACGTCCACCAGCAGGAATGTCCACTTTGAGTGGGAACGTCTTTTTGAATCCCGGCACAATATGCATTGGACCGCTTGCCTTCAAATCTTCTGAGAGAAGAATTGCTGTATCCCAGTATACTTGCCGCACATCGCGTCGAAGCCGTTCATTGTACACCCACCTTTCCCGTCTCCTCTTTTCGATACATCGAAGTTCCGCTCTCACCTCGGTGGCGTCAAATTCTTCCTTGGAGGATACCATGATTGTTCCGCTTATGCTTGAACCCAGCGGAAAGGAACTTCTTGGAATTTCAAACGTAACAGTAGTTTTTGGTGTCCTGAACCTTTTGAAGAGACCCACCGCTTTCTATCTCCGCTTGGAGTTTATTTTGAAGAGGAAGTATCTATTTATGATTTGTGTGCCTCTTCTTCTGAAAGGAAAACTTATTTCCAGGATAGAAAACGGAATTTTTTTCAAATCTAGTACGCGCGTTAGGTTTCATCTTTTTACAATGAAAGCGATTTTGACATCAGCATTGTATTCCACAATCTTGTTGTCCTCTATTTTGGCGGTGCATCGCTTAACATGAACACCTTTAATGTTCTTAACCGTCTTCGCTGCCTCAGACACAGCGTTTTGAGTAGCCTCAGTCCAGCCATATGGTGAACTACCTATCAACTCGATAATTTTCACAACGGGCATAACATTCACCTCCACTAACACAGTGGTTTCAGCAGCACTTCAGCTTTTCGACACAAACACTCTTCAAAGAGCAGTTATAGACAAAAACTTAACGTACCCTTTTTATTTCAGCCTTAGTTAATCCCTTGAAAGAAAAAGGGATTATCGGATGACCATTATTATGGACGATGCAGGAACTGGTGACCTGCTCTTTGGTGTTGTCATTAGCGCATTCCGCGATTCAACCCAAGAATTCAGATACGACGTTATCGACGTAAAATATTTTAAACCTGGAGCCTTTTCGCAAAAAGCATACCTGAAACAATGCTCAAAGATTGTGTCTAAACTACTTGCAGACATGAAACCAAAGCCAGAGGAAGAAATTCACCTTTGCAGAGGCTACATCTTTGATGAGGCTGCGGAGAAACTAAAACAGAAGTATGGAGAAGACAGAATTCGCCGAGTCAAAGTGGAGGGAGAAACGCAAGACCTTACAGAAATTGCTTACCTTGATGAAGTAAGGAATTTAGGTTACGAGCCTCTTGAAGAAAGAGACAACAGACGAGCAAAAAGCTTTTTCCATATGATGAATTGGCTGAAGAAAAATCCGGACATGATGAAATATGCAAAAACTGGTTGGCCAAGATTACAAAGATACAAACTATTCAACTCAAAAAAGAGGCACAACTAATTTTGTGTCTCCGGTAACCTGCTCTGCTCGTTACCATTACACTTGAATTTGGCTCTTCATGGTAAATAGAAGGTAAACGTTTTTCTGAGGTTTTCACTGTTCACTTAACGATGAACGTGAAAAACCAAGACTTAGAGTTTGCCAAATCGAAGCTTATAGAGGAAGACCTTAGCCTGGTGATTGTGAAGAAGGGAAAAGTCATTTTTGAAACAAAGAAGCAGGGAATAGGCGGTTTTCTGCAAGCCATCGAGACGCTGAATAAAGATTTGGTTGCAGCCTCAGCGGCTGATAAGATTGTTGGGGTGGCTGCAGCTTTGCTCTGTGTCTACGCTGGTGTGGTTTCTGTGTTTGCCTTGACCATCAGCGAGGGGGGAATGAGGGTGCTTGAAGACAACGATATTGCATGTCTGTTTGAAAAGAAGGTTTCGAACATCTTGAACCGCGACAAAGATGATGTGTGCCCCTTCGAAAAATTGGCTATGGCTTCTGGAAGCTCGGATGAGGCTTATGTGAAGTTGAGGTCTTTAGCGAGTCAAATGATGAGAAAATCAACAGAAACTAATGACGACTGACTGCGTTATTATTTTCGAGAAAAAAAGAGAGGGGGTTATTGTTTCACTCTTATGATGTTGGCGCCGGAATCAGTATAGGTGTTCCGTCAGGAGCCATTATCAGCATGTCAATGTCTGGAGCTATCTTCTGGAGAGTTTGCACCACCAGGTAAAGTTCTGCAACTCTAGTTTCGTTACTTGAATCTACTCCTGCAGCCTCAAGAACCATTTCTATAGCCTCCCTTGTTGCATTCGCCTCGATAACCGTCGCATTTGCTCTGGCTGCTGCTTCAATTGTTATCTTCTCAGCAGTTGCAGTGGCGTTGATAATTACTATTTGTCTCTCGAATTCTGCTTGAATCTTCTGCTGTTCCGCAACCAGTTTGTCCTCGATTGATGACGTATATTTTGCGGGGTATCCTATATCTCTGAGTTCAAACTCAAAGTCTATTAACGCTCCGGCTAGAGGGGCGGCTGTGCTAAGTTTGTTCCAGATGGCGTCCCGTATTGTTTGAGCCACAAAATCTCTTCTCTCAATTGTTTCAATTGTGTTAAAGTCCTTTGTAACTATTCTGACCTGTTCTCTGGCGATAGATGATATAACATCGTTTTTCCAGTTCTTTTGGGGCAGATTCTCGTACAGTTGCTTAATCTTCGCAGGGTCAAGCCTCCACCTCATCATGATGTCAATCTCCATCTCCAGTTGGTCTCTTGAAAAACTCTTCACCGTTGGAAAATCTGCGGTGCGGTCAGTTCCGTCACCCCATATCTTCAAGGTGTCCACCGAAACTGTGATCTGGACAGCGTTTACCCAAGGCGCCTTGATTGCCCAAGTTGGACCTAAGATTGGGTCGCTGATTGTGCCTGCTATGGGATCAACCATCAGGACTGCGTTGCCTACTGGAACGTTGACCCACATGGTTAAGAAAAAGACCACTGTTGAGAATGTTGCCACCACTAGAATTATGATTAATGCTATTACTATTTTAGGGTTGATTCGAAATCTTGGTTCATATTCAATACTCATTTTTTTCACCTCCATTATACATTTTAATTAGCCCGAAAAAATTTGCCGTTTGTGTTGTGTCAAGGAGCTGAAAACCTCCCTTATATTACTCTTCTACGTTATATACAGTTGAAACATACTTAATATACTCTAAATATTTTTCTAAAATAGTATATGTGTCCCTATTGAATCTATATAGCCACAATTTGGCGTGTCAGGGCTACCTACGCCTCTATATACCTCAAAGACAGGAGCGGCATCAACAGTTTCCTAACCTAAACTAGTCTTCACAATCTTCTCGGCAACGGTTCTTCCCAGTTTACGGCACTCCTCTAAACCCTTTTTGTCTGGATTGTATTTTATCCGTAGAGCAGGCTCTATGACGTCCATTTCAAATCGGTTCTTCATGATCTCCACCAGCATATTTGGCGCTTCTCCGCTCCAGCCATATGAGCCGAAGGCTGCCCCCACCTTGCCTTTCAGGTCTATTCCCTTCTTGGACGCCTCTTCTAGGAGGTTCTTCATGTCTATACCTATGTCATGGTAGTATGTGGGCATCCCCAGAATTATGGCGTCTGCCTCCGCCAACTCCTCAGGTCTAACAAAATATTTCAGCTCCACATTAACCCCCACAACCGACTTCGCGCCCTCCTCAACAGCCTTAGCCATCTTTTCGGTGTTACCGGTTTGGCTGTAATAGACAATAAGCAGGTTAAGGTTTTTCGTCAAGTTCCAATCCCTCAAATATGTAAATGTGTCCAATTAAAGATAACCTTTACGTGTAATATTATAGACAACATGCTTCGAATGCTGGAATGATTTTTAAATGAATTCTTTTGTTATTAGTTTATACAAGGTGGGAAGTGTTGGTATGGGTGTGACCGAAACAGCCGATATAGGAATCATAGGCGGAACAGGAGTCTATGACCAAGAAAATTTCGAGGATATTAAAGAAATTAAAGTGTTCACTCCTTTTGGCGAAACGTCGGATCTGGTTTCTGTTGGTCTTTACAGGAACATTCGTGTGGCGTTTATACCTAGACATGGCAGAAATCACACGATTCCTCCTCACATGGTCAATTACAGGGCTAACGTGTGGGCGCTAAAGCAGCTTGGCGTAAAAAGAATAATTGCTTCAGCAGCCGTAGGAAGTTTACGGGAGGATTGGGGTCCAGGAACCGTTGTTATTCCAGACCAGTTTATTGACCGAACCAAAAAACGGTTAGACACCTTTTATGAGGGGGGACAAGTCTGTCACATATCCACTGCGGATCCCTTCTGTGAACAGCTTCGACCTTTTTTCATCAAAACTGCCCAGAAGCTTGGATTAGACGTTAAAAAAAGTGGAACATACGTTTGTATTGAAGGCCCAAGGTTTTCGACCCGAGCAGAGTCCAGACTTTTTCAGATGTGGAAAGCGGACGTGGTGGGGATGACCCTTTATCCGGAGTGTGTTTTGGCTAGAGAAGCGGAACTGTGCTACGTTTCAATTTCCATAGTTACCGACTATGACGTGTGGGCTGAAAGTCCAGTGTCTACGAAAGAGGTAATAGAAACAGCGCACAAGAGTAACGAGGACCTAAAGAAGCTGATTCTGGAGGCACTGTCACAAATACCAAAAACCAGAGGTTGCAAATGCGGCTCAGCACTGAAAGATGCGCTGATGTGATTTTGGCGATCAGTCAATCTTGCATTCTGGAGCTTCAGGATTATTTCTCTGTGTTGTCCTGAATGAGGCTTCGCCGTTTAAGCTCTTGCAGGATTTCAGCCACCGTTTCTTCATTTGTGTCAATAGTGTAGAATTGCTTCAGCTCCTTCCTAATATGTGAAACATCAACATTGCCATCAGGACTCACTGAGAGGCGTGCGCACACCTTCGGAACAATATTGCACATGTCCTCTGTGAAGTTCCACGGGAATACAACCCACCGCCAATCCATCTCCTCGCCAAAGTAGTCTGGCTTAAACTTTGAGGTTTTTATGTGTCTCAGGGCAGCGGTTCTGACCGCGGAAGGATTCAGAGATTTGACGTACTCAACTGCTACCAGCATGCTTTCGCCCGTATCGGTGATGTCGTCTACAATCAGCACCTTTTTTCCGTTCAAGTCGACGTTTAATGGATACCTGAGTTTGGCTTTCCCGTCTGGTGTCGCTGTTACTCCCCAGTGCTCAACTTTTAGGCTTACGAGGTCCTTGACACCTATCAGGTCGCAGAGAATCCGAGCCAAAACCCAGCCTCCCCGGGCTAAGCCAACTATCAGGTCAGGTTTGTAGCCTGAACCGTTAATTTTCTTTGCCACTTCCCTAGCTAAATTGTAAAAAAGGTCCCAGTCCATGACTTCGCATTCGAAACAATCTGCAGACATGAGAGTCACACCCGTTTCTTTTCGCTGTTTAATTCTTTAGCTTTTAATATTATAGTTTCGCCCTTTTCTCACATAGTCAATTCTAATCGTGCTTTATGTTCTTTTTCAGCTTAGGACAAAGTTACTCCGTGCGCATGTAATAGTATTCGCCTATCTTCTTT
>Ga0307434_1001098_pt1 | contig 15270 bp, 18 predicted proteins | sample SalMarWE160220MG_FD_202156 | JGI IMG/M metagenome (GOLD analysis project Ga0307434, IMG submission 202156) | Salt marsh sediment microbial communities from the Plum Island Ecosystem LTER, Massachusetts, United States - WE1603-220 | ecosystem: Environmental > Aquatic > Marine > Intertidal zone >... | reverse complement strand
GCCCTCTCCAGGACCTTTCTGTTTGCCGGCGACACGGAGGTCACCATCGAGGCAAATCCAGGGGACCTGAGCTTGGAAGCGGCCTCATCGCTTCGCGCCACGCGGATCAACAGGATCAATATCGGCGTTCAGTCCTTCGACGACGGTACGCTGGCCTTTCTCGGAAGGCGGCACGGTGCGTCCGAGGCGGCATCCGCAATAGAGAACGCTCGCGCGGCGGGATTCAAAAACGTGGGACTCGATCTCATCTACGGGGTCCCGGGACAGGACCTCGGATCATGGCTGGACACGCTCCACACGGCGCTGGGGTTCACGCCGGAACATCTGTCCTGCTATCAGCTGACCCTGGAGCCTTCGACCCCCCTGGGGCTCAGACAGCAAAAAGGCGAGATCGTGCTCCCGGGAGACGATCTCCTCTACGAATTTTTTATGGAAACCTCCAGGACATTGGAAGAGGCCGGATACGTGCACTACGAGGTATCGAATTTCGCGCGGGGGGACAGGTTTATGTCAAGGCATAACCGCAAGTACTGGGACCACACCCCCTATCTCGGCCTCGGGCCTGCGGCGCACTCCCTGTCAGGCTCGCGGAGATGGTGGAATCACCGCCATCTGGATCTCTATATCGAAGAGACAGGAAGAAACGTAGCCCCCATCGGGGGGTCCGAGATACTAACCGGCGAACAGCTCCGGCTGGAGGCGCTCTATCTGGGGCTGCGCACAAAAAAGGGGATCGACCTGGTGGAGTTCGAAAGGCGGTACGGCTGCGATCTGCTCCGCGAAAAGGCTGATCCGCTCCGCGCCATGGAGCGGGAAGGCCTCGTTGCCATCACAGATAACCATCTCCGCCCGACCCTCGCCGGCCTCGCCGTGTCCGACAGCCTGCCATTGCTGTTATCTCAGCCGTGAATGCCGAGAAGAGCAGTACAATTGAGGAGCGTCGGCTGAAACGATGTGGGATTGCTTTACATTTCCTCCAACAGGGGGATAACTCCTGACCTCCTTATGCCAAGGGTTCAGCGAGGCAGGCAACGCGGGCCGGAGATCCCGCTATTGTGTGCGGGGAGATGGGGTATCCTCGGCTTTCCCGAAGGGCAAACCTTATTCGCCCTGTTCTTCTGGGGCACTGGGTAAATGGTCCTCTTCATGGACCGATGCAGTTCGCGGGAGAGGCGCCTCCAGGGAGGTGTCACCCCCGAAGACGCGTTCCGTGCGTACGTCGCGAAAGGGTACATGCCGCTCCCGGTTGACGTGTAATGCAAATACGTCCGGGCGCCCGTAATGCCCGGCAGGGTCCAGATGCGTATGAGCTCCCCGCACCTGCTCCACGTCGAGGTCGGCGTACACAATGGTTTCTTCATCGGCTATAGGACCATGTATCGTTGTGCCGGTAGGCCCCACGATCATGGTTCCTCCAGTATAATAGCTGTCACCTTCTGTTAGGAGCGCTTGTTTGAGGGGAAAAGCGTCCGGGATGTCCTTCGCATGGAGAAGTCCGCTTACCGAGACCACATACACACGTCCTTCCATAGCGATGAAACGCGTAATGTCCTGCGTCAGATCCGGTCTACCGGGCCAGGTGGCAACGTGAAGCTGCTCCCCTTGGGCATACAGTGTCTGGCGTGCAAGAGGCAGCCAGTTCTCGTAACAGTTGAGGCCACCCACCTTGAATTCTCGCCACTGATGCACACGGAGACCATGCCCATCCCCCTCAGCCCAGATCATCCGTTCGTGATAGGTCGGTTTGAGCTTGCGATGGACACTGAGCACCCCGCGAGCAGGATGAATGGCCGCGAGACTACAATAGACCGTGCCCCCTGACGGCGCGGGTTCCAGAAAACCAAGATAGGTGAATACATCAAGCCTGGCTGCTTCGGCGCAGATGGCGGCCATTTCAGGACCATCTGATGCAATGCCCGCTTCAAGGTAGGCTGCTAAGGCGACTTGATGATCTTCGGGTTTGAATTTGGAAATGCAATGGGTACGGATCCAGATAGGATACCCGGAAATGAACACTTCAGGAAAGACACACAGCTCGGCACCATTTGCCGCAGCCTCCCTCATCAAGGCGAGAGCCTTTGCCGTCGTAGCCTGCCGGTCAAGAAAAACAGGTGCTGCTTGGATTGCTGCGATTTTCATGCGATCTCCCTTCTTCGAAACCTAACGGTGATATGGGGCGCTGTTGACTATATCGAATAACTCTTTCTTTAACGGATCATTTTGGAAACAGCCGAGCTGAAAACCCCCAACTGACGACCTGCCTCTGCCAAGGGAATCCCACAGTCCTCAACGATCCTTCTCTTCTCAATCCCCCTGACGATCACGTGGTGAAGCGTGCCGGGTGCGTCCAACCTCGCCTGCCTGGGCATCCTCTCTTATCCCTCTTTTCTTTCCCCATTTCCCAGTTCTCTTTTTTATTATGCCATATTGTCTTGTCAATATAGACAACTACGGCCCGTATTCACTGCTTTTTTGCGTCGGCTGAATTTTCATAGTTTCCATTCGTAATACGAGATACCGTATGGTTCATCCTCACCGTTCACTTGACCATACACAATCAATAATCTGCTGTTAAGTTTGAACTGAGGCCCATATTGCTTATGCCACAAGCCTGCCCAGAAAACATGATGTAGATTCTGTGGAAAATGTACATCTCCTGTCTGTGCATCAACAACCGCAATTATAGCGCAGGATGTACCGCAGCTGATGGTTACTATTGTATAATGCCCTGCAAAATTTGGTCCTGTCTTTGACTGGTTTCTCAGAAGGGCCCGATATCTCCTTGCCTCTTTGTGAGTCGAAAAATTAGGAGTGGCTGGTTTTCCGGCGAATATCTCTTGCACGGTATATTGATCATATCCGATAGATCTAGCGATCGCATCCTGGGCAAGAAAGATGATAAAAATGCTAGCAATTATTATTTTCTTATGCATAACGATTTAACTAAACCCCCCGGCCACAGCGCGATATCAAAGGCGAGATGGCTATTCCGGGTCGGCTTGAGTTATTTGTTAAGCCTTCTGTCAATTTGCTTCAGCTTCTCGATAAGATCTTTTGTCGTTCCTTCGGGGTCCCCTTGTACCACCAAGAGATGCTCCAAATGTGAGATCGCAGTACTTATAGATATATGCTGACAGAGATCGTAAGGTTCAACCATTAACCACCTTTGGCCCTCGCGCTTGAATCTGAATTTATAGTTTTCCTTTTGCTTTTTAATCGTAAGCTCGTTTGAAAGGGAACCAATTACGTCATATTTTACAGTGACGGTAGCCTGATCTGATTTTTGGCTTATTTTGTGGATTTCATAGCCGTTGATCAGGACCACCGTATCCCACCCTGGGGTCCTATACTCTCCGGGAGCAATAAAATCGCCAATACCAGATTTGTTATAACTACCGGAGCTGAGTCGAGCACCTTCAAAATCAAGTTTCAGGAGATGCAGCGCAAGTGCTCGTGGGGTTTCTGGTATTTTTTGTATGGTCTGCGCCAATGAAATGTTGCCGGGTAGGATGCCAACGCTGATGATCAGAATGGTGGTTGAGATAAGTGATATGAGTTTCATGTCCTTAATTATTCTATAGGCTCAACGAAGAGTTCACAGGCCGGGCGTTTTGCAGCCCGGTCATGTGAAACGCCGGGTTAACTGTTTTCTAATTCAGTTGATTAATATATTCCTTAAAACGGTTTTTAGCCTCTTCTGGTGACTCAAAATCACGTGATGCATCTGGATACAACATTTGAAGGCTCTCTATTGCGGCATCGACCAAGTGTAATGATGCAGCATCTAAGGAACTAATCAAATTTTCAGTAGCAGGAATGTAAAGAAACTTACCAAACAGCCTAACGGTATATGACCACTGCCAAGAAGGCACTGGATATTGAAAGTAATTATTATTTAGTATTTTTAGCGCTTCCATATCTCCATATTTGGCTAGATAGTTTAAACAATAATACATTGTTCTTGTCGTGTCGTTTGGAGAAATATATTTTTTAAATGTTGATAAAATAACTTGATCATCAATTTGATATAATGCATCCATCATCTTTTCTTTCTGAAAATTATCTTTTGGATTTTCGAACGCATTTATCAATTTTGCAATATCTTTTCTGCGAATTAATTCATCAACAATCTTAAACTCGATTTCTTGACCACCCTTATTCTGAAAATGCCAATTTACTGATTCTATTGTTAAATAATTGATTAAATCATTTGTAGTGTAGTTAGATAATTGAGTTGAATAAAAGGGTGGAATTGTCCCTAAATTAATTTTATCTTCTGCAAGTGAAAATTGCGGTAAATAAATTATAAAAGTCATGAATATAGTAATGATTGTTTTCATATTTTTACAGTTAAGGTCAGAATTCAGCGGGCGCCGCAGGCGATCCGCTGTGATCATTGAGTACGCATTGAAAACCTAACGGTCGCGTTCAGCTGTTTGCGGAGCGCCAGCGGAGTAAATCGGCTACAACGCAGTGTTAATGGATTGAGAGCGACCTTTCAGGTCGCATCAATCCTTATAGGTTGGGCAGCTCCCAGTCATTATCCTGCGGTTACGATTCTGGCGAGCACTATTCGCTCGCCCTCGACGATGTTTATTTGACGACCGTGAGGCTTGAGATAGCGTGCTCGGAAATCCTGCGCCCATACCTCCTCAACAAGTTCGAGACCTCTTTGGGTAAGATATTCAGCCAATCCAGACGGAGCGATGCCAAATATCCAAGGCGTTCCGCCTCGATGTGCGGAAGAGACGATCTTCTGATCTGCTTTAGAGCGGGTAGTCCCGTCAATAATACCTTGATGGATGTAAGTGAATACGATCTCGCTTCCTCCTGCCGCAGCGCCGCACATGTATCTGAACGTTCTATCCACTGCTTCTGCAGCGAGGTATTGGGTCACACCCTCCCAAATGAAAAACGTCTTGAGACCTCTACGAAATCCTGCTGCTGTCATTACGTCTTCAATATCCTGGCGGTTAAAGTCGATGGGAACGAAGCTCACGTGTGCGGGCAATTCGCCGACCACCTTCTCTAAAAGTGTTTGCTTCAGGCGCTGCGTTGCAGGCATATCCAATTCAAAAATGTGAACCTGCTCCATATTAGTGATGCGATAAGCACGAGCATCAAATCCTGCCCCTAGAATCACGACCTGAGCAAGTCCTGTCCTCAACGCATCACGAAGCGCATCGTCAATATAACACGTCCGGCAATACAGGCTCCCAATAACGCCGGGGCCAACCAGTTCCGTCAGGGCAACTATAGCATGGCGAAGACCTGGAAGCAGGAAGATTTTCCACAAGCCTGGCATAAGATCGCGACTGAATCGATCATCGAAAAGACGCTTCTGGTCAGGCTGGTACGATTCAACGGCTCTGAGAAACGCCAACCTCAAAGCAGGCACCGTGGTGATTGCATGGTCTTCTTTCATTGCTGTTTTTCCTTTTTCAAAGAGCATCGAAAGGATGCTGTCTAACGCTTAAGTCACAGGCGGCGAAAGTAGAGCGAAGCGGCGCTTTTGGTGTCCTGTGCACTTAATTGTCATGAACTTGCTTAGATGTAATTAAATAAGCATGCTTTATTGCTAAGCCAAAAAAATTGCTATCAGATACCTCTGCTAATCCATGTTCGACTTGAACCGCACTATGCAATGCTTTTAGCGTTGCGTCGTCTTTATCCAATACAACTAGGCGAGAAAGCAGCAACATCTCTTGATCAGTGAAAACCCCTCCAATTTTTTCTACTATAAGGTTGATTGCAGCTCTTTTATCGGACCTTGCCCAATCAGCAGATATTATTAAATCCCACTTTCCTGGTGCATCCTCACGGAGAAATAGCGCGAAAAGCTCAAAGGGGCCTTTTGATTGACTCAATTCTCTTTCAATATTTCTTAATTTTTCAGCTTGTTCTTTCATAGCTGTTCCAAAAGCTCCTTTGAAGCATCGAGCATTTCTTTGGCATCAGCTTCCTTAACGTTACCAATTGGATTATAACGGGCTTCAGGGTTCCACTGGGCAACGATTGACCATGCTGCCATGTATTTAATTTTACTTTATCTTCCATTCCAGTAAGATGTATCAGAACATCAAGATCATGTGTTTTAAACGTCTTGTATGTGCCACTGGTCGGATATTCATCCCACTGAAGCGTTCGGCAAATTCTTGCTTTTAACCCAAGCTCAACGGCATAGCCACATAAATATACAGAACCATCATATCTTGAAGCCTGATACAAGACTTCAGCGTCTTCGATTCTTGCTTGAACGATTTTCTCTATTTCTGTTCTTTTCATTCGTTCTCTCGAATGACTAATGGTTCATAACAAGTTATTCTATAGTTTCTTGATATCTCCGCTCTCCGAGGGAATTTGTCAGCCCTCACATACCAGCGGGTCCCTATGCCGGCAGGGGAAGACGGGCTTAAAAACGCCGAATCGTATTGTTATTTCACTATAGCAGAAAAAACGGCTTTACGACCCTTTTTTGTGACATAGGAGATGACATTCTGTATATCATTTGAAACGGGGTGTTATCCAGATTTTCAGGAGAAATCAACATGCTCCCTCTTCCTCCCCCATGACAGGCGCAATTCGAGAATCATCTTCGGAAGAAGGGGGTTCCCAAAGGAGACTATGGGTCGTTTAAAAAGTGGCTGCGCTACTACCTGGACTTTTGTGCAAAATATCAGTTTCAGGCCACAGAGAAAGAGAGCCTGCCTGAGTTTCTTGCCAAGTTGCGGGAAAAGAGGCAATCGAAGGCTCAACAAGAGCAAGCTACTTGCGCTATCAGGGTGTTCTACGAGCTTGTTGAGGAAAAAACTCCCTCCCGAAAGTCGCCCGTGGGCCAGGGAAGCGGCACGCCCCGAAAGGCCTACCATGAAGAGGTAGAAAAGCGCACTATCGACGAGGATTCTTCCAAACCGTGGGAAGGACGGGGCGCTTCTCCTCAGAACCACCAATCGGCAAAACGGGCCGTAAAAGGGGACGTAAGTTCCAAAACGATTTATCAACAAGCAATGAAAAGAATAGGGAAATTGGAACCCCTCCTCATAGTAAAAACCAATTGCATAATATCATGTTTTATTATACTGCATCAACTGAGCAGAAGCATTTTGCCTGAACGCTATCGAATCGATTTCTTGACTCGGAAAGCGTTTTGGAACCTACGTCCCCCCCTTTATGTTCTAAATACATAATAAGCAATCGAAAATATTTGACGTTTAAGATGTGGACCTTTCTCTCATATCATTATGAGCCGGAAGTTGACCACTTGCTTGACCCTCCAGTGCATCACCGATGATCTCTTTTGTCCTTTTTACCAGTTCATCCAGGTTGTTATTGGTGTAGCCGGAAATATCAATCGGTTTATGGATAATCATCTTGACCCGGCCAGGCAAAAGATTGATCGTTTTGGGAGGAAGGATCTTTCTTGTCCCTATGATCGTAATTGGTAGAACCGGGATGCCCAGATCAAGCGCCGTTTTAAAGGCACCCCTTTTAAACGTGCCCAATTTGTTGTCCATACTCCTTGAGCCTTCCGGGAAGAATATCACCGATGTGCCATTTACAATCTTACTCTTAGCGGCATGAATTGCAGCCATGGCACTGTGCCTGTTGGATCTGTCGATAAATATGTGCCCGATCTTTTCACATCCGATTCCAAGCCCCGGTATCTTGCGTAATTCCTTTTTCATGACCCACCTGAAATCCACCCCCAGCCAGCCATACAGGACAAAGATATCGTAATTGCTCTGGTGATTGCTCACGATCACATAAGACTGTCTTTTGTCTATGTGTTCCCTGCCAAAAACGCTCACGAACATGGGTGTCATATAGCTGTTCAGCCTCGCCCACACAGCGCCGCCGATGAAACTCGCGATTCTGGGATTGGTGAGCACAACCAGAAACACGGTCAGTGAACCGAAGAAGAGTGTGGTGAGCACAATCCAGGGCACGAATACAAGCCACTTGTAGGGCTGGTATATGATGAAGATTATATTTTTCATTAACCTCTTCCGAATAATTATCTTTTGTAAATGGGAACATCCTATATTCCCCTTTCTATAAACTGCTTGAATCTCATAACTTTGAGGATGATATGCAATTGCTAACTTTTCAAACGATTTTATGTTAAGCGGCTGTGCCGCATTTCATAAAATCACGGACGTGATTTTATCTCGATAAGTGTTTGATGCAGGATCCATTTCACGGCACCCAATTTAGAAAACAAGTCAGAACGTCTGTCAACCGGAACAGAGGCTCGTTGACTGCTGCAACGAAAGATTAAGCCATTTTTTCATTAGCGGGTACTTTTACCTCTTGACTTCGGGAGGCCTTATAAGTGTTGGGCAATAATTTGCTATCAACTCTCCTCATCGTCATCCCGGTACTCAGTTAGATTTAAGTATGAATATTTTCGTTGATCGAGCAATAAGTTTTGAAAAACATCGTGTACATGTGCCACGTTAGGCTGATTTAACCACTCATGAGCTATGGATGGTTTTCCTTTAGCGAGCTCAGAATGGGATAACGCATGCATTGGTATAGGCCAAGTGCCTCCTTTACCAGTTCGTACAAGATATTTTACGCTTCTAGCAGCGCCCGAGAGCCAATCAAGAGTATGAATACGCATGAGCATTCTATGGTCATGAGCGAGACGTCTAAGCTTCTGTTTTGTATCATTTGTAAGATGAGATCTCCTACCTATAAAAACTAAACCAAGGGGATATTCAATCAGCGGCATTAATTTTCTAGCGTAGTCTAAATTTTCATGAATCCACGCATGCCAATCGCGAACTTGTTGAATCGCATGGGTCAAATCTGATGTGGGATCCCCGGATTTCTTAAACATCTTTTTAGTAGGAGCTTCAATCTCGATTAAATACCATTCAGGACCAAAGCTCCCAGTATCGAAACATGCGAAGTCAACTTCATACTCAGCCCCAAGCTTAACCTTGGAGTAAATTGGTGAAACTCCATATAACCTTAAAATACCGTTGAAAAAATAACTGTGTGTAGCAAGAAAATCGTGAACATTTTGCTCAGAGCTTCTATTGTCGAGAAGACTTTGATATTCCTTTATGTCTTGGTCAATTTTTTCTTCGGTAAGGGCTTCAACTAAAGGATCTATAGGTAATGGATCTGGTTTTTCAAATTCGATATTCATTTGTTTGTCCATGCCCAACGTCGAGCTAAGCTGCCGGCAGGTTAGGGCAACGTCCTTCAAGAACCGACAACATTTCTAAAACCACCTATCCCCAAAAAGCCACTGCGGTAAGCCGGTCAGCTTGAGTGACGGGTTAGATGATTGTGAAAAGTTTATTCCGTTTGAATTGGAGTAAAACCAGTCTTAGCAGTCATAGAGCTACTATTTTTTATTTCATTGTATTGATCTAAGAATATATAGAGAATTGAAAATCTTTTCTTCAACAGATTTAGGTAAATAGTCTTTTTAAATGGAGGTATGAAAGGTTGTACTAATGCCTTGGAATCATCAACTATGACAGCACCCCACCTTAAATTAGACTGATGTAGTCTAATTGTTAAATTGCCAATGTTCTCCACTTTTTTAAGATGCATTTCAATGTCCCTTTTTGTTGTACCAGAAGGTTCATGGTCGTTTCTATCAATCATATTAACAATACGATCAGCTTTGGGATCTAAGAAGATGATTTCTATTTCACACTTTTTGGCTTTCTTCTCTAAAATTCTCCTAAAACTTTCAGATTCTTCAAACAGGGTGTGCATTGATGTCCCGATTATTTTAACGCTATGTTTTGCCTTTTCAATCAATCTTATTAGTTTAATTGGTTCGGCTTTGGAAATTCCCTTTATTCCAGCCAAAGACATATCTCTTTTCTGAACAAAATAAATAATTGCAAACGAAAGACTCAAGAATGAAACTGCTCCAATAGTTCTAATGCTAAATAATTCCTGGACAAACAGAGCAGAAGCAACTCCAGCAAAATAAGAGATCAGAACATTAATGATTAATTGGCCAAGTGACATTGGTTAACTCCTTAAATAGCATCTAATGCGGAGTTATGCCGTGCCCCGAAGGGGCATCGGTCTTGAACTCCTTGTTCTCCCGAGCGGAGCGAGGGAAACAGGAGTTCACGGCTTAACTCCGCATTCCCCCCGAGCGGAGCGAGGGGGGAACAAGTTATTCTATAGTTTCTTGATATCTCCGCTCTCCGATGGAATTTGTCAGCCCTCACTTACCAGCGGCTCCCTGTGCCGGGGAGGGGAAGACCGGCTGCCAAACGCCGAATCATCTTGTCATTTCAGTATAGTAAAAAAACGGCTTAACAACTCTTTTTTGTGACCTAGGAGATGACATTCTGTATATCATTTGAAACGGGGTGTTATGCAGATTTTCAGGAGAAATCAACATGCTCCCTCTTCCTCCCCCATGACAGGCGCAATTCGAGGATCATCTGCGGATGTAAAGCGGTAACCGGACGTTGCTGATTGCTACCCTTCATTGATAATGCTTCTGTAAGTCTTTTTTTGGAAGCAGGTTCTCAGCGTAGTATCTCCCCACCGTTTTCGTTGTGCAAGACGCTGCAGGAACTCCTTGCTGTTCTCTACTACTCTCCCGCCCACCACATCAACGCCGCAAGCAAAAAGCGGGTCCGGGAAATATCCGGCCGTAGGACCGACAACAGATACAAAGGCATCCGGCGAACAGTGGGCAAGAATCTCATCGAGTGAATTGTTCAATACCGTAGTGCTCGTGCACAAGATCTTATTGCAGTCGGCCAGTTTCGTCACATCCATGGTAATGGGCAGATCGCGAAATTTTTTGATCAAGGCCTCTTTTTTTTCAATAATAATCAGTTCAGCTCCTGCCTTCTTGATAGTATCGGTAAGCCCGAAGAATAGGCCGACCATGCCGATTCTGTCTCCTCTGGCGACCGAGAGCAGCCCCAGTGAATCGGTGACATGGTCAAACGGGAAATCAGTCTCTTTCATAACGTACTGACAGATTGCATTAATTGCCGCCATACTGATTATCTGTTTCATAGGATCATCACTGCCGAATTCAAGCGCAAATTCCTGTGGGTCTTTTCCGATAACATCCCGTGGCTGTAAAGCATTGTATGCTTCCCTTTTTTCGTCGGGGAGAAGAATGTAGCTGATTCCAGTGGCCCCGCCTTCGAGAACAATGGCCATGAATTGGGCATCTTTTGGCTGGCCATCCTTGTAGAAAGGAGGAAGAAAGATGCTTTCTATCCGGGGAACGGCAAACCTTGCCCTTAACTGCGTAATCATCTCTATGAATTCATTTTTTAGACTCATTTCATGTCTCTCATCACCTTTACTACCCGGAGCACAAAGTAGTTTACATAGAGGCTGTCATTGCGAGGCGCAAAGCGCCGTGGCAATCTCATAATGCGCCTGATGCCGAGATTGCTTCGCTTCTTTTAGTTGCTCGCAATGACCATTAGAGAGACGTTCACATGTAAACTATATTATGCTCTCCTTTGTAACTAATACAACATATTTGCCTGCCCGCTGCCTGCTTTTCAGTACCTATGATCGGATCAAAGTTAATACCATCTTAAATCTACTGATGGCTTTTAAGGCGTGCGGTTCATGAGCGGGCATTATCATGATCTCGCCTTGTTTCATATGAAATGATTTCCCAGCAATGCTGATTTCTACCTCTCCGTCAAGGATCTGGACCAAAGCATCAAAAGGAGCTGTATGTTCACTTAAACCCTGCCCCATATCAAAGGCAAATAGAGAAACCTCCCCTGTCTTCTTATTGATAATAGTTTTGCTGACAACCGCATCCTTTTGATACTCTACCATATCAACTAAAGAATTTGGGCTACGTTCATGATTCATTTTTTCTCTCCTTTTGAGCCGGGTACCCGGGGCTGTTGCCGGCCCCAAGCCCGAAGGCTTGCTTCACGCTACTGCCCGATCGCCAGAATAGCCACTGGGATGCAGAGCTTTTTCAGGTTTCTTCGCATTCTATGCTTTTATCCCTGTCACGATACTGTGGGTAGCGTTTATCTTCGCCACAATTACCCCTTCCTGATTCTTAAAATACCGCTCCTCGAGTTCCAGGGCATTGCTATGATTCTTTAGATTGAAATCGTATTTGTGCAAAAAACTTTCTATTTTTCCTTCGTCAAGGGCAAACGACCACGCTTCTCCTGCCTTTGCTACCGTCTTAAAGATATCCTTTTCTCCATAATATTTTTTTTCCTGCCGCAACACCCCGGCATAGATATAATCGAAAACAATCCAGCTCCCTCTCCCTGCAGCATCTTGAATAAAGGTGAATGTTTTATCTACGGCATCATCAGATAGATACATGGTCACCCCTTCCAAAAGGAACAGCGATTTCCGGCCCTTCTCGAACCTTGCTTCAGTCAGTTTCTCAGCCAGGCTCTCTTGAATGAAATTGATCGGGACATACGTAAGGTTCTCAGGAATCATAATACACTTTTCTTTAAATGCGTTCAGCTTTTCTTGCTGTGTTATTGGTGCATCAAGTTCAAATATTTTTGTTCTCTTGTTAAGCCTACTAAAGCGTTGGGCGCGTGAGTCGAATCCTGCACCAAAGACGACTATCTGGTCAAACCCCTGTTCCAATACATCCATAAATACAGAGTCTATATATTTTGTCCGTGCGATTACATATTCATATATGCCTTTGGGAGCAAGATATCTATGGTAGAATTGACAGAACCTTGGAAATCGTAAAAGCAGTTTTACAAAACCGGGAACCAAAACATAGGCGATATTATCAGCCCCCTTGTAACATTCTCTCATTTCCTTATATGAAGCGGCACGCCACATACAGGTAAATTCCGCAGTTCGCGATGTCTTCGTCTCAATTCTGCTTTTTCTCTTTTTCATCCCGTCACTCAGCCGATGTAGTGCTGAAGCCTGGATAACATTTTTTCTAGCTAGGCTAACGAGCCTGTAGTTTCTGCTAGGTCAAAAATAGGAAATTATCTTCCCTCATCGATGATTTAACCCTATTCCAATTGTTCATCCGAATCGTCACATCGCTAAAGACAATACGAGAATGATTTCCGTTGTCATCCAAGATGAAAATACGACCATCGGCTAGATGTTCTTGTATAAGCTTCCCACTTATGAATAGCTGAAAATTATCTTTAGAATTTTCAAATGGCAGGTGCATCGTCTTAGACGTCCACCACTTTCAATCCCCCTGATGATCATGGGCATCCTCCAGGTCCTTTATTCCCGGTTTTCTTTTCTGGAGGTTGGCATTGATTCGCCAACATAGGCAACTACGTATTACACGGCACCCGGTTGTTAGGCAACTTACTGCGGGGTAATCCTTTCAGCCTTGTAAAACCCCAGTCTCGGCCTATCCTTCGGATTTCGGAGATCAACGTTTCTGAGCTGGAGTTGCCAAACGATCTCTCCTTGTGGTGTGAATTCGACGATCCTTGTTGAAGCGGTAACCAGGGTATTGCCATTCGGCAATCGGTTGGCATCCCTGACTGGTGAGGCGTCTCGCTCGAACCCTGAAGACTGCCAGACGATCCTCCCCGTGCTGAGATCAACCTCTATTGCTCGGTGAGGTATCGTATGGTTTCCGACCAAAAGGCGATCCTGCGGCAGCATTTCCGGGTCGTGCTGCCGCTGAAAGATTCCTTCCCCGATTGTCCTCACCACGTGCCCCCGGGGATCAACTTCAGCCACAAGATTGAAGTTCCTTAGGCTAATCAGTGTATTGCCATTCGGCAATCTACTAGCGGCATTAGTATGAGTCCAGCCTTGTTCATAGACATCCTTATAAGACGGCTTGTTGAAATGGTCTTTTGCATACCACGCCCAAACAATCGTTCCCTTTGAATCGATTTCTTTTGCTTGCGGGTCACTCCGTTCATCTCCACCGCCAAAAACAACAAGCGTATTGCCGTTTGGCAGACGATCTGCGTCATGGGAGACCTTGCTGTCCTCGTAAGACCAGATGATATCGCCTGAACGATTGATCTCATACACGCCTTTAAGCGGCAATACGAAGAGAATGTTGTTGTTCTTCAGGCGTTCAACATCAAATCCGGGGTTTGTATATCTTGTTAGATATCCTGGAAGGGCATATTCCCAGACAATCCGTCCTTGCATATTCACTTCAATGATTCTCGAGCGTTCTGGCCGGTGGTTGTCCGGCAGCAAGGTCGTGCCCTGCCATGCCTTATCAGGAACATGAATATCAACATAGATATCCGGATCAGAGACAGGCTTTCCATAGGTAAGCGCTTTGTTTCCTAGCTTCGCGCCGCATCCGCTAACACTTATCACTGCAAGCGCTATGCAAGAAACCAGAAAGATTTTGCTTTTATCTCTAAACATCATGTCCCCTTTCTATGACAAAAACTGTACTGAGGCTTTAGAATGCCCAACCGGGATAGGGAGAAGTGTCACGGCTCCCCCTTCCACACCACCTGGCATACGGATCACCTACCACAGCGGTTTAATAGATTATTCCGGCTCGGTGTTCAGTGAGGGCGACTCAGGAGACCATTGCCTAACCATAAGGGCCAGGCCACCACGCTTTCCGTGCCGGTGTAAAGCCACGGGTCCATTCTCCCTTTTACCCCTCTCATCCCGTTCTGGCCGTCATCACGCCATCGGCGTGACTCCTCTGCCCTCTGCTGTCTTCTCCCCTGCAGTTCCGCTCAAGGCGGAATTACTCTGCCTTTAGCCAGGTTCCATCGCACGAGAGGTCCCAGGGCACAGGGAAGGTCTCCCGGGGTACGACACGTAACTTACAATGCGTACATGCCGCGGGCGTAGCTCACAGGATACAGTCACCTGGTACGAGGACTCTCACTCAACCAGCCCTGAGCCATGCCCGGCAAACACGACTCAAATCAGCGGTGGCTATAAGCCATCCGCTGGATTGCCTTGTTCGGCAAGTCATATTTTTACTTTTCCAATGTGTCCCTAGTCAAGGGTTATCCCCTCTATTTCTTTTTAATAAACAACGAGAAATGCCAGTTGTTCTCTTTTTCGACTGGGAATACATTTATCCTCGGGGTTGTTTTAGGGATATATCCAAAATTTTGACCGGTTTATCGAACGTCTTCCAACCATGGTGCTCGCCTGCAGGTATAAAATAGCATTCATTCGCTGTTAGCAATTGGCGCTCTTGCCCTACAAACATCTCTATTTGGCCTTCCAGGACAATACCGCACTGGTCAAAAGAATGTTCGTGTCCAGTATCTTCCTTTCCTTGACCTATCTGCATGCACACCATAATCAAGTTATCCCCAATTTCTG
>Ga0307434_1001095_pt1 | contig 15316 bp, 7 predicted proteins | sample SalMarWE160220MG_FD_202156 | JGI IMG/M metagenome (GOLD analysis project Ga0307434, IMG submission 202156) | Salt marsh sediment microbial communities from the Plum Island Ecosystem LTER, Massachusetts, United States - WE1603-220 | ecosystem: Environmental > Aquatic > Marine > Intertidal zone >... | reverse complement strand
CTGCTCGGCGACCTGATCGAAGTCGGGATCGAGGTGGTCAACCCGGTACAGATCTCAGCGAAGAACATGACACCGGCCGGGCTCAAGCGTGAGTTCGGCAGTGACATCACGTTCTGGGGCGGCGGCTGTGATACTCAGCACGTCCTGCCGCGGGCCACCCCGCAGGAGGTGAGGGATCACGTCCGCCGCAACATCGACACGTTCGCGCCGGGCGGCGGGTTCGTCTTCAACCAGGTTCACAACATCCTCTCCGAAGTCCCACCCGAGAACATCGTTGCCATGTACGAAGCGGCGATGGAGTGAGTGCGTAGCGGCTTCATCACTGAGTTTCACCGTCCGGCTCGTGTTGCTCCTTGAGCGCATCGAGCAGCGGATCGCCGGTCGATTCCATCAATTCGCGCATCTCCAGCCTGAGCTTGTCGATCTCGTCCCGGCAACGGGGATCGTCGATGAGGTTGTGCAAGGCACACGGGTCCTTCTGGAAGTCATAGAACTCCTCGGGCACCCGGTACAGGAACAGCTTGACGCGGTCGGCGATGTGCTCGTCCCTCTCGGCGGCGGCTTGCATCGCCTTCATCGTCAGGCCGCTTTGCGATTCGTTCTTAAAGACCGTCTTGCCGTCGGACCAGGAGTTGAAGATGTAGCCGAAACGCCTGTTCTGAATGCAGCGCATCGGGTAATCGCGCTTACCTGCGGTTCGGTGAAAGACGGTGAAGACCTTGTCGCGGCCCTCCTGGCGCCCACCGGTGAGCACCGGGAGAAACGATCGTCCATCCATCCCCGGGACCGGGGACAAGCCGACCACCTCCAGGACGGTGGGCATGAAGTCTATGCCCGAGATGAAGTGCTCGGCATCGACAGTGCCCGTTTTCACCTTGCCGGGCCAGCGGACGATCCAGGGCGTCCGGGTGCTGGTCAGATAGCAGTTGGTCTTGGCGAAGGGGAAGGCCATCCCGTGATCGCTCAGGAACATGACGATGGTGTTGTCCTTAAGGCCGGTTTCGGCAAGGGCCCGCAGAATCTCGCCCACCGTCTCGTCGCAACGATGCACGGAGGTGTAATATTCAGCCACCTCCTTGCGCACGTCGGGCAGGTCGGGCAGGAACCCCGGCACCTGGACCTGGTCGGGCTTGTAATACCGGCTGGCCTTGGGAAAGGCTGCAAGAGCGCGTTTCTTCTGCCTGGCTGCCTGGTTCCTCTCCTGCCGACTGCCGGCAAAGGGGCGATGGGGATCGTGGGAGTTGGCCATCAGAAAGAACGGTTGACGAGCGTCCTTCGCCTTCTGGAAGAAGGCCCTGGCGTGCTGATAGTACAGGGCGGGGGCCCGGCCGGAGCCGAGCTGATCGCCCCGGACGACCATGTCCCAGCAGAACTTGCTTTCCGGCTCCAGGTGGCGCGTCTTGCCGAGGATGCCGTTCATGTAGCCCACCGCCTTCAGGGATTCCTGTAACGTGGGAACGTCGGGATTGATCGGCTGGAACCCCCGGGCCCCGTTGCGGTGGGGATATCTGCCGGTCATGAGCACCGAACGGCAGGGCTGGCAGACGGCGATGGTGACGTGGGCGTGAACGAAACGAATGCCCTCGGATGCGAGCTTATCAAGGTTCGGCGTGATCCCCGGCGTCTGGCAGCCGGTGACGCCGAGCGAGTCGTAGTTCATGTCGTCGGCGGTGATGAGCAGCACGTTGGGGCGGGTGCCGCGACCGGATGTGCTCTCGACGGCCGCATCAGCCTGATCAGGGGAGTAACCCTCTGCCGCGATCGCCGGGAAGGAACTCACAGCAACGCACAGCAGCCCAGTATTCAGCCACAGATAAGCTTTCATGCGACCTGTCCTTGTTAGCGGGTAAGATGAACGGCCGGCACTTGACGTCTATCATCGCTTCTTGTACACCAAATCGCGTCGGATGGCCATGCGCCGCGGGGGAAAACGGGGTCACTCTTGAGGCACGAGCGCCGATGAGCGTACGAGCATATGTAATGGCGGTCACACTCCTCTCGGCGGTACCGGCGAGCCCCGGAGCGGACGCGGAGGCGGAGTTTCGAAGGGGGATACAGCTTTATGAATCCGGCCAATACGATCAGGCGGTGGAGGTACTGACCCCGTACGTGGACAAGCCGGCGGACGCCCGGAACGCAGCCCGCGCAATGTATACAATCGCCGCCATCCAGGCGGCCAAGGGCCGGCCGGCCGACGCTGAGACAACCCTGGAACGATTACTGGCCAAGTACCCCGCCAGCGGTTGGTCGCTCAACGCCTATGCCCTGCTTGCCGAGCGGGCGGCCGCGAGCCGGGACTGGGACCGCGCCGCCGAGCGGATATCACGGTTCCTGGATCTCTATCTGGCCGGACCCTATGCGACAATTGATGACGTTGTGTGCCGGCAGATGTTCGAGCGGCTCGTGGAATGTGCCAGGAACGCATCTCGCGGTGCTTCGCTCAAGGTGATCCATCGCTCGCTGAGAACGAAGTATCCCACGTCGTCAGGGACCGGGCGGGTGGTCGAGTTCTTTGCGGGCGTTGATCCGACCGACCCGGATGCGAATCTGGTACTGAACGCCGGTTTCGAGCTGGATGCGCGAGAGATCGGCACGCCGGTGGGGTGGACGTACCGGGGCAGCGAGCCCAACCTTCAGGACGACATCGACGGGACGATCAAGACCGGTACTCACATCAAGCTCATCCGTGCCCGGACCGGGACGTATGCGGCCGGCAAGTTCACGCTGTGGGGCAAGCATCGGGGCTGGCTGTATCAGCGGGTGCCGGTTCTGCCCGGCAAGCGATACGACGTGAGCGTATACGGGATGACGCCGGCATTGGAGGCCCACCCCGGGCAGGTTCGGCTCGGGGTCGATATCAAGGGGGGCACGCATCCGGCCGACGGCAGCGTGCAGTGGACCGAGCCGGTCTCGCCGCAGGAGCAGTACGAGAAGCTGGCATTCGAGGGCCAGACGGCCCTCACCGCGGAGGGCCGCTTCCTCACTGTTTACCTCGAACTTCGCCAGGACAACGAAGCAGCCGGCAACGCGATGCTGTTCGATGACGTGGTTGTCCAGCAAGCAAAGTGAACAACGACGGGCGGGAGGTTCCCGGTGAATCTGAACGACCGTGCGCGATCAAGCGCCACCTGCGCAGGCGCAGAGCCGCTTGCAATCAGGCACCGCTTCTGTAAGCGAAGGGCCGCGCGGGCTGAAGTCCGCGGCTCGTCGTGGGTGCGTAATCGCGCACGGTCATTAGGCTGGCGAGTCCCGTGGGGACCGGCCCTGGGGCTGATGGCTATGGCCTTGGTTGCCGCACCCGATGCCGGTGGGCAGGAAACGGACAAGCTTGCCGATCTGTTGGCGGCCTCGCACCGGCAGGAACGGGCGGGCCAAATCGACCAGGCCGCCGAGTCCCGCAAGAAAGCCATCTCGCTGCTGGCCACCGAGGAGGAACGCGCGACGCAGTGGATCGAGCTGGGGGATCTCTACCTGCGGGCGAACAAACCTCATCTGGAGGCCCAGGCCCGGGCCGAAGCGCTCAAGCACCTGGTCCCTTACGACCCCCGGCACTGGCCGACGGTGGAGCGATTGCTGTTTCTGTACCGGGAGCAACTGGACCGGCCGGGGTCGGCGGTGGCACTGCTGGAATCGCTCACCGCGGGGCTCGAGCCCGGCCGGGGCGACCTGCGGGCGTGGATGGAGTTGGCTTCGACCCGCCACCGAATGGGCGAGACCGATTGGGCTAGCACCGTCTACCACGCCCTGGCACGAAGAACCTCACCGGGGAGTGGTGAGATGCGGCGGCGCCTCATGGTGGCCCTGGGTTTCTGCAAGCGGTTTTCGCCCGGGGAAGCGAGCTTCAACCGCAATCTCGGAACCGCCGCCCTGATCGGTCGGCTCCGCTCGCGGCTGGGCGAGAAGCGATGGGATGAGGCGGCCGACTGCATCGCCGAGCTGCTGACTCGTTTCCCCGACGCGGTCATGGATGCCGACGGCGTCGTCGGGACCGGGCCGCGAACGGTCGTCGCCGGACTGCTGGCCGGGCTGACGCCGGCGTCAAAGAAGGCGTACGAAGAAACGCTGGCCCGGCCGTTGGCGAAGGTCATCCACGGGGGACGCATCGAGGAGATCGAGCGGTTCGCGCGAACGCACCCGTGGCCGGCGTTTCGCCCGGCATTGATGATAGCCGCCGGCGATGCCCTCCTGGCCGAGGAACGTTTCTCCCGGGCGGCGGCATGCTACCGATCGGCGGCCTCAGCCACGACCGAGCCGGCTCAGCGGCGCGAGGCCCTGATCAAGGCGGCCCGGGCCGCCATTCTCGCCGGTGAGCCCGTGCCGGCAAATCTCCCCGCCGGCGAAACAGTAACGATCGCTGGCGAGACGGTAACCATCACCGATGCCGTTGCCCGGTGGCAGAAGGACATCAAGCACCGCGGTGACGAAACCGTCCCGCCGGTGGCACTCTCGGCGATGAAGCACGATCGTCTGCGGCTTCTGCAGGCGCCGTTGGCCCTGCGCAAATGGCAGGCCGGCTGGCAGACCGACCGGGACGGGCAGAACCCGGTGATGACCGCCGCCTTCGTTCCGTATGTCCTGGCGGGCGACCGTTCCCAGGTGTTCATCAATACGTCCGAGATGCTCTACGCGATCGACCCGGTTGCCGAGAAGCTGCTGTGGACCCGCGGGCCGAGCGAGCTGTTCACCGCCGAACTCCTGCCGCCCAGCCTCAAGAGGGTAAGGCTGAGCAACACGCCGAAGCGGTTCTATACCGCGACTTCGGCGGACACGCTCTTCTTCCGTCTGAACTGGGCCGACCGGACGACCCAGGCGACGCGCAGCGCCATCTTCGCCGCCCGTCGATCGGATGGCGCGCTTCGATGGAGCACTGAGGGCTTGAGCGCACTGGCGGGCATGCGTTTCGTGTCCGATCCCGCGTACGGGTGCGGGACGGTGGTGGCGGCCACCTGGGAGCCTCGGGAAATCCCCGTGTTCCATCTGGTGGGGCTGGATGCGGTTACGGGCGAACTCCTGTGGAAGACGCACTTGTTCAGCGGAACGATGTTCCCTGCCGTCCGCGGAGCGGGGCTGACGGACGCACCGCTCGGGTCAGCCCCACCGACGATTGCGGGCAGTGCGGTGTATTTCGTCGCCAGCACGGGCGTTCTGGCTTGCCTCGACCTGCTCGACGGGCACGTGCGGTGGCTGCAAACGTACCCGCGTATTCACGAGTACGGGCGCGTCGCCAAGGAGAGCTCCAAGGATAGCTGGGCGGGGCGGTTCATCTTCAACCGCCCCAACGCGCCGGTGATCGTCCGGGGCAATCTGGTACTGGCCGCACCGCAGGACTTTCGCGGCATCCTGTTCTTCGACGCCGAGAGCGGCCGGCTCGTCCGGCAATACGAGTCGATCGACTTCAGGGTGCTGATCGGCGCGGACGACGCACGGGCCTACATCCAGCAAGGGGGGGCGGTCGCCGCGGTTCAACTCGCCGACGCCAGTGTGGCGTGGGAAACGATGTTGCCGGCGTCGATGGTGATCGGCTCGCCGGCGATGTCGAAGCGCGGGATCATCTGCGCGACGAAGGAAGGGCTCTTCGTCCTCTCACCGGATGACGGACGCATCGTGGATGAGCGCCCGCCCGTAGGCTGGGAACCGGTGGGCAACCCGTTCGATCTCGGTGATCGGATCCTCGCGGTCTCGCCGGTAGCGGTTCACGTCCTCGCCGCTCGTGTCAACGGTGGAAAAAACTGGTCCATGCCGCGCTCGCCGGAGCCGACCCGGTTGACGGTCGAGGTGTCACCGCCTCAGGGTCTGACCCGGTGGGCACTGCCGGCGCCGGACCGGGGTGACTTTTTTTTGAGCGAGCAGGCGCCGGACCTGATGGTCATCCGGACGTGGGAGTCGTTCCAGCTCCGGCGGGTTGACCCGGCACCGACGCTGCTGTGGGAGTATGCGGGCCCGTCCTGGCCGCGGACGATCCAGTTTGACGACAAGATCGTGCTGTTCGACTACACGCACGGTCGTTTGATCGGCGTGGACGTTAGGACGGGCAAGCCAAGGTGGGAGCTGAGGGATGCGGCGATGGCGGGCGAGCGCGGGACGGGGGGGGCGATCGTAGCCGGCGACCTGGCGGTCTGGTTCAACCGGAATCGCGTTCGGGGTGTCAACACCGGGGACGGGCAATCCGGCTGGTCGGCTGCGTTTGAGGGAATGACAATTCGGGGCATCTGCCCGCACGCCAAGGGAGTCGGCGTTTTCCTGGAGAACGGTGCCGGGCCGCTCGCCGTGCTCCTGGACCGCAAGACGGGCAGCGAGATTCGACGGATCCCGCTCGTTAAACCGCGCAGGACGGATAAGAACCTGCGTGTGGTTCGCTGCGCAAGGGCCGACGGGCAGAACGTGGTAGCTGCCCTGCCCATCGCCCTGATCGACGGGTACCAGATCGCGATGGTCGATTTCTCCGCTGGTCGAGTCGAACTCAAGAAGGTCGATAGGCTGAAGGGGGAAACCTGGTTGGTTCGCTGCGGCGACGTGTTGTGCATGGTTGGCCGGGGTGGTCTCATCGCAGCGCGTTCGCTGCGTGACTTCAAACCTCTTTCTATTCACCCGGCCGGTCTCTGGCGTATCGCCGACGGCATCGAGTATTACGCCCATGGGCCGCGCATCTTCGCGTGGGACACGGCAAGGGGCGAGCCGGTCTGGCAGACCCGCGCGTTCACGTGGCAAACCAGGCTCCTGGTCGTGGCGGGCAACACCCTACTGGCGGCCCAGGATTTGCCTGACGAGGACAGCCCCCAGGCGAGGGTGATCGCCATCGATCGCACAAACGGGGACGTGGTGGCCAAAACGCTGGGGCTCGCCCGGCAGTTCCACAAAGTCGGGGACCAGGGCGAGTCCCTTTACGGTTTCGACCTGGGTTACCTGTACCGGTTCGGCGAGCCCCGAAAAGCGACGCAGCGGCGCCAGCGGGTCACGCAGGAAGGAGGCGACGTCGAGGCGATCGCGGCAGTGAAACTCGCCCGCGACATGGAAACCGGTCTGCTGGATACGCCACCCGCGGGCCGGTTCACGCCGACGATCGACGCCGACCTGACCGACTGGCAGGACGCCACGTGGGTCAGGCTCCAGTGGCCCGGGCATTGGCAGCCAGATCACGTGCTGCTTTCTTCCACGTCGCCGCGACGACTGACGAGCAGTGACGATTTGTCGGCCGCCATTGCCCTGGCTCAAGGCGAGGAGTTCGTCTGCCTGGCCGCCCGGGTTCATGACGGCACCCACGACGCGGCCATCGGACGCCCACTGTGGTGTGGGGACAGCCTTCGCGTGATCTGGTGGGCCGGCGACCGGCGGTCGGGGCGAGCACTTGCAATCACCGCCGCCGTCGTCGATCATGTGCCGTGTATTGAACTGGGGGATATATCCAACCCGACGCGGGTGATGCCCGATACCGGGGTGTGGCCCCCGTGGCTGAAGTCTATCTTGTGGGAGAAGGATGTCCCGTGGCTCCGCCGCTGGCAGAGCGGCTCGACGCAGGTGCCGGGCATCCGTTTCGCCGCCCGCCGCGATGAAGCAGCCGACCAGACCGCGTATGAACTGGCGGTGTCGGTTGATCTGCTCCCCGCCGCCCGCGGGGCGGACCGTCCGCTGTTGTGGGACGTGATGATCAACGATGCCGACGGCAGCGGCCGCGAAGGGGCACTGGAACTGGGCACCGCCTTCTTGCAACTGGAACATCCGGTCGGTTTCGCACAATGGCCGGCTTACGATCAGGAAACTGGCCGGGAGAACTGAAACCGGCTGAATTATGGAGGACACTCTGTGAGTTCGTCACCCGCCGCAACCAACGACGACGTCGAGCTGGCCAAGGAGTTGAACGCCGGCTACCGGAGGATTCTCTCGCAACTGGACCGCATCATCGTCGGTCAGAGACAGGTGATAGAAGAGCTGCTGATCACCGTCTTCGCCCGCGGGCACTGCCTGCTGGTCGGAGTCCCGGGCCTGGCCAAGACGCTGCTGGTCAGTACGCTGGCGGACACGCTGAATCTGACGTTCAAGCGGATCCAGTTCACGCCCGACCTGATGCCGACCGACATCACGGGCACGGAGGTGATCCAGGACGATCCGACCACGGGCCAGCGGCGGTTCAAGTTCCTGCCCGGGCCGATCTTCGCCAACGTGATCCTCGCCGATGAGATCAACCGTACGCCCCCCAAGACGCAGTCCGCATTGCTCGAAGCGATGCAGGAACGACAGATCAGCGTCGGGGGCGAGGATTACAAGCTCGACGAGCCTTTCTTCGTGCTCGCTACGCAGAACCCGATCGAGCAGGAGGGCACCTATCCGCTCCCGGAGGCCCAACTCGACCGATTCATGTTCCTGGTCAAGGTGGACTACCCCAGTGACTCAGAGGAGAGTGAAATCGTTCGCCGCACGACCGGGGCAGTACCTTCGACAGTCCAGGCCGTCGTCGAGCGCGAGCAGATAACCGCATTCCAGGACCTCGTCCGCCGGGTACCGGCCGCCGATGCGATGATCGAGTACGCGAAGAAACTCGTGCGCTGCACCCGTCCGATCGAGGCCAACCCGCCCGAGTTCATCGCCAAATGGGTTACCTGGGGCGCGGGGCCGCGGGCGTCGATGAACCTGATCCTGACCGCCAAGGCCCGGGCGATCCTGCGCGGTCAGTCCCATGTGGCCTGGGAGGACATACGAGCGGTCGCCCATCCGGTACTGCGGCACCGGATCATCCTGAACTTCGCCGCCCAGGCGGAGAAGATGTCCACCGACGACATCATTGACCAACTGCTCGCCCACGTGGGCGAGGGACGAGGTCAGAAGTGAGAAGTGAGAAGTCAGAAAGGCAAGAGACGGAGAGAGGGCGATGATCCGCAGGGCTCCGTTTAGCCGCGACCCGAAGGGGAGCGCGCGTCCGCCGACCAGGTTGCGAAACAAGTAATGGCCAAACAGGACGACGACCGGCTGACCGATCGCAAGTACGTCGCGTTCGACGTGCTGAACCGCATTGCTTCGCTGGAGATGCGGGCGCGGGAGCTGGTCGAGGGGACGATGGCCGGTCTGCAGCGGAGCCCGTACCTCGGCGTGAGCAGCGAGTTCGCCCAGCACCGGGCGTACGTGCCGGGAGACGACGTCAGGCACATCGACTGGAAAGTGTATGGCCGAACCGAGCGCTACTACGTCCGTCAGTTCCAGGAAGAGACGAACTTCGTGGTGACGTTCGTCGTGGATTGCAGCGAGTCGATGCGCTACGGCTCGGGCGAAACGAGCAAGCTCGACTACGCCTGCCTGCTGACGGCCACGCTGTCGTACCTGGTGCTGCGCCAATCGGACGCGGTGTCGCTGGCGTTGTTCGACGAATCGCTGATCAGCTACCTGCCCCCCCGGACGAACGTCGGCTCACTGGGGCTTCTCGCCTCGCAGTTGGAAACGATCCGGCCCGAGCGGGGCACGAAGCTGGACGCGGTGGCACCCATCCTCACCGAGATGCTCACCCGCCGGGGGATCGTGGTCGTGGTGTCCGACCTGCTCGATACCGCCGATCCCGACGAGCCGATGGCGGAATCGAGCCTGGTCCGGGCAATCCAGATGCTCCGGCACCGGCGGCACGAGATCATCGTGCTCCACGTGATGGATCCGCAGGAGCTGGCGCTCGATTTCGCGGGCCGAAAGCGCTTCGAGGGACTTGAAGCGATGCCCACCGCGGTCGCGGAGCCCACCAGGCTGCGGGCCGACTATCTCGAGATCGTCCACGACTTTCTCCGTGAGACCAAGGCGGCCTGTGCGGGTGCCCGGGCCGACTACGCCCTGGCCAACACCGCCGAGCCGGTCGATCGCCTGCTCATTCGCTACCTGACCGCCCGCGGCAAAGTCCGGGAGGGGCGGCGATGAGAGGGATCAACAGCCAACTGTGGTGGCTCGCCCTGCTCGCGCTGGTGCCGATCCTCATCCACATCCTGATCCGGCAGCGGTTGCCGGTCGTGCGTTGGGCGGCGATGACCTTTCTGCTGAAGGCCCTGCGCAAGAACCGCCGGAAGCTGCTGCTCGAAACCATCCTGCTGCTGATCGTGCGGACCGCAATCGTGCTTGCGATCGTGCTGGTTGTGGTTCGGCCGGTGGCCGAGGCGGCGTGGGCCTGGCTGGGATCGGGCGGGCAGCGGACGGTGAGTGTGATCGTCCTGGACGACTCGGCCAGTATGGCGGCCTCCGATGGGATCCGGACCCGGTTCGATCGGGCGGTGGGGCGGATCGATCAATACCTGAGCGAGCTGTCCGGCGGAAGTGAAGTGCTGGTGGTACTGGCCGGCGATCCGCCGATCGACCTGATCCGGCTGCCGACGCGCGATCTCACCTACGTCCGCCAGACGCTGGCCAAGCTGACCCCGCGCGACGGCACGGGCGCTATCGCCGACGCGGTTGAGCGGGCGGAGGAATGGCTGTCCCACTTGCCTACGCCGAACCGCGAGATCATCGTCGTGACCGACACCCAGGCCGCCGACTGGAAGCGCGACCGGGCAAAGCTCCGACGTACCCTGGCCTCCGCCGCCCGGAAGGCAACGGTCTTCCTGGTCACCGTGCCCCAGACTCCACCCGCCAACGTCGCGATTACCGGCATGTCGGTTACCGGTGGGCCGCAGGCCCTGATCCCATCCCTGGCAACGACGCTCTGGCCCACGTCGGTCAACGTTCAACTGGCTACGTCCAATCATGAGGACGTTGTCGAGACCTTCGTAGAGCTTTTCGTGGACGACGACAAGGTTGCCCGGCGCCGGGTCTCGCTCTCGCCCGAACACGCAACCGCCGTCGGGTTCGAGCATCGTTTCAACTCCGCCCGCGAGTATGCCGTCACCGCCCGGTGCGAAAGGGACCTGTTCGATCGCGACAACGAACGATCGATCATCGTGCAGGTTCAGGAGCGTATCGGCGTGCTCATGGTCGATGGCCGGCCGGCCGCGGACCCGTTTGCATCGGCCACCGGGTTCTTGCGGGTTGCCATCTGGCCGCTCCTGCCGGACGATCCGGAGAGTGTCTCGCCTTTCGACATCCGGGTCATACCGGGCGGCGGACTGGAGTCGGTTCGCATCGCCGATTACCCGCTGATTATCCTGGCCGACGTGCCCGCGTTGCCGACGAGCGCGCTGGGCCAGATCAAGAGCGCGGTTCGCAAGGGCGCGGGCTTGCTGGTGATCGCCGGGGAGCAGGTGACCGGCGGGAACCTGGCCGCTATGTTCGCCGACGGGGGCCGCGGGCCGCTGCCGATCGAACTCGCTCCGCCGATCGATCTAGCCGCCGACGCCGAGCCCGTCGGACTGACGCTAAGGATCCCGCTTGTGCCGGCGCTGTCGAGTTTCGAGGCCCCGACGCTGACCGAAGCACTGTCCGCCGCCGGGTGGCGGACACTCCGGCCGGTGGCGGCCGTGCAGGGAGCGGCGGCCCAGGTCTGGGCCGACTTTGCCCGCGGCGGAGCAGCCCTGGTCGCCAACCGCTACGGGCGGGGACGGGTCGTTTACTTCGGCGGCACCGCGGATCGCAAGGGCGGCGAGTTCCCGCTTTCACCCGCCTTTGTCCCGTTCTTCCAACAACTGGCGTTCTACCTCCTTCACGGCGCGGACCCAGGGTCCGCCAAAGCCGGCCAGCCGCTCGACTGGCCGGGCGATGAGGCCAGCCCCACGCTGGTCTACCCGGACGGTACGAGCGAACCGGCGGAGGCGATGATTACCGAGGACACCATCACCGGCGAGAAGCGGGTCGTGCTGCCGGCGGCGGATCGGGCCGGTATCTACGCCCTGCGAGTCACCGGCCGCGACAACCTTCCCCGCCGTCTGCGGCGCGCGGTGACCGTACCGGCGGATGAATCCGATCCCGCCATGCTGCAGGCCACCGCCCTGGCAGATGATTTCCTCCCCGAGGGGATCCGGGCTATCAGCCCCGACGAGCCGATGCAGGCCGCCCTGCACGCCGCACGGACCCGGGCGGAACTCTGGCCCCTCGGGCTCGTGCTGCTGATGGCACTGGTGGCGACCGAACTCGTGCTGGTCTGGCTGTTTGCGCCAAGACAGGTGGATGCCGACGCGCTGCTGCAGCGAGCGATGCGACTTTAGAACGGATGAGATCCACCACGGAGACATGGAGAAGACCGAAGACAGAGAGACGGAGAGAGAACAGAGAGAAAGAGAAAGGGGCTCGTTTAGCCGCGACCCAAAGGGGAGCGCGTTGGGTGTTTAGCCGCGACCCAAAGGGGAGCGCGAGAACGTGACTGAGGCAGAACAATAGAGTCATCATGAACATCACCGGCACCTTGACGGATCTGCTGGTTTGGCCCCGGCGCCTGGGCGGTGACGTGACCGAGCTGGCGGTGCGGGCCCGGCCGATCTTCGGGCCGGCAGCGACCGCGGCCTCGGCAGTAGCATTGCTCCTGCTGGTGCTTTGGATCTACCGCCGGGCCGGGGCTGAGCTGTCGCCCCGGCGGCGTGGCGTGTTGCTGACCCTGCGGATCGCGGCGGTCTGTTGTCTGCTGCCCGCGCTTGTCGAGCTGTCGCTGCAGGTCCGGCTTCGCCGGGACGTCAAACCGGTTCTCGCGGTGGCGGTTGACGCCTCCGAAAGCATGTCGCTGGCGGATCAGTATACGACGGACCAGCAGCGACGGGCGCTCGCGGCAGCGACCGGCTCGACCGCGAACGACTCGCCGCCGCCGGAATCCACGCTGCTCCGCATCGAGCTGGTCAGAGCCATGCTGTCGGCGGGCGGCGGTTCGCGGCTCGCGCGATTGAGCCAGGCGAGCGACCTTCAATTCTTCACGTTCGATCGCACCGCACGCCCGGTCGCCGAGACCGCCGTCAACTCGCTCCTCGCCGGGCTCAGACCTTCGGGCCTTCACACCTCGCTTGCCGCCAGCATAGGACAGATCGCGGATCGGCTCCGCGGCCAGCCGACCGCAGGCATCCTTGTGCTGAGCGACGGGGCAAACAACACCGGCGGATCGCCCCTGCCCGCCTGCGCGCGCTGGCGACAGGCAGGCGTGCCCGTCCACACCGTCGCGGTCGGCGACCCGGAGCCAAAGGACATCGAGATCCGCCAGGTACTGGCCAACCGATTGCTGTTTACCGGCGATCCGGCCACGGTCATCGTTCGCCTCCGTCAGCGCGGGTATCAACAGGGGCACATCCCGGTGATCCTCCGACGAGGGAGTGAGGAACTCGCCCGCGTGGAAACGGCCTTCTCGAGCGGCCGGGCCGACATCAACGTACCGGTCACCTTCACGCCCACCCAATCCGGCGAACAGACCTTCCGCGTCGAGTGCCCCGCGCAACCCGGCGAGACGGTCGAGCAGAACAACCACAAGCGTTTCGCGGCCCGCGTCACCAGTGAGCGAATCCGCGTGCTCTACCTCGAACACAGGCCTCGCTGGCAATACCGCTTCCTTCACGACGCGATGAATCGCGACCGGCGGCTGAAGCTCCAGATCCTGCTGGCAGGGGCCGAGCAGGTCGCCAAGCCCCTGCCGCCGTTCATCAACGCCCTGCCGACAAGCAAAGAGGCCTTCGACGCTTACGATCTGATCATTGTCGGCGACATCGACCCGGCGAGTATGACCGCCGAACAGATGGACTGGATCGCCGAGTTGGTGCGCGACGACGGAGCCGGTCTGCTGCTGCTGGCCGGTCCATGCTTCAACCCGCGGGCCTACATGGACACGCCGCTGGCGGATCTGTTCCCGGTCGAGCCGGCCGACGAGCCCGGGCGCTCCCCCCGGCGACCACGCGCCGCCAGCGCGGACCGGTTTGCACCCCAGTTGTCGCCGCTCGGGCGATCGCATCCCGCCGTCCAACTCGCCGAGGGGGTGGAGGAGAACATCGAACGCTGGGGATCGCTTCCGGGCATCTTCTGGTTCGCGCCCGTGCGCAAGGCACGTCCGGCAGCCTCGGTGCTGGTGGTCCATCCGACCGAGACCACCGAGGCGACGCCTCCCCAGCCGCTGCCGCTGCTGGCGGTGCAACACTTCGGCCGGGGCAGGGCCTTCTATTGCGGTATCGACGAGACCTGGCGGTGGCGACTCAAACAGGGTGACCGCATCTTCTATCGCCTGTGGGGTCAGGTCATTCAATACCTCGGGGCGCCGCATTTAAGCAGCGGACAACAGCAGGTTGCCCTTAGAACCGACCGGCCGCTGTACGGCCGAGGGGAAACGGCCCTGGTCACCGCCCGCATCGAGGAGATCTCCGGGGCCGAGCTGCCGCCGGTCGTGGCTGAGAGTGAGGACGGCCAGCAGACCCGCCTCGCGCTAACGCCTTCGCCCGGGGCGGAGCATTTGTACGAGGCCCGCCTGCCCCTGCCCGCCGCCGGGCTGTACAAGCTCTGGATCGAAGGACATGCCCTGGAGGCGTCGGCCAGCATCGAGGTCGAGGCGCCGCAGCTCGAGTTGCGCGACCCGGCTGCCAACGTATCACTCATGAAGGAGATCGCCGACAACACCGGCGGGCAGCATTGCCGCCCGGGTGAGTTCGACGCATTCCTCGATCGGCTCGATCTGTCCCCTCGGACGATCAAGGAGCAGAACAATCTGCCCTTGTGGGATCGGCCGGCGCTGGTCCTGCTGTTCGTGTGCCTGCTGGGGGCGGAGTGGGTCCTTCGGCGATTGTGGCAATTGCCGTGAGGCGGGGAGAACGATGAATGATGAATGATGAATGATGAGCGATGAATGATGAACGATGAACGGAAGACGCCGGAGCGTTGACGAGAAGGCAATGGCGGCATCAGACGAAAAGGTAACGCCACCAGGACGCGGCGCCGGACCCGAATCGAGCATCGCTCACCCGCGGCGCTGCCAGGCCCGGATCGAGCAGGTGCAGAAGCGGTGGCTCATGCTGCGCCGGTTCCTGGCGGTCAGTCTCCTGCTGGCGGTGGCATCGGTGAGCGGGGCAATCGTCGTCGGGCTGGATGCCTGGCTGCGGGGCGGGCACCTGACCCGGTCGATGCTCCTGCTGGCGTGCGTAGCCAGCGTGGTATGGGTCTCTCGCCGGTTCGCTGCCCCGCTGTGGGACCGGCTATCGCATGATAAGGCGGCCCTGCTCCTGGAGCACAGCTATCCGAAGCTGGCCGGGCGGCTGGTGACGGCGGTGCAACTGGCCACCCCGACCATCCGCGAGCGGTCCGGCACCTCCGTGGGCCTCTACCGACAGGTGCAGACGGCCGCCGAGGAGGCCGCCGGCCGCCTCGACCCCGTACGCGTCCTGCCGGGACGATCCCCGCTTCAGCGAGCGGCGGTCGCCTGGGGCCTGGTGTTGCTGCTGCTGGTCGTGGCGGGGCTCAACCGCGAGGG
>Ga0307434_1001090_pt1 | contig 15352 bp, 12 predicted proteins | sample SalMarWE160220MG_FD_202156 | JGI IMG/M metagenome (GOLD analysis project Ga0307434, IMG submission 202156) | Salt marsh sediment microbial communities from the Plum Island Ecosystem LTER, Massachusetts, United States - WE1603-220 | ecosystem: Environmental > Aquatic > Marine > Intertidal zone >... | reverse complement strand
CGTATTCGGTGCAATAGTCATCAGCTTCGCGTACGTCGATTACGATAATATTAGGGTCGGAATTAAGCATCGCATTTGCGTCAGGGATATTAATATCCGTATGCGCAAATGAGCTCGCACAAAAAAAGCAAAGCATCCAAATCTGAACGATAAGGCAAAATAAATTTTTGCTTTTCACCACTCCGGCTCCGACGATTAAAATTTTTAGAGATTGTAATCCTATGAAAATACTATGATATCATATTTGCTATTTAAAATCAAGCCTTTTTTGCTGAATTCGCCTGTTTTTTTAGAAAAAGGCGACAACAACAGCTAAAGAGATAACCGAAAGGATTGTGCTGATAAAAACTATAGCAGCGGCCATTTTTTGATTATCTTACGGAAGTTATGTCTCATTACATTCTTCTGCTGCGGATTTGCCTGCCAATGCTCCGCTGGAGAAGGCGAACTGGAGATTATAACCGCCGCAGGGGCCGTCAACATCGATAACCTCGCCTGCAAAATACAGGCCTGGACAAATAATCGATTCCATAGTCCTGGGGCTTATTTCATCAATGGAAACGCCGCCCCGCGTAATAGTCGCCTGTTTTATCGGTCCCGTACCCGTTATGGTCAGAGGCAGGGCCTTGATAAGTTTTATCAGCCTTTTGCGCCCTGACTTCTGCAATTGTCCTGCGATTTCCCCGCCGGCAAAAGCGAACTGCTCACAAAAAACCGTTGCAAAACGCTGCGGATATAATAATGACAAAATACTTTTGACAGTCTTTTTCGGTTTTTTTTCGCACAGTTCGAGAAATCTTTTTTCCCATTCGGTCTGCTCGGCGCAGGCCGTTGTGTCAATTGAAACGGGCAAAGGTTTTTTATCTTTAAACAAACCGTCGGCAATTAATCTGCTGAAGTCCAGAGCTGCCGGCCCGCCGATACCTCTATGGGTAAAAATCACATCACCTGAACATCTAATTTTTTTATCATTGATTTTCGCAAAGATAATAACATTGGGTACCGAAATTCCCGCAAGTTTTGCCGGCCAAAATTGTTGTGTAAGAAGCGGGACAAGGGCAGCCTTCGGCTCAATAATTTTATGGCCTAATTTTTTTGCAAACCTCAAGCCGTCGCCTTTTGAGCCGGTACCCGGATAACTCAAACCTCCTGTTGCGATTATCAGTTTCTTCGAGGTAACGGGCTGTTTTTTGCAGAGGACGTAAAAAAGCCCATTTTTTTTCCGGATATCAAGCACAGGATTATCAAACAGGAATGTTACCTTTAATTTTAAGGCCTCTTTGACAAGCACATCCCTTACATCGCTGCTTTTTTCACTCGCCGGAAAGACACAGCCGTCATTTTGAACCTTTGTCGGAATGCCCCGACGAGCAAAAAATCTTCTTAAATCGTCCGATTTAAATTCGTAAAGACAATGACGAACAAAAAAACGCTTTTCATCAAAAGCACGAATGAATTTTTTGATGTCACAGGAGTTTGTAAGATTACATCTGCCGCCGCCGGTAAGAAGCAGTTTTTCCCCCGCGGTAGAATTGGACTCGCAGATGACGGTCTTTGCACCCTTCTCGGCCGATGAGACAGCAGCCGACAGGCCTGCAGGACCTGAACCGATTATGCATAAGTCTGAATCCACAGACAGCCCCTACTGAAAAACCGCCACGACAATACCAATTGAAATAATTGAAAGCACGGTGCTTATAAAAACAATGGCTGCCGCCATCTTCGCATCTCCGCCGAGGTTTTCGGCCATTATGAATGAAAGAACCGCGGTTGGACAGGCAAGATAAATAAGGGCAATCCTGGTCTCGCCGCCGCCCAGTCCGATTAACAGAGCAAAACAGAAACCGATTAGAGGAGTCAGAGCGATTTTAATAATCGAGGCTATAAAAGCGAAATTTTTCTGCCCGGTGATTTGGCCCTGGGCAAGCGTTGCACCAATAGCCAAAAGGGCCAGAGGCAAGGCCATCTGACCGACAGCTTCTATAGTTCTTGCCGCTGCGATAGGTATTTTTAGGGCTGAGGCCGAGTAGATAATACCCGCAACGCAGGCGATGAGTAACGGATTTGCCAGAACAGAGCGGAAGATTTTTGTAAAAATGTGCCTGTCAATTTTGTGCTGACTCGCAAGAAGAACGATAACAGCAAGTATGTTATAAAAGGGGACAATAAAACCGAGAACGATAGCTGCGGTGTTCTGCATTTGTTCGGCGTTTTGCGAGCCGTGGAAACTGTAGATAATAATCGGCAGGCCTATATACAGGAGATTGCCCCTGTAGGCGCCCTGCACAAAGGTTCCTATTGAAGCGGCAGGTACCCTGAGCAGATACGCAATGATATAGGCTGCGACTATCGAAGCCAGCATACCGAGAAAAACTACCATAAAGGTTCTGCCGGCGGTTTGAAAATCATAATCGGCTATCGCAATTTTATAAAATAAAAGAGCGGGCAGGCCTACCCAGTAAACAAGCCGATTAAGACCGGTGATAAGCTCGGCTGACAGAAAGCGGGCCTTTCTCAGCACGGCGCCGAGGGCAATCAACAAAAATACCGGTGCCAGCGTATTAATAATATGCATAGGGAAAATTTTAGGAAAAGCACACGGCAAGTCAAAGAAATTCCCAAGATGCACCGAATCTAAAAATTGGTCTATTGAAATTATCGGCTGTAACGGTTAATATCTTTTGCAATTAAAAAGCTATTTTACAGGAGCAAGAAATGGAAAAAAACAGCTACAGACAAAAAATAGCGTTTGGAGTGCTTTTGCTGCTGCTTTCGGTGTTCTTTTATACACTTCATTACGCTGTTTTCCGCGATATCCACCACATATTTATATATCTTGTCGGGGACGTGGCGTTTGTGTTTGTCGAGGTTCTGTTAGTGACATTGATAATTCACCAGGTGCTCAGTGAGCGTGAAAAGCGGTCGATGCTGAAAAAGCTGAATATGGTAATAGGTGCTTTTTTCAGCGAGGCGGGGACAGAGCTATTGAGGCTGTTTATAACATTTGACCCTGCGGCGAAGAAGCTTACCGAGCAGCTCAGGGTAAATGACAGCTGGACAGAGGAGAAATTCGACCAGGTTGAAGATTCGCTTAGAAAACATAGTTACCAGGTTGACAGCAGAAGAGGCGACCTGGAAGAGCTGCTAAAATTTGCGAGAGAGAAAAGGCTGTTCCTGCTTGCACTTCTGGAAAATCCCAATCTTTTAGAGCACGAATCATTTACGGAGATGCTCTGGACAATATTTCATCTTACCGAGGAGCTTTGCCACCGGCCGGGCGTTAAGGAGCTGCCCGATACGGATTTCAAGCATTTATCAGGTGACATTACAAGGTCATACCGGCTGATAGTGCGGGAATGGCTCGGATATATGGAGCACCTGAAGAATAACTATCCGTACCTGTTTTCGCTTGCGGTGAGAACCAATCCTTTTAATCCTGATGCCAAGGTTGTTGTCGTATAAGACTAACGTATTGAATTAAAGAACCTTTTGAAACGGGGCAGGTAATTGCCTTTTATATCAAACGATATGATGACACCTTTGGCCTTTCCGACAATCTGCTCACGCTGTACGAAGCCAAAAATCCTCGAATCTTTGCTAAGGTCCCTGTTGTCACCCATAACAAAGTAACAATTTTCAGGCACGGTTATTGAGGGGAAGCTGCGATTCGCTCTTATCGAGGGAATACTCATTACAGGATGCGTTACTCCATCCAAATCTTCTTCTGCCAAGACCAATTTTCTTTTCTGCTCATCGGAGTAAAAATTGAAATACTCAGGATCGATTTCGGAATAGTCGAGCTCTTCGCCGTTCAAGAAGAGAACATTGTTTCTCATCTCGACAGTATCATTCGGGCAGGCGATGATTCTTTTGACCAGCCTGGTCCCGTCGTCAGGCGAAAAACAGATAACGACGTCACCAGTGTCGGGGTCGGACCATTTTGCAAGTCGGTGCATAGTCAAAGGGATTCTCAAATCGTATGCAGCCTTGTTTACGAAGACGAGGTCACCTTCGAGAATTGTCGGCTTCATAGAGCCGGTCGGCACCCAGTTCCAGTCCGCGAGGCTGGATTTTACGGGTATTATGACAAAAACAATGATAAAAATTGTCAGGCGCCAGCTTTTCCACCACCGCAGCAAAAACTTTTTGATTTTTTGTTTGTCCATTTTTCGCTCCCGTTATTACTTATCGGCTGAAAGATTAGTTTATTTACGAATTATACCCGTAAATGTTCACTTCTTGTAATTTATTTTCGTTCGTTTATAATATCCTGAACTTGTTTTTTACGGAGAAATTATAATGTCAAAACTGGCAAAGCTGGATGATATCGTATCGCTGTGCAGACGGCGAGGGTTTATTTTTCAATCGAGCGAGATATACGGCGGGCTCGCGAGCTGTTACGACTACGGGCCTCTTGGAGTAGAGCTTAAAAACAATGTGAAAAAGGCCTGGTGGAAATCGGTCGTTCAGATGCGCGACGACATTGTCGGGCTGGACTGCTCGATACTTATGCATCCATTGATATGGAAGGCATCGGGACACGCAGACAAATTCGCTGACCTTATCGCCGAATGCAAAAAATGCAACACGAGAAGCAGAGTTGACCATCTGAAAGAATCAGCCCAGGTGAGCGAGGATGAGCACACTGAGCACATCGCAATCGACGCAGCCCGGTCGAAACAATACGATTTAACAAACAAGGTTTGCCCGAGCTGTGGAACTGTGGGTCAATTTACCGAGCCGATGCCATTTAAATTGATGTTCGAGACGCAAATGGGCGCCAACGTCGATGATTCGATGACGCTTTTTCTGCGGCCTGAAACGGCACAGGGAATATTTGCAAACTTCAAAAACATACTCGATACAACGAGAGTCAAAATTCCATTCGGCATCGCTCAAATCGGCAAGAGTTTTCGCAACGAGGTAACGACAAAGGCCTTTATCTTCAGAACGCGCGAATTCGAGCAGGCTGAAATAGAATTTTTCTGCGAGCCGGGAACGGATGACGAATGGTACGAACACTGGAAAGAGGCACGTTTTAACTGGTACTTAAATCTGGGCATCAAAAAAGAGAATTTGCGGTTCCGCAATCACGAGGCGGATGAATTAGCCCACTATGCGAAGGCGTGCGTGGATGTTGAGTATAAATTTCCTTTCGGCTCGGGCGACTGGCAGGAGCTCGAAGGCATCGCCAACCGCACCGATTACGATTTGCGTCAGCATCAGCGAGGAATGAGGACACTGAACGACTGGTTCGAGAAGAAGGGGGAGCTTTCCAAAATCGAACTTAAAGGTGAAGCCGAAGATTACAGCAAGGGGCCTTTGTCATACTTCGACGACCAGGAGAAAAAAAGGTTTATCCCGTACGTTATTGAGCCGTCGGCAGGCGTTGACAGAAGCGCTCTTGCGTTTCTTGTCGATGCATACGACGAGGAAGAGGTGCGGGGTGAGACGAGAAACTTACTTCGATTTCACCCTGGGCTTGCACCGATAAAGGTCGGGATTTTTCCGCTTGTGAAAAAGGACGGTATGCCTGAAATAGCGCGAAAAATCTATGATGATTTGAAGAAACATTTTCACTGCTTCTACGATGAAAAAGGTGCCGTCGGCAGACGCTACCGCAGACAGGATGAGGCGGGTACGCCCTTCTGTATTACCGTTGACGGCCAGACAACCCAGGATAATACCGTAACCGTCCGCGAGAGAGATTCAATGGAGCAGGTCAGGGTATCAACGGATAAGCTTAAAGAGCACCTGCGGGAAAAATTAGATATGTAACAAGTACTGTTTTGCTTGAAATTTCTGCATAATCTGTTAAGATATAATATATGAGACTAACAACTCGACACGATAGAAATGATGAGTCGATGGAGGCCAAAACCCGCTGGTTTCGGTCGCTTTCAATTACCGAGCGGATGGAGATTTTTTGCAGTTTTACCGACCTTGCCTTGTCAGTTAATCCTAAAATAAAGGATAGAAGGGATGCTCAATCGGTTACAGGACGTGTTCAAGTCCTTTCAGCACCATAACGTCAGATATATAGTCATCGGAGGCATCGCCTCTGTACTACATGGTGTGCCTCGCGCTACATTTGACGTTGATATTCTGATTGAAGCTACGGCCGAGAACGCTCAGCGACTCCTGGAGGCATTAGAGCAGGCAGGATTCGGCACAGCCACAATGACGAATGCACAGGACATTTTAGCACACGAAATCACGGTCTTTAACGACAAGGTAAGGATTGATGTACAGACCAGCACACCGGGTGTTTTGTTCCAGGATGCCTGGCATCGTCGAAAGACCATAACATACCAGGGACAGGACTTTTTTATTCTATCGAAAGATGACCTTCTCTCTTCAAAGCGGGCCTGCGGTCGAGAAGTCGATTTAGAAGACATTCGACTGCTGGAAATGCCTGACGACGAACAGACAAATAACTCAGAGTAATACCGTGACATTGCGCGAGAGAGATTCTATGGAGCAAATAAAAGCATCGATTGACCAGGGAAAATTAATTGAGAGATAAGTGAAATACAGAGCGAGCGTAGAGCGGTCAGTGTAACTACAGACACCACACATAAGGAAAGTCCAAATCCTTTGATGCCGAGATTTAATTGATGGTTTTCAGTTATATGACTCTCGGATTGTCTTGAGCAGTGTCCCTCTGTGTACCTGCTCGCCATCGCCATTTATGGCTTCGACTTCTGCGCTTCCAATGAGCGGCCTCATACGTTTTTGCAGAAACTGTGTTATTCGCCAATTACCTTGGGCTGCCTTTTTGTGACTATACGAATCGACCTCATCTTGCGACTTAGCCCTAATAACTATCCTGATTTGGTCTTGTTTCCAAACCTTGTCTTCAAGCTCTTTAACTTTCATTTGGATTCTCCTTTTTACAGAAATCTTGCGCGTACATATCAACAAAGCAACGCTTACATAATAATCCAATATATATCAGTCTAAAACCATTATTTGTATCTTTTTTGCCCCCCATCAAAAATGAAGCAACTTATCGACATGAGTTTTATCGGCCAGAAAGGAATCTGGATTAAGATAAATAGTCGATAAGATATAGAAGAAGACAAGAACTTTCGGTATGGTGACTGTTTATCGGGCCTATGATTAACTTTGACTTCGAAGTCCGCTATCAGTCAGACCCAAATTAAGTAAACTCTGAATATATGCTTTCCTCAAACAGCTTTGGTTTGTATAATCTATTACTTGAAAAAAGGAGAAAATTCAGATGCAGGCGAACAGCAAAACTCTTATTACGGATTTGAAGGACAATGTCGATAAAGAGGTAACAATTTCAGGCTGGCTTTATAACAGCCGGTCCAGCGGCAAATTGCTGTTTTTGATTATTCGTGACGGCACAGGGCTTTGTCAGTGCATCGTCGAAAAAGGCAAAGTCAGCGATGAGCTTTTCGATGCCTTAAGACATCTCGGCCAGGAATCGTCTGTGACGGTGACAGGGGCTGTTCGCAAAGACGAAAGAAGCGTCGGCGGATATGAGCTGGCTGTCAGCGATGCAAAAATCATCCACGCAGCGAGTGATTATCCGATTACACCCAAGTCTCACGGCACGGATTTTCTGCTAAAACATCGCCATTTGCATTTTCGCTCGATTCGGCCGTGGTGCATCGGCAAAATCCGGCATACCGTTATCGATGCAATCCGAAGATTTTTCAATGACAACGGTTTCGTACTGATTGATACACCGATTCTGATGTCGATGGCCGGCGAAGACCAGCAGAGTCTTTTCGAGGTCGATTATTTCGGAAGCCCGATGTTTTTGACACAGACAGGTCAATTGCATCTCGAATCGGCGGCGATGAGCTTCGGCAAAGTCTATTGCTTCGGGCCTACATTCAGGGCGGAAAAGAGCAAAACCAGAAGGCACCTGACGGAGTTCTGGATGGTCGAGCCGGAGGTCGCTTTTATTGACCTCGATGGACTTCTGAAATTAGCTGAAAACTTTGTCTCTTTTTTAGTGGCCGATGTACTGGAAAAAAACAGGGCCGACCTTGAGACCTTAGGTGCCGATATAAAGTCGCTTGAAAAGATGACACCGCCCTTCTACCGGCTTACTTACACAGAGGCTGTGGATATCCTGACCTCTGAAAGGGCTAAAAATTTTCTAACAGAACAATTAGAGCAATCCAAAAACCAGAAAAACAAAATCGAATCGAGAATTTCCGAGCTCGAGCAGCAGCAAAAAGGAAGTCTCAAACAATGGCAAAAGGAAAAGAATGCTGCAGAATTAATTGAGCTGAATTCAGCTCTTGGCGAGGTAAACACAAAAATAGAAAACAACCCGAAGCACGCTGCTCTTGCGGCTGATTTTGTCTGGGGCAAGGACTTAGGCGGCTCGGATGAGACGATTATTTCGCAGATGCACGACAAGCCTGTCTTTGTAACGTGCTATCCGAAGCAGGCCAAGGCGTTTTATATGAAAATCGACAGGGGCAATCCGAAAGTTGTCTTAAATTTTGACCTGCTCGCCCCGGAAGGCTTTGGTGAAATCATCGGCGGCTCGGTAAGAGAGGATGATTATGATACTCTTTTGCAGCGAATCAGGGAAAATGATTTACAGCCTGAAAATTACAGTTGGTATCTGGATTTGCGTAAATTCGGCTCGGTGCCTCACGGCGGTTTCGGGCTCGGTGTCGAAAGAACCGTCGCCTGGATTACCGGCGAAAAACATATCCGCCAGTGTATCCCGTTCCCGAGAATGATGGACAAGGTTTATATATAGGCTTTCAGCAGCCGGTCGCCAAATGAGTCCTCTGCTGATGTTATTTTCGCTTCCTAACCCTCCTCGCCCCCTGTTTTCCCGTGTTTGCTCAACACAAACACAAAAATTTAAGAACAAAAAAACTTATTCCTCGGCGAGGCAAAAGCGGAACTATCAAAAAGACGGAGCATCAAACCAAGGTTCACTGAGAGCGCCCACACCCAAAGCCTCACAGAACAACACTCAGTCGATGCTCCATATCACAGTAAACAATAAATTACTTTACTTTTCAAGCTTTAGTGTGACAATTTCAATTCAGGTGACACTCATTTTATACATCCATTACTAATAATCCCTAAAACTATTATATGAGTTTTAACAGAGAATTCTTCATCAGGTTTTCCCCCATTGTGGCGGTAAAAATGCCTTAGAAGGCTGTGTTTGAAATATTCCAGCATCCAAAAACGCCATAAAGACCGAAAAACTTATGTTTCGAGTGATGTCAGCCCCTTGCGTATTGCGTATTTTGTAAGCTCCGCCACGCTGAATATTTTGAGCTTATTCATTATCTGCCTTCGGTGCGTCTCGACCGTTTTGACACTGATATGAAGCTTTAAGGCGACTTGTTTTGTCGATCTCCCTTCCGCTATCATCTGGAGGACCTCGCGTTCTCTGTCGGAGAGAATATCCGAGCCCGCGGTCTCCGCTTTCGAGAGGCGATGCAAATACCCGTTAACGACCACGTCTGAGATGCTCGGGCTGAGGTAAGTTTTGCCCGCAATAACCGAACGAATCGCGTTTGCAAGCTCTTCAAAAGCACAGTCTTTGAGAAGATAGCCGCTGACGCCGCTTTTGAGCATTTCCGTAACAAACAAGGTATCCGAGTGCATTGAAAGGGCAATTACCTTTACATTTTCGATTTTGCCGACAATCTGTCTTGTCGCCTCCATACCATTCAAATCGGGCATACTTATATCCATAATAACCACATCTGGCGTCATTTCGGCGGTAAGCTGAACAGCCGCTCTGCCCTGGTCGGCTTCTGCTACCACTTCCATATCAGATTCTTTGTCCAGCAGCAGGCGCAGACCCTGTCTTGTAATTTTATGGTCATCAGCCAATAAGATTTTTATTTTTTTCATTTCTTTTTGCCCTTTTTCTTTGCTGTCTTTTTGCTTATGGGGGCAGCCAGAAAAACCTTTGTACCGCCCCCGGGTTTCGACTTTATACTGAACCGGCCGCCAATATTCTCAAGCCTTTCACTGATACTAAACAAACCAAATCCCCTGCCATACAGCCCGGCTGACTGAATCATGGAAACATCAAAGCCAACCCCATCATCCACAACGGTAACCTGTATTTCATCATCAGCTCTGCATACAGAAACCGTCACATTTTTCGCATGTGCATGCTTGGTAACATTATGCAGCGACTCACGAACCGACTGGAAGAGAAGGACACGTACATTATCATCAAGCGGTTTGTCTTTGCTGTCGTTTCTGAACTCCGTCGAAAGACCATCTCTTTTTTTGACATACCTGACAAGCCATTCCACAGCCGCTTCAAAACCAAGCTCGTAAAGAACAGGCGGGCTCAATTCAAAAGTCAACGAACGTGCACTTTCGATCGTCTGGCCGAGCAAATCCCGCACCTCATCCACTACTGCGGCAAGCTCCGGCGAAGATATCGCCTTTTGCAAAGAGTCCAGCTTGATTTTGGAAATTGCCAGATTCTGCCCCATATGGTCGTGCACATTAATTGCCATACGTCTGCGCATACGCTCCTCAGCAAGTGTCAGCTCCAAAGCCAGTGAGCGCAGCTGTTTCTGATAAACCAAAAGCTGCTCTTCGGCCTCTTTACGTTCGGTGATATCTTCAACAGTCCCTTCATAACAAACCACTTCACCCTTATTGTCCTTAACAGCTAAAGCACTTTCGCGCACATACAGCCTGTTACCATCCTCTTTTATCCAGATATACTCGAGCCCGCGAACCGAACCGTCTTTTTCGATTTTTTCCTTAAAAAATGAACGCGGATACGTCGGTTCAAAACCACCATCCTCAAGATTTCGCTTAGTAAGCTGTTCAAACGAGGAGCATCCCATCATTTTCACCAATGCAGGATTTGCCATAAGTATCCGGCCGTCGGGAGTGGTTCTATAAATACCGACGAGAGCATTTTCAAAGATATGCCTGAACCGCTCTTCAGCATCCAATCGCGCCTTCTCCGCCTCTTCCCTCTGTCTAATCTGGCGCCGAAGCTCTTTATTGGCTCTTGCAAGGTCAGCCGTCCGCTGCTCAACGCGCTGCTCGAGCTCATCGTGTGCCCGGCGAAGCTGCTCTTCTGCACGCGCCCTGTTGGTAACATCCGTAAAAAAGCCAACATTACAACTGACCCCGTCAATCACCATATTCGCAGTATTAATATCCGCATATATTATTGTCCCATCTTTACACAAACACGGAAGCGCCGACGCCAATGCCTTACTCCATTTCACCTGGGCCTCAAATTCAGCAAAAACATGCTCCAGGGACTCTTTGGGGTGAATATCGACCACTCCCATATTCGCCAACTCCTGCTCTGAATAACCAAGCATTCGGCAAATAGCAGGGTTGGCATATTTAAATTTTTTTGTTTCAATATCAGCTACTATTATCCCTTCTGCAGCCTTATCAAAAAGCATCTTGTACCTTTTTTCAGATTCTTCAAGGGCACGCATCGCTTTTTTATGCTCGCTGATATCCTCCACAACCTCAATGAATCCCTTTACCGTACCATCCGCCTCGTAAACCGGAAAGGCGTGAATCCAAACCGGAAAACGGCTGCCGTCATCACGCACGCCCTCGGTTTCTATTTCTGCAGGGCGCCCCGTAGCCATAGCCCTTTTGCCGGGACAATGCGGACAAATCGCATCACGTTTCTCGAACTCCCTGTAGCAATATTCGCCTACAAACTTATCCCGAGACTTTCTAAGAAGGCGACCCTGGGTGGTGTTAATCATAATTATCCTGTAGTCGGCCCCTACCAGGGTAACGCCAAGACCAATATTTTCCACAAGGATACGATAGATTTCTTCGCTATCCTCCAGTGCCTTCTCCGCCTGCTTGCGCTCTGTTATGTCACGGTCGATGCCCCTGTACCCAATAAGATTTCCACCTTCGTCAATAACTGGCACGCCACTGGTCTCGACCACCACAGCTCGTCCATCTTTGTGAAGAATAGTATCCTCCAGGGTGGTAAACGGTTTGCGCGATTTAACAATATCAGCGAACAGCAGCGATACCCGCTTCGCTTCATCGGGCGGCATAAGGTCGAATGCCGTTTTTCCAACGACTTCTTCAGGCTCATATCCTATCAAGTCTTTAACTTTCGGGCTGACATAGATAAAAACGCCGTTAACGTCCACCTCCCATATCCAATCGCTCGTGGCCTCGACCAGAGAGCGGAATCGCAATTCACCTTCCCGCAGCGCTTTCTCCGCACTCGAAGTATGCTCACTTAGTATGGTAACTGCCAGGCCGATAACTATAAACATTACGGCATGAAGATAATCATCAGGGGTTATTATATCCGGTCTGAAAAAAAAATGGCTTAAAAACAAATATACGGACGAAAATACAGCTACGATTAAACCTTTCCTCTTCCACCAGATGCACGCTAAAACGATTGGAACGTAAAAAAAGTGCGAAAAGATGGCTTCTGTTTTGAGTACTATGTGAAAGTAGTACACCAATGCACAGGCTACGGCGAAAAGGACAGCGGTTACCACAAGCTTATATTTATCTTCTCGTTTTGCAAATTTTGACCACATCATACTGCCTCCTATTCCTGCCTCCGGCCGGCTTCTATCCGTATCAGGCTTTGCCGCAGCCAGGTATGCTTTATCATTCAAGGTCGAAAAATTTGAGCCACTGCTCGGTTTCCCCCTCACTAAGTCCCTGGTATTTGGCCTGCGGCTCAACATTTCGTGTCTTTTTTCTTAACTGCTTTCCCACCTGTTCGAAGAATTTTTCCGACTTTACCGCTGTTGCCTTTCTCGCCCGCGCAGCGTCACGGAGCCTGCGGTCGCTGCTTACCACCGTCAATCGTCTCGGGGCGGTGTTTGCACGTATCTTATTTTCAATTACAGAATCCGCATCTGCATTCAGACCGGTAAAGAAAACCTCCAGATTTTCCATATTGTCAAAGCCGCTTTTATCAGGCGGACCTATTCCGTCGAAAACAACCTCGCCGCTCTCGCCTGTCTGCTTTAGAAATCCCGAGAGAATTTTGCACATCTGAACATCGGTTATGGATTCCGAATCATCACCGAGCTTGTGAACCGCCCAGAGCAGATTATAACCGTCAATCAAAAAAGGCATAGTCAGTAAATCCGAAAGGTCTGAAAATTTAAAAAATCATACCATATAAAGCTCTGTCTTTCCAAACAGCAACCTTAAGCACCGCCCATTGTCTCAGCTGCACTGAATCTTATCTCGCCGCCTACAATAGTTTTCTCAATCCTGCCCTTCACCTTCCAGCCGTTACAAGGACAGTTCCTGCTCTTGGAGCGGAACTGTTTTACGTCAATTATATACTCGGCATCGGGGTCGATAATCGTAACATCGCCCTGCCTGCCCTTCCCGAGTGTCCCCTTGTCAACCCCGATTATCGCCGCCGGCCTTTCAGTCATCAAGCTGATAAGTTTCGGCCAGTCCAGAATACCCGGCTCAATCAGGGCTTTAACGTATAAAGACAGTGAGCACTCAAGAGAAGCGATACCGAAAGGCGCTGCAAGAAATTCAAGCTCTTTTTCGCTCTGCAGATGCGGCGCATGGTCACTGACCAGAGCATCAACCAGGCCTTCTGCAACAGCCGACTTCAGGGCATCAATATCCTTTTGCGTTCTCAGCGGCGGATTAACCTTGAAATTCGTATCATATTCTGCGCACATCTTTTCATCAAAAAGCAGATGATGTGCAGTCACTTCACAGGTTACAGGCAGCGACTGCTTCTTTGCAGCCCTTATCAGTTCGACTGAGCCGGCCGTCGATATATGCTGTGCGTGGTATCGAAACCGGCCGTTCTTTACCTTCCTGACAAGCTGTATGTCACGCCACAGCATCGCTTCTTCCGCCAGTGCATCTATGCCGGGAAGACCGAGTATAGATGAATAATAGCCTGAATTCATCACGCCGCTGCCGCCAATACTGTCGTCCTGACAGTGCTGTGCGATTACAACACCAAACATCGAGGCATACTTTAAGGCCCGCAGCATAACAGAGGCGTCCTGAAGCCCCCTGCCGTCATCCGTAAAGCCGACCGCACCTGCATCCGCCATAAAGCCCATCTCGGCAAGCTCAACGCCTTCGCGCCCCTTTGTTATCGCACCCATGGTATAAACGTGAGTCTTTCTCGTCTGTCTGCCCTTGCGATGGATATATTCCACATCGGTCTCATTCTCAACGGGCGGCCGAGTGTTGGGCATACACACTACCGAGGTAAATCCCCCTGCTACCGCCGCCGCCGAGCCGCTTGCTATCGTTTCCTCTTCCTCGTCGCCGGGCTCGCGAAAATGGACGTGAATATCAATCAGGCCGGGCGCAACCAGCCTGCCGGTAGCGTCGATTGTCTTCTCAACGTTTCTTTCGACCCTGCCGACCTCTGCTATCCTGCCGTCGATAATAAGAACATCGCAAACCCTATCAACGCCGTTTGCAGGGTCTATCACACGACCATTTTTTATCAGCAATTCACTGCTCATTGTCTTAACTTAAAATTTACTTTCCAGTTTTCGCCGCTGCCTGGTTAACCAAAAACAATACAGCCATCCTCACCGCAACGCCATTGGTAACCTGCTGAAGAATAACGCTGTTGGCACCGTCAGCAACCTCACTTTCCATCTCGAGGCCCCTGTTAATCGGGCCGGGATGCATAACGAGTATATCACTTTTAGCCTTTTTCATCCGCTCGACCGTCAGGCCGAAATAATGTGAATACTCTCGAACCGACGGGAAGGGATTGCCGGATTGCCTTTCAAACTGAATCCTGAGCACATTAATCACATCGACCTTCTCGATAACCTCGTCGAGCGAATAGCTCACCTGAACGGGCAGCTTATCTACCGCCGTCGGCATCAGCGTGGGCGGCCCGACAAAAATTACCTCTGCGCCGAGCTTCGTCATCGCCCACATATCACTGCGTGCCACTCGTGAGTGCGCAATGTCACCGACGATTGCAATCTTCAATCCCTCCAATGTGCCTTTCATTTTTCGTATCGTATAAACATCCAGCAGCCCCTGCGTCGGGTGCTCGCAGAAACCGTCGCCGGCATTGACAACGCAGGCGTTAATGCACCTCGACAGAAACGCTGGCGCACCGCCGGCCTCGTGCCTGATTACAACAATATCGATTCCCATCGCCTCGAGGTTCCTGGCGGTATCAAGAAGCGTCTCGCCCTTGCTGACCGAGCTGCTCTTTTTGGTAAAGTTGATAATGTCGGCGCTAAGCCTGCTGGCAGCGAGTATAAAGCTGTTTCGCGTCCTTGTGCTGTCCTCGAAGAAAAGATTAACCACGAGTTTCCCGCGAAGTGCCGGCGCCTTTTTTACCGCCCTTTTGCTTATCTGCTCGAAACCTTCT
>Ga0307434_1001089_pt1 | contig 15356 bp, 20 predicted proteins | sample SalMarWE160220MG_FD_202156 | JGI IMG/M metagenome (GOLD analysis project Ga0307434, IMG submission 202156) | Salt marsh sediment microbial communities from the Plum Island Ecosystem LTER, Massachusetts, United States - WE1603-220 | ecosystem: Environmental > Aquatic > Marine > Intertidal zone >... | reverse complement strand
TGGTTAAAAACTGCCGGTTTTCAAGTGCTTATGAAATTTTTTTTTATCACTTCACATTCACAACTACGGTGTTTACAAGGGGTTATGGATGGTTTTTTATCAGGCAAATAGCGGCTTACTTTTGACCCATGAGGCAGATATGAAAAACTGTAAAAAGGTTGGCGAAGGTCAGGGACGGATAAGAAGATTTTTTAGTTGGTTGTTCGGACCGAAAGAGGTTGATGGTGTAATTTTTGACGAACACGGAGACCCACATGTTGACCCTCAATCCTGTCCGCCGATACCATCGTGCAAACCGCCGAAAGAAGATATAGATATTTGTGGGACTTTTGCAAATCCACAGGAGAGTAAAATCGGCATAGATATTAAAAAATTACCCGAGGTAACAGTTGAGCTTGAACAAAAATACAAAGAAGAAACGTTGCGGACAATATCAAATATAGAGTTTGCGGGAATACCCGTGATTTGCAGTCTTTGTGTAGACAGGATTACTATTTTAATACCGCAGAATTTATATGAAGAATTAAGAGCAAAAGGTAAGACTTTAGAGAATTGAGTTATGGGATATGCTTTTGATTTATCTTTTGTTCGGGAGCAATTAGAAACGGATTTTTACGAATCGTTGAAATCCGGCGGGCTGATTGAAAAACTAAAAAAGTATGAGCATCAGCCAGTAGAGGAATTAGCCACCTTGTTAAGCGAAGATTTTCAGGGGATTTTTGCAGGGATATTAAAACTGTTGGATGACCGGGGTAAAGTACCCGGATATAGCGAAATGTGTCGCGCTGCGTTTGAGACGGCAATACAAAGATTAATAATTGAATCCAGGGAAAGCGATGTTGAGTTATGAGTTTTGGTTATAAGATTGAAAAATTAAGACCAAGGGCGGAAGAAAAGAACCGCCGGGAGCAGATGTTGTATGAGCATCGGTGCGAGATATGCGGCCGGTGGTGGTTGAGCGAGGAAAAAGAAGGCAAGGAGAAAATATGATTTACGCAGAATACTTAAAAACTATTGGTGCTTGTCAAGAAGTAATTAATGATGCACAAGGCAAAACGGCGCAACAAATTTGGGATACATGTGAGCGGGGCGACTGGATGTTGTGGTTGATAGGAAAATTATCCAGCGAATCTGGTAGTGAAAAAAGAAAGCAGTTAGTTTTAACCGCCTGTAAATGTGCAAGGTTGGCTTTGAAGTATATACCCAATGATGAAAAAAGACCTTTGCGAGCAATTGAAACTGCCGAACAGTGGGCAAATGGAGAAAACGGGATTACTTTGGATGAGGTGAGAAACGCAGCCCACGCAGCCTACGCAGCAGCCCACGTAGCCTACGCAGCAGCCGGCGCAGCAGCCGACGCAGCAGCCGGCGCAGCCCACGCAGCCTACGCAGCAGCCCACGTAGCCTACGCAGCAGCCGGCGCAGCAGCCGACGCAGCAGCCGGCGCAGCCTACGCAGCCTACGCAGTAGCTGCAGCAGCAGCCTACGTAGCCTACGCAGCCGACGCAGCAGCCCACGCAGCCTACGCAGCAGCCGACGCAGCCAGAAAGCAAATATCGAAACAATGTGCAGATATTGTCAGGGCAGATTACCCGGTTTCTCCGGCAATAGAAATTATCGGAGAGAATTGAGGATTTTTAATCAGAATTTTAGACGAAAGGAGTCCGCCGAAACGGGATTTTCAGAAAAATTAAGATGAGATTTGAGGAATGAGTGTTTACGTTGAGAGAACATCGAGCTATGCCGGATAGGCAGAGAAAATTTGAGAAGAGAAAATGACAATCTGTGCAGGAAGTTCTTATATGAGTAGTGTAATTATAAGAGACAAAAAAGCATCGGAACATCCCCTTGGGTTTTTACTGAGTGACGAATCTCGCCGGCGAGCAAGAGAATATCTTAAAGAGGCGGGAATAGAAGTGGAACGGCTCCAACCTCTCATTTGGCCGAAAGACGCGGTGTCTGCTTTTCGAGAACACATGTATGCACCGTGGGAGTTTAAATACAAATCGGACATTCTCCGAGAAAAACAAGAACGGATGGAAGGACATTTATGGTGGAAGCGGGAATACGGAATTGTTCAGCGAAAACCATTGTATGTGTGGGTGTTTTGGTGCCCCGGTATTAATGACTGTTTTTTCAAAGGTTATTGGACATATTTCGTGGGTTTAGGCAAGGATTATCATGGGGGCGGTTATAAAGACGATATTGTCGGTAAGTTACTTGAACAGGTTATTAAGTTATTTCCATTGGTTGAGACGGATTTGTTCGGCAATTTTAATTACGATTTATGGCAGCGGAGGTTTATTGAAAAATATCAAAGAGGTATATGGTGCGGCAAACCACAGGGTAAGGCCCCTGTTTGGGCGGAAGTAAAAGGCGGTAATGTAGAAAAAATTTTAAGCCGGGCAGAATGGCCGGAGAGATTTCGTAGAAGGGAATTGTATCCGGCGATTTAAAAGAATATTCGGAAGTTTTATAAATTGATTGAGGTGATATTTAGAAAATGAGAATCGGGATTATGTTTTGGCAAGAATTTAATTAGTCAATTGGTATCGGAATGCTAATAATAGCCGTGCCCTGTCTTATCGGTGGTGTTTACAGGTTGATACGGGAATTTAGTAAATGAATGCAAAAGAATTGATAATCGATAATTTTGCCGGTGGTGGCGGGGCAAGCCTCGGAATAGAGCAAGCGCTCGGCAGGTGTGTGGATATTGCAATCAACAGGGCTGGGGATATCTCGCTTTTTCCTCTCCCTCCGCACCCAGCCCTGTTTTACCGCGGGATGCACGAGTGGCCTAAATGGCGTGCCTCATTAGCACGATTTCGCTGGTTCGAATCCAGCTCCCGCTATTATAGATGTCTGCAAATATTGACTTTAATTTGAAAGGTGAAGATTATGGACACGGGATTAGGAAAATTTGCTCCAATAAGTAAGAAAAAGGCTGAAGAAATATTTAAAAGGCCATTTCAAACAAACGATTCAAACACCCTCGGAATTTTCTGTGCAGGCGAGGAACTGATAATTAGAGGCAGCAAATTTCGTATTGTGTCTGTTGGCCGAACAAAAATGAAGTTAAGGATTTTGAAAAGTTAATAGCGCTTTGGATGGGGCGATGAAAATGGATGGATGGATGGGTGAGCCGAAAGGCTTGCCCTGCAATAATAACTTAATTTGAAAGGGAAAAAAGATGACAATAGAACAAATAATAAATGAGCACCTCCGGAAAAATAAATGTGATGGGGTGTTTAATCCTCGTTTGGGATGTGCCTGTCGACTCATCGGCGAAATCACAAAAGGGCAAAAATAAATGAAGATATTCGAAGATAGTAAAATAAAGATAGAGCTGCCGAAGCTAATAGCATCAAGGGCATTGCTCTGCGCCAATTCGGGCGGCGGGAAATCATATGCACTCCGCAAAATACTCGAAGAGGCCGGCAAAAATGTAATGTCGATAGTCCTCGATTACGAAGGCGAGTTTAAGACCCTTAGAGAAAAATTCGATTTTCTGCTAATCGGCCCGGCGGGTGATGTACCCATAAATATAAGCGCTGCGCCGCTGTTGCCGCGAAAATTGATGGAGCTTAGCGTTTCGACAATCATCGATATTTCAGATTTAAAACTACACGACAGGATTCTATACGTCAAGAAATTCCTCTATGCCCTGATGGAGCTGCCGCATAAATACTGGAAACCCTGCCTTGTAATAGTCGATGAGGCACATAACCTGTGCGGTCAGCAGGAAAAACAGGCCTCGGCACATGCGGTAATAGACCTTATGACCCGTGGCCGCAAACGCGGTTACTGCGGAATCCTTTCCACACAACGAATATCAAAACTCCATAAGGATGCGGTCGCCGAGGCAAATTACTATCTGGTCGGCAGAACGAGTCTCGATATTGATATGAACAGGGCATCGGAAATACTCGGGTTCGCCTCGAAAGCTGATAAAAAATCGTTGCGGACACTGACCCCGGGCACGTTTTACTTTTTTGACCCTCAAAGCGATGGTATAGAAAAAGTCAAAGTAGCAAAAACACAAACGACACATTCTAAAGTCGGCATAGACCTTAAAGGCAAAATCACGCCGCCGACGGCAAAGATAAAGGCAATGCTTTCGAAACTCAACGACCTGCCTAAAGAGGCACAATCGCAGGTCAGAACGCTCGAAGAGCTTAAAAAACAAAACAGGGAGCTACAGAGGGAGCTGAAGAAATTATCAACTGGCAGAGCAGATCCCCGACAGCAACATTCTGGGGCAAGTGAAAAGCAAATCGAGGCAGCGGGAAAGAAGGGATTCGCCGAGGCGGAAACACAATATAAAACACGATTAAAAACGATAGAAAAAACCAGTCAATTACTGATGCGAAAGCTTAATCAAATCGGCCAATTAGCAGAGACCGAAGGAATAATGATTGACAGCAAACCTGTGGTGAGCCGGTCGAATCCATTCGAGATAAAACAGCCCTCTAAAGACCTCATTACGGGCGTCTCTGCAGGCATAAAGCAGCGAACACCCAATAGACCATCCCAAACCACTCAAAGGGCACGGATAAGACCTCCGGCGGCAATAGAAGGCGATAAACCCCTTGGCCGCTGCGCACGCTCGATACTATCACTGCTCTATAATAATCCGCAGCGGGGATTCAAGATAACATTGGTCGGAGTATTCACTGGCTATTCCAACAAATCAGGTGGGTTCAAAAATGCTATAAGCAAACTGAATGCGGCAGGGCTTATCATAAGAAGGGGTAAAGAGATTATATTCAATCCGCAAGCTCAATCCGAGACTATAGAATTATTAGGCGATGATATAAACCTGCATGAGACATTTACTATCGAAAACTGGGCACAGAAATTACCTCTATGCGCAAGTGTGATTTATCAATTCCTGATGCAAAATCCGAATGATGAATTTTCAAAAGAAGAGCTCGCAGAAAATACTGATTATAAAGTATCAGGGGGGTTTAAGAACGCTATCAGCCAGCTTAATTCGCTCAGTCTGCTCGTAAGAGGCAATGGAACTATAAGATTGAATAGTGAGATACTGGAACTGTGAAGAGTGAAATGAAAATCAAGGCGATAGCACCATGGTTCGGCGGAAAGAGGAATCTGGCGCCGCGAATTGTTGAGCTGCTCGGCAAACACCGGGTCTATTGGGAGCCGTTCTGCGGCTCGATGGCGGTTCTTATGGCAAAGCTGCCCTGCGTAATGGAAACTGTAAATGACCTCCACGCGGACCTAATTAACCTCGCATTTCACCAGTGGCAAAAAAAATTAAAGATTGGTGCGCGAAGCTGGCCGGTCTGTGGCTCTTCGAGAACCGTCCCGGCTTTAAGTCGAGTGACGAGACATGGGAAGGATTTACCGGAATGAAGGAGTCCGTTGACTTAGAGATTGACGCCTATACCAGCGGGCAGCGGATTTTACCGTGCAGTTTGATAGATGGGATTCAGCCAAGCGCTCCGGTCGTGGTAACTTAAGGGATACAAATATGGCTCAAGCTAATTTTTTTGTAACTGTAAAACTTAATACTAAAGGTGCATGCTTTGTTTTGCGCATACTTGTTTGGCCGCTTAAGTTGTTTGCTGTCTTGCATTCCTTTTTTATAGTCCGTTTATTAAGAAGAAGAAAGTGCGACATAGAAATCTATATAAAACAATCTAAGAACTATGACGATGAAGAAAAAGCGGAAGCTGGTTGTTTTGATTCTATTGGCACAATTACCTGTTGACAATGAAGACTGGTTTTGATTTGCGCAAATTTAACAAGTTCAGAGGAAGTATAAATGCCGGTGCCAGCGGCCCCATGAAAAGCGTTTTTAAGCAGTGGGGCGCGAGGTATCTTGGCTGGACGAGACGACTATTTGTCACAAAGAGTCAGGGCGGCTTAGCTGAGGGCGTGACATGGCCAAAGCTAAAGTCCGCAACCGTCAGGGTAAGAAGGGCCGGAACAACAGCGACGAGAAGAACCCGACCACGGATTAACACAGATCCGCTGTTGTTAAAACTATGGCGGAACAAGGAAATTAATATGTCTTGCCTGTTTTACAAGGATAGCGGATGAAAAAGGTATACAATGGGATAAAGAAATTAAATTTTATCCGGTTAGCTGGATAACACATCAATCTAAAATAGGAGACAATAAAACTCTGTGAAATCCGTGGCTAAAAAAAAAGTTAAAAAAATAGCTCCAAAGCGAGATAAAACAACGGGCAGATTTTTAAAAAGTCAAAAGTCAGAAATTGGAAGTCAGAAGTTGGAATTGAAGCTTTCGGGGGCAGGTAAGGAACAATTCAGGGAGCTTACCGAAGAAATCGTAAAACTGGCGGCGGCTGATGCGGAAATTGATACACATCTTTCCGACCTGTTCAAGAAGTATCCGCGAATCAAGGCGGCCTGGACGGATGCGATAACAGAACGGGTCGAGGCGGTACTTAAAAGCAAATTCGCCGGGCCCATACAAACACAAAAAGATTACCGAAATATTACATTCAATCAGCTCGTCGAAATCACGGGCAAAACAAGAAGATGTATTTATGACTGGTTGAGAAAAGGACTGCCCCGAAATGCCGATAAGACTTTTAATCTGTCCGCGTTTATTCACTGGTTCGAGAAATATACAATCGAAAAGCTGCCGGCACAGGTGGTGGCCTCGATTAATCCCTTAGCGAAAATGAAGGCCGATAGGTTAGAGATTGATTTGGCCCGGCAGAGAAACCAGCTCTTAGAGCGCACTGAGGTCATGGCGGGTATGCTCGCCCGCCATCAGAACCTGCTCAATTCGTTCAGCCATAAGGCGGAAGACCTCGCCTTGCTCTGCAACGGCCAGCCACAGGCAAAAATAACAGAGATACTAAGCTCGTTCTTCAATGAGGTACTAAAGAGACAATGCCAGGTGCCGGAGGCATTGTGTTTGCCGCCAAACGCCGCTCAACAGTTTTCCGAATTACTGAGCGGATTAGTCGTTAGTGAATAGTCGTTAATGAAGAGCGAACAATGAAAAATCGAACAAGAGCAGAAAGACAACAAAGATATTTCAAAGCAAAGGCTATCAAATTCAATCACAAGCTGAATGCGATGGGCGAAAATGCCGTGATTTCAATAGATTGATGGTGGAGGGAAAGATATTATTAACATTCATGGCGATTAATGCAATGAATCGTGAAGCAAAAAACTACGAAGTATTAAAAGATTTAGCCACAGAGAGCACAGAGAATACAGAGAAAGGATTTGAAAAACGCCGCGAGATAGGATTAAAATTCTGATTAAGGCGGGTAAAACGCCAAACTTTAAAAAATTCTGTCGGATGTTACATACGGATTTGAGAAAAGCGACAGGGATAAGCTGGTGGTATAGCTGGTGGTGCTGGGAAATAAAGGAATTTTTTAAGAGATTATTTAAGATGAAGGTCCAAAGATTGGAATATAAACTTAAAAAACTTTGAGGTTCCACAGAGAGCACAGAGAAAGGATTTGAAAAATGGAAATGAGTCCTTTAATAAAACAATGTCACAAAGTGATTTATAAAAGAATTTGTACGGATAATGGACTAATTCCTGATGAATCAGTTAGATGGCAAAAGATAGGGATTGATCCAATTCGACTACGCAAAAAAGTGGAAAGTAAAGTGATTGAGCCTAAACAATTAACAGGTAAATCCATGGTTAAAAGCAATGAACCATAAACTAACGACTAATGACCAGCGACTAACGACTAAGTTGCCGAAACCGTTACCGTTGCAGCCGGAAGAGCTGGAAGTCCTTAGCCCTCGCACGAAGCTTTCTGTTTCGGAATGGGCGGAGCAGAAACGAATCCTGCCGAAAAAGACGTCGAAAATTTCCGGGCCCTGGCGGAATGAACTGGCACCCTACGCGGCCGAGATTATGAATGCACTGTCCGATGTGATGACACGGGAAGTCTGGGTCAAAAAATCCGCACAATCCGCAGGAACGGCCATAGGAGAAAACTGGCTGGGCCAGACCATCGATGAGGACCCGGCGCCGATGGCAATCGTCATGCCCACGGAAAATGACGTTAAAAAAATGATGAGGACGCGAATCAGGCCGATGTTTCAGTCAACGCCGACATTATTAAAACATCTGTCAGGCAATGATATTAATAATTTACGAATAGGGCAGGAGACAGAACTCGATAATATGTTTTTGTATATTATGTGGGCGGGGAGCGCATCGGCAATGGCTTCAGTATCATTGCAAAAGATGATGCTCGATGAAGCGGCCAAATACAAAGAAGAAACGGGCGGTGAGGCGGGCGCTGTGGACCTGGCACGTGATAGATTAACTACCTATTCCACAACATCAAAACTATATGCGCCATCGACACCCGTTCTTACCGGTGATGCACATGATGTGGAATACAGTGATACCGACCAGCGGGAATATTGGGTGCAATGCGTCCATTGTAAACAAAGGTATATTCACCGATGGGAGCCTGCCTATGTCAAACTGGAAAAAGATTCCGCACGCAACCTATTAAGCCCGAAAGATTACCTGTATGGCGATTGTGCACACTGGACATGCCCCGAATGCGGGAAAAGACTGACTGAAAAACAGAGATGGGAAGGGGTAGAAGCAGGTAAGTGGGCACCGCGAGATTGCAAGGTTGATAGTGATGGCCGAATCATAGGCAAGGTATTCAGCAACCCGAGAAAAGGTTATCATATTTCATCTTTTCTTGTCTACCCAGGGTTCATTACGGCCAACCAACTGGCTTATGAATGGGCACGGGCGGACATTGCATGGAAGGCGGGATATAAAAGGCCGAAACAAAATTTCATCAATTCACGCTGCGGAGACTCGTGGGAGGAAAGAGAAAAGGTCACCGATGAGAAGATAGTCATTGCACACATAGGCAGCTATGAGCCGGAAGTAATACCGGAAGGTGTGCAGATGCTGACGGCGGGAGTCGATGTACAAATGGACCACTTCTGGCTTATGGTCCTCGGATGGGGATATTTGTCGGAAGTATGGACCATCTATGAGGCACGGATTGATACCGGCGATACACTCGAACTGGGCAATTATGAAATACTGCGGCATTATCTTAATGCTACCTGGCCGGTAAAAGACAAGTCGGAAGTGATGGGAAGATTGAGTAAAATCGGTATCGACTATAATTACCGCAAAGAAACGGTGATGGACTTTTGCAGGCAGTGTACGGAGCTGCCGATTATTCCCGTCGGCGGAGATGATTCGGTCAAGGCAAGGGTTTATAGGGTGGCGGATGAGCGGGGCCTTAAACGATATGACTTGAATGTAAATAATCTGAAAGACAGATTGTATTACCTGCTCTTCGAATCTAAAAAGCCGGGACCGGGATATTTTCACCTGCATAAAGAAACCAGTGAAGAGGTCATCAAGCATTTAACATCGGAAGAGAGACGCATCGTTTACCCGAAGAATAGTAAAAAACCGAAAAATAAATGGGTGCCCAAGACGGAAAAGGCGGCCAATCACCTGTGGGACTGTGCAATATATGCGATGTTCGCAGCTGAGATAGCAGGGGCCACGATGCTGCGGGACCCGGCGATGATTAAGCCAAGGCCAAAACAGGAGATTAAAAAAGAAGGGATAAGAAAAATCAGGACAAAGTATTAGTGAATAAAGGCAAAAAGAGGTAGAATCTGTATATTAGAAGCAGATTTGCTGAAAGGTTGAAGATGGTGAATATAGACAAAGAAGCAGTAGCTTTACTTCGGAGGATTTTAGATAAAGATAGCACTATCACAAAGGGCATATCTGATGAAGAATTAAAAAACAGATTTAAGAACAAAGCTATATATGCGCGCGCAAAATTAGCCGTTGCAATAAAGCATTTACGCAATGAAATGATAAAAGCTTTTTCTCCTGCATCAGAAATAATTCGGCGTTGTCTTGATAAAATATGTTCCTTCTTCGGCAAATAAATCCGCGTTAATCTGCGTTAATCCGCGGTTAAAAACACGCCAAAACGAAAAAAGTTACCAAGTTTGGTAAGAATTTTCATAAATCCACCATATTTTGTGATTTTTCGGGGTTGACACGCTGGATGTTGTGCTATAATAAAATTGAAAAGTAAATATCAATTCGGTTAAGCTGATCACTTAACCGGCTGAAAACAGAAATTGAAGCGGCTGTTGGGAGCCCAACCTTCCACCAGCCGCTTCTTATTTTGAGGAAAATATGTCGTTGACAAGCTCATCTACACGGACCGATGCAATAGCACAATATAACGATAATCTTAGCTGGGAAGGCAATCCGGCAAAGGCGGTGCTGTCGCTCGAGGCGGTAAGATGGCTTTTAGCTAACAGGCCCACGAGATTTACCAGGAATGACCGCTCACTGGATTACGAATCATTACAACGATTGGAAGAGAAACTCTCCGGCTATATTTCACTGCACGGGAATTCTGTTAATCGAGCACCATTCGTACAGGGGAGGATGCTGACGTGAAAAAGGCCGGCACAAAATCTGCGGGTAAAAGCAAATTGCTGGTCGGCCAGAACCCCACCCGAAAAAGGGAAATTGTTATCGAAGGCAGGCCTGGCTATTACGGCATGTTCGGATACAGGTCGGCAACCGTGGCTTCAAGAGAGGGAAGGAGCTATTCGGCGGCATCAGGTGAACGGCACGAAAAATACCACCGAACAAAACTCATCAATCAGTCACGCGACTTTATGCGCAATAATGCCGTTTATAAGGGGATGATTGAAAAATCGGTAAGCTATATTGTCGGTGATGGTTTCACCCTGCAAATAAGAACAAAGAACAAAACGTTTAATACCGACGCAGAGCAATTATGGAAACAACATCATCGCTGGCCCGAAATTCGGCACCTGCTTACCGGCAAAAAAACGGACAGGATGGTTTTAAGAGAGATATTGACCGCCGGTGATACGGCAGCAATCCTGGTTAAAGGAGGGCTTATCCAGCTAATCGAGGCAGAGCAGATAGCGAGCAAATCAAATGCCGATGGAATCGAAAAAAATGATGTTGGCCGGCCGACGAAATTCTGGATATGCCCTTATAATAAAAACGGGATGGCGGACACACGTCATTCCAAAAGTTATAAGCCGAAGGATGTGCTTTTTATAACAAATCCTGAGCGGGCAAGCTCGATTCGCGGAGTGCCACCGTGCCAGTCGGCCTTTCCCATGCTGCATCGAATAAACGATGTCTGCGATTCGGAGGCGATTGCCTGGCAGCTTCTGGCCCGCTTTGCGATTATAAATAACCGCAAAGAAGGGGCAGGAGGGGCATATAATTTTAGTAAGGCCGACCCTAATAAGACCGGCACCGCGGCGGCAGGCAGTATAACCACAAGGATAACGGAAATGGGTTATGCCATAATAGTCAGCGGCGACCCGAATGATGAAATAAAAGGCATAGAACGCAATATACCCGGCAAGAATTTCAGCGAATCCCTGCGGACATTCCTGCGGCTGCTGGGACTACCGCTGGGCCTGCCACTTGAAATTATCTTACTCGACTGGACAAAATCGAATTACTCACAGTCACGGGCGGTATTAGAGCAGGCATACGAGATGTTCCTCGATTATCAGGACATGCTCGAGGATTACTATTACAGGCCATTAGTGGAATGGAAATTGAACCAATGGCTCAGTGAGAAAAAGTTAAAACTTTCAAAAAATGAGATAATTAAATTTGATTTTATAAAGCCGATCTTCCCATGGATAGACCAACTCAAGGAGGCACAGGCGTATGGAGCCAAGGTGGACAGAGGGTTTACGACGCATCAGAATGTTTGTAAGGCATTAAAAACCGAGCGGGAAGATGTAGTTGAGGCCCGTGAAGCAGAAATTAAGGATGCAATTGAAAGAGTACAGCGCATCAAAAATGAAACAGGACAGGAAGTGCCGTGGCAGATATTCGCCGGACTCGAGCCGCCGAACAATAAGATAAACTTAGTTACGGAAAAAGACAAAACCAAACAAACAAAAGATGAGAATGAAGAAAAAGAGGATTGACGAATGTCACAAAAGAAAGCTGAGATTACCTATCATTGCGAATGTATCGAGTGTGGCTACGAAATGGACAGCGAAAAACATTGCAATGACCTGAAATGCCCCGAATGCGGAGGACAAATGCGGAGAAAAGAACGGCCGGGGCCGGGGCAAAATTCGAGAGGATTTATTTCAGCGGCGAAACAATTGGCTCAAAAGGAAGGAACTACAGTTACAGAGGCACTAAAAAAAGTCAGAAGGCAAAATCCGCAGCTCTATGAGGATTTCAGGGAGAAAATATGATTAACCCGATTATCTCACAAATCCAAAAAGAAATCTGGATGATGGAGCAGCGGGCAATGGCGGCCCTTGTGGCAAAGCTGTTCAATATAGATGCCGATGTATTGGCGTCCCTGATGAAGATAGAAAACCAGGAGAACAACGCGGAGATGCAGATAAATGACAATACCGCCATAATAAATATACACGGGATATTGATGAAGAACCCGCCGAGCTGGCTGGCGTGGTTCGGAATTGAAACGACCGATTACAATCAAATCAGACGGCAATTGGCGGATGCCATCGGCAAAATGGAAGTGCAGTCGATACTGCTGCATATTGATTCGCCGGGGGGGACGGTTGCGGGAACATCGGAAACAGCAGATGCAATCGCTGCGGCAGGAAAGGTCAAACCAGTCATGGCAGAGATAGAGGACCTCGGGGCATCAGGGGCGTATTACCTTGCATCTCAGGCAAAATCAATCACCGCCAATCTTAATGCCGAGGTCGGGGCGATAGGGGTATTTACGGTCTATGACGATTATTCGAAGGCGGCGGAGATGGCGGGAATTAAAACTATTGTCATACGCAGCGGTGAGCATAAAGGGATGGGAGTAATCGCGGCCCCGATAACAGATGAGCAGATTGCCGCAGTGCAGGATGTGGTAAACGGGATGGCTGAAAACTTCATTAAAGCGGTAAGCTCGGGCAGAAATATGAGCATCGAAGCGGTCCGCACACTGGCGGATGGCCGGGTGTTTCTGGCGGCGGATGCGAAAAATAACGGGCTTATCGATAGCGTAATAAAATCAGCAAAAAACAGTAATGCTAATATGAAGGAGAATAATATGACTGACGAGGAAATTAAGGCCGCAGCAGATGCTGCTGAGGCACAAAAGCAGGCCCTCGGCCTTGCCGAGAGGCAGGCAGAGCTGGAAACGGCACGCAGCCAGGCAGGGGCTGATGAGAAAACCCGGCTTAAAGACCTTGAGGCTGCCTTCCCGAATGAACTGCAGTTTATAATGGACCAGTTCAAAAAGGGCAATTCTGTTGAAAAGGCAAAGGTCGAATTCTGTGATGTGCTTACAAAACGGCTCGCCGAATCCGAAACGGAAAAGAAAAAACTACAGGACAAGGTTAACGCTAACCCGAGCGGTGCAGATCCGATTCACAACACCGCAGAAGGCGGAAGCCAGCAAAGCGGATTTATGGAGATGGCAAGGCAGCGGGCGAAAGATGATAAGTGCTCGATAACGGATGCGATGAAAAGAACCCAAAAGGAAAGTCCGGAACTTTATGAAGAATACATAAAAAATGCCCGGCAGCAGAAAGTGGCATAAAAAAGAGTTCATAGTTCATAGTTTATGGTTCCCACCTTCGCCGAGGCTTCGGCAGGCATCGACAAACAAAGGACAATGAACAAATAACTTACTGAAAGGAGTAATAAAAATGCCAACAGTATCACCTAAATCATTTTATGCCTCAGAAGCACTTGAGGCATTCAGAAGAGTCAAATTATCGAGCGGATATGGAGACAGGGTGGAATATGCAGACCAGGCAGATAGTATCGGTTATTTAGGAATAACCCTTCAAAAGGTGGCACAGGGAGAAATGGTAGCTTGTGAGCTGAAGGGAGTGGCAAAGACTTTAATTGTGGTAGCGGCGGATACATTTGCTGTCGGGGCTATTCTTTATGCGGCAGATAGTGGCAAGGTGTCCGATTCGGCATCTGGCACGGCAATCGGCACGGCATTAGAGGCAGCAACAACCGGAGATGGAGATGAGGTCGAAGCTATTCTTGATGGCGGAGCCGCGGCCATAACAACCTTGCGTGCAGCAATGTCGCAGGATGATGCGGCCGTCTATCCAGTGCCACTGACTGATTTACGGACATGGGACAATCTGGCGGTGAATATACCGGCAACGGCGGGCACCGATGATTTGGGTCTTATTACAGGCACAGCCGGCTCAGCGGCCCCGCAGGTCGAAGGAGCAGACTTCGGCGAAACAACGGAAGCTAAAAACACATCGTTTGTGTTTGAACTGCCACCGGAATATGTCGCAGGCGAGACAATTACCCTCCGGGCAACAGCATTGATGAAGGTCATCGCTGATGGCGCCTGCACGCTGGATGCAGCTGTCTATCGCCAGGCGGCCCCGACCGTTGATATCTGTGATACGGCTGCACAATCAATCAATAGTGCAGTAGCTGCAGACATCGATTTCACAATTATACCGGATGATTGTGTGCCAGGGGATCTGCTGAGAGTCATCCTGTATGTGGCAGGTACAGATACCTCCACTTCCGATCCGAATGTCACGGCGGTAATCGAAAAGATTGAGATGCTTTTAGACATTAAGGGCTAAAAGCAGAAAAATTAAAAAGTTAATAGCGGGTCTGCCGGCGGGCCGTACACCCAAAGGCAGCGAATAGATAAATTAACGGCTGTTAGGAGCCTAACCTTCTAACAGCCGTTTTTTTGTGCCCGTATGAAAAGAAATTTACGAAAGGAGAATTGAAATGCCTATACAGCATGAAACATACGCCGTACCGAGAGAGGACCTCGGAGTGGCATTCCACGAATATGACCCTTTACTGGCGGGCTTTATTGCAACGAGGGTATTACCTATTGCAGGAGTGGCCAAAAAGGCCGCCACGATGAGCGTAATTACCCGCGAGAATCTAAAACGTGCCGATGCCAGAAGGGCAAACGGGGCGGCGTTCAACCGCATCACACTCATTGCCGAAGATTTGGCTTATGCCTGTAAGGGGCACGGGCTGGAAGCACAGCTTACCGACCAGGACCGTGAAAATTACAAAAATGACTACGATGCTGAGATTGAGACGGCACAAGTCCTGAAAAAGAAATTTTACAACGAATTAGAAATCGAGACTGCAGCGGCCGTGTTCAATACTACAACATGGACGGGAACAGACCTTTATACCGATAATAAGGCAGCCCCGTGGAGTACGGTAGGGAGTGACGCTATCGGTCAGGTCGCCGCAGCGATTACAAAAGTCGAAGATGGTACTGGAACAAGCCCCGATACCCTTATTATCGGTAAGGCAGCCTTTAATAACCTTTGCAAAAACACGGCCATACTTGCACGATT
>Ga0307434_1001088_pt1 | contig 15362 bp, 25 predicted proteins | sample SalMarWE160220MG_FD_202156 | JGI IMG/M metagenome (GOLD analysis project Ga0307434, IMG submission 202156) | Salt marsh sediment microbial communities from the Plum Island Ecosystem LTER, Massachusetts, United States - WE1603-220 | ecosystem: Environmental > Aquatic > Marine > Intertidal zone >... | reverse complement strand
GATTCGCGATTGGCTGAGTGCCGCTGCGGGCTATCGGTATAAGAGAAAGGGCTCGAACTATCCGAAAAATGACTATACCGATAATCAGTTCCTGATCTCTGTACAGGGAGTGTACTAAACAGGGGACGTCCTGCGCCTTTATTTCGACTGAGAAAGCGCTACTGATCCTGGATTTTCAAAATGCTTAGAGGGGAGGGGTCTTGGGCCCCTTTTTTAACTTGGTAATTCCTCGCAGCTTGTTGCGGGGCTTTAGAGAGATGGCGTTCTTCCCAGTCATTGCGACCTGCCCGAAACGCTCTCGCTTATCTGAAAAGGTATTCTCAAGGGAATATGGCACTATTACAATCAAGGCTCAAGCAGGAGATTGCGCTTGAGTTTTTGATGAAGAAGTAAGAAAATAGCCCCCTATCGAGCATCTCCCTTTTGGGGTTTTTTGTAAAAAAAAGGAAAAGATTTCTCCCATGTCCATTCCAACGTATCTACGTCTTTTCGCGGCAATCGTACTGGTGGTGTTTTCCACTGCTTGTGGCGGTAAAGGCGACGTGGTAAAAGTCACCGCCGTCAATGAGGGATCCTATGCCAGCCTGAAAGAGGAGCACCTGGCAAAGCTCGATGAGATCAAGAAAAAGCGAGGCGATAGGGATATCAATAACAGCCTCAAGAACGTGATAGAGCAGACAAGGCATTTCTCGGTAGCCCACTACCTCATGGAGCATCCCGATGCCAGAGGCCCGGCAGGAGGTGACTACACGGTGGGAGGGTATGATGTGCTGAGCATCACTGTGTATGAGGAACAGGACCTTTCCAGAGAGGCCGTACGGGTTTCGGGGGATGGCTACATCTCCTTTCCCCTGATAGGCCGCTTAAAGGTGGATCGCCTCACCACCTCTGAAATAGAAGAAATGATCTCATTGCGGCTGGCAAAAGAGCAGTACCTCCTGGATGCCCATGTCTCGGTAATGGTCACCGGGTATAACAGCAAGCGGTTCCTGGTGCTCGGCGCAGCGAAAAACCCCGGCAGCTATTCACTTCGGGCCAGGGAGCGGGTCTTGGACGCCATCTCAAAGGCGGGCGGTATTGATCTTGAGCAGGCCGGAAAGAAGGGCATGATCATCCGTACCGAGCATCCGAACACGGAGCAAGAGCGCAAGATCGTCATCAATTTAGACCTCCAGGGGCTTCTCAAAGGAAGCGATCAGATCTCCAATATATTTCTGGCCGAAAAGGACACCCTCTTTATCCCAAAGGCCGAGCATTTTTACATCATCGGCCAGGTACAAAGGCCGGGCTCCTATCCCCTCGCTGAAAAGGATATCAGCCTCGTGGAGGCGATCAGCACGGCTGGGGGCTTCACGCAGATTGCGGCGCGCAATCGCACCCGCATCATACGCGTAGAGAACGGCGTTGAGAAGATCATAGAGGTACGGGTGGATGCCATCACCGGGGCCGGCAAAAAGATTCAGGATGTGCTCATCCAACCAGATGACGTGATCGTGGTTCCGGAGAGCTTTTTTTGATCTTGGGTTCACCACTGAGGCACAGAGGACCCAGAGGGAACTTTTTTATTTGTCGGGAGATGCCGACAAATAAAAATTATCATCCTTGAAAGCTTTGACAAACTCGTAAAAAGTCTTTTCACCTGTCATTGCGAGGAGCAGAGCGACGAAGCAATCTCGTAAATTCAAGTCGTTACATTGAAGGCGATTGCTTCGCTCCCGCCTCGCCTTGCGGACTCGCACCCGCCTGCCAGCGCCTGAAGCGCAGCTGATGGCGGGCAGGTGGCGGGCAGGTCGCTCGTAATGACACTAATGTCGGCTTTTTACGAGACCATCAAGCTTTGGAAAGCACACAACACAAATTAGCCCTCAATGAACTTACTGGCCAGTGATTGTTTACAACCAATCCATGAGGCGCAGGTCTTGCCCTATTTAAAACTGGCCGGGGTCAAGATTGGGCTCTTACTCAATTTCAACGTACCGATCTTGAGAGAGAATCAGGCGTTTAATTATATGAGATCAAAACAGAGGTTATTTCAGCCTACCAGTACCTGCCCTGTGAAATGGGTGCCCGCTTGTTTCTAGCAAAGGCAGACGTGAAAAGCATATTTCACTGGGGTCTCCCGATAGGCTGAAACAAGAAACTCTGTGTTCTCTGTGCCTCCGTGGTGAACATACAGGTTATTATGGACCAAGGGATTGAAGAAACGAGAGACCTCCGCGATTACCTTTGCGTGATCCGCAAACGCAAGTGGACCATTATCACCTGCGTGGCCGTCATTGTGATCACCGTTGCAATCCATGCCTTTACCGCAACCCCCATCTACGAAGCCACCACACGGCTCATCATCGATAAGGAGAACCCGAACGTGGTCTCCATCCAGGAGGTCATGGCCGTAGATGCCTCCGGCACGGACTACTACCAGACCCAGTATAAGATCATAGAGAGCCGCAGCGTTGCCCGTGAGGTGATCAAAAGGCTCCGTTTGGATGGGAGCGAGGAGTTCTTCCCCGAGCCAAAGAACGACTTTCTCTCCAGCCTGATACAATCCGTGCGCGATACCCTCAAGTACTGGAGGGAATCTATTGCCTCCCTTCTGAGAACCGAACACGAGGTATCCTCCGACACGGCAGGGGAATCGGATGCTGACTCTCCTCTTGTATCCTCCTTTATCGGCAGGATAGGGGTGAGCCCCATACGCAATAGCCGGCTCGTGGATGTCAATTTTCAGGCAAGGGATCCCGTATTAGCAGCCACGATCGTCAATACCCTGTCCAAGGCCTATATCGATCAAAACCTCGAGATCAAGCTCAGGGCCGTCCAGGATGCGGTCAGCTGGCTTCACAGCCGGATCGAGGAGGAACGCGAGAAGGTGGAGAGGGCTGAGCAGGCCCTGCTCCGCTATAAGGAACAACACGGTATCATCACCGATTTTTCCAGCGACGTTGAGCAGGTCACGGCCCAGAAACTCGCCCAGCTCAACACGCAGGTGGTGGAGGCGGAATCGAAACGGGTTGAGGCGGAAACGCGATACCAACAGGCCATGGCCATGGTGGGCACCCCTGATATGTTGGACTCTATCCCCGAGGTGCTGAACAACGAGTTGATCCGGCAGATCAAATCCATGGAGGTAGAGCTTTACAAGCGCATGTCCGAGCTCTCCAAGAAGTACGGGCAGAAACACCCCAGGATGACGGCCATAGCCTCCGAGCTCACGACCCTTGAAAAGAGAAAGACCCAGGAGGTGAACCGGGTCATCAATTCCCTGAAAAACGAGTATGAGGTCGCGCGGGCCAAGGAGAACTCCCTCAAGGCAGCCCTCGTCACACAGAAGAGCGAGTCGCTCGAGCTCAATAAAAAAGCCATCCAGTATGGAGTGCTCCGCAGGGAAGCGGAGAGCGCCAAGCACATGTACGAGCTGTTGATCAAGCGGTTCAAGGAGGCCTCGCTCACCGAGGATATGAGAACGGGAAACATCCGGGTAGTCGATAGGGCAGAGGTGCCGAATCATCCAGTCAGGCCGAGGAAGAGGCACAACCTCATCCTGGCTCTCATTGTGGGCCTTGTCACAGGGGTAGGATTGGCCTTTTTTTTCGAGTACCTTGATAACACCATCAAGCTCCCTGAGGACGTGAAGCAGCACCTCAAGACCCCCTATCTCGGACCGGTGCCCCTGTTTACCTCCGAAAAAGCGGGTAACCCCGATGACGGCATCCATCCGGATCTGGTAGGCCTCCATGCCCCTAAGTCCTCCGCGAGCGAATCGTACCGCGGGATACGCACCAGCATCCTCTTCTCCTCTGCCGAGTCGGCGCCCCAGGTGCTTTTGATAAGCAGCGCGGCTCCAAAGGAGGGAAAGACGATTACTGCGGCGAATCTGGCCGTCGTCATGGCACAGGCGAACGGCAAAACCATTATCCTCGATTGCGACCTGCGCAGACCTACGATGCATAGGCTGTTCGGCATTTCCAAGGATATGGGGGTTTCGAACCTCCTGGTGGGAGGCGGCAGTGCCAAAGAGGCCATTATTCATACCCGGATACCCAATCTGGACATCATACCCTGTGGCACCATCCCGCCGAATCCCTCAGAGATCCTGGGCTCCGCCCGCATGCTTACCCTGCTCAACGGCCTTCGGAAGCTCTATGCCCACATCCTCATCGATTCTCCACCCTCAACAGCGGTAACCGATGCGGTGGTCCTCTCCAAATCCGTGGATGGTGTCGTAATGGTGGTTCGTACGGGCTACACCGCGAGGGAGATCGTGAAAAACGGCATGGCCCAGTTTGGCGCGGTGGGGGCCCACATCCTTGGGGCGGTCTTAAACGGCGTGGATATGAGAGGGAACGGGTACTACTATTACCAGTACTATTACGGCGAGGACGGGCAGAAAAAAAAGTCGTTTCGCAGAAGGAAAAAATACAAAAATGATTATTAAGCATATGACTTGAGGGATCGAGGAATGTCTGTTCCTTAATGCTCAATGCAAAGAAGTTTTCACGTTACTCGTATGGGATTCTTTCAGCGGCGAAGCCGCATTTTATAAAATCGTGGAGCTCCTGGGAAGCTGCGATGATGCCCTCCGAATGGCAACCGAGGTGCCGGCTGCTATCCTCTCGGGCGCTGTGCCTGAGGTTTCCGATCCACTCCCAGCAGGAAAGAGCGTGCGGCTATAGAAGCCTTGGTTTAATGCTTAATTGTTTCTTATTCGTAACTACTCGGCACATGACCCCGGCGCTTCCTCTCGGCCCTGAGCCCCTCGGCCTTGAGCTCGGGGCCGAAAGGCTCGAGACCGAAGGGCAACCAACCTATGCCGATAGTATGCGGATTGGATTCATCCCGTTTTTCGGGACAATGGTCAAAGCATCATAAGGCCTGCCCTGGCGCGACGTTGCACATTACTTTCCTCGCTTGTAAAGAGCATATACTATCCGTAGGCTTAAACATAGGTATAGCAAGCCAGGTCTGGGCCAGGGGCATAGCAAAAAAAGACATCCCCATGCTCTTTTGCATTGCAGTTTCTTAGGAGGTAGAGAGGTTGTCCTTCGACCATGCTCAGGATGGTGAGTCGTTCGACTTTGCTCACGACCATGAGCTTGTCGAATGGCTTGTCGAACCATAGGCTGAAGACTGTTAGGGAATAACGGGCATACGGCGCATTTTGAAGCCATGTTAGCTGCGAGAAGCTTCTGTTTCTTCAACAAAGTGCGACAATAGTGTTCCTCTGATCTCTTTAAGCCTTCAGTCTAAACAGTTTCAGACTGACTACGTGAGTAGTCACTATTATTCTTCTTTTTACAAACAGGGCAAGAATTTTTTAGATTCTCCGCCAGGGTCCGTTACGTGGATATGACTCCGCTCTGTAACTGAGGGGGCGGAGCTGTAAAAAATGAAGACCATCCAATGGCAGAAGCTACGTAACGTAATAACGTTTGGGCGTCCCGCTTTAAACATGAGTCACTGATTTACAAACCGATTTCCCTCAAATCATTTACCGTACTTTTGGAATGGGTACCATATTTTCTTGACAAGTTGTCAACAATCATGTGATAGTAAACGGCGAACACCCATAAGGAGGCTCATATGCAAACGCTTACGGTAGGAGAGCTGAAAGCCAGGTTTTCAGAGGTTTTAGACAGAGTAAGAAGTGGACGGAAAATTGCAATAAGTTACGGAAAGAAACGTGAAAAAGTCGCTGTAATCCTCCCTTATTCAGCCTATGCCTCTAAACAGGGAAGAACTCTTGGTTTACTCAAGGACCGGGCTGGATACATAATCCATGACGACTTTGAGATGAGTGAGAAAGAAATGCTGGCATCATGAACTTATTGCTGGATACCCATGGCTTTCTGTGGTCACTTTTTACACCCGAAAAGCTGAGCAAAGGAGCACTCCGACAGATAAAATCTACAGACAATGACGTGGCTGTCAGCGTAGTTACATTCTGGGAAATCTCCCTGAAGTATGCCCTTGGAAAACTTGAATTAACCGGAATTGAGCCCGACGAATTGCCTGATTTTGCCGATCAAATGAATCTCGAAATAGTGCCGCTCACTGCTGCTGAAGCATCGAGTTTCCATAAGTTGCCAAGACTTACACACAAAGAGCCCTTTGATCGTATCATTATATGGCAAGCTATCCAGCGAGGAATGACCCTGATAACAAAGGATCGGGATTTCGGAGCATATCGCAACCTTGGCCTTAGAACTTTCTGGTAACCAGGACAAGGTACGGGGCAACGAAAAAACAGTGTCATCCATGCTTGTCCCGTGAAATTGAGGCAGTCACCAGCGTAGCGTATTTCACTGGGAAAATCCGCCGTTCCCCCTTAAACAGTGCATTTAACTGGGGCGCCAAAAACAAAGTCAGAAGGTAACAACATCCCCCATTGTGTTGACACATATCGAGATTTGAGAAATATTGCCAAATAAGGCAGCAAAAGTATTAACGTCTTGCATTAACACATATTCTTTATCTTTAAAACACATTGGAGGATAAAAATAATGGCCCAATTAACACTGGAATATTGGGAAGACGATGGATGGTTTGTCGGTCTCCTGGTGGAGGTCCCTGGAATCTTTAGCCAGGGTGAAACCGTGGAAGAGCTTAAGGAGAATATTCAGGATGCATATAAATTAATGCTGGAAAGTGAACCAATGGAACCATTTCCTGCTCCTCGTCATCGTATCCCCCTTGAGGTAAGGGCTTGAAGCGAAGTGATTTCATTCGTCAATTGGCAAATAAAGGTTGTTCCCTATATCGTCGAGGCGCTAGCCATGATATCTACTGAGATTCACAAATCGGCAGAAAAGCGCCAGTTCCAAGACATCAGGAAATTAAAAATACCTTATGTGCACTTATCAGAAACCAGTTGGGTTTCTCCAAAGATTAATCCTACTCTAAAAAAATAGTCAATTTTATCCTGATCTCTGTCGTCTGTCGTCTGCAATCTTTGATATGCCTTCTGTCCTTATACCATGAGACTCCTATCCATCTTCGGAACACGGCCTGAAGCCATCGAAATGGCCCAGGTGATAAAGGGCCTTGAACAGAACAGGAAAAAGGTTCAATCTTTCGTATGTGTCACTGCCCGGCATCGTGAAATGCTGGATCAGGTGCTAATCCTGTTTGAGGTCGAACCGGAGAAACGCTCTCAACGCTCCAAACGCTCATAACGATCTCAACGCTTTAATAGGCCAAACAGACCAGATAGACTATGGAATTATAAAACAACGCGACCCATTACGTATGAGCGGGGGGTGCCGGGCAATCTGCATTCCTACCGCAACTCAAATCTAAAATGTCTTGCCATTTAGCAAAAATGGATCTATTATGGATCTAAATTAGATATGATAAGGAGTCAGTGTGATGCCTGTGAACCTTTCTATTAAGAATGCTCCGGATGACATCGTCAGTCGCTTAAGAGCCAGAGCAGAGCACAATCACCGTTCGCTCCAGGGTGAGCTTCTGGCCATCCTTGAGGAGGCTGTTAAGAAAGAGCCTGCCCTCAGCGTGGAGGAAGTCCTCCAGGAGGTAAGTCGTCTCGGGCTGCAGAGCGGATCTGAGTCTGCGGACCTCATTCGGGCTGATAGGGATGCTCGTTAAGGTAGTTGATGCTTCCGCAATCGGGGCATTGCTTTTCGGCGAGCCCGAAGGCCCGAACATAGCTAACCGGCTTAGCGGGAGCCGCTTGGCGGCTCCGGGGTTGCTTTTTTTTGAGGTAGCCAGTGTCTGCCTTAAGAAACTGAAACGCTACCCTGAACGCAGACAAAGCATCCTCAAGGCGTTTGAGATGTTGAGGCGCTTGACCATAGAAACGGTGGAAGTCGACCACGCTGAAGTCGTGCTTCTAGCGGAGCGTAATGGGCTAACTGCCTATGACGCCAGCTACCTCTGGTTGGCAAGGCGGCTAGAGGCGGAGTTAGTAACCCTGGATCAGAGACTCAATGAGGCGTGGAGCGCCGGCCGGAGCTGAAACCCCGCCGAATGCTGGACCAAAGTCCCCCTAACCATTGTAATCGAAGTTACTATAAGCTTGTTTGTCCGACCTGCAGTGTGATGGAACTCCTCACCTTCAACCTTAAAGATTTCAAATTCATTGAAGGGATCAGGCTTTACTCTAAAGTCGGCAAGAGGCAGATCCCAAGAACATAATAAAATACAAACATGCCCCGCCAACCCCGATTAGATGCTCCCGGCCTCCTCCAACACGTCATGGCCAGAGGAATCGAACGACGAGAGATCTTCACGGATGACAAAGACCGCCAGTCCTTCCTTAACCGCCTTGCCGCCATCCTCGAAGATACACAAACTCTGTGTTATGCATGGGCCTTGATCCCGAATCATCTGTTATTGCGCACCGGAGCTACCCCACTCAGCAAGGTCATGCGCCGCCTCATGACTGGCTATGCCGTGAGCTTCAATAGAAGGCACAAACGCTCGGGACACCTCTTTCAAAACCGCTACAAATCAATCGTCTGCGAGGAAGATCCCTATCTCCTTGAGTTAATACGCTACATCCATTTAAACCCTTTGCGAACAGGCCTGGTGAAAGATCTCAAAGAGTTGGACCAATACCCTTGGTCTGGCCCGCCCGCCTCGCCTGAGCGAGCGCAGGCTCGCGACCCGTCCGCCTCGGCTGCGCCTCGCGATGCCGGGCGGGTGGCGGGCGTGGAAAGGGAGATGAGAGGATATTGGGGAGTGGTGACTTTGTTATTCATGCATTACATAGGGCAAATGAACTATTTGAAAGAAGCATGAAAAATCAGATTTCTTTAGCTGAATTGATAACACGGGTGACAAAAGATAGAGAGATAGACCTCAAGGATCTGCTGTCATCTAAGAGGACACAGGGGATCAGCAATACCAGGGCAATCATCAGCTATTTGGCGGCAATCGAATTAAGGAATAGCGGCGCAAAGATAGCATCAGAGCTGAACTTGAGTGAGAAAAGTGTCAGCAGGTGTATAGAGAGAGGTAAAAAGCTGCTTGAAAAGGATAAGAATCTGTTAGAGTATTTACAATAAAGTCATAAAGTAACAACGTCCCCTATTACACAGGAAAGGATGTCGCCCATTACCAGATGAGTAAGGCATATAGATAGCAACGTCCCATATTACAGGTCCCCTAACATGGTAGCGGAGGAGGAAAGGTCTCAGAGAAGTTGGGGGAAATGACCTTGGTTTTTGCTGGCAAAAGCACCCTTTTCCCTTTAATAAGGCCGAAAGTCTAATTAGTCCAGGGTGCCCCGAGATCATAAGTTGACAATCAAATGGAATTTTGACATCTTATATCAGAACGAGTCAATAAAAGAATTTCTATATTTTAAAAAATTCACATAATGGGAAATAATCTATCATATGAAGATATTCTTGCCCTTTTAAGATCCGAACGAATATTTTTAAAAAATGAATTCGGAGTGATCAATATCGGTCTTTTCGGGTCCTATGCCAAAGGGACACAACAAGATGATAGCGATATTGATTTCCTGGTTGAATTTGAAGCACCACGTTTTGTGTATGTTGCAGGATTACAAATTTATCTGGAAAAAAAGTTTAATAGGAAGATTGAACTAGTTCGTAAAGGTCTTAGTGTTAACCGCAGGTTAACAGCCAGGATAGGAGATGAAGTGATATATGCTTAACAGTGTTGTAAGCGATAATCTACAAATCATTCTCGAATCAATAATCTTGATCGAGGAGAGATTCTCGAAAGTAGATGTTCCTGATAAATTCGTTACCAGTCCTGAGGGTGTTCTTCTGCTGGACGCAGTTGCCATGAGACTTCAAGTAATCGGTGAGCTAACAAAGAAAATCCACAAAATTGAATCTTCATTGTTAGAAAAATATCCAGAGATAGAGTGGGACAAAATCATTAAACTGCGTGAAATTATTTCGCACCATTATGAGATGGTTGATCATGAAATAATTTTTGATATCTGCAAGAATCATATTCCGATATTGAAATCAACTATTCAGAAGATTATTGAAAAAGAAACTCCAAATTAATCCTATAATCCTGATCGTTGAGGCTCCAACCTCTGACCTCCGGCATCTGTCTTCTGTTCTCTGCCTTCTGTCCTTGACTATGAAACTCCTCTCCATCTGCGGCACACGGCCTGAAGCCATCAAAATGGCGCCGGTACTTAATAACCTTGAACAGAACCCGGAAAATCTTCAATCGCTCGTATGCGTCACGGCCCAGCACCGCGAGATGAAGGAGCGGCCCGATTTTGTCCTGGTCCAGGGGGATACCACAACCACCATACCCATGCAAAAGCGTGAAGGACCAAAAGTTATGCAATCTCTGCACACACGTCCCCCTTTACGCAGGGAATCGTTATCCGGCATGGCCGTGCTTGAATTGATAAGATAACCATACAATATGTTATACCGATAACCACGATGTAAATCAGAGGGCGGAGCTGTCTCCTCCCACAGCGCACATCTTATAATCTTCATATCTCTTGACACAGCAAATCCAATGTGTATAATTAGGTGTATAAAAAGGTGTCAAAATGCGGACAAATATCGTTCTTGAAGACAGTTTGGTTAAAGAGGCATTAAGGTATAGCGGGGCAAAGACCAAGAAAGAGCTTATTCATCAAGCCTTAGAGGAGTTTGTGAAAAACCGTCGGCGTCGCAACCTCCTCGATCTGGCAGGAAAGATCGAGTTTGCCGAAGGATATGACCATAAATCCCTGCGCAGGGGAAAAAGCTAATGATCCTCGTTGATACGTCTGTCTTGATTGACTTTTTCAAGGGACATAAAAACAATTCATGCCAGAAATTCGCACTGATTTTACGGCAGGATATACCTTTTGGCATAAACTCATTCATATTTCAGGAAGTTCTTCAGGGTGCCAAATCAATCAAGGAATTTACTACGTTAAAAAAATATTTGGAGACCCAACGCTTCTATCATCTCAATGATCCGGTTGATTCATTCGCCAAGGCTGCCCGCATTTATTTTAATTGCCAAAAACAGGGCATTACCATTCGGAGCACCATCGATTGCCTTATTGCCCAGACCGCTTTAGAGCATGATTTATTCCTCCTTCATAACGATAATGACTTTACCGTTATGACTGCCGTCATTAACCTCAAGATTTATTAGCAAAGGGCAATAACCGGATCAAACATTGCGATAAAGGGTTGGATCAAATCCGCACCGCGCCGTGCGGCCTCTCGTCACTCGTCTGTCGAAGCAGAGCGTAGAAAAATTAATCCTATAAATCCTGGTACCCAACTGGCTGATGCCGTAAAAAGCATTATTTGAGGCCCTGACAAACATAAGTCCATGTAATTACTGCCAATTGCCAGGTTACTCTTATGTAATCCAGGGCCGGAGATGTATGAAGCTGAGAAATAGTCAAAATAAAGTCACAAGGCACCCGCCTCCCCCATTCTGGAAGTTTGTCAACCTAGTCAATAACGTCCCATACTTTCTCGCTTTTTTCAGGTATAAAATAACATTCTTGCCCGACGCCGAAGATTTAAGATATAATATAATTTACAAAAGACGTTTCTGAAGCAGGGAGGATAATGAAGATGGCAAAGGCAAACCTGGAAGAAGCTAAGCGGGAATATGCTGGCCAGTGGTTGGCTTTCTTGGTGGTTGAAGAAATGCCTACAGGGGAACTGTTGGGTCAGGTCATTGCCCATAACCCTGATCGAAGAGAGCTCCACAGAGAACTGAGGGAAAAGAAGGTAGATCGTGCCTATGTAACCTTTGCTGGTCCTGTGGTTAAACCTGGCTATGCAGTGATCCTGTGATGAAGCTTAAACTTGAAATACCCATTGTAATAAGACGTGTGAAGATCAATGGTCCTAATGGTTTTCGTGAGATCGATATGGTTTTGGATACTGGAGCTGTTTACACCGTCATCGCCTGGGATGTAGCTAAAGACATCGGTTATGATCCAGCTATTTCTGAACGACGCATGCCGATTGTCACCGCCAATGGAATCATTGAGGCTCCATTGATCACTGTACAAAGCATTCGCATCAGAGATCTTGGAGCAGAATTTGTTGATTTAATTTGCCATGATATGCCTGAGATTACCGGTATTGAGGGTTTGCTTGGCCTTAGCTTCTTGAAACACTTTCGGACTTTAATTGATTACACTATAGGGCTCTTAGAGCTTACTGCTGTAAGGTGAAAAGGTGGGAGTGGTTCTTGACCCTTCCTGTCAGATTCTCCTCACTCCTGGTAAATCAGATCAACCCAATAAACAAAAGAATCAAGAGAAACTAAATAAACCAGATAGACCAAGAATATTCCAGTGCCGCAAAAGCGGGACTCATTTCCAGTCACCCATGGCGACTCGATTCCAAACAAACCATATAGACGAGATAGACCAGAAAAACGCAATTATTTATGCCTGACCCCAGGCTCGGGAAGCAGTCAAAGCCGTAAGGGAAAAACACGCAAAGTACGGAAACATCGAAGATCTTAAAAAGGACCTCATGGGAGAGTGATGTACGCGCTATCCTGGTCAAACGGATTTCGTTGGGGTTTCAGGAAAGCGCATGATGAGGTTTATTAGCTTTACCTTGAATCTTGAATATTGAGTCCGGGATCCCGCGTTAGCGGGCAATATTGAATTTGGAATTTTGAATCCGCTTTAGTGGTTATTTTGAACCGTGAACTTTGAAACCCCTGATTCGTAACTTAATAACTAAAGAGCGTCCCGCGTCCCACAACCTAAATACCAAACAACGTCCCCCTTTACGATTTAAAAAAACAGATAAAGGATTATATCCATTAAACCCCTAACCCCTAACTCTTTACGCCTCACGTTCTTTTAGCTGGATGTGCGAATGCGGTATCCGACTTGGTGAAAATTTAACATGCGTATTATGCGGCAAAAGGTACGAAAAAGATAAAAATGGTCAGATCCTTCGTCTTCTGATCTCTGACCTCTGAGGCTCTGTCGCTCTGGTTTTCTCTGACCTCTGGTCTCCGACCTCGGTCCTTAGTCCTATGAGCTAAAGACAACGAAACTTAAAAACTTAAGGACGTCCCCCTTTTCAAATATTGCGGGCGTCGGAATACGTTGACAAGATTCAGGAATTAGACTAAACTTAGTCTAGTCTTGAATAGGAGGTTCACCAATGCGACAAGTCAACATTCATGAGGCCAAAACCCAGCTTTCAAAACTCATATCAACCGGTGAGGAGATTATTATCGCACGGTATGGCGAGCCGGTGGCTCGGCTTATTCCGGTGCACAAGCCTGCTCAAAAACGGGTTCCTGGTTCCGCACGTGGCCGATTCGACATACCACCCGCTTTTTTTGAGCCGCTTCCAGATGAAATCCTTCAGGGTTTCGAAAAATGAATATCCTTTTAGACACACACACCTTCCTATGGTGGATTACCGACTCAAGATTATTATCGAAAACAGCTCGCGAAATAATGAGTGACGGATACAATATCTTATATTGGAGTGCCGCAAGTTCTTGGGAAATCGCAATAAAATATGCATTGGGTCGGATACCACTACCTGATGTTCCTGAAAGATTCCTTCCCGGAGAGTTCTCGAGAAATAAGATTGACGCGCTCCCGATAACCGATGAACATGCATTCCGTGCAGGCCAACTGCCATTACATCACAGAGACCCTTTTGATAGGATGCTGGTGGCGCAGGCTCAGATTGAATCTTTGATCCTTCTATCCAATGATCAACAATTGACCCTTTATGATGTTCACGTTAATTGGTGAAGAATTCATCAAAAAGCAAGGCAGTCAAAAAAATGCTGGGCTCAATGCTGAAGGATCCATCCCCTTTCCTTCTGAGGTTCCGACCTCCGACCTCCGACCTCTGTCATCTGGTTAAGACGCTCCCAACGCTCCCAACGATCTTGTTTAAATGAGTTACTGATTTACAAATGGACGTCCCCCAAATCACAGAAAGGTAGGAACGTGCCCCATTCATACGTTGTACGTACCCCATTACAACTCTCCTAAGAAACTCGAGCAAGTTTCTTTCATGTATAACCCTGAAGCGCCTTTCGGCCCCGAGCTCAAGGCCGAGGGGCTCATGGCCGAGAGGAAGCGTCGGGGTCATATGCTAAAGTGTAATAAGTGTAAGTCTGACCCTGCTAAGGCCCTCCTTACAACTTCGATTTCCTCTTGACAAACAGCGCCATAAATCTATACTAAAGGTATATATTTATGCATGGAGGATAATAATGAAAACAGCAAAGTTGTTTAAGAACGGGCAGAGCCAGGCCGTCAGATTGCCAAAGGAATTTAGAATGGCAGGGAATGAGGTGTATATCAAGAAACAGGGTGAGGCAATCGTCCTGTTACCAAAAGAAAGGTCATGGGAGCCTCTCTTTGACAGCTTGAACCGCTTTGAAAAGGATTTTAGAATAGAGCGAAATCAGCCTGTAGAAGAACAGAAGCGGGAGCCCATGTTCCAATGAAATACCTCTTGGATACAAATACTTGCATATACATCATCAATGAGAAGCCAAGGAAGGTTCTGAGGAAATTCGAACAGTATCCCGTTCATGAATTCGCGATTTCGTCGATAACACATGCGGAATTTCAGTACGGCATTGCGAAAAGCAAAAACAAAAAAATAAATCAAGAGGCGCTTGATGAATTTCTGCTGCTGCTGACCATTCTGCCTTTCCATGGCAAAAGGTTGGTTGAACGCTATGGGATGATAAGGGCATTTCTGGAATCCAGGGGGAAAACAATCGGTCCGCTTGATACACTCATAGCTGCCCATGCCTTGAGTCTGGGTCTAACGATTATCACAAACAATGTCACTGAATTCTCAAGAATTCCAAACCTCAATTGTGAAGATTGGGTATCTCAGGAGTGATCTCCACTATATGCCCCCATCGTGCTTGCTCCCTCTCCTGAGGTCGTTGAAGCCAACAAACAAATCCCTCTTCGCGCCTGCCTCGCCTGCCCAATGGAATGAAGTTGCAGCTCTTATTCCATCGGGGTGAAATTCACGAAGTGAAACAACGGAGTGCATTTAACTGGGGCCAGATAGACCATTTCTGAGAATCGGTGAACCGGAGAACGGACGAAACGGACCTAACGATCCAAACGCTCTCAACGATCCAAACGCTCATAACACCGTGAGATGAAGGAGCGGTCCGATCTTGTCCTGGTCCAGGGGGATACCACAAGCACCATGCCTATGCAAAAGCGTGAAGGACCAAAAGTTATGCACTTTCTGCACGAACGTTTACGATTCCCGATTCCCGAATAACGATTCCCGAATAACGAATCTTTAACTGGGGTATTGACAGGGATCAGAAAATACCCCAAATCCAGGGATGTAAAATGGGACCATGAAGGAGTTCAGGCATACCTCACCTTCCTGCTTATGACAGAAGAA
>Ga0307434_1001087_pt1 | contig 15368 bp, 13 predicted proteins | sample SalMarWE160220MG_FD_202156 | JGI IMG/M metagenome (GOLD analysis project Ga0307434, IMG submission 202156) | Salt marsh sediment microbial communities from the Plum Island Ecosystem LTER, Massachusetts, United States - WE1603-220 | ecosystem: Environmental > Aquatic > Marine > Intertidal zone >... | reverse complement strand
TGGCCTAGGTAATCGAAGAAGGCAGGAGACAGGTCTATGATGAAGGTATTGGTAACCGGCGGTTGCGGTTTTATCGGGAGTAATTTTATCAGGCACATCCTGACAAACCGTGAGCACGTTGTGGTCATCAACCTGGATAAACTCACCTATGCGGGAAATCCCGCCAACCTCGCCGATGTGGTGAGGGATTATGCTCCTGATCGGTACCGGTTTGTGAGGGGCGACATCCGCGATTGGGAGACAGTCAAGGGGATCTTCATGGAGGGTGATATCGATTGGGTCGTGAATTTCGCCGCTGAATCCCACGTTGACCGGAGCATCGAGGGACCGGAGGAATTCCTTCACACGAACATCGTCGGCACCTTCCGCCTCCTTGAGGCAGCCAGGCAGTTCTGGCGTGCCCCGTCATCGGGTGTAACCGGGAAACGCTTCCTCCACATCTCAACCGATGAGGTATACGGGTCCCTCGGTGCCGAGGGATGCTTCACGGAAACAACCCCCTATGATCCCTCAAGCCCCTATTCGGCGAGCAAGGCCGCATCGGATCACCTCGTGAGCGCCTACTACAGGACATACTCCTTGCCGACGATCATCACGAATTCATCCAATAATTACGGTCCGTACCAGTTCCCGGAAAAGCTCATACCCCTTATCGTTACCAACGCCATAAAGGGCAACAAGCTGCCCGTTTACGGGGACGGTAAGAACGTGAGGGATTGGATCTATGTGGGAGATCATTGCTCGGCACTGCTGGCCGTGCTGGAGAAGGGAGCACCAGGGGGAAAATATAATATCGGATCCAGGTGCGAGAGACGCAATATCGACATAGTCACCACTATCTGTGATTACCTGGATACAAGGCTGGGCATCCTGGATGGAAAGCCGAGGAGGGAGCTGATACAATTCGTCACCGATAGGCTCGGACATGATCAAAGGTATGCGATTGACGCCGCCAAGATTCATCGTGAGATTCAGTGGGAACCCTCCGTAGCCTTTGAGAGAGGGATTATCGATACCGTCGAGTGGTATCTCAACCACAGGGATTGGGTTGCTGACATAGAGAGCGGGAGATACCGAGAACACCGGAGCAAAGGATAACATGACCGAGAAAACCACCAGAGGAATCGTGTTAGCGGGTGGCTACGGAACAAGGCTCTACCCCATTACCATATCGGTGAGCAAACAGCTTCTTCCCATCTGTGATAAGCCCATGATCTACTACCCCATCTCGGTCCTCATGCTCGCTGGTATCAGGGAGATACTGATCATCTCCACCCCCCAGGATATACCTCAGTTCCAAAGATTGCTCGGCGACGGTCGCCAGATAGGCCTCAGCCTCTCCTATGCGGTACAGCCAAGGCCGGAGGGATTGGCTCAGGCCTTCATTATCGGAGAGGAATTCATTCGCGATCATCCCTCCTGCCTCATCCTGGGCGACAACATCTTCTATGGACACGGGTTTCTCGAATCCCTGCGGAGGGCGGCGAACAATGACCGGGGTGCGACCATATTCGGATACTGGGTACAAGACCCGGAGCGATATGGCGTGGTCGAGTTCGACTCCGGGGGAAATGCGATAAGCATCGAAGAAAAACCCGGGCATCCCAAGTCCAACTATGCTGTTCCCGGGCTCTATTTTTACGACGATCAGGTCTCCTCCATTGCCTCCGAGCTCAAGCCCTCGGCAAGGGGGGAGCTTGAGATCACCGATCTTAACATGACCTATCTCAGGAAGAATCGACTCAAGGTTGAAAAGCTGGGCAGGGGCATCGCGTGGCTGGATACGGGCACCCATGAATCCATGATACAGGCGATCAATTTCATCCATGCCATCGAACAGAGGCAAGGTTTGAAGATCGCCTGCCTTGAGGAAATTGCCTTTGGAATGGGATACATATCGATCGACCAACTCGAGAGGATCGCCATGAGCATGAGGGAAAGCGAGTATGGGAAATATCTCTTTGATCTGCTGGACGATAGGAAGGGAACCGGGCGAAACGAACGGGGTTTTCTATGAAGTTTAGCCCATCTTCCACGCTTCCCGAGGTGATCATTGTAGAGCCTGATCTCTTCCGCGACCACAGGGGATACTTCATGGAGACCTATCATCAGGAAAAATTCCTCAGCGCTGGCATTGACGTTCGGTTCGTTCAGGACAACCAATCCCGGTCGTCCCGCGCAACGCTGCGCGGCCTCCACTATCAGATACAACGACCCCAGGGGAAATTGGTAAGGGTGATACAGGGGGAGATATACGATATATGCGTGGATATCAGGCGATCTTCACCCCGCTTCGGGAAATGGTTTGGGATATCCCTCACCGATGAGAACAAAAAGGTCCTGTATATCCCTCCGAACTTCGCGCATGGTTTTTGTGTGTTGAGCGACACCGCGGAATTCTCTTACAAATGCACCGATTTCTATTTCCCTGACTTTGAGCGGGCAATACGGTGGAATGATCCTGATCTGGCCATTGATTGGCCCATACAGGGGCCGATCCTTTCGGAGAAAGATTCTTCCTGCCCCCTGTTGAGGGATGCCGAGCTGCCGGAGTAGTAACTACTCAGCACATGACCCCGACGCTTCCTCTCGGCCTTGAGCCCCTCGGCCTTGAGCTCGAGGCCGAATGGCGCTTCAGGGTTATACATGAAAGAAACTTGCTCGAGTTTCTTAGGAGGTATATAGACTGAAGGCAGAAGGATTTTAGGGATAAATCATTCGCGATCAATAACTACCTTCAGTCTTCAGTCTTCAGTCTTCAGCCTATCAACCTGAAGAGTAACGCGCAGAATAGGATATGACAGCATGGCCAAGGCAGCAAAGAAGCCTCCGATCAAACGGGAAATATGGGCGGTAATCTTTCTCCTGCTTACCCTCATATGCGGGGGAAGCCTTCTCTCATACTACCATCAGGATCCCCTGCTCTGGGAAATGGCAAGGCCTGGGCTTCAGGCAAAGAATCTATTCGGGGCCGCGGGCGCCAATCTGGGCGGCGGCCTCCTCGCCCTGCTCGGGTTTTCATCCTTCTGGCTCGTGGCAGTTCTCCTGTACCTGTCCGTATCGTGCTTCACGGGTAAGTTCCCCTCAAGGGTGCTCTGGATATCCATAAGCCTCGCCTTGTTGATACTCTCATGTTCCGCGCTGTTCTCACTCTATGTGCCGTCCGGCATTGCCTACCGGGGCACCATGATAAGCGGGGGATTAGCTGGATTCCATATCGCTGATCAGGGGAAAAGGGTGCTCAATTATTTCGGCGCATGTGCCCTGTTTGGCACCGTGTTTCTCATCTCCTTTATGGTGATCACCCGGCTTTCATTCTCGAGCCTTTTTAACGGGATGGTTGTCCTTTTCTCGCGTGTGGCGGCCTACATAAGGGAACGGTGGCTCAAGCATACGGAGCGCAAGAGGAGGGCTGTGCTGAGGAGAAGGGTTGCTCCCACGATGGAGAAAGCCCAGAAGCGTGAAATGACGATTGTTGAAACCTCCTCAGAAAAGAAGGCGAAGCCCGCGCAGGAATTCTTCTCCTTTATGAGCGCTGTCGGCGATTTCAAGCTCCCGCCCTTGAGCCTCCTGGATGAGATCCCAAAATCACCGGACGATGAGATCCACCGGGAAAGCCTGCGAATGAACGCCCTTCGGCTGGAGGGAAAGCTGAAGGACTTCGGCGTGGAGGGCGAGGTGATGGAGATCGTACCCGGTCCGGTCATTACGATGTACGAGTTCAAACCCGCACCGGGCATCAAGATAAGCAAGGTATCCTCTTTAGCGGATGATCTTGCGCTCAACATGAGGGCATCGAATATCAGGATCGTGGCCCCTATCCCCGGAAAATCGGCCATAGGGATAGAAATACCCAATAACAAAAGGAGGCTCGTCACCCTGAGAGAGATCCTATCCAGCCAGGCATTTCTCACCTCTTCGTATAAGCTCTCTATAGCCTTAGGGGTGGATATCATCGGACAACCGGTGGTAACGGATCTCACAAGGATGCCGCACCTGTTGGTTGCCGGCGCAACCGGAACCGGGAAAAGCGTATCCATCAATGCCATGATAAACAGTATCCTGTACAAGAACTCCCCCGCAACAGTGCGTTTCATTATGATCGATCCCAAGAGGATCGAGCTTGCCCCGTACCAGGATATTCCCCATCTCTTGCACCCGGTGGTGAACCATCCAAAAGAGGCAACCAAGGCACTCAGATGGGCCGTCGATGAGATGGAGAGGCGATATTCCCTGCTTTCTGACAAGGGGGTCAGAAACATAGACGCCTACAACCGCAAGGTGGAAAAGGAGAGGGGGCCGGGCGAACAAACAGGGGAAAACGATCACCTCCCCTACCTTGTGATTATCATCGATGAGCTTGCAGACCTCATGATGGTCTCGAGCCGCCAGGTCGAGGAATCCCTGACAAGACTGGCGCAAATGGCGAGGGCAGCCGGGATTCACCTGATACTTGCCACCCAGAGACCTTCCGTTGACGTGCTTACCGGCATTATCAAGGCGAATTTCCCCACAAGGATCTCCTTCCAGGTATCCTCCAGGGTAGATTCCAGGACTATCCTCGATTCAATGGGCGCCGAGCATCTGCTCGGAGAGGGTGATATGTTGTTTTTACCCCCCGGTGTCGGCAGGCTCACCAGGATTCACGGGGCCTATGTCTCGGAGGATGAGGTGAAGAGGGTAACCTCCTTTCTCAAGAAACTGATGAGGCCGGAGTATGACAGCTCTATTGCCGCTGAAATCAGCACAGAGGAAGATGAGGCGGAGGAGATAGGCGGAGAGACGGATGAAAGATACCAGGAGGCAGTGGACTTGGTGATGCAGACCGGTCAGGCCTCGATATCCATGGTCCAGCGAAAACTAAGGGTCGGGTATAATCGGGCCGCCAGGATGGTCGAGGCCATGGAGAAAGCGGGTATCGTCGGTCCATCCGATGGGGTCAAGCCTCGTGAGGTCTTCAGAAGGAGGGAGTAACGGTGAATGCCAGATCATGGGTAATCCTGCTCCTTATGCTTCCCTTCCTCGGATCCATCCTCCAGGAAAGGGCATTCCCCGATGATCAGGTTGCCGCCATTATACACGGCATACGCGCCAGATACGGGAATGCTCAGGGATTGACCGCCCTCTATACCAGGGAGGCGATCAGCAAGACCATGGCGACTCTCGGGATTGCGGAGAGGCGCGATGTCGCTGAGGGAAGGCTCTATTTTAAGCCTCCCTGCCTTCTTCGCCTTGAACAGACCTCGCCCCAAGAGGAATTGCTCCTTACCGATGGGCAGACGCTGTGGTGGTACATTCCCGGGAAACAAGAGGCCTATAAATACCCTGCTGATACCTTCGGCAAGGAATTGCGTCTTCTCGGGGAGGTTCTCCAAGGCCTGAAGGATGCAAGGAATAACTTCACGATCACCTATGCGGATACTCCTGAGGCCGCCACGTACCAGCTTGCGCTCAGGCCCGACCCCCCGTGGAAGGATATTGATCACCTCGAGCTGCTTATCGGAAAGGATGATTTCGTTATCGAGCAGCTGGATATCGTTAACACGATCGGAGGGCTTACAAGGTTCATGTTTTCCGACTTGTGGGAAGACGTTTCACTTCAAGAAGGACTTTTTACCTTTTCCCCGCCCCTAGGCGTAAAAGTCATAGAGAAATAAGGCCTGCCCCTTCCTGCCAACCTCAGCTCCGATTCCGTGATCCCCTCATTTTTCGCATAAAATGTCAGCTTCATGACTTTTAGAAAGATGAATTGCTCTAATTTAGCCAAGATGCCAAGTCGCCTGAAAAGGTGATAAGGTTTTGACTACCAAACGTATTATGGAATTTTAGGAGAGATAAGGTTTTGGCACGAGATCCCAGGTTTCAAAAGGCATGATTTCTGTAGGATAGTATTCTCTTATCACAGGTTGTGCTAGGGTTGTGATCTCCATGAAATATCCAAACCTCCACCCACCGTTATTCTTGTCCGCCAGTTGTGTGGCGGATTGGCAGACTGTTTGGGTAAGAAACTCACCTCATCAATCCCTTGCTGCTGGGAGAGGAATGCAAACCAATCATTATCCGTGACGCCGACAAACCCCTACATTTCGTATTTCTTGGAGCGTTTAATGATCTAACAAACGTCAAAAGGAGACCTAACCCGTTCATAAGTCATTTTGGAACCCCCCTTTATTCTTTTCTTAGGATGATGCTGTCCTTCCTTTTTGACACGGTAAACTTATCTCCTTCTCTGAAGCCAAGCTTTTCTACGAGCATGGCCTTGCTGAGAGTCATGGTTCCTCTCTTGCCGATACTGAGCTTTCTTCCTTTAGCCGTTCTTTTCTTGACCTCTTTCTCGGTGAGGATATCCTTGATCTTCCCAGCCTCGACTAAGGCATCGTAGTACATCTTCTTCAGGGTAGCCTTACTCTGGACGCCCAGCTTCTCCATCATTTCCTTATCAGGCACCTTTTTCTTCACCATCTCAACCAGCTTCTTGTATTCTTCTTTCATGGCGTAGCTCCTTTCTTTAAAGGTTATAAACGCATGGATAGAAACTTAGGTACTCTATAATGGGGATACAGGTGACCCCCTCTTGTTCTTTCATTGCCTTGATGTTTTGGGGTATTGAGCGTGGTCAAGGGCGCTTTCCGATCCATTTGCGGCCGACGCAGTACGCCGGTCTGCGCCTCTCGCGCATCTCATCCCCCAGATCCAGTATGGCGTGAGACAACGCTCCGAGCTTCGGGAACCTGACCCGCCGATTCACCTTCCGCCACTGGAGCCGATGCCAGAGCTGTTCGTCACGGTTAAACTGATCAATGAGTTCCTGATTGCGTTGTAGCATAGTTTCCTTTAACCCCATCTTGACGAAAGTCCTCATATATCAATCGAATTCCTAACCATAATTAGACTATGGCAGCCTCTCCAAATTCCTCAACCTTGATAGGTCTTTGTTCAGCGATCCACAGGTCTAATTTTGCCTGCATGTATAACCAGCTTTCAGGGGATGTCTTTGTTGCTTTACTTACCCTGACTGCCATTTCCGGGCTCATTGATGCTCTGCAATTAAGTAATGCTGACAGTGTCTTTCGAGTGACTCCCAGGCGTTTTGCCGCTTCCGTTACCGTTAAACCGAGCGGTTTCATGACATCCTCTCGTAACACTTCTCCAGGATGGGTCGGTTTTCTGATGTCAGTCATTGAAAGCTCTCCTCTGATTAATGATAATCTCGATAATCAACGGCCACTGCATCAGGTCCATCAAACTGAAACGTGACTCGCCAATTGCCGGTAACCCATACTGACCATGTTCCTTTTTCCTTACCAGAAAGAGAATGTAATCTATAACCAGGTAAATTCATATCCTGAGGTCCTATAGATGCATCTAAGCGGTCTAAAATTCTGGCAAGCTTCGATGCATGGTTTGCACTTATACGGCTTCTGTCATCGTTATGGAAGAATTTTTCCAAACCTTTATGCTTGAAAGATGTGATCATCTATTATTCACATTTTTTGGAATAGTATAATGTGTAACCTGTAACGTGTCAAGTATCATTTATGATTTTTGATACTTTAATTGACCAGATGAAGTTTTCAGGGCAAGTTTCAATAGATCGAGGGTTATGCCCAAACTCACATCCTTTCCCTTTGCCCAATTAGATTTGTTTGCCTTGAACCTTAAGCCCTGCGCCTTGAGCCATTCCTACTTCATTATCCGTGACGCCGATGGAGTCATACGGGCTTGCCTGTGACATGACATCCCGACCTTAATACAGTCCACAAAAAGTCGGGACAAAGCCCTTCATTTCCTATTTCCTTGAACGCTTTCTGACTCACCAGGAGCAAAATACAGCCTCGACGCGTTCTGAAATTTTATTTATTTACAAATAGACGTCCCCCATTCACATGCTGTCTTTCTCCCAGGAATGGACTCTCAAGCTTGGCAACAGATTGCCCATTTCGGGTTGACTGTCAGGGAATGGCAGGATAGCCTCTGGGTTAATAAGAGACGATGTGAAGTATGAAAAGGACATGAAACCCACTGAAGAACAACAGGCCATATTGGATTCAAAAGGGAGGGTCCTCCTGATCAACGCAATGGCGGGAACCGGAAAGACCACTACCCTCCAGATGATCGCCTCCGCACATCCGGATCTAAAGATCCTGTACCTGGTCTACAACCGGAAAGCCAAAGAAGAGGTAGATGGAAAGTTCCCGAGGAATGTGGAGATCCGGACGGTCCATTCCCTGGCCTTCTCATGGAATATTGGCCGGTGGAAGGATCAGGTGGGGGCCTTTACGATTGCCGACATGCTCCCCGCCTTCAAGGGGCGAAAGAACGCCCAGCAGCTCGCCGCTTTGAGCCATGACTTCATTGAGTTCTTCATGAATTCGCCGTTCCCAAAAGTCGAGCAGGCCATGGAGGTGTTTCAACGAGAGCATCTGGGCCATGTCACCGATGAAGTGAAAAAGTCCATTCAAGGCGCACGGAACCGAATCATTCAGGCCAGCAGGGAGATCCTGGGCCAATGGTACCGACAGGAGAAACCTTGTCCCCACGACTTCTATTTGAAGCTCTTTCATAGGGAAGGGCGTTTCTACAGGGGCCTCAACAGCTTTGACATGGTACTGGTGGACGAGGGTCAGGACCTCTCCCCCATCATGCTGGATGCCCTGGAGCACTGCCGAAAGCGGATCATCATCGTAGGCGACACCCACCAGCAGATCTACAGTTTCCGCTATGCCATCGATGCCATGAAGCGGTTCTCCTTTGACGAGGAACGGGATCTCACCATGAGCTTCCGTTTCGGGAAGAAGATTGCAGATCTCGCCTCTGTATTCATCCGGGAGGCTAAGGAGGATAAGGGTTTCAGGATAAAGGGAAACCCCGGAAAATCATCCAGGGTGGCCTTCTACACAGACCTTCCGCGCCCAAAGACCGGTGAACGATGTGCCATCTTGAGCAGAACAAACCTGGCACTCTTTGAAAAGGCTCTTAGCCTTCGATCAAGAGGGATCCCTTTCTCACTGGAGGGGAACATTGGCACAATCTTCGGCCGGATATTGGATGTGCACTGGCTGTCAAAAGAGGAGCATGACAAAATCCGGGACCCATTCATTCAGTCTTTTAAGAGTCTGGAGGCTCTGGAAACATTCGCCAGGGACCTGGATGACTTCCAACTGACCAGCATGGCAAAGGTGATCAGGGAATACGCCCACGTCCTGCCGGATGCAGTCTATGACATGATGAAAATCTCGAAAACTGCGGCGGAGACGCCGAACGGCCAGGGCATCATCCTGTCCACGGTCCACGGGGCCAAGGGGCAGGAATATGGCCGGGTATATATCGATCCAGATGTTGCAGCCTCCCTTTCGAGACCTGGTGGGGCGTCGGCCAGCGAATTTGGAGATGAGGCAAACATCGCCTATGTGGGGTTCACCCGGGCGACCCGGGAGCTCTATCTCCCTCCGGGCTTCAAAGGCATTCTCACCTCTGAATGGCAGGCGGCCATCAGGCGGTATGAACCAATCCAGGGTCCCAAGACATCCCACGCCCATCGGAACAGACACGTTCGGGGAGTATTCCGTGGTTTTTCAGATACTAGATCCGGCCAATTGACTACCGAGGCTCCACAGCCTCAGGTGCCACGTGAAAAACCTTTCAAGATGGGGGACAGGGTGCGTACCAGTCACGGTACAGGGACCGTCGTAGAGGTCGATGGCGAGAAATATCTCGTGAATCTGGATGGTCAAGCAGCCCGGCTTTGGGAGAAGGTATGGGGACTGAGGAAGACCTGAAACCATATTTTCCACGCCAGCGGGGGCGCAGCGGGAAATCTTACATATCCCTTGCTCTGCAAGTACTTATTTTCTTCTGCCTGACCCCCCTCACTATTGGGGAATGCCAGTGAATTTCTTCATCACTTGGAAGATAGAGTTGGGTTCTGATGATAGAACTAAGAAGATCTGATTTTTCATTGACGAGCTTCTGGATCCACCTCTGGCTTCCCTTTACCGCAGCGCCTTGTTCAATGCGTGGCATGGTTTTTCCTGTATCGTGCACATAAAAGAAAATCTACGATTGAGACTCGGCACTCTCCCCTCTTGTTCTTTCATTGCCTTGAGGCTTTTAGTTATTGAACATAGCCAACAACGGACTTCTGAAAACAAGACCCGATCATCAACCACACATTTATGGACTCTCAATATAATTGGAAAGAAGCTGAGGATGGTTATTCTTTATCCAGATCAGCACCTCTTCTCTGAGCTCTTCGGTAAACCCAACAAGTTCATTGGCATCATCCGCTGTAGCGCCACCTACATAATCATATTCAACCACATTTCTCTTCATGCGGCACGCATCGAGATACTTCGCATCCTCTTCCCTCATCTTCCCGAGAATAAGAGGCATGGCTTGAATTGTCCTGTAGTGTTGAAGTGTTCTCTCTGCCCGGTATCCTGATGCGTAAAGAAGAATGGTGCAGAGCTTGAGAGCGGCGTTATAGGCAATGCCAAACCTCCAATCCGCAGATATACTTTCTTCTTGCGCATCGGCGAGATCTCTATGCACCATGCTGAGTAAATTGTCAATTTCCTCTGGGCTGGTTCTATGGGGCCTGAGCCACCCATTATCCGCCCATTGCTTCAAGGTCATGTTCGCTTCCCTTGATAAAGAGCTTCTCGGACTCCAACACACGTGTTAGAAAATGATCATGAGAGTACCTGCGTTTCTTGAATTCGTTTTCATTTATCGCGTGGGGGTTAATCTCCCGGCCTATCTGCTCGGATACCCCTGACAGCCAGCCTGAGAGTGTTCTCAGTCCCACATCTCCAATCACCATTAAATCTACGTCGCTCGTGGCCCCTTCCTGGTTTGAGGCCACGGAGCCGAATACAAAGGCGATCATGACACCTTCCTTATCCAGCGCATCCCGCAGAATATCTATCATACCGGAGGTCTTCAGCACCATGTTCCGTATATCGGGATACAGGGGGTGCGCCTTATTCGCGCGGTAATAGAGCCTGTTGCCGGATCTCTGCGCCTCAACCAACTGCATTTGGGACAGCTTCTGAAGTTCCTGGCGCACCGTAGCAACGGAGAAGCCGGTCCTTCTCTCCATCTCGCGGATATGTAATTGCCTGTCAGAGGCCCCGAACAGAAGGCGAAAGATTTCCGACCGCACCCTCGATGATAAAATTTCGTGTAAGACCGACATGATTGAGTGATTATACCATACAATTGAGTGGTTTCACCACACAAAAATCGTATGGTACTCTCTGCTGGCCTCATATAATTACGGGGCTCATTCCGAATAAACAATCAGGCTTTATTGTATATGAGATATCAATCCTTCTTATTTCAATGAGATGATTTTTAGGGAATGGGAGCATGCGCGGCGCATATCGGCAAGAGAAGCTTACGATTCGAACTCTCTCCAATTAGTATTGGTTGCTTTGAGCTATCAGCTTTGAGCTTCCTTACGCCTTGCGCCTTAGGCCATTTCTGCTTCATTATCCGTAACGCCGACAAAGCCCTTCATCTAATGTTTCTTGAAAGGCTTACTGATTTATCAAAAGCCAAACGTAACCTTAAGCCCATTCCAAATAAGTTCATTCAGAAACAATGTCCCCTATTATTCATAGTCAAGGACTTCACTGATACAAAGTCATTTACTTATTTCAACCCGTTCGCCGTTACTCTTTTCTGAGGATGATGCTGTCCTTCCTTTTTGACACGGTAAACCGGTCTCCTTCTGTGAAGCCAAGCGTGTCTACGAGCATGGCCTTGCTGAGAGTCATGGTTCCTCTCTTGCCGATACTGAGCGTTCTTCCTTTATTTGTTGCTTTTTTGACCTCTTTCTCGGTGAGGATATCCTTGATCTTCCCGGCCTCGACTAAGGCATCGTAGTACATCTTCTTCAGAGTGGCTTTACTCTGGACGCCCAGCTTCTCCATCATCTCCTTATCAGGCACGTTTTTCTTCACCATCTCAACCAGCTTTTTGTATTCTTCTTTCATAGCCTAGCTCCTTTCTCTAACAATTAAAAACGCATGGATCGCACCGTAGCTCCTCTAGGTGTCTATATAAAGTAAGATCTTAACATTTGTGTCAAGTTTTTACGGTTAAATAAAATGTCGATTCTATAGGTACTTTAAAATTCGAAATCCTAAAACCTAAACTCGAAACAATATCAAAATTCAAATGTCCAAAATTCCAAAAAGCCCAGATCTGAGTGAATTTAAGTAAACTGTTTTTAGTTTAGAACATTGGGATTTTGGTCATTGGGATTTGTTTAGGATTTCGATATTCGAATTTCGAATTTTTCAGTTTCTTCATGCCTCGTCGGTTTGAGGCGGAGCTTCGTTAGAAGGGGGATAGAGGTGACCCCCTCTTGTTCTTTCATTGCCTTGAGGCTTTGAGTTATTCAACATAGCCTGCCCAGTTAAATTGTCATTGATTTTATTTAACCGGGGTCAACAACATCCCGGAATTCACTCCTTGAATTAAATGTCTCAGCTCTTCCCGATAATAACCGCTTTCTGTTTCTCCTTCCCCCTGAGACTCTTTTCCACAAAGATTTTTTCCCCGGTAAAGGGATTCAACCCTGTATGGTACATGAGAGTTGAATATGTAGAGGGGGTAGGGGTAAATATCTGTATCTGCTCGGGTTTAATCCGAAGCTTTTCATTTGCGAAGGTTTTCAGTTTCCGCATATCATCAAGATTGCATCCCGGGTGTGCTGCGATCAGGTAATAGGTCAGAAATTGCTTTTTTGAAACTGACTTTGACAAACGGTCAAAGATCGTCTTCAGTTCAAGAAGCGAATCCGTATCAGGTTTCCCCATTAAGTCAAGTACGTTTCTTCGGGTGTGTTCCGGGGCTACTTTCATCTGGCCGGATACATGGTGCGACACAATCTCTTCAAGGTATTTTATACAATGCCTTCGATCATTAAACAACAGATCATACCTGAGGCCGGAGGCAATGAAGGCCTTTTTTATCCCGTCAATCTGCCGGATTTTGGTTAACAGCTCAATCTGCCTGCTGTGGTCGGGCTTAAGATTCGGACAGATTTCTGGAAACAGGCATCTCCTGTCAGTACAGCTTCCCTTTTCAAGTTTTTTTCTGCACTCAAAACCATACATGTTGGCGGTTGGGCCACCGACATCCGGAATGTATCCCTTGAAATCTGGTAATCCAGCGATCCGTTTAGCCTCTCTTATAATTGACCTAATACTCCGTGACTGGACAGTCCTTCCCTCGTGCACCGCGATGGCACAGAAGTTACATTCGCCGTAACATCCTCTGTGTGTCGGAATGGAAAACCTGATAGTATCCAAGGCCCTTACATGACCGTTTTTTTTATAAAAGGGATGAAGGTCTCTTTCAAAATCCAGTTCATATATCCTGTCGAGTTCCCTCTCCGACATTATATGCGACGGCGGATTATGGATGAGATATCTGTTTTGATGCTTCTGAACAAGGCCCCTCGCATTTACCGGATCATTATTGTGATAAAATGTGTGAAAGCTCTCAATAAACTTTTTCTTATTATTCAGTACCTCCTCATATGAAGGGAGTTCTATATAGTCATCGGGTTTCTCCCTGGAGATGTAGCATATACCCCTGATGTCCCGGTATTCTGCGCCGGCGTCCATCGCACTTGCCAGGCTGACGGCACTCTTTTCTCCCATCCCGTAAACGAGCAGGTCGGCCTTTGAATCAAAGAGTATCGACCTCCGGATACTATCCGACTTAAAATCATAATGGCTTATCCGTCTCAGGCTCGCCTCAATACCTCCTAGTACTATTGGGGTGCTGCTACCCTTGAAGTGCCGCTTGATAAGATTTGTGTAAACGGTAACTGCCCGGTCCGGTCTCCGGTTGTTGATTCCTCCGGGCGTATAGTCGTCCAATTTTCTTCGTTTTCCCGTGGCCGTATAGTTGGCGACCATGGAATCAACGGACCCGGCGGTAACTCCCCAGAAAAGCCTCGGCGAACCGAGACGTGTTATGTCTTTTCCTGATATGACATCCGGCTGGGCGATTATTCCGACCCTGAATCCAGCGTCTGAAAGGACCCGGCTTATTACAGCCGTACCCATGTAGGGAGAATCAATATAACTGTCACCTGAGACAATTATTATATCAGGCTGATCCCATCCGAGATTTCGCAGTTCGTTTTTTGTAGTTGGTAAAAATGGCATAAAAATCAGTAGAGAGTGGGCCTTAATTCCTCACCCTTTATTCCATTAAGAATGAGGCCGGCCCAGGGACTTTTCATTCAGCCTTTTGCGCTGGCGGCCCTTTATTGCCCTAATCTTGTGCCCCTTCTTCTTGTGGGGTGGCAATCTCCACTCTGCAAGCTCACCATCGCTTCCGAATATTTTGCGGGGATGAAGCCTCTTGCCACATTTCGAGCAACGATAAATTCGATCTCCATCAGGAACAAAATCTTGTTGATCACACCAGTCGTCCATATTCTCTCTCACAGAAGGCGATCTGTTTTAGAACAAGTAGAGACAAGAGAGCCGATCCTAAAAGGTTCATTTAGGGCCTGAAAACGCGATTATAGGCCCCACTTTGGGCTCCTTTTGTATCCTTTCTCCAACCATTTCAATCCGTTACCATGGCCCGACCCCAGGCTACCTCGGCCCGATGGAGCACGACATCCCGCCCGCCTCGCCTGAGCGAGAGCGATGGCGGGCAGGCCCGACCTTAATCCCGACCACAAAAAATCGGGACGGGTCAAAAGCCTTTCATTTCCTGCCACAAGGAACGTTAAGCACTTTCTGTATGAATGTCCCCCTTCATTATTATCTATTATGATATGCGAAGTTACTGATTTACCAATGGACGTCCCCTACTTCCTATTTCCTGGAACATTTACGATCTAACAAAAGTCAAACAGACTCTTGATGATTTCGTAAGTTCATTCAGAAACTACGTCCCCTATCACTACTGAGTCAGTATCACCTTTCCCTCCAGTCCCTCTGAAACCCGGCGATATGCCTCATGCGCCGCTTCAATTGGAAACTGGTTGGTGATAATGCGGTCTATCTGAAAGCCGTTTCTGACCATGGCCACCATGTCTGACCAGTCACTGAAATTGCACATCCAGTTACCCAGCACGGAGAGGTTCCTACCCCAAATCTCCCTTTTGGCTGGGTCTACGTGGAAGGAAAGCCGCTCCCGGACATGGTCTATCCCATGATCGCCATGTGCGACAGTCACCACCGTGCCTCCCGGCATTGTGACGTCCAACATTGTGTGAAACAGCTCCTGGTTGCCCATGGAGATAGCATCGAAACTTTTGTTGGGTCCCAGGCCAAACGTCAGGTCCAATATTGCGGCCTTTAGGTCTTTCGTCTCTTTGGGATTTATGG
>Ga0307434_1001086_pt1 | contig 15374 bp, 21 predicted proteins | sample SalMarWE160220MG_FD_202156 | JGI IMG/M metagenome (GOLD analysis project Ga0307434, IMG submission 202156) | Salt marsh sediment microbial communities from the Plum Island Ecosystem LTER, Massachusetts, United States - WE1603-220 | ecosystem: Environmental > Aquatic > Marine > Intertidal zone >... | reverse complement strand
AACCGGCATAAGCTTTGTATTTGACTCATTTCTTAAATTGCTCAAGACCACTTTTGATTCCGCGGTTATGTTGGCTATCGCCGGAGGAAGAGGGATATGGAAGGGTGTAAAAATAGGAATATTTGGAAGGAAAGAAGCTCAAATTGATAAATTAACTGAACAAAGATATTGGAAAGAACGAACATCAGGGCCTATGACTGCGGCAGAAGTAGCGGCTTATGAAGCAATACCTTTGAAAGAAAGACCTTTTTATAAGGAAAAATATAAAGAAGTCAGCGCTGAATTTCTTAAACAACAAACCAAAAGTATTCTCGGAGAAACTCTTAGTGTTGTAACTGATTCTTTCCAAGAGACTTTTGCGGAAATTTTGAAGGATATGCCCGCTGATATGCGCAAGACATATGAGAAATCCCAGGTGAAACTTGCAAAAAGACTTGAAGCACTTGGTATGCCGCCAGGCAAAGGCACTGCCGTTGCTGCCGGTGAAACCGGTGCTCCTACTATTTTTGATATGCTCAAAGATTCTATTCAAAGAGCCGTCTCCACAATAAAACGACCGGGTTTGGCGCCGCGAGAGGCGGGGCTTCTGACAATGTTTCCCGGTGGACACATGGACTATCAGCAGCAGCTTGTAAACTATGCCAAAGAACAAACGACCATACAGAGAAAATTCATAATGTATCAGGAAAAATTACTTAAATACGCAGAAGAATTAAATCGCAAGGTACAACAGGGGACACCTTTGAGGGCAGTGGATCTGGGATAAAAAATTAGAAATACAAAGGACGAAGGTAGAAGGCGGAAAAAATGGCAGTTACGAGCGTATTGGAAGATGGAACGGCATTAGAAGCAAGCGCTGGTATCGAAGAGGCAGACGCAATCCGAAGATTTACCGTTACATTCGATACCGACGATGACCCCTTCAAAAGGCCTTTTCTGGCCATGGAAGCGAATGGAATACCACATTTGCGGGAGGTGCATCCGCATAAAAACTGGTTATTTGTCAGGAACAGACGGCCCAAATATATAGGTCCAACCTATTATGAGGTCGAGGTATTTTATACGACATCACCACAAAGGGGAAGCGATGAGCAATCTGACCCGTTTACATCCCCGTTAGACCAGCCATGGGAGTACGAATGGACATTCGCAGAATATACCCTGCCGATTGACCGTGATATAGAGGGCAAGCCAATTTTAAATCCGGCCAAAGAACGATATGACCCGCCACCTATGAAAGAAATATCAGACCAGGTATTACGAATCAGCCGTTATGAATCCAGTTATAATCAGGTACAGGCAGGCAATTATAAGGATTCGTTAAATATCGATGAGTTTTATGGCTTTCCCCCGGGGTTTGTACGATGTAAAAATTATAGCACGAGACTCGTGGTAGTTGCAAACCTGATTTGCTTCCGGGTAAATTATGAATTCCAGATGCGAAAAATCGGGTGGAAATTAAAATTGTTTGCCGAAGGCAGAAGGTTCTGGAACCCTGTCCACAGTAAATATGAACCAATAGTACACATAGATGGAATAGGCATCGGAGAGCCGGGGTATTACGAAGCGGATAAAAAAGATGGAACTCCCGTTGCGGAACCCTGGCCGCTCGATCTTAGCGGATATGTAGTAAGTGAAACTGAGGTAAATGACGGAATAGCATACTTTATCGAACGTGATATTTATCCATCCCTGCCTTTTACGAATTTGGGATTATAGAAGACGTTAACAGACATAGACGACCCGGCTTCGCTAAAAGCTACGCCGCGGCAAGAAAGGAATTGAAAATGAAAACGAAAGTATTTATCGGGATTTTATTAACATGTTTAATGGTCAGCCAGGCGAGCGGAGAATATGCAAATAAGGTTTGGGTAGGCACGGCGGATGGCAACGAAGGCGAATTTGGGTATCCAGCCAATTGGGATCCATGCGGCGTTGTTGATGATAACGACTCTGTATATTTCTTAAATTCATCACAGAATGTAACAAGCGGATTCGACCAGAACTCAATCAATTTATCAGGGCTGTATATAGAAAATTCATATACAGGATATATAGGCGATTCGGATGAATATTTAGACATCAATGCAACAACGGTCGAAATCGGCCAATACTACGGGACGGGAACGACGAGCGGCTCCGGCAGGATAAAACTTGACCTTGGCACGGCACAATCGACTATCATAGTTTACAATTCCGGCACATCTTACGATTCAGGACTGCCGGCAATACGGTTACTTACCAACCATGCAAGCACAACCCTCGAAGTCCGCAAAGGCTCAGTCGGTTTGGCATATCAAACGGGAGAGACTTCAACACTTGGCAAAGTCATCACAAGCTATGTTAGCCAAATCGGTAATGATGCGGATGTTTTTATCGGTTCAGGGGTAACATTGATAACGCTGGACCTGAAAGGCGGCCAGACATACCTCGGCTGTGCAGCAACGACAGTAAACGCATACGCGGGATGGCTGACAACCACCGGAAGCGGGGCAATAACGACCGTCAATGCTAAGGGGACTACAATTTACAGCAATTCGACAGGGACGATTACTACGTTAAATATCACGGGCGGGATAGCAGATTTTCTGCGTGCGGCGGCGGCAAGGACGGTGACAACGCTCAAGCTCGATGCGACAGGCACGCTCAAATATGACCCCGGCGTGGTAACCATCACAAATAATATCGATTCGGACAACCCGGTTGTTCTAATGGCGGCAAAACCGTAAATCAGTTTTGAGTTTGAAATATGGAGCAATTCGTATTATCCAGAAGAGGAGAGGCCCGCCTTCAAGCAATGCTTCGATGGTGGGACCAAAATAAAAACAAGCAGCCAATACCACAGCGGCGAAGGGCTGTCAGCGGCACATCAAGAGGTACGAGCGAGGCAGTAGATGTAAAAATCTTCGAAGCCCAGTCTATTTTGAAAAAACTCGATTTTACCAACGGCGGGCCTTACGAAGTAAAAACAGGAGATACCATTATAGGAGAAACTTCTGCGGCGACGGCAGTCATTTCAAGAGTAATTATAACGAGCGGGGCATGGACTGCAGAGAATGTTGCCGGCTATTTCATAATGGGAAACCAGGCAGGGACCTTCGAGGAGGAGAACTTAAAAGTCGGTACAGAATCAGATGTGGCCACCATTGCCGGCGATTCAGCAGCCACCAGTTATGGAGCTTATTATTGCTATGAACAAACGCTAAAGGCCGATGAATGGGAAGATACTGATGGCGATGATAAATTAGATGATAAAGATACGATAGGCGTTGAAGTCCTGAACCTGTTGGAGACCGACTCTGTCGCAGATTATACGCCGATGCTCGGGTTATATGACAGGATAACAGCCTGGAAAATGACCGATGACGAAGGCAATAAGCGATGGGTTGGAATGCCGTTAGTTAATTCCGTCCGCCAGGTCAGGGCAACAGAGGAAGCGGGAGATTTCGACCATATTACCTCTAATTTGCTGCTAAATAACGGTGTAGAAGCCGCAGAGAGTGAGCTGGGCTATCATATCGAAGTTTATGCTCGGATTTGCTATGGCGCCGCCTTAAGCGCTGCTGAACCACGAATAGCAAATAGCCAATGGCTAACGGCTCATAATGAGCAAGGTAAATGGTGGTTTGATACAGTTTTCAATACCACCATAAATCATGGAGCCTAATAACTTATGAAAATATTAATAGACCCAACAACAAAAAAGGTGTTAATAGACCCCTCAACAAAAAAAGTCCTGGCCGCCATAGGTTCGAGAAGTGCCTGGGAGTTAAACAATTACGGGGCATTGAATAAGAACGTTTCAACCGCCGAAGATACATACGATATTGTCGTTGATGGAAATGGCAATATCTATGTGGCGGGAAAAAGAAACAGCGAAGCCAAGACTATCTGGGTATATGACCGCGACTGGAATCTTCTCTGGTCAACAGGACAAGGCACGGGGGCGTACAGCAGCGGCATAGCTGTCGATAGTAATGGCAATGTCTATGTAACAGGAGTGCGTGTCGGCTCCAAAAGCGTCTGGAAATATAACAGCAATTTGGTATTTCAGGATTCTATAGATACCGGCGGTAACACTTTCCGAATAGTTGTTGATGTAGATGATAATATCTATGTGACGGGAGAGCGTAATAATAATATCGGAGGAGTGTATAAAAGTATATGGAGCTTTGATAGCGGCTTAAATCTGCGATGGGCAAAAGACATCGGTATAAGCCCGCGGGATGTGGCAGTATCCGGTAGCTATGCTTATTTCTGTGGAAGTACGATAGGAAATAAAAATATCTGGAAGCGTTATACCTCGAATGGGAACGTTGCTAATTCCTTCCTGGCGGGCATTCATCTTTATAGTATAGATATTGATTCTTCCGGCAATATCTATATTGCCGGAGACCCTTATATTCCTGCGAGTGCAAACGCCTGGGCCCTGAATAGTTCAGGAGCAGTCATCTGGACTTACAACACATTCAGCTCATATTTATTTGATATTAAAGTCGATTCTGATGGCTATGTTTATCTGGCCGGCTATTGTGATAGAAACAAAAAAACAGTCTGGAAAGTTAAAGGCATTTCGGCGGCTGAAGAAAAAGTCTGGGGTTATAACACGATGAGCGTTCCTCGCGATGTTGCCGTTGATTCTTCAGGCAATGTCTATATAGCGGGAGTCCGTGTCCAGGTCGGGGGAACGTGGGGAAATGTTTGGAAATTAAACAGCTCTGGAATATTGCAATGGAAGGCTGATACGGCACCGGGAGGGACAGTAGATGAGGATGCAAATGGCATAGCGATTGATTCATCAGGCAAGGTCTATGTCGCCTGCAAACGCTATAACAATAAAAATATCCGGCAGTTTAATAGTGACGGTTCTTCCGGTTGGTCTGCTGATACTACGGGCGCCTATACTTACAAAGTAGCGATTGATTCTTCCGGTAATATCTATGTGACAGGCAATACCGTTGGCGATATAAATCTCTGGAAATACAGCAGCACAGGAGAGCCGTTGCAGTCCATTACTATAGACGTTGATTTAGGCCGTACATACGCCATAATCATTGACGAATTCGGTAATATTTATGTGTCCGGCGATTATTTCAATGGCGGCGGCAATGTTATAAAAACAACCATTTGGAAACTAAACAGCGCCGGGGAAATATTATGGTCTTATACGGTAGAAGACCTTGCGGCTATATGGCGAGGAATCTGGGATATAGCCATTGATAGGTCCGGGGTTTATATTGCCGTAGCCAAGAAAAACTACATAAGAAAATTGAGTTTATCAACGGGAGATTTAGTATGGGGTTATGATTTTGTAGATGCCCAATTATGCACGGGAATAGTTATCGACAGCGAAGGAAATTTTTATGCAGGTTTTTGGACTCACCCGCTTTATTACATAGGCAGAAACATTGGAAAGTTAGACAGCTCCGGGCGGTGGACATGGTTTAACTTTGTATCATGTCTTGGCTGTTATAGTATAGCGATAGACCCTTCCGACAATATCTATGTAACCGGCGACCACTGCATTGATATGGTCGATACGGTTAAAAAACTTCAATGCACAAAGATACTGGAATGGGCCTATGCAACAAGGATTTCTTATAATGTAGACACCTTTGCAAATGCCGTGGCTGTCGATGGAGATGGCAAAGTTTATATTGCGGGCAGCTTTTGCCCCTCGGAAATTTCCGATGGATAATTATAAGCGAAATCTCGAAATACACCGGCTGAATTTTCTGGCCGTAGGGATTCTCAATAAACTTGATGAAAACCTGTCAAAACTTAAAGCTGCCTTTTTGGATAATGGCGATTTCGAGGAGTCGAGAAAGACAATTAATCGGCTGCATAAAGAGACGTTGGCACTCGACAAGGATGTGATGGATGCATTGAATGGCGCGGATTAATGTTTACAAACATTATTTTTAACCACAGATTAACACGGATTTTCACAGATTTTTATTAAAATATTTTACCTCAAAATCCTCATTTTTAACCCAATAATACCATTTTTGAAAAATATTTTAAAAATCCTCAAGAAAATGCTTGACAAAATCCGATTATAGTTATATAATTATAATAGAATTGATAAGTAAATAATAAAGGAGTTAAAAATGATAGAGATACCAGTGGACAAAATGATGAGTGAATGCGACCCATTGAATCGACCTTTGTTGCCTTACAAAATCGCCAAGGAATCCGGCTACTAATAGGCGAGTTTGTGCTTTTGCATGTGAAGAAATTAAATAACATTTTTTTGAAAGGGTTAAAAAATGAATCTTAAGGAAATTGAAAACAGGGTTGAGGCGTTAAAGGAATCGTTGGCGGTCGATGCTGTGGATGTTATTTGGGATGATTCGTTCGCTTTGGGTAAATTCGGTAAACAAATCCGCCGTGAGATTGCAACGGACGGTGAATCATACGATTATGCTTGCGAAATGTCAAAACACACCATTTCAGCTATAGTTGGAACGCTCTGCGGCGAATATGCTTGCGGCAATTTAGGATAGGTAGTTTAGGTTTAGACTTGTAATTGCAATATGAATTTTTTAACCCAGCCCCTTGCCTTCGGGCGGGGGCTGATACAAAAAGGTGGATTATGAAAACGGAAACAGGAAATGACCTTTTGTTGTTGGGGGACTTTGTAGAGGTATCTTTGGATAAGAAATCAATACCTTCTATAGCAATGATTATTGGCCTTGCGAAAAATGCCCCTAATCTAAAAGAAAGGATTTTCAAAACTTTAATCGTTGGAGGTACTGGGTCAGGCAAAATAAAGGACTGTCCCTACAACACACTTATCCGAAAAATAGATGAGCAACAAGAAAATTGCAAAACAAATTATTCGGCGATTTTACTGGGATATACTGAATGGAAGGATTGAAATATGAAAATCGAACAACTCAAAGACAATCATTATTACACAAATGGCAAGCATAATGATAAAGATTGATTTTCGCAGGCAAATAAAAAAACTGCTTAAAAAAAAGAAAATGAGCATACCCCAGCTTGCCCGCGATGTTGAATTAAACTCGCAAACGATTTATAATTATCTGGCCGGCCGGTCCGAGCTTACATCAAAAAATCTCGAAAAGATTTTAACATTGCTGAATAAATAATCAGTGTGATTCAATGTTTAACGGCTCTAAAACGAACAGGGGTCTTTATATTATCAATCAAAATTTTCTATATGGAACAATGCCTGTTTAACTAAAGCTGGATTACAATCAATAACATATTCAAAATATGTAGATGTATTTGGAGCTAAACCGCCATCAATAGATTTTATCACATAATGACGTTCAAAAGCTAAATCTTTATTTCTCGCATCTTGTAAAATACAAGTAGCTTCACATCTATTAATATGCCGTTTACTAATATTTGTAATCTTTATTTGAATACCTATCATTTCCTGTCCATAATCTTTAGTTGTAATAACTTGAAATTTTAATGGAGAAGATACTTCTAATTTTTCGGTTGATTTTTTAATTGGTTTTTTGATAGGCTCAGATGATTTTTTCTCCCTTTTGGAATGTTTGTAATAAGCCTTTAATCTTTCCTGATACGCCTTCTCCTCTTCTTCTATTTTCTCTTTTTTCGCTTCTTCAATTAGGTCAGATTTTAGAGCAATATCAAATTTAGAAATTGGCTTGGAAGCCTCGATTTCAGTCTCTATTTTTTGCGAAAGAATTGTTGTAGTGCTGTCAGCAATTGAATAAATAGGAACTGGCTTTGCTCTATATTTTACCCAGAGAGCCAGCCCTGAAAACGAAATAAATAAGGCCACAAAAATACCCAAAAATACTTTTTTCATCATCCTATCCCCCCTGCTTTTTTCTTTTTCTTTTGCTGTGGCTCAGGGCCGAGTGATTTTATGAGCTGAGCCAGCTCAGCCAATTCAATCTTAACCGTTGTACCCGGCAACTCTGCTTCACCGCCCTGTTCTTTGGCCTTTTTCGCGATTGCTTTAAGTACCTTACGGATGGTCTGTGGGGCCTCCTGCTTGCCCTGAGGTTGAACAGAATTGCCTTGCGACATCACTGGACCTGTTCAGCTGGAGATAAGGCCATAAACGCACGCAGGGCGCCTTCTATCGCCCGATACTTGGTATAACCACGCTCTGAAATCTGATTAGAAAATTCATCAGAAAGATTTTCATTAACATCTACATTGAAAGATTTATTGTGCATTGCCATAAAATTATTTCATTCTTTATTTTGCTATAAATATAGAGATTATCAGAGCTTATAACCCTATCAATCCGTAATAATAATTATTTTTTACTATAATTTACTAAATTTCCTTGACTTTTACGGATAAATAGTCGATATTGTAACTATGGCGAATAATCACATTAAGAACTTGGTCTTTTCAGAGAACAAATATTCTGATGTTTTGGTAGTGGCGAACCGATTAGCGGAGCTCGAACAACGAAAGCCGCATGATTCAATTCGGTTGCTCATCCTTGAGGCGGGTAGTAAGAAAATTGGACAGTTGGAGAAACTGGTGGAGGGCAAGGAGGCCCTTTCTCCGACTGTAGAATTCAACAATGAGCATAACAGAAACGGAAACCAAAGTCAAGCGGAAACTGAGGATTAAAATGATATTTGCCGCAGAGAATGCTGAGTGTGGGTATCGGCTATACGTGACGAGCTGTGATAGCCCCCGATTTGTGGGGTGTAACAGCCAAAAGAAAGTGTCCTTCCAAAATAAGTCTCGCTAAGACCAAAAGGAAGGACATTTTCTATTTTAACAGAAACTGGATAAAAATGGATATTACTAAATTATTAAGAACTCTGTTCTTTGTCGTATTTTTTGCCACAATTTTCGCAGTGATAATAAAAAACTTTTACACCCGCATCCCTAAAGATGTGGTGGGGTTGTATATCAAGGAGTTTGCCCTGTGGCTGCTGAAAAATTAGTTCAGTTAATGCTGGAAAAGATTCAATCGGAAATCAAATAAATCTTTAACAAGTTAAAACTGTTTTTTGGGCGGGGAGATAACCACAAAAGAGCGGTTCTCTTTAGATGATGGCGATAGGCAACTTTGCATACCACTCGGAATACTCCCTCCGGCAAAGTGAAACATGTGGAAGAGACCAAGCTCACCACTTGGCCTCGCCCAAAAGACAGTTCGCTCTTTTATAAGTTAAGAAGAGTTATCAAGAACCTTGGTAGCATTAGCCAAATCGGCAATGAGAATGTGTGCGTAAATTCGCTCCGTCGTCCGAACGGAGCTATGCCCTAAAAGACGAGAAACCACAATTACAGGGACGCCCTTAAGTAAAAGCTGCGTTGCAAAGTAATGCCTTACACTGTGAGGACCACACTTCGGGATGTCGGCCTTTTCGGCCAATCGAGAAAACGAAAGCCATAAGGCATTGGGCGTACCGATTTTGAGCTCCGGCAAAATACTACGGGCTGTATCGTTCAAAGGAATGGTCCTTTGCTTGCGGCCCTTACCGACAATAGTAATTGCGGTAGCGGTTGAATTCAGATTCGCTGGCTTCAATGAAGCAAATTCACTTGCCCGCAAGCCGGTGTTAGCCAAAAAAACAAGACGATTATATGCCGTGACTGGGGCTAATTTCAGCAGGGCTTGATATTCGGATTCTTCGAGAAATCGCGACTGAGGCGGATCTTCTTTGAGCAGGCAGACTTTGGCAGCAGGATTCGGGATATTATGCTTTTCGCTGAAGAACTTACAAAAGGATTTTATTGCCGTCAGATTAGCATTCAGTGTTCGGTTAATACAATCGTTATCCCTGAGTCGATAAAGATACTCCTGGATATGAGATGATTCAATCTGATGAACCTGTAAAATATTGCAGGGCAGGCCTTCCACAAACCGCGAAAGAACAAACTTATAGTGCTGCTGGGTTCGTAATGTATGACGTTTGCAATGCTGAAAAAAATTGTCGAGAATCTGTTTAACAGAATCACCAGATAGATGTTCACCATCACGCCAGAGTTTTTCCTGTGCTTCCATATCAGCATAAAATTTTACAGCCGGGGATTTTTCAATAAAGACTTTCGAGCCGGAAAAGACTTTGTGCATCTTGTTTGTTGCTCGCCAGCGAACACGCCAGCGATGAAGCTTTTTGATATAACCGAAACTTGCCATTTTGACAGATTCCCGACGAAAATCTTGACAGGACCTTGACAGGCAGCTTCCCAGGCGTAGAGTTTGTGCGCTGTATGAAAGAGTAAGTTCTTATCCTCTCACTACTTGTAACGAAAGCGGGCGAAGGGATTCGAACCCTCGACGTCCAGCTTGGGAACTTAATTGTCAACCCTTTAACATTACTTAATCACGCAATTAAAGCCGATTAAACCTACCAAAATTACCCTTGTCAAGATATTTTTTGACATACCTTTGACATTGCATTCCTTTGACGCTCATGGCGTCAATTATTTATTCTCGCAAGAACCAGCGAGCGTTTTGTGCTCGCTGGTATTACATTCAACAGGGCTGGGGATATCTCGCTTTTTCCTCTCCCTCCGCACCCGGCCCTGTTCTCCCTTATAAGCCCCAGCCGGTGGTGGGCTAAAAATAATAATAACGCCGGTCTGACATGAATCTCCTAAATAGCCCTTCGCCTGCTGAGGGTTATCAGCAGGCATTTTTAAAAAGTGAATAATGATTTAGCTGCATCAAGGATATATGGTTTTTTTCTTTGCTGTGGACTTGGAATTGTTTCCCACCAAGTCCACTTTTGAACCTTATGATTCGGCAGGTGGATAAGTGAAACTTCGAGCGGTAACTGTAGGATAACAAAAATCCGAATGCCACCTGCCGTACTTTGAAAATAAAGGGCCTTGTAGGTTGTGGTTTAGGGCTGAGTTTACCAGGAACTCAGCCCCATCGATTAAACGAAAGGATTCGGAATGCTGAGTAAAACATATCGATTATTTATTGCAATTCTTTACGGTTTATCTGCGATTTTTATCTTGGGCGACCATCCCGCCTGCGCAAAAACTGTTTTAAAAGAACCCGATATTCTTAAAGAGCTGCCGACCATCTGGCAAGCTGCGGTCCGCAATAAATGTTACTGCGATGATTTTTTGATTCTGCTGGCAATTCGAAAAGCGGAAAACGGCGGCCCCGGCAGGGAATTCGGCATCTTGCATCCGAAATGCCTGGCACAAATTGAAAGAGAGCCGGAGCGAAGTCTCGATATACAAGCCGGATGGGCAGCGGCAACCATCGTTAAAAACAAGATTCGCTGGCATAACGCAGACAGGCCCGGTGATTTTATCATGTTTTTAGGAGAGAGATATTGTTCCGAAGAGGCGGACCCACAAGGTCATATTAACTGGGTTCGCAATGTTAAATTTTGGTTTAAAAAATTCAAGAGATAATATGAAAAAAGAATCAAATTTAAAACCGCCTTTTATCCCAGCAAGGGGAAAATGGTCAAGAAAGGAGCATGAATATGTTTAAGTTTCAAATTGGCGAAATATTAAAAGATAACATCACTGGCTTTACCGGCGTAGTTATGGCTCGTTCAGAATATTATACAGGTTGCAGCCAGTATGCGTTATTAAATCGCAAGCTTGATGATAAAGGTAAAACACAGGATTGGGAATGGATTGACGAGATGCGTTTAACATCGACCGGCAAAAAAGTGAAAGTCGATAACAAAATCCGTCAAAAAGCTCCTGGTGGGCCATGTTCAGCAGCTCCGCAAATGTAAAATTTTGGTTTGAAAAATTCAAAGGATAAATAAGACAACCAATGCTAATACGTGATACGAGTTTGATGGCATTGGAGGAGGTACAGAAGAGATTAGAGCCGGACCAGTGGGCAATATATGAGATATTGGCTGAAATTGGCCCGGCTCATGATAGGCGAATTCTCGAAGCTCTTAATCAAAAAGAGAAAGCATCACTAAAATCAAGACAATTCAAAAGAATATGGGAAATCAATCAGGTAACGGCCCGTCGCAACGAGCTGGTAAAATTACAGCTTATCAGGGACCTCGGAACATATAGCGGTAACTGGAATAGCGAGAAAAAGACATATCATTTCTGGCGAGTCGCCGGCGATAAAGGAGAGCCGGCCGGATGGATAAAAACAGACATCAAAATCCATAGGCCGCGAACACCAGAACAAGTCAGACAGCAGCGTGAAAATTTCGAGCAGATACGAGAGCGAGCGGAAGAACCAATTTTAGAAAAACTGGCGGCAAGCAAACCGAATAGGACTTTATTTAAAATGAGCATATAAATGGACAAACCATTAACAGATGAGCAATTGTGGGGAGTGCCGACAATGCCGGCAGTAGAAGAAAAGGAGAATGAAAATTATTGCCCATACAAAAATATCAGATGTTCAGCATGGGGCAATGGCTGTCAATTAAAAAAGTGTATTTATGAAGATGAAGGATAGAAAGGAGCATGAATATGGCAAAGAAACAGGAATCAGCCGGGGATTTTTCAAAAATCACATCGAGCTGTAACATTAAACAAGTAGCAATCAAAAAAGGAGGGAAATATCTTCGCCTTGCTGATTTTGAGGTTAGTTCAAATCAGGCAGAATCGATTGAATCTGTCATTGAGATGGGTGAGGCAGTGCAAATAATAATATCACCAATACAGAAATACTTGCCAGGGACGCAATGAGAGCAAACACTCGGATTATAGTTGAGGATGTGCCAGCGGGAGAGCGGGACAATTTCCCGAAATTTCTGGCCGGCAATGTCGAGATAGTGAACCCCCTGGATGAGCCGACGGACCGCATCTGGCTGTTTGAGTTCAAAGGGCAATCTCGAGATGGGTCCGAGCGATTTTTTATCTGGCAGATTCCGGGCCGAGTAGATGAAGAGAAATGGGTGCGGCATTTATTAATCCAGAAGGTCGGGGAGTTCGGCTTGTGCCGACTCTGGATATATTCAGTTTGTAAACCCTGCACTGCAGAGCAGCTCAAATATATCAGGATGCTCACCAAATCATGGAAGGAAGCGGTATGAGGCATGTTCTCTCTTACAATATAATAAGCGATGCTGAACTAAAAACGTTGATTGATAATGCCCGAAAAGAACAAAGACAAATAGAATCGGGACACATTAAAACCTTACTTCGAATATCCGAAGTTTACCACAGAACAGCCGAGATTTATGCGGGCAAACCGATAGGAACAATACCATCACCGCTGCTTAAAATATTATCCAAAAGGGAAAAAAATAATCACTAATCAATTTTTTGAAAGGGACAAAAAATGTCAACAAAAAAACAAATTATTGTTCTATGTATCCTCTGTGGTTTTTGGGGAGGCTGCGATACATCTCCTAAAGAGCGAATTGCTGCGGCAAAGTCGGTCATCAATCAGGCAAATTCCGTTAGTCAATCAGTTAGCACCTCTATTGATAATCTCAATCAGGTCGTTGCTGCTACTGAACTTCTTTTAAGCGACCCTAATATCACAGTCGAATCGAAGGCCCAACTTCAGACTGCCCTGACTGTTGCGAAAGCGAAATTAAACGCCCTTATTGAGCAAAAGCAAAAAGTCGATAATGTCATCCTGCAGACGAAGGCTATCTTGGACGCCATTGATGCGAATAATGTTGATTCGCAAACGGAATTGTCTGCTTATGGTAACGTTGTAACAGCGTTCGCCCCATCATTGCCTGCCTCTATTAGCGGCTATGCTTATCTGGCAGGTCTGCTGATTCCAATACTTGGCGGCCTTGTAACCAAACTTGTAATACAAATACAGAAAATAAAACAGCAGACAGCGGAAATAAATCAGCAAAAAACAATACTCGCTGATGCTGTTGTTTCAGTCGATGTGTTACTTGACCCAAAATTAAATGAAGGGGTCATTCCAGAGGACAAAGTTAAGGCCGCAAAGGCTGTCTTGGAGCATAATCAGCTTGGCGTGACTTCGGATGCTGTTGATGCTATTCACAATCCACAGAAAAGTACGGGGCCAAGTTAAAAGGCGATAAACTTGCCACAGAAACGGATATCGAGACGTTTTCTTAATTGATGCGGGTAATATGAAGGCACGGAAGGCAAGGCAAAAAAAGGTCTGGCGGATTTTTCGTTTCAAAGAAAGATTTGAGCTGCCAGATGATTCAAGAATTTGCCGCAAAGGACCGCTACAATTTTACCGCGGATATGTCGGTTCTGGGGGGACTGATGAGGCGGCAAATTTTAAGATGCAAATAGCCGTTTGTAAAGCCAGTACAAATCGCCATCGACTATTAGCATCATTCTATGATTTGCTGGATATTGCCGCTAATCACAGCAGACGTTTCCGTGGTTATCTATTAGATGAGCAATTTGAGCCGGCAAGCATCAATAGGATAGCATGTTGGGTGGGTCTTAATGTCACTGAGTGCGGTGAAATACTCAAAGAGCTTGAACAAATAGGATTGATAATAAAGGTTTTCATGCCCAAGGAGTTTGACCCTGCATTGAATGAATTACCCCAAAAACCATCAGAAGAACCGAAGGAAACAAGAGGCAAAAAGTCCGGTTCTCGTGCGCGCTCGAGAAAATCCGAGAAATCTCGAGCGCCTTTAAAAAAACATAAAGTTAAATCGGGAAGCGGGAACGGAAATATTAATAAGAAAACTAAATCGGGTAAAGAACCCGATAAAGACAAAACACCCGAAAAAGAAAAGGCAAAACAAAAGACTACGGCACAAGCCATCAGCGAAGGGCTAAAGCAAAAGCAAGATGACCCGAGGAACCCGAAGGTATCCGACGCCGGGGTGGGCAATGATAAAACCGGACAAGGCACAGACCCACCCCGGAAGTCGTTTACACGGGGAGAACCAAAGCGTTTAGACACAGTTCTGCACAAGCTTTTTAACCCTGATGCCCAGGAGTTTGCACATGCTGTTTATAAAGCAATAGGCACACCTTATCCTCTGGATAGTCAGGAGGCCAGAAGTGAGCTGGCCTGCTGGAAGCAGGCCTGGGCGGAGGCTCAATTAGCTGGAATTGGTCCTTCTTACCTGCAAGAGCTCTGGAACAGGACGATAGCTGAGGCCAGAAAGTTAAGACGCAAGCGGCAGCATCAGAGATTCAAAAAGTCACCCGAAGCGGTGCTAAGGGATTTATTTAAAAAGTTATTGAACGCAACGAAAAAGAAGGCTGAACAGGCAGGTCAAGAACAGCTTCGTGTAATCAGTTCGGGATAATCTAAAAAGGAACATAAAACCTTATTATTAGCTTAATAGCAAGGTTTTAGACCATAGAAATCATTGTGAATTGATGGGAAATACAATTTGAATAGGTTAAACGCCATTACTAAAAAGCAATATCCAGCTTGGCAGACCTGGTGTATTGTGTTTATAACCTGTGTGATAATAAATAGTTATATGATGGGTCCTTCCTGGCGTATAACGAGGCACGGGTTAAAAACT
>Ga0307434_1001079_pt1 | contig 15462 bp, 14 predicted proteins | sample SalMarWE160220MG_FD_202156 | JGI IMG/M metagenome (GOLD analysis project Ga0307434, IMG submission 202156) | Salt marsh sediment microbial communities from the Plum Island Ecosystem LTER, Massachusetts, United States - WE1603-220 | ecosystem: Environmental > Aquatic > Marine > Intertidal zone >... | reverse complement strand
ATAGGGCCAGGAGCGACGCCAGGCAGTTGTTCGGAGGGAAGAACGGTGATGATCTCGAGGCAGTTCCCACCTATTCCATGACCCTTGGGGAGCTCGGCAACGGCATTGAGGCCTATATTCTCTTTCAGAATACCTCCCTCTGTACAACGAGAAGCCAAGCAAGGAGGTTAATATCCCAGGGGGGCGCCTATGTCAATGGGGAGAGGATTCCATCCTTTGAAACGAAGATCGGACCTGATTATATCAAGAACAACACCATATTGCTGAGAGCGGGGAAAAAGAAATACCTCAGAGTTCATATTCAAGACTCATAATTGGTCATCCCATTGCCCACCACGAGAGCCTGGATTCCTCCCCTTTCTGGTATGGAGCGTGCCCAAGGAACGAATGAACGATACGATGGAAAAAAAGAATAGCGCCCTGCGGGAAGGCGGCGATCACACGGGCGAGGCTCAGCACGAAACGGGGTTTGTTCCGGGAAATAAAGAGAATTCCCTGGTCCCCTATGATCCGCTCCAGGCCTATTTGGGGGAGATAAGGAGATACAGTCTCATTACTAAGGAGGAGGAGATAGAGCTTGGAATCAGGTACAGGGAGCAGAATGATCAGGAAGCGGCGAAGATGCTCATCCTTGCAAATCTCAGGTTGGTGGTGAAGATCGCCATGGATTTTCACAGGTTCTGGATGAGAAACCTCCTGGATCTTATCCAGGAGGGAAACGTGGGATTGATACAGGCAGTTAAGAAGTTCGATCCGCATAAGGGCATCAAGTTTTCCTATTATGCTTCATTCTGGATAAAGGCCTATATCCTGAAGTTTATCATGGAGAATTGGAAGCTGGTCAAGATAGGTACCACCCAGGCCCAGAGAAAGCTTTTCTTTAATCTCGCGAAGGAGAAGGAACGGCTCTTATCGTTGGGCTATAATCCCGAGCCCAAGCTCCTTGCCGAACGCCTTGATGTAAAACAGGATGATATTATAGAAATGGGACAACGGCTCGGCGGCTGGGAAGTATCGCTTGATGCTCCGGTGAAGGAGGACTCTAAGCAAGACTATGGATCATTTCTTCCTTCTCCTGAGATGGACGTGGACAAACAGATATCGGTGAGGGAACGGCAGGAGTTGCTGAAGGAGAAATTGGAGGCATTCAGGGAGACCCTGGCGGGAAAACAGAGGGATATCTTCGATAACAGGATATTAGCGGATCGCCCCTTAACCCTTCAGGAGCTTGGGGATAAATACCGCATATCGAGGGAGAGGATTCGGCAGATCCAGGAGAAGATCCTGAAGAAGGCGAAGGAATGGTTAATGGAGGAGATTCCCGATTTTGAGGAAAATTTCTCGGATCTCATACATGATGACTAAGAAACTGAAGGCGATATCCTTTTGGTCGTTGCTTTTTTTCGTTACACCGGTGCTTTCCTGTGTGGCGGTGGAAGGCGATTATTTCCAAAGCGAGGATATGAACCTATCGGGAGGGATCGCGCGCCAAGAAGATGATGCCCTCCGGGATGCCTATCAAAGCTATGCCCTTGCCTGCATCGCGATCCTGAATGGCGATTACCAGCAAGGGGAGATCCATCTCAAGGAGGCCCTCAAAAACGACGAGCATTCCCCCTATTTACTCAAGAAGGTGTCTCACGTGCTGCTCGAACAAGGCAAAGGGGAAGAGGCACTACGTTTTGCCCAAAAGGCGGTAAAGGATCACCCCGGGGATATAGATGCGAAGAAGTGTTTAGCAGGAATTTATTCCCAGCTTCAGAGGTTCGAGTTGGCGATATCCCAGTACCGGGAGATACTCATGGGCGATCCGGAAAACAAGGAGGCGAGGCTCCAGCTTTCCACGCTCTTTATCAGGTTGAAGGACTTCGATTCAGCATTAGGGCACCTCGCAATACTCATAGAGGATGATCCAGAGCTCCTCATAGCGCATTACTACGTGGGAAGGGTCAACCTTGAGCGCGACGACTATGGTTCGGCGGAGAAGGCATTTCTCAGAGTACTTGAGATAAATCCGGAGTTCCTCCCGGCCCTCTTCGATGCGGCAGTTCTCTACGGCAAGATGGATAAGCTTGATCGGGCCATCGAGTGCTATGAGAGGATATTGATGATATCTCCTGGCAACACGACTGCAAGCGAACGGCTGATATCCCTCTTATACGAGACCGGCCAGGACAAAGCGGCAGAGGAAGCAATAGCGGAGATGGAGAAGAACCTCAGCCCAGGGGACCGGGAGAGAAAGACCTTGGGCTTCATTTATCTCAAGTATGGAAAACTGGATGAATCCATCTCAGAGCTTACCTCGATAGTCGCCGCATTTCCGGAGGATCAGGAAGCCAGGTACTATCTGGGAGCAGCCCTTGATGAGCATGAGGATTTCGATGCGGCCTATGAAAATCTGAGCCTCCTCGGTCCCGAAAGCAAATACTTTGTCCATGCCAGGATTCGGATGGCTTACATCCTTCAGAGGCAGGGGAAGACCGATGAGGCAATAGAGCTTCTCAGGGAAGCTGTTAACCTCAAGCAGGGGCATCCTCGACTCTACTTAATGCTGTCAACCCTCTATGAGGGAAGGGAGCAATACCAAGCCGCCATGAGCGTTTTGAAGGAGGGCTTAACCCACGATGCGAGGGATACGGGTCTTCTCTATAGGATGGGGATTGTATTGGATAGATTGAAGAGAAATAAGGAGTGCCTCGAGCACATGGAGATAATACTCACCATTGATCCCACACATGCAGACGCCCTCAACTATATCGGGTATACCTATGCCGATAAGGGCATTCACCTTGATAGGGCCCAGGAGTTTATCGAGAAGGCCTTGAAGTACAAGCCCGATAGCGGCTACATTATCGATAGCCTGGGGTGGGTCTATTTTCAGAAGGGGCTCTACGATAGGGCCCTCATCGAGTTGAAGAGGGCTGTGAAGCTGACCCCTGAGGATCCGGTCATCAACGAGCATCTGGGTGATGTTTACACCAAGGTGAAGCAGTACGAGCGCGCCCTGGAGACCTATAACCGGGCACTCGTCTTGGAGAATGCGGATCAAGAAAAGCTGAAGCAAAAGATCAAGGGCGTCATTGAGCATCTCAAGGGCGAGAGTCGGTGAGAGGGCTTGAAACATTGTGGTCTCTGAGGATCACCTTTTTTCGGTATGCGCGGGCGCAGAGGGTATGGCCCAAAGGAATAGGGGAACAGCCTATGCCGTGGAACCCGAACCCTCACAAAACGCCGACCACATCACATACACCGCACCTGCGAAGGGGCGTATGGGGACGAATAGGGCCTAGATTTTGCCATTCTCATATCATCCTTTTCCTTGTCTTGGGTACGCTCGCGGGATGTGCGCAGTTCCGGCCTCTCCCCCCGGCAAAGCCCATCTCCCAGGATCAGGCCCATCGTCTCATCACCCAGTTAAGAGCGCAGGCCGATGAGGTGTTCAGCTTTGTAGGGGTGGGGAAGCTGTTCTTCAGGGAAGGGGAGGGGGAAACGGGCATGAATCTCCTCGCAGTCGGTCAGAGGCCATCCAGGCTAAGGCTTGAGCTCACCCACACCTGGGGGAAGCCGCTCATCTACCTCGTAGCCGATAAGCAGAATACCTCGGTGCTTTCCTTCGTGGAGCATACCTTTTATAGCGGTCCGTCGAGTGGGTTACAAGGGGGGCCATATTTCCCCTTCGAATTTGATCTGGAAATAGCGTGGGTGATCCTCTCCGGATGGATACCGATCCTGCCCCATTGCAGGGTTGAAAGCCTTGGGCGGAACGAGATCGCGCTTTTTGATAGGCGGGGTGAAACGGTAGAGAGGCTCACCTTTGCCCAAGACGGCTTTATCCCCACCTCCATCCATCTTGCCAGACAGGGATTGACGGTAGCGCTGTCTCAGTTCAAAGAGGGGAGTATGGGCCCCTATCCCTCGAAGGTCTCCATTTCCGACGGCGGCGAGCGGCAACTGGAGATTCGATATACCTCGCTTGAGTTCAATAGACCAATCCCTGAGGAGCTCTTCCGTTTGAATCCGCCGCCTGACGTCAAGATCATCCGAAAAAACTATCAGGAGCAGTAAGCCATTGCCCGGTTAGCAGGGGGAACAGAGAAATGGCCTTTGTGGTTGACAGCATGCTCGGCGCACTGGCCAAGTATTTGAGGATCATGGGTTACGATACGGCGTACCAGCCGCATTACACCGATCAGAGAATACGGGAGCTGGTCGAGGAGGGAAGGGTGCTGCTCACGAGGAGCCGTGAGAGGGCGGCACGATACGAGCACGCAATCCTCGTGGACCGTGACCTGGTGAAGGATCAGCTGGCGGTGCTTGATAGAACCGTAAGGCTCACCCGTAATCGCGAAGCCTATTTTCGCAGATGCATACGGTGTAATTCGCCCTTGGAGAAGGCCAAGGAGGAGGTTGCCAGGGAGCAGGTGCCCGATTACGTGTTTACCACGCAGAGGGACAGGATCCTGTTCTGTCCCTCATGCAGGCGCTTCTACTGGCCCGGCACCCACCGGGAAAGGATGGCGGGGATATTGAGGGACTGGGGATATTAAACCTCTTCCCCTTTGTTTCCGTTTCTTTATCCTAACCGTACGCTTGAAGATCCATCTTTGTATCTTCTTTCTTGTTGACGAGCGATGCGCAGATCCCGATTCATCGGATGTTGTGTGAGGAGGGAGAGTGAGAGCATCTGTTTAGCCGGTTGGGCTGCGACCTTCGGCAATGGAACATGGTGCAATGCCTGCCGATTTTCTCGTTGCTCATCGGTGTCGTTCAATCCATGTGCTCTGGGGCGTGGATCATAGGTTCCCTGCCGAGCAGAACCATACCGAATTGCTCGTAGTGCCGGTTTATGCTTGCATCCAGATCATGCCAGCGGGCCAGAAACTCATATTCCCTGAGCCAGGTCCTGCGGAATGATGCCGGATCTTCAAAGAGCAAAACCCCCCTTGCATGATCGATCACGACTGCGTAATGCCCGTCGTCGTAGTCGTTACGCCATTCTTTGAGGGTTATGTATCTATCTGCCCATGCCTGGAGCAGAACGATCACCGGATTGCCTTCATCAATATATCGTTTTACTTCCCTGAGGGTCCAACCCTGCCTTGCTTCCACGTGGAATCCCCTTGCCTCGGCAACCGATATCATCTTATCCACGCGGGTGCCGTCCTTGCCGGCTCCCAGTTCCTTGATCAGTTCATCTTCGCGGATATCGATGCCGTAGTAGGCCATGACTGTTTGTAGGGCCTTGGCGCCGCAGTCAAATGCGAAGGTCTGTCTGCCACTATGGAGGTTGATCATAGTCGCTATCCTATCTCATTCCGCGGATCTTGCAATAGGCAGCATGGATGGACTCTGCAAAAACGCGGCGCAACCGGTTGATAGCCTCCACGTTTGGCGTTCGATCCGGGTTTTTGTAAAGACGCTCATTGGTCTCCTGAATGATAGCCGGTACTCGCTTTCCGACCCGACCCATTGCCTTTACGGAATGTTCGGCACACACGTGACCGTATACGGCGTAGTATTCCGAACTGTTCACGGTCACCTTGACCTCCGGAAGCCTCCTTCGGAGTTCCGCCGCATACGCCTCGGCATAAACATCAGGGGAAAAGTACCGGGGCTTTTCATCCAGGCAAGAGTGCTGGAAATTCATCAGATCAATCTGGTTGTCTGTGACCCCTCGGGCCGTCACCGTGGAATGTCCGTCTAGGAGAAACTCCGCCCCGGATTCGATACAATCTTCTATGGCCTTATGGAAGGCCGTCAAGTATTTCTTGGCAAGCACTTTTCTCAGCTCGTGGTCTGGTTCCCTTTGCGCCTTGTATACTGATTCTCCGCGGACATCCTTCACAGGCACACTATCCTCCAGGATATCGGGATGTCGGTTTGCTTCAACGATGAGGCTGCAGTAAGGGAAGACGACATGTCGATTGTTCAGCAAATCGCGGAAATCGTAAAGCCAATTCGTGTACCAGTCGACATTCTGGACCAGTGCGGGGAACCGCTCTGAAAGACTTTCAAGAGGGATCTCGCCAGGGATCACAATGCTACTATGGGGTATAACAACAAGCAGCTCTTTCAGTTCCATGTACAATTCTCCAGATGAAACGCATACCACAGGCGGACGATTCTCTTGAGGAGGTCCTCACGGCCTCAACCGCCATCAAGGATTCTTGTGTTCTCAATCCCCTGATGATCGCATGCTGAAGCGTAACGGGTGGATATAACCTCGCTTGCCTGGGCATCCTCTCTGCCCCCTCTTTTCTTTCCTTATTGCCCGGTTCTTTTTTCGAAATCCTGTACTATTTTATCAACATAGTCATCCACGCCCTATAGTATTAGACGTCTTTATAGTAGCTCAAGATCGTACTATTTGTGTCGTATTTTATTATTGATTTAGGATAATATTCGAGCGGGCCAAAGGCTCAAGGCATAAGGCCGTGCGCCTTAAGCCACATGATTAAAGCAATGTGTGTCATGTCTTAATCTATTCGTGACTTGTCGGTTTGAGGCTTAGCCCTTAAACGGGGAGGCTTCCCATAGAGGTCGGTTTTTCACCATTGAGACCCTTTTCGGTACATTATCCGGATGCATTCATACCCGCTTCACAGCGCCCAGCGCGGATGCCCCCTGATCCCCGGTAATCACATTCCATTATGCAACTTCGGATAGCAAACAAAGATTGGCTTGAGGAGCGCTGTTAAGCGTCGCCTCCCAGGCTTGGTTCGATGCTCGTCGCCTTTCTCGCCAGGTAAGCCCTGGCTTGCATGCTCCTGGTTCGCTCTCGATCCATGAATACCGTGAAGGCGAGGCTTCTCACAAGCCTGAACCCATGCCTTTCCATCCAGCTATCAATCTGCTTGGGGCTATGCAGATACATCGTCACGGTTCTTTCCGAGTTCGTATGCTCAGGGCCTACTTTGAGTTCATGGGATTCGTGTTCAGCTCTTTCGCCAACAACGAAGGCAAACAGGCCACCCTTGCGGAGGATGCGGGCGGTTTCTGCAAACACCGGGGACAAATCGCTGAAGAAATTCAGAACGCCGGCACAGACGGCGTGGTCCATACTCTCTGCATCGTAAGGGTAGGGGGCTCTGCTCAGGTCATGCAGGTGCAGGGCCGTAAATCCCTTGCTGCGACACGCGTCAAGCATCTGCGGGGAAATATCCATACCATGGACTTCCAGCCCTGCTTTGCGGAACAGCACAGAACCCAAGCCAGTGCCGATCCCGATATCGAGTATCGATTGACCGGGCTGAACATACCTGTAGGCTAGGCCGAAGGCTACTTCAGGACCGAACCAGCCCGTTGCCTCTGCTTCCTCGTCATAGGCTGCTGCCATTGCGTCTTTCTGCTTCTCCAAGATGATCCTTTCGCGGTGGTTCATGGAGCAGAGAGGATAAGCCCCATGAGACCTTTAAGCAAACTCAGAGTCACTGATATAAGCATCTGACCCTATAACGGGGATACGGGGATTGAGGTATTTTTTAAGGGGTGTAAGGGGTGCTGTATCGCCCATCGGGTCCCAGAATGGCTCCCCCTTTGTATACAGTGTGGATAGTCCATTTTTAGGCCGTAGAACAACGATGGAAGCCCGTGGGTTAACGGTCAAGGCAATGGTTGTGGCCATGTATAAGCCTCAGATTTTCGGATAGATAAACGCTGATCTAAGGACCCAGCGTTCATGTCGTTGCCGCTGTTTCTTCCCGCTCAGATTATCCTTTCCACTAATAGCTGATGAAAGAGGGCAAAAAGGTGGCGATCTGCGGGAAAATTACCAGTATGATCGTAACAATAGTCAGCGCAACCAAAAAGGGCAAGACCCCCTTGAAGATGGTCTCAAGCGGTATATCCGGGGCGATCCCTTTGATGACAAACACATTGACCCCTACCGGTGGCGTGATCACCCCCATCTCGGCCCCGAGCACAATGATGACACCAAACCAGATCGGGTCAAAGCCAAGCTCCAGAACTATGGGAAAGAAGATGGGGATAGTGACCACGACGAGGGCCATGGAATCCATAAAAAAGCCGCCTATGAAATAGATGAAGATGATGATCACCATTACTGCGATCGGGGATATGGGAAGCCCACCGAGCCACGCAGCCAGCACGAAGGGTATCGTGGATACGGCCATGAAATGACCAAAGATGACCGCCCCCGTGATAATGAAGATAACCATACAGGATGTTCTCAAGCCGTCTTTACAGGCCTCGAAAAATGATTGCCAGCTAAGCTGTCGCCGGGCCAGGCCGATGAGGAGGGTGCCGCCGGCTCCAATTGCCCCGGCCTGAGTGGGGCTGAACCAGCCCAGAAACAACCCCCCGATTGCCAGAAGGAAAAGGATAAATGTCTCGATAATTCCGGTGGTTGCTCGCAGTTTCACTCTCCAGCTGGTCGGGACTCCAGGGGGCCCGATGCTAGGATTGCGCATGCAAAGCAGCAGCACTGTTGCAGCAAAAAAGAGACTCAGGAGCAGCCCCGGCAAAACGCCGGCTATGAAGAGCTTACCAATGGATTCCTCGGTCAAAATCCCATACACAATGAGGATGGTGCTTGGCGGGATAAGAATGCCGAGGGTGCCGGACGCGGCAACGGTGCCGGTAGCGAGTGCATCGTCGTAGTTATACTTCTTCATCTCCGGAAGCGCTATCTTGCCCATGGTAGCTGCCGTTGCCGTGCTGGACCCGCAAATAGCGCCAAAACCGGCACAGGCGAACACAGTAGCCATGGTCAGGCCTCCACGGAACTGCCCTACCCAGGTATAGGTCGTCTCGTAGAGCCTTTGGCTGATTCCCGAGGCAAAGGCAAAAGTACCCATGAGGATAAACATGGGGATAACCGTGAGGGGATATGACGAAAATTGTTCAAAGATATCTTGGGAGAGGATGCTGAGGGCTGGTTCCGGGCCGGCTAAATAGGCAAAACCAACAAGCCCGACAAAACCCATAGCAAAGGCAACGGGCATTCTGAGCAGAAAAAGTATGATGAGAAGGACAATACCGACAATGCCTGCAGTAACTGGAGTCATCGTTGTACCATCCTGGCAAGTGATTCAATGAGCCGCAATAAAAGTACAATGCAGAGCGGAATAGTGGCAAGGGCAATACCATAAGCAAAAGGATAGAAGGGTATATAGGCAGTTGCGCTTGCCTCTCCCCCTGCTTGAAAGGAATAACCGTGTACGCAAAGGCGCCACACTACAAGGCCGAAAAAGAACAAGCCAAGAAAATGAATGAAGCTATCGATAACTGCCTGAGCACGCCTTGGCAGCCTCATAACAAAGAACTCGACTTGAACATGCCTCCCAAGTATAAGCGACATGGCGGCGCCAAACGATATTGCCACTGCCTGGGAAAGCATGACTATATCGATGGCGCCGAATACAGGCCTGATGAAGAGCTTGGCTCCGATGACATCAATGCACGTGATAGACATTATCGTCAGGAGCGCGGCAATTCCCACCCACTCAAACCAGCTACTTATCAGACGGATACCCTTCTCAAATCTGTCCAACATTATTGATGAACCTTCCGGTCAGTCCGCTTCTGCACGCTCGGACCCGTCTTGGGGGACTCTCGTGAAGCCCCCAAGACGTGACTATGGATGAAGCCAGTTCCTTCAGTGTTCAAGGCCTCATAGCAGCAGGACCGGTTGGCGACTTGATGCGCAGCATCAGCTGTTTCGCCGTCCAGTAGTCAATCCGCTCCCGCAAGAATTTGATCCATCCTCTCGCCTCTGCCTCTGAGAATCCTTTCCCGACCATCTCCTTCACGTAATCTTCAATTACGGATTCAGTAGCCTTCTGCCACCGCACTACCTCATCATCCGATAGATCGAGGATTTCCACGCCCTTGTCTAAAGCAAATTCCATTCCTTCGAAATCTATCAGATTCCACGCCAAGGCAAACCGCTCCTTAAATTCTCCGCACAGTATGTCGAAAATTTCCTTAATATCCGGAGGCAGCTTTGCATAACTGTTCTTGTTCATCGCCACAAAAAAGGTGTAGACGTTGCCCACCTGCCAGCTCGATGTGACATACTTTGCAACCTCTCCGAACCGGAACGTCTTCAGGGTCTCGAAGGGTAGATTAGCGCCGTCGATCACACCTTTTGACATCGCATCATAGACTTCCATAACCGGTGTGGGCGCTGGTGTCGCCCCTAGTGCGGAAACGGTGTAACCCACAATCCCGGGCGCCCGTATTGTCATCCCCTTGAGATCTTCCAGCTTGGTCACGGACTTTTTGGCAGTGATCATTACGTTAGGATTGCTGGAATGCATCCAGAGCACCCGCACATCATCCCACTCCTTCGGCTTAAAGGTATTGTAGAAATCATTGGCAACTTGATTGGATACCCATGCACTGGGATAGCCGAGAGGCAGTTCGCAGGCGCCTGAAACAGGAAAGCGACCTGGAGTGTACTCTATGTGAGCGAGACCTATGTCGGCAATCCCCTTCACTACCCCGTTATAGATGGCAGGGGCTTTCAGCAATGAACCGCCGGTAAAGTATTGGATTTCCACTCTACCGTCAGTGCGTTTGCTCAGTTCAGCGATGAATTCTTCACAGATTGTGGAATGTCTCGCTGGAGGGGGGAAGTAGTTGGCAAATTTTAGCTTTATCGGCTTTGCAGATAATGCAGGTGTGGCAAAGGCAACACCCAGTATGACGATGAGGAAGATCATCAAAGTTCTGTTTTTCATGGCAGGTTACCTCCATTTTTTTGGGTTTTTATATCTGAAACCGTGCTGTCTGTATGGTTGTCGATATCACCTCCTTTCTATGCTTATGTTCTCATAAATCTTTTCGCATGCAAAATCAAGTTTTAAAACCATAGAATAAATTTAAATACCGTATTGCACGGCATTTCTCCATGTCTTTGGAGAGCTCTGCCCATGTATAGAGGACGTGTTCCCTCAGTTCAGATCTTGTCACATTGAGGGGGAGGGGAGATGGGACTTTTTACGAACCCATCAAGATTTATATCGTGAACGTTAATGGTATTGTTTTCATTTGAAATGTATGCTGAAATGTTATTAATGTAAAAAATGCGAATTGAGCATTGGCAGTTCTTTGGTAGAAAGGGCAATAGTCTGTGAGTGATCTGAAACAGTCCCTTGTCATGTGAAAGAAGACCTGACGGAGAGACTGGCTTTAGGAGGAGCAATGAACAGAAATGCAGCGATTGCCGTTGTGGGGACCTTTGACTCCAAGGCTGACGAACATCTCTTTCTCAAGGAACGCATCGAGAGAAGGGGTTTCAGGACCCTCACCATTCATGTGGGCACAAAGCACCCTTCGCCTTTCCCTGCCGATAAGGATTTCTACAACGAATTGTTCAAGAACGGGGGAGAAGGCATACAAGGAAGGGATGAGGCCATCCGGGCTGTCATCTCAGGAGCCCGGAAATTGGTTCGTGAGATGTATTCGGACGGGCACATCTCCGGGGTGATCTCAGCCGGCGGGGGGACAGGGACATACCTGGGTACCAGCATCATGCGGGTCCTTCCTGTGGGTGTACCGAAGGTAATGGTTTCCACCGTGGCATCCCGTGATATGAAAGACACGGTCGGCACTAAGGATATCACCATGATTCATAGCGTAGTGGACATCCTGGGGGTCAACAGCATTCTGGGGAAGATTCTTGATATGGCAGCAGGGGCTGTCTGCGGGATGGCGGAAAGCGAGTGGAGTCCGGAGCAGGAAAAGAGGAGGATCGCCCTTACCATGTTCGGTTTTATCACCAAGGCAGCTGAGGAAATCAAGAGGAACTTAGAGGGCATGGGATACGAAGTCATCGCATTCCATGCAAACGGCACCGGCGGCATGGCCATGGAAGAACTGGCCAGGGAAGGGCTCTTTGATGGCATTTTAGATCTCGCAACTCATGAGCTGGCGGATGAATTGATGAACGGGTACTGCAGGGGGATTGGCCCTGAAAGACTCATGCCGACTCCGGGATTGGATATTCCACGCCTGGTCGTGCCGGGGGGGTTGGATTGTGCCGTGCTGGAGTTCACCCGCCACAATGTGCCTGATCAGTATAAGGATCATAAGATCTTCTTCTATGATTTTCGCTCAGCCATCAGGCTTAACGAAAGAGAATCAATCGCTGTTGCTCGCCAGGTGGCGGAGAAGCTGAATAGCAAACCTTGGAATTACAAGGTAGTGATCCCGACCAGGGGCTGGTCAGAGGCTGATTGTGAAGGCGCGCCCTTGTATGATCCTGGGATTATGGAGATATTCATCAAAGAATTGAAGAGAGATCTTGACCCTCGAATCGAGGTCAGAGAGGTGTATACTCATATCAACGATCCCTCTTTTGCGCGGTTAGCCTCGGCCATCATGGATGAGATGATTCGCGAGGAGATGCCTGATGAGGACGAGCAGGATTGATCATCGTCGTAAACCCCTTTTCCGGAGCCGGGGATAGACATCTTGCCTTGTGCTAGAGATAAAATTATGTGGTAGAGCCTCATTGGGGGCGGGGACCGGATTGATGCAGGGCGGAACTCCAGAGACGGATAAGTCTCTGGTTCCCTGTGTGCGTGGGCTCACGCACGAGCAGGCTCGAGGTCAACCTATAGCCGCTTATCGGGCCTGGGGAGCTGGGACACGGAGGAGTCCATGCTGTATGTGGGGGTCTTTTGTGGCACGTTCGCTTTGAGTGGAGGTCGGGGCTTAACCTCCCATAAACCCAGGTGCTTGAAAAACAATTTCCTTCTCAAATTGCGTCTTTATTTCCCGCCTCCCCAATTCATACCGGCGCTGGCAACAGCAGCTCCGTTGGGGTCAACGATATGTGCACCGCCATCAAGCACAAGTACTGCTCCGGTCATGAATGTAGAATCATCACTTGCCAGGTAGACACAGATTCCGGCAATCTCATCAGGCCTCCCAGGACGTCGAAGCGGCGTAAATGATGTAAGATGAAGAAGAGCACTGTCCGTGTCCGTCTTGAGGGCATTCGCCAGGGGAGTCATTGTATGCCGTAACATTGGCGTTGCAATGGCGCCCGGGCAAACCACATTACAGCGTATTTTGGAAGAGCCGTAGTCCAATGCCGCCTGTTGTGTCAGCATGATCAATCCACCCTTAGACGAACAATACGCTGGCATTGCGGGGATACAACGTATTCCGGCTAGAGAAGCTATATTGATGACGGAGCCGCCTCCCGCTTGTATCATATAGGGTATACCTGCTTTCATCATTAGAAAAGGACCGGTGAGATTAGTGTCAAGCACCTTATGCCATACTTCGACATCGACTTCGGTTATGCTCCCGGGAGGATCCATACCGGCATTGTTTACCAGAACATCCAACGTACCGCCGAACCTTACCGTTTCTTCTACCATGCGTTTTGCGTCTTCGAATCTGGTTACATCACCGGAATAGGTCAGGACGGTCCCACTGGGCAACGAATCAGCCACCTCGTCCAGCATCTCCCGGCGGCGGCCGGTAATGCAGACTTTTGCACCTTCCTTAACAAATCGCTTGGCAATTTCAGCTCCTATGCCCGTACCGCCTCCCGTTATAAGGACTACTTTGCCCTTGAGGTTCATATTCAAGACCCCTTTTCTTTTAAAATTTTATCAATACAAATTCTATATAGGCTGCATTCATGGAGAATTGGCCCCTTGGCTTGACTACCTCTCTTTGGGGTGGAACCGGTTTTAGATGCCTTGTATCTAAAGATTTTCCAACGGCCTAGAAGTATTTCATAGAACCGCTCCCACATGCCAGGGCAAGAATTCATTATCACCAAAACCCAGCAGCTCGCTCTTCGTCTTCCGGCCTGAGGCGGTATCCAGAATCCTTTGGAAAATGACCAGGCCCATTTCATCAAGATCCGCCTCACCGTCGATGATCAGCCCGCAGTTGATGTCCATGTCTTCCTCCATGCTGTGGTACATTTTTGAATTGGTTGCCAGCTTGATGGTGGGTACCGGTTTACTGCCAAAGACGGAGCCCCTTCCCGTGGTGAAACAGATCAAATTGGCCCCGCCCGCCACCATGCCTGTTACTGAGACTAAATCGTATCCGGGTGTATCCATAAAAACCAGGCCTTTAGAGATGACTGGTTCAGCGAACCGGTAGACTTCAACGAGATTGCTTAACCCTGACTTGGCTATGGCGCCCAGGGATTTTTCCAGTATGGTGGTCAAGCCGCCGGCCTTGTTGCCGGGAGAGGGGTTATTGTCCAGTTCAATACCGTTGCGCCTGGCATGTTCTTCCCACCAGCGGACACGCTCCAACAGCTTTCGACCCACTTCTTCCTTCTCGACGCGCTGAACCAGGAGTTGCTCCGCGCCATAGATTTCCGGGGTTTCACTCAAAATGGCAGTGCCCCCATGGCGGACTACAAGGTCACTGGCTACCCCGAGGGCCGGGTTGGCCGTAATTCCTGAGAGCGCATCGGAGCCGCCGCATTCCAGTCCGACTACCAGGTGTGAGGCGGGGACAGGCCGCCGTTCTATACGGTTGGCCTCCGGAAGCATTTCTTTTATCGCTTCAACACCCCGTTGGATGGTTTTTCGTGTGCCCCCTGATCTCTGTATGACCATGGCCCGGAACATGGGTCCAGGGTCAAGGTCTATCTTTGCCATGAGGTCATCAATCTGGTTGATCTCGCAGCCATGGCCCACAAGGACCAGACCCGCAAGATTGGGATGCCGTGCCCAGCCAGCCAGAGTCCGTTGCAGAAACTCGATGCCGTCGCCATGATCGGCAAGGCCGCAGCCTGAGCCGTGAACGATTGGGACAACACCGTCCACGTTGGGAAACTCGGCGAGGGTCTCCTGTCTGAAGGCCTCGGCAATGAAACGGGTAACGCTGGATGAACAGCCGGCCGTGGCCATCACACCGATATAATTCCGGGTGGCCACCCGGCCATCGGATCGAACAATGCCCTGGAAGAAGGCCTGCTCTTCTTTCGAGACAGGGAGGGTAGGTTTCACCTCCGTTCCGAAGGTGTAATTGCGATCATATTGAACCATCTCCATATTGTGGGTATGCACATGTTCACCGGCCTTGATGTCCTGTGATGCCATCCCGATGATCTGCCCGTATTTCCGAATAACTTCTCCTTTTTTAATGGCCTCGGTCGAAATCTTATGGCCCTCTGGAATGGTATTCTGAGTAATGATATGTTCCTCAGGAATCTCTGTAAGCGGTTCCAGGGCATTGACCACGACCACGACATTGTCTTCGGGATTGAGCCGAGTTGTCAGAGCGTATGAACGTCTCATTTTCCCATTCCTTCCATAGTAAAAGGGATTAACGGTGTTGAACCACGGGCAGGATAATGCCACCAGAAGGAACAACATGTACAGCCGGATTAGGACAGAAGGCCGCACTCATGGCAAAGGCCTGGTTTAGATCTTCCGCGGATAAAAAGCCCAACCGTTCAACAGTCTCTCGAGGAATATCATCGGCTACAAGGATGACCTTGAAATCATGTTG
>Ga0307434_1001075_pt1 | contig 15486 bp, 18 predicted proteins | sample SalMarWE160220MG_FD_202156 | JGI IMG/M metagenome (GOLD analysis project Ga0307434, IMG submission 202156) | Salt marsh sediment microbial communities from the Plum Island Ecosystem LTER, Massachusetts, United States - WE1603-220 | ecosystem: Environmental > Aquatic > Marine > Intertidal zone >... | reverse complement strand
GTAGGGTATCCCAGAGATTTTCTCCGCCTCCTCCGTTAACGCCATGAGATCCTTGCGGGATATTGTTGAGAGCCTGAAGTTTCTGCTTCCAGCCATCAACTGCTGCAAGCCAACCTTGAACTTTTGGCAGTAGGTGTAGAGCCCAACAGCGCCTAAGGGTATGTTCTTCATCATCTCTGAACCGAACTTTTCCTCAAGCTCCGCGTAGGCAACAAAGATTTCTTTAACGTCATTTCCGTATTTTGAAACCGTTTTCGGCAATTTGTCCTCTTTCAGCCATTTCGCTATGTTCTTTCCAACCATGCCCGGAATCATCAAGCCTCTTCCCATGCACACCGCCTTAACGTAGGGGCTACCCATGGCAATCGCCTTGAACACCCCATCCTCTGTTGAGAAGCCGCCGGCCATGGCAATGTCAGGAACCCGCATGCCTTTCCGGGAAAGTTTTTCGCAGAACCTGTAGGTGAGACACTGAAGATAGAATGTCGGGATACCCCACTCGTTCATCATTGGCCAAGGACTCATCCCTGTGCCGCCTGGAGCACCATCAACTGTGAGCAGGTCCAGTTTTGCTTCTGCACCGTAGCGTAGCGCCATAGCCAGTTCTACGGCAGAGTAAGCTCCAGTCTTCAAGGTGATGCGTTTGAATCCTAAGCCGCGGAGACGGTCAACTTCCTCCAAGAACGACTCTTTATCCACGAAACCTAATCTGGAGTGGCGCTCAAACTCTTTGATAGCCCCCTCCTCGAACGCTACCTGGTTTTCGTGAAGAGACGGGTCAGGCGAAACAATATAGCCTCTCTGTTTAAGCTCAGCAGCCCGTTTCAAGCTTTGAACCTTGATTTCTCCACCAATACACTTGGCACCCTGCCCCCATTTCAGCTCAATTGTCTCTAAGCCATGTTTTGATGACACATACTCTGCCACCCCAAATCGGGTGTCCTCAACATTCATCTGCACAAGCAGTTCACCGTAGCCTTCATGATACTTTCGGTAAACTTTGATTCGCCGATCCATCTCAGGCGATTTCGTGATCTTACCTTTACTGTCCAATACAAGTTCGGGGTCGATTCCGCAAACGTTTTCGCCACAAACAAGCGTGATGCCGGAGATAGCTGCGCCTATGGCAAAGTGTTCCCAGTTTTTCCGTGCGATTTCAGTGGAGCCTAGTGCGCCTGTGAAGATGGGTATCCGCATCTTGACTTTTTTGTCCCATCCGTACTCTGTTTCGGTGTCTACGTTGGGGAAAAGAGCGGTGTCAGGGTCTCCTTTCATTCCTTCGGGAAGACCTTTTGCTCCTCTGGCGTAACCTTGAATGTTTATGTGAGAATAGTCTATAGGGTACTCTTTGTCTGCTCCCGCGGTTATTTCTCCGAATGGCGCTGGGTAGAGTACCTCCCTGCCTCTGAATGACGATAACCATATTTCGCAGCCGCCTGTACATCCATCAATGCATCTTGAACATATCCCGGACATGGGAGTAACGTTTCTTGACCGATTGAATGTGCCGGTTGACTCGTCTGCGTTCGGTCTTCTCAAATTCATTTTGTTTCATCTCCGTTTTTTTCAAAACGTTTTTGTTACGGTATACGGCAACCTCTTGCCTCATTAGAGGCGGGGTTCTTATAAACTTTTTCAACCAAACAGCGGCATTCACGTGAAACATTCATTTTTACACCCGATAAAAACCATAGACCTGAACATTCATTCACAATTGCATGCACACAAAGTTTGGTTTCTGAATCTTAGGGCAATCAAACGGAAAGGCAAGGACAATTTCTTACAAGGCATAAGACTCTGGTATAGCAAACCCAAGGAATAACCGCTTGCTAGGTCTGGCAGTTGGGACACAGGTACACGTGTCCTCCGCCCAGGCTCAGTTTTTCTATTTTGGTTCCGCATTGGGGGCAGGTTTGCTGTTTCATGTTTGGTCCCATGGCTGGGGTGTAGCCGCCCTGCCTTCCATACAGGTCTTGGAACTGGTCTTTTCCGTTTAGTCGGATTCTCTCTTTGAGCACCAGCAGGATGGCATCGTATAGGCTCAGCTTTTCTTCTGGGCTAAGTTCTGAGGCTTTCCTCTTTGGGTGAATTCTAGCCCGATAAAGTATGTCCTGAAAGGTGCTGTTGCTTATGCCAACAAGGATAGCGTCTTTTCCCACCAGCACCGACTTTAGCATTTTGTTGTGGTCTGCCATCTGTTTCGAAAACCGCTCAAAAGTGAATTCTTCGTCGGTGGGTGAGAGTTTTGTGGAGTCGAAGTCCCGTTTGTAGACATAGGAACGCTCCAACTCATCATCTTTTAGCACTTGGATGACGCCCATGCTGGTTAACCTAACAGTCAACAGTGTGCCATCACTGAAGTCAACACGCAAATGAAACCTTGGAACTTTTGCTGCGTCCGTGCAATAGAAGATTTCGCCGCCGTACTCGGGACCAAGAATCAGGTTGGCTCCATTGTCAAATTTTACGCGTATCACGTTGCCCCTAGAACCTACAGACTCTATTTTTCCGCCGACAAGCTGATTGAAGGACGCCAAGTCTCTGTCCATCATGCCAATCTGTTGTAGTCGTTCACAGTCTTTCAGCAGATAGCATTTCACACGTTTGCCCCTAAGCTCACGGTTCATTTGTTCAGCAAGAATTTTGGCTTCTGGAAGCTCAACACTCATCTTCCAACCTCCAGACACTGCACTAAGATTTCAGACTCCGCTTAAATGCCTTTGCGAAGAGGAAACGAAAGCATTATTCTTTGAGAATATTTTCTTTTTATACGCACAAGATTCTGTCTTTTGAACTTGGTTCTTTCTATAATGTCCATCTTCTCTAGCCGCTTAATCACACTCCAAACGGTTGCCCTCGGAAGCTTCAGACAAGCATCGAGTTCAGCCTCGAAAGCCTCGCCACCGTTTTCCGCCAGAAACTGGATTGCCTGTTTCTCTTCCGGCAGCAAATCCGTGTGAACCAGAAAGATTCGCTCAGAATCTATTCGACGCTTTTCCTTTTTAACCTCAGCAACCTGAACTTTCCTTCTTGACCGCACAAAAAAGAAGCCTAAAATAACAATTGACGCAACGACGATGGCACCTAAAACTCCGTAAACTAGCCAAGTGTCAGCTTCGTCAGCTTGTTTCAGAGTTTCATTGTATGCTGTTTCAGCGATTTGTTCATAGCCGTCGTCTGTTTGAGCCGATGCGGGGTTGAGAGCCAAAAAAGTTGTTGACAGAACAAGAGTTAGAAGAATTGTTACCGCCATTTTTTTGAGGTCCAACACCTGATTGTCCACCCCCCCCATTACATGTACAGTAGTAATGGAGCTATTGCTATTTTAGGAAACCCCTGAAAAGAGACAAAAAAGGCGTGTCAAGTGGGAGTCAGGGTGCGGTTGCTTTTGTTTTGGTGAGGTTGAGTATGCCGTGGCAGTCGCATGCTGTTCCGATGGCTAATGTGTAAGGTTTGTGAAGATTTTCTAACTGTTTCAGAAGGGAATGCAATTCTTTTCCGTCTATGGCTCCCAATCCGCCTGTCAACTGCCTTGACCTAAATATTGTTGAGATGTCCATTAGTTTGTAGATGCTGAATCTCAAGAGTTTATCCATGGGAGCCAGTTTGGGTCTGCCAGTTACGGCACAGAAATCCTTTGGAGGCACACAGTTCTCCCTGCACCGCATATTAGAAGGCATGTAGCTGACAACTATAACCGCAGAACTTTCGTCAACAAACGAAACCAAACTTTTGGGGATGTTCTCTAAAACTCTGGGAATAACTTTTCTGTAAGGCTCAAGCTTGCAGCCGCGCTTCGAAAGCCAGCTTTCCACAACTTTGGCAACGGCATTACCTGGAATGGCGGTAACCACCAAGTCAGGCACTTTGGTTTCCAGAAGATTCAGCAAGAGCGTCACAGCATCGCCCAATAGAAAAGCGGCTTGTCCATCCGCCAGAGAATCTGCAGCATCCAAACCAGCAGCCTGAACAGTAACCTCCGACTTCGCCGTGCAGTCAGGATTTAAATCAGCCACCAAAACTTTGGAGCCCTTAGCCTTCAGATACCTTAAAGCGTTTGTGCCGAATTTGCCTCCGCCCATAACAAAAGCCAGTTTGCCCTTCAGCATCATGAGATCCAGCGACATAACCTTCAGCCCTTCTTGGATTATAATTTTTCAAATGTGCCGCAACCTATAATGTTTACCTAATCGATGGGAACGAGAAAGGTATGTAAAGTTTATCTCAAAGAAAAGAAATAAATGCCCTAAGTTACTTTGAAACATTCCTGAGCGGTTGTAGTCTAGTTTGGAAGGACATCAGCCTGCCAACCCAAAAAGGCAGAACGCTGACGACCCGGGTTCAAATCCCGGCGACCGCACCACACCATTCTGAGACCCCAGTTTTGAAAGTTTATTTAATAGAGATAAAATTCATAAAAGAGGTTCACTGCATTAATTTGCGGTTGGTTGGATGTGCGGTTGTGGTCTAGCCTGGTAGGACACAGACATCTGGTGTAAGCCTTCCAAGCCTGCAATCCCGGGTTCAAATCCCGGCGACCGCACCACACCACTTTTCACAGATGCATTTTTGGCGTCAAGATGCAGTTCTCCGAAAGTGCCGACTTCAGCAATCATATTAGACTCCTAATAGAGGTACATTGTTGAAAACAGTATTTTTTCTGTTTTTCCAAGCAAAAACATGTTTAACCATCCACAGCCCAAGCATATTAGGAGCCTAATAACAGAAGATTGTTGAAAACTAATTTTTTTCTGAAATTCACGCTACCAGTTGCCTGCTAATTCGCTGAAAAAGTTGAGCGCTTCCTCTTTTTCCGTGATGCCTTCGAGAGTAACAACTCCGCTTTTGAGGACACTCGCCTTAACGTCGCCTCGAACAAAGGTTAACCCAAGTTTGCCTTCAGCTTTGATGCTGAACCCTTCCTTCTTCAGATAGCTCCTCAACTCGCCGAGGTTAACATTCAACTTCTCTTCTGGAACGACAACAAACACTTTCCTGCCTCTTCGTCCACAAATCTCCTCAACCATTCCGCGTCGGAGGGGCATCGGAGAACAGGACGTGTTTACTCCGCAGACGGGACAACTTTCAACCTTTGAGAGGCTGATCTCATTGAATTCCATCTCATCCAAGTCGAAATATAGAAGCTTGTTAACTAAGCGCGGCTGCCTTCCAGTAAGTATCCTAACCGCCTCACTGACCTCCAAGCTAGCAATTATATTCACCAGAGACGGGTGAACCCCCACCACTCCACATTTGGGCAACTTTCTGTCATCAAGACTTCCGTAGAAGCATTCGAGACACGCTGTTTCTCCCGGAACTATCGTGGACAAGTTTCCAGTGACTGTTATGGCAGCCCCGAAAACGTAGGGCACACCAAGTTTGACGCAGGCTCTGTTGATGGCGTAGCGGGCAGCCATGCTGTCCAAGCCGTCAACCACAACATCCATGCCCTCCACTATGTCTTCTGCATTGGATTCGTTTATGGATAGGGGAAGAGGCTCTACGGTGATGTAGGGATTCAGATTTTGTAACCGTTTGGCGGCAGCTTCAACCTTTGGGTATCCCACATCGTCAACGCCGTAGAGGTGCTGCCTATGCAGGTTATCTAACTCCACAACATCGCGGTCAACGATGCGCAGATGCCCAACGCCCATAGCCGCCAGCTGCATAGACGCGACGGAGCCTAACCCGCCTACACCCAGCAGGCAAGCCTTAGAGTTTTTCAGTTTAAGCTGGGCGCTGTAGCCCAATTCAGCCATAACAACCTGCCGTGAATAGTATTCCAGCTCTTCTTCTGAGAGTTCCCTGTATTCCGAGTGTTCAGGCTTAACTATTTTATTCACCCCAAAGATGGACCTGAAAGGGCAACCTTGGTCTCATCCTATTAAAGCATCAAACAGCTAAAAGAAGCGTTCATTCCAGCTTTTAAATAGATTACTGCAAAAACACCTCAAACCAAGCTATTGCTAAGTATCCGAGGCAGATGCCAGTATTCGGTTAACTTCTTCTGCTTCAATTCCCCTGATTAGAATTTTCTTTTTTCTTGTACTAACCCCTGCAACAAGCTCCACTTGTATGTTAAAGAGCCGCGAAAGCTTTTTCACTAATTCTCTGTTGACTTTGCCCTTCACCGGCGCTTCACGACATGACACTACAACTTCTTCTCCATCTACTTCCACCCTAAACTTGCTTGATTTTGGTTTAACGTACACGTCTAGAACAACGCCCTGAGCAGTCTCCTGTAACTTCATCTTCCGCCACCACACACCAATGTCCAATATCCAAAGAAGCTTCATTTATTTAATGGTAATCAAGCCTTTAATAGGCACCCAGCAGAGACTCATTAAAGGCAAATTAAAATGTTAAGGGAAGCTTGGACGCTCGCCATAGAAACACTGAGCTGGATAGAACTGCAGCGATTAGGTGAACGTTTAGCCTTAAACAGGGCAACAAAGCAGCTGAGAATAAAAGACCGCAAAGCCATCGGCTTAGCCCACAGGCTAGTATCCGAGACTCTTCGCAGAAAAAACTACATCGACTTCCTGCTGAACTCGGTTTTGGCGCCCCAGTCCCTCAACGACTTCAAACTTGGAGCCAGAGCTTTCCTTCGCCTCTACAGCTACGAAACAAAACTGGCGAACGGAAACCTGGAGAACGCCGCCAAGATAGCGAAGATGGGACGCTCAATATTGGGATGGCGGGAACTCGAAGATGCGGAGGAGGTTCTCGGAGAAATACTGAGCATCAACCCCGAATCCGCCTTACAGGGGCTAGAGGAAACGGAAAAGGTTGCACTCCAGACATATCACCCCGCATGGTTCGTGAAATACTGCTTCAGGCTGCTGGGAAGAGCAGAAGCCCTAAGGTTCCTTGAAAAATCAGCGGAGATTCCGCCAGTTTACGTGCGGCTGAACACCTTGAAGGCGCCAGAAGAAACCTTGCTCAAAAAACTTGAAGCTGAACAGCTAGTTCTGGAAAAGGTTCAGCAACTCAGGCACACCTACAGGCTGGTTGAAAGAGGGCAACCGCTCATAAGGACACAAAGCTTCGGTCAGGGACTCTTATACATACAAGACAAAGCCAGTTGCCTAGCAGCGGAAATCGCAGACCCCAAACCGGACACCACGGTGCTTGACGTGTGCGCAGCCCCAGGAGCCAAAACCACCTACTTGGCGCAGCTGATGGAAAACAGGGGAACAATCATTTCTGTCGACTACTCAAACCGGAGGATACGGGTATGGAAGAGGGAGACAGAGCGCATGGGCGCCAACATAGCTCAGCCACTGGTTGCCGACGCAAGAAATGGTTTGTCCTTAAACGTCTCCGCGGACTTGGTGATTCTGGATCCTCCATGCACAAGCACGGGAACCTTCGGGAAGACTCCGGGCGCAAAATGGAGGCTCACCAAAAGGTCGATGCTGGGTATGGCGAAGATTCAGGCTGAAATGATGGAGCAGTGCGCAGAATACGTGAAGAAGGGAGGCTTTCTGGTCTACTCCACCTGCAGCATAACAGTGGAGGAAAACGAGATGGTTATCGAAAACTTTCTGAAACTGCATCCAGAATATAAGCTGGTAGACACAGTGCCCAAGATCGGCTTACCTGGACTCAGGGGACTAACCAAGTGCCAGAGGCTGTATCCTCACATTCATGAATGCAACGGCTTCTTCGTAGCGAAACTAATGAAAGAAAAGGCATAAGACAAGAAGCACAGATTAGCCTTTTCGAGCTTTCTCTAAACAGCACAGCACCTCAAAAAGGATCTTTGCCGCCTGAATGGCTGTTAAGCCCCGGTCATAAGGGGGCGCTACCTCAACCAAATCGACGCCGATTACCCGACGGTCACATACCGCCCCTAGAAGGTCCAGAAGCGTGGTGGTGTCCAGTCCTTCAGGTTCAGGGTTTTGAACCGCAGGCGCAAACGCAGGGTCCAGAACATCCATGTCGATTGTGATGTAGAGTTTTTCGTAACCACCAAGGAGGTCATGGATGGTTTCAACCATATTTTTGACGCCGTCTTCTCGTATCTGCTGGGCAGTTAAGAACTGGATTCCAGAATTTTTTGCGTAGTCCAGTTCTTCTCTGCATACTGCTCGGGTGCCGATCTCCAGAATCTTGGAGGGCTTAACGTCTTCTTTGATTCTCCGCATAAAGGTTGCGTGGGACACGGAGAGACCGAGGTAGTCGTCGCGCAGGTCTAAGTGAGCATCGAAGCTTACCAAGGCAACGTTTTCGTCGAGGCTCCGCATAACACCCAACGTAATAGTGTGCTCTCCTCCAATAAACACTGGAACTTTCTTGGCGTCAAAAAGATCATGCGCAACCAACGCCAAACGCCCCAGAGTCAATTCAACATCTCCGGCGACATGCAGGTCTCCAAGATCATGAATTTTCAGGTCTGCAATAGATTTGCCGGTTCGGAAGCTGTAGCCTTCAATGTTTAGGGAGGCTTCTCTGATGGCGAGGGGCGCGAATCTTGCTCCTGTGCGGTAGGTGCTGGTTACGTCGAAGGGGACTCCTAAAATGGCGTATTCAGCTTCTTCAAAAGATTGTTGATTGCCCGCGAAGACGGGAGATGGGGATACGAACAGTTCACGATAGCTCATAGTTGATCACTTAGAAAATATGCCTTATCTATTAAACTTAACATAAGTAAAAGGAAGAATTTAGGATTATTGGGTCTGCACTGTTTTGGTATAGCAGTCCCAACACAGTATTTCACAGTTTTCCACCGTAGGTTTTCCGCCTCCTTCAGGGCTGACAAAGTAATGGGCTTCCCACCCACTTCTCTCCTTGCCGTTTCCCCGGTTTTTCCATTCAATTTGCTTGAAGCATGTAAAACTTCCATGACCATGACCTTCTCTTTCGCACTGGCATCTGGCATTTGCTCTTGCAAACGCTTTCTTCACAACTTCCTCGGGAAATTCAGCCATTACAATTCCTCAGCAACAATAAGCCAATAATCAGTCAACTTTTAAAGCTTACGAAAAAGGAAACATGAACAGAATCGACAGTGTCTAGCCTTTGGTTACAGAAAGTTTTCTTTGTTTGCTCAACAGAAAAAGGAAGAGGGGAGGAGGCTACAGTGTTTCATTGAACCAGCAGTGGACGGAGAGAACGCTTGTTTTTTCTCTGATTAAGCTCTTCTCTCAGGCTTTCAACTTCATTTCTTAGATTCACTAATTCTAGGAGAAGAAACGTGTTGCCATACCTTAAGAAATTCTCCACCAATTCAGAAACTGTTTGCCCGCTGATGTGACCCTTGACTTTGGCGGCTATCTCCTTTGAAAGCATTTTTTTCGGGTCCATCTTGATCAGACCCAGATTAGAGTAGCAGGGGATAACACTTATGAAAACAGAATTATTACAAAGAATCAATCTTCCTCATTAAGAGCGTTAGTTTCTTATTTCCTGAAAACTTCTCTGGAAACATCTAATGCAACGAAAACGGAGAAACTAATTTATTATCTGTCGTATTATAGCGGTAGGCAAGGGATGCGAGATGACATCGAAATTAAGTTCCACGATTAAAAATCCAGCCGTGTTAATGTTCTCAATTTTCTATATTGCGGTGGGAATCGTTGAGGTAGGCTATTTTGCAATCGAAAACTTCGCTGCACCCCCACACATCCCAGTTCTGGGAATCTTAAGCTTAATCACCGCGTACACAGTCTTCAAGATGAAGAAATGGGCTCTGCCTCTCGTAGTTGGACTCTTCTTTGTGGGAATGACCTTTGGTGCAACAACCCTCTCCAACTCGCTTGCATTGCAGACCTTCGGAGAAGCCCTGCTGTTCCACATAGCCCTGATAGCATACATGATTATATTATTGATAGCTTCAATCTACATAGTGATAAAAAGAGAAAAATTCGAGTAAAACACTCAAGCTGTCTCCGTTTTTCTCCATTTCTCAAACAGGTAAACGTCTATTTCTGTTCCCACATCTATGAACTGCTGTTTCTCAGAGATTTCAACGAAACCGTCAGCCTTCGCCAAAGTGGTTATGGCACCTGACAAGCCAGTAGGAACTGGAGTGACAAGCAGCTTTCCAGTTTTGTCGTAGGTTAAATTTACCATGACAAATGTTCGGCGTCCCCGTGCCGGAAACATTTTCTGGGCAGTCACTGCCTTAAGCTTAGGCAACGCTTCTTCAGGTCTAGCAGCAAGCTTAACTAGAATGGGATGGACGAACAGGTTAAACATTAAGAGGGCTGACGTCGGATTGCCAGGCAATGAAAAGATAGGTTTCCCATCAGCAACCGCAATAGTTAGTGGTTTTCCGGGTTTCACAGCCACTCCAGATATGATCACTCCAGGCTTCCCTAAACTATCCACAACTTGGGGTGTAAAATCTTTTGGACCAACCGAAACTCCACCCGAAGTTATCACCGCATCCGCTGAACCCAAAGCGGTCTTGAGAGCCTTAGTCAGCTTGTCCTTCTTGTCGGGGATAATTCCCAAGTTAATCGGTTCTCCCCCAGCTTCCAGAACCGCTGCACTCAACGTATGCGCGTTTATGTCATAGATTTTTCCGGGCGGAAGCGGTTCGCCGGGCGCCATAACCTCCGCTCCTGTAGACAACACAGCCACTTTAGGGCGCCTGTAAACACAGACTTCCGTCAAGCCGATGGCAGCCAGAACCCCGATTTCGCGGGAACCCAGAACTTGACCTTTTTTTAGAACCTGTTCGTTTTTGCGGATGTCGGAGCCTGCCGTCATCATGTTCTCGCCTATGGAAACGGGGCGGTGAACTAAAACATTGTTTCCTTGCCGATTTGTCTGTTCCACCATAACCACGGAGTCAGCGCCATTAGGCAGGGGGGCGCCGGTGACTATCTCGGCAGCTAATCCATTTTCCACAACTACGCTGGGAGCTTCGCCTATCGCCACATGCCCACAGAATCTGAGGCTAACGGGTTTGTCTTCGCTTGCGCCGAAGGTGTCAGCAGCTTTTACGGCATATCCGTCCGCTGTTGATCTGTTGAAGGGAGGAATATTAGTGGGTGCCACAATATCCTCTGCCAGCACGCGATTATGGGCATTTGAGATGGAAATCTGTTCAGTTCCAAGAGGTTTAGAAGAAAAAGTTTGTTTGAGAAGTTGTTTGGCTTCATCAAAAGAAAGAAGTTTCCGAAACATACTACGCCTCCATGATGCTAGAGAAGAGATGCACCTTAACGGATTCGCCCTCTTCCAGCCCCTCACGGTTTTCGGGAATAAGCACGTACCCGTTTGCCTTTGTCATCGTTGTGAGCACGCCAGAACCAGACACTCTGACAGGCTCAGCAAAAAAGCCACCATTCCTTTCAAAGGCACGAACCCGCAGGAAGACTCTTCGTCCCAGAACACCTGCAACTCTTCGAGTTAGCTTCGCCTCAACAGCGGGTCTAGCCTCCTTTATTCCCAGAAGCTTAAGCAAGGTGGGTCGAGTGAACAGCTCGAAGCCTACAGTGGCTGCCACAGGGTTTCCAGACAGCACAAAAACGGGTTTGCCTTTAAGGATTGCCAGCGCCGTTGGCATGCCTGGTCTAATGGCTACGCCGTGAATGACTACGCCGGGCTCTCCTAGCTGGTTGACTGCTAAGGGAGCCAAGTCTGGATAGCCGACGCTTGTCCCTCCGGTAGTGATAACTGCATCTGCCTGTTCTAATCCTTCCCTGATTTTGGCGCTTATCTCATTTAGGTCGTCCTCGGCTAACCCCAAGTCTAGGGCTTCTGCCCCTAACTCTTTACACATGCTGGAAAAAAGCAGCCGATTAGTCTCCACAATCTTGCCGGGCTCAAGTTTGTTTCCCAGCTCTACTAGTTCGCTTCCGGTGGCTAAAATGGCGACTTTAGGTTTCCGGACAACCGACACATGGGTTTCGCCCAGCGCCGCCAGTAAGCCCAAATGATGGGGATTCAGCCGAGTGCCAGACTCTATGGCAACATCCCCTTCAGCCACATCCTCGCCTCTTTTAGAGACGTTTCTGCCGGGAGTAACCGCTTTTTCCACCTCGATTTTGTCCTCGAATTTCCGGGTGTACTCAAGCATAACCACGGCGTCGGCGCCTTCGGGAATCGGGTTTCCAGTCCATACTGTTCTTGCCTCGTTTTCGCGGATTTTACCTTTGGTTAATTTGAAGGTTTTAGGTTTAAACGCGGAAACTCTGAAGGTGTCCTTTGCACGTAGGGCGTAGCCGTCTACGGCTGAGCGGTCGAAAGGCGGCAAATTGTACTTGGCTCGGATGTCCTCTGCTGTAACACGCCCTAGAGCATCGTTGATGGGGATTTGTTCAGAATCTAGCCTTTCTGGCTTAAGTTTCCTCAAAAAAGACTGAAGAGCATCGTCCATGTTTGTAAGTTTTTCAAATCCTTTAAGCCGAGCCAACATAATGCCCCAGTAAAGAGCAACCATGTAGCCGTAAAAAACTTATCGTAAAAATAGGTAACATCACCTCAGTTCTGAGAAGATAACTACCGAAATGACTGCATACGTTCGCTTTATCCAAGTTTTATTGAGAAGAAGCAATACAGATAAAGGAAAACTTAAATAAACTACAGTTCACTTCCGTAGTTAGCCTAAAAGAGACGTGAAATTTCAATATGCCTAGAGAATTTCAGCACATCATAAGGTTTGCCGGAACCGACATTAAGGGAACTCAGCCGGTAACCTACGCCCTGACAAGCGTAAAGGGTGTAGGAATAAAGATAGCGAACGCAATCATAGAGAAGGCTGGAATAGACCCAGCAACACGAATGGGTTTACTTTCCAGCGCTGAAGTAGAAAAACTCGAAGAAATCATCACAAACCCCGTGAAGTATGAAATACCCATGTGGCTTCTAAATCGGCGAAAAGATTTGGAGACAGGAAAAGACATCCATCTGTTAAGCTCAGACCTAGTTCTTCAAACCAAAAACGACATAGATCAAATGAAAAAGATAAGATCATGGAAAGGCGTCCGTCATAGCTACGGATTAAAGGTCCGAGGGCAAAGAACCAAGACAACGGGCAGAAAAGGAAAAGCCATAGGTGTAAAGAAAAAAGAGATGAAACGAAGGCCGGAGTAAATTGGGAGATCCAAAGAAGCAAAGAAAAAAATTCGATCCACCCCGGTTCCCTTGGCAAATCGACGCACTGGACACCGAACTCAAACTGCTCGGTCAATACGGTTTACGGAACAAAAGAGAGATATGGCGCCACAAAACTTTGCTCTCAAAGTACCGTGGCATCGGACGTTCACTTTTGGGCATGTCAACTGAAGAACGAAGAAAACAGGAAAAGCAGCTTCTAGATAGGCTTCATCGGCTAGGAATCCTGCCTGAAGAAGCTGCACTTGACGATGTTTTGGACTTAAAATTAGAAGATATATTGGAACGTAGGCTTCAAACACTTGTTTTCCAGAGAGGCTTAGCCCAGTCCATACAGCAATCCCGTCAACTCATCACCCATGGGCACATCGCCATTGACGGAAAAAGAGTCTCCACTCCAAGCTATTTGGTGCTCAAAGATGAAGAGACAAAAATAGTTTACACCCCAAAAAGCCCTCTCACAAACCCCGATCACCCCATAACAAAGGCTGCAAGCATTCCAGCCGAGTCCATATCACAGAGCAGGGAGGAAAACAGCCGTGAGTAAAAAGGTTGACAAATGGGCAGTTGTTCACGTTTACAGCTCCTACAACAACACAATCATCCACTTCACAGACATCTCCGGCGCAGAAACCATTGCACGGTCTTCAGGAGGCATGCACGTCAAATCAGACAGGCTAGAATCATCAGCATACGCCACCATGCGAGCTGCAGCCCACGCCGCCACCATCGCAAAAGACAAGGGAATAACCGCTATTCACATAAAAGTCCGAGCCCCAGGAGGCTCAGGAGCCAGAACACCCGGAGCAGGAGCCCAAGCGGCCATACGTGCCTTGGCAAGGGCTGGATTCCGCGTAGGTCGCATCGAAGAAGTGACACCCATCCCTCATGATGGAACCCGAAGGAAGGGCGGACGCAGAGGACGAAGAGTCTAATATGTCCGTGATCTCAAAAATTTTGAGAAACAATGTTTGAGCAACCAAAACATACAGGATTCGCACCCTCTCATAAACCACAATATTGAAATAATCCCTTTCTCTCTCTTTGAAAAGCACGAACTTTAAATGTGCCATTACAAAGAGGCTCTAGTTGAGGCTTAACTGTGGTAGAGATTCAAATCCTTGAAAAAACCGATGATTTCATGCGTTTTATCGTTAGAGGAGTCAATATACCTTTTGTAAATGCGTTACGGCGAATTATGCTCACCGAAGTCCCCGCAATGGCTATAGACGAAATTATTATCCTCGAAAATTCTTCAATTCTCAGCGATGAGATTCTTGCCCACAGGATGGGATTAATCCCCCTCAAAACCGACCTAGATTCCTACAATCTTCCTGAAGAGTGCAAATGCGGAAGCGAGCTTGGCTGCAACCTTTGCCGAGCAAATCTAACACTGGAAGCCGAAGTCACAGACAAAACAAGAACAGTTTATTCAGGAGAGTTGAAGCCAGAGAACCCTGACATAGCCCCGGTCAGCGACAAGATTCCGCTAGTAAAGCTGGCTCCCGAGCAACGACTAAAGTTGGAAGCCTATGCTCGACTGGGGAAAGGAAAGAAACATGCAAAATGGCAGCCCGTCTCCATGTGCACTTACATGTATCTGCCAGAGGTCAAGATTGACTCTGAACGGTGCGATGCATGTGGCAAATGCGTTAAGGTTTGCCCTGAAGAGATTTTCGTAGAAACGGAGGGAGGAATAAAAACTCAAAACGAGATTGAGTGCACCCTCTGTATGGACTGCGTAGATGCTTGCCCCAAAGAGCCGCCAGCCGTTGAAGTGTCCTGGGACGAAAAAGCTTTTATTTTTAAAATCGAGTCCACTGGAGCACTCCCAGTAGAACGAATCGTCGTTGAGGCTGTCGAAATTCTTGACAAAAACATTAAGGATTTCAGAAAACAAGTGGAAAAGGGTATTAAGAAGTGAAGAAAGTAAAGGCAACCAATCCAGAGCTTGTTAAGCTCATTCAAGATTTAAAGAAAAAATCGCGAGAAAACAAAACCGAATTATGGCGTAGCATAGCGGAACGTCTGTCAACTTCCAACAGAAGTCGTATAGCAATAAACGTAAGCCGATTGAACCGCTACACCAAAGAGGGAGAAACCGTTGCTGTCCCAGGTAAAGTTCTGGGCGCCGGAAAAACCAGCCATCCCATGACAGTAGCAGCCTTCGCCTTTTCCGACAGTGCGAAATCAAAGATTCTGAAGGCTAAGGGAAAGTGTTTATCAATCAGAGACCTGATGGAAAAGAACCCAACAGGCAAAAACGTGAAACTCATGGGGTAAACTGCGATGTCTTCAGAAAACGCCATAATTATCGACGCCAAGGGACTGATTCTTGGACGAATGTCCAGTATCATAGCTAAACGTCTTCTCCAAGGCGAATCCATCATCGTTTTAAACGCTGAAAAAGCAGCC
>Ga0307434_1001073_pt1 | contig 15517 bp, 18 predicted proteins | sample SalMarWE160220MG_FD_202156 | JGI IMG/M metagenome (GOLD analysis project Ga0307434, IMG submission 202156) | Salt marsh sediment microbial communities from the Plum Island Ecosystem LTER, Massachusetts, United States - WE1603-220 | ecosystem: Environmental > Aquatic > Marine > Intertidal zone >... | reverse complement strand
TCTTTACTCCTACCGGAAATTCCTCCCCCCGGCGCTTACGTTCCATTGGGGAGGCATTGAGGTTGCGGGTGTGTACGTGGCTGCCTTTATCATTGGCCTCATCTTCCTGGCCCTGTTCGGGTTCTTCTTTAAATATTCCTCACAGGGTATCTACATGAGGTCCGTTGCCGATAATCAGCCCGCTGCAATGGCCTTGGGCGTTCACGTGAGGCGGGTATTTGCCCTCTCGTGGGCCATTGCCGCCCTGGTTGCTGCGATGAGCGGGATCGTGCTCGGCATTATCAATGGGATCAATGTGCACGAGGTGAGCGATATAGGCCTCAAGGTCTTTCCCGTCGTCATCCTCGGAGGCCTGGATAGCATAGGCGGTGCGATCCTTGGCGGGATTATCATCGGCCTGCTTGAGACATTCACCGGTGGGTACCTCTCATCCGGCCTCAGGGAGGTCATCCCTTACATTGCACTGATCATCATATTGCTGGTTAAACCATACGGGCTCTTTGGCCTGGTGGAAATCGAGAGGGTGTGAGAGATGCGGAGGCTACGATTCCATCCCTGCGGGAACTATAGAGAGACCTACGAAGAGGAGCTTGCCATCTTTGAGACCGACTTCGGCAGGCTCTCCACGCTCGTTGGGCTCATCCTCCTGTTTGCCGTTGTCCCTTTCATCAGCGATGCTTACATCCTCTATATCATAAACACCATTGGGATCTTTGCCATCGCGGCCATCGGCTTGAACCTGCTTATCGGATACACCGGCCAGATCAGCCTTGGTCACGGGGCCTTTTTCGGTGTGGGGGCATACGCCGGCGCAATCCTCTCAACCAAAGCAGGGTTGCCTTTCATCATTGCTGTTCCCGCAGCCGGCTTCATCACGGCCATTGTCGGTGTGATCTTTGGCAGCCCATCGATCAGGCTAAAGCACCTCTACCTCTGCATTGCTACACTCGCGAGTCAATTTATCCTCGAATATATCTTCGTACAGTGGGAGAGCATGACCGGCGGAGCAATGGGCATCAGTATTCCCGCGGCCAGCCTGTTCGGGATCGATCTAGGGTCGGACAGAAATTTCTTCTACGTGATCTTCTTCTGCTTCTCGATCCTGACATGGATGGCCGTGAATATCACCAGGACACGGTACGGCAGGGCCTTTATCGCTATTCGGGATAATGACCAGGCAGCCGAGGGAATGGGAATCCCTATCTTTCTCTACAAGCTGCTTGCCTTTGCGATCAGCTCCTTCTACGCAGGATTTGCAGGAGCACTCTTTGCCTTTTACATGATAAGCATAACCCCGGAGCCCTTTGGCATCTGGCTTTCCATAGAATATATTGCGATGATCATCATCGGGGGCCTGGGCAGTATCCCCGGCTCCGTGTTTGGTACGTTGTTCATCATCACCTTGAGTGAGGTCTTGAGTCATACAACCCAATATCTCATGAACATCAGCGCATCGATTGGGGCCGCCACTACCATTGCCCCTCTTAGGGAGTTCATTTACGGATTAGCCATCATACTGTTTATCATCTTTGAGCCCAAGGGCCTGGCCGAGGTATGGAGAATCGTACGGTCGAGCTTCAGGCTCTGGCCGTTTTCGTATTAGCGTTTATTGAGTTTGTTGGGCTCGTTGAGTTTATAGAGTTAACACAATAAGCACGACAAACTCTATAAACGACTTTAGGGTAAAGGTAGCCATGGAAGATAATCTCCTGCTGCGGATTAACAATATCAGCGTCGTTTATTCAGACGTCATCCAGATCCTCAAGGCCGTTTCCCTGGACGTGAGAAAGGGGCAGATCGTCTCCTTGCTCGGGAGTAATGGAGCAGGCAAGACCACGACCTTAAAGGCGATCTCCGGGATTCTCAAGCCGGAGAACGGCAAGGTGACCGAGGGAACCATCACCTTTGAAAACCACAACATACAGAACTCGGCGCCGGAGATGGTCACCAGGCTTGGCATCATCCAGGTTATGGAGGGCAGGCAACCGTTTAAATACCTTACCGTTGAGGAAAACCTCAGGGTGGGTACTGCAACGCGGTGGGGCAAACCCTACAAGAAAGATCTCGAGATAGTCTACCACTACTTCGCTCCCCTCGTGGCTCGAAAACACAGCCTTGCAGGGTACTGTAGCGGCGGTGAGCTGCAGATGCTGGTCATCGGCAGGGCATTGATGGCTCAACCCAGGCTTCTGCTCTTGGATGAGCCTTCACTTGGTCTGGCTCCCTTGCTGGTAAAGGAGATCTTCGAGATCGTGAAACGGATAAACTCTGAGCGGGGAACCACCCTGATGCTCGTGGAACAGAACGCCAATATGGCCCTCCAGATTGCCCACTTCGGCTATGTGATGGAGAACGGAAAGATCGTACTCGAGGGCAATGCCGCGGATCTCAGGGAGAATCCCGATGTCAAGGAATTCTATCTGGGAGTCGCGGCTACGGGAACCATCAAGACTTATAAGGATGTGAAGTCTTACAAACGCAGGAAAAGGTGGCTCTAACAAGGTGCAATTGACGATTGTTAATTTTCAATCGTTCATGTTTGGCCTTCCTTACCAACAATCATGTATCCCCCTCATACCGTCCCACTCCCCTTGATTTATCACCACCGAGTCATTATCTTTACGCAAAACCATTGTCCTGTCCACCTATGGGGTCTTTTTCAAGGAGAGGTTTCCCGCTATGGGGTCACTATGAATAAGGAGCTAATGAGCGGATAGATTTTTTCCTTGCTAGTCAGAGAAAAAAAGGATACATAAAACACTCATTTACGGATTTTCGGTGCGGCTTTGAGATACGCAGGGCACCATCATCCCTGCGAACAATTGAACCATAAGGAGGATCTTGTGCATGGCTGAAATTAGCATGAAGCTTTTGCTGGAGGCTGGTGTCCATTTCGGACATCAAACCCGGAAATGGAATCCTCGGATGAAGCCTTACATCTTCGGAGCGAGAAACGGTATCTATATCATAGATTTGCAGAATACGGTCAAATTGCTGAAAGATGCGTACAGCTTCATCGTGCGGACGGTATCCGAAGGAGGAACAGTGCTCTTCGTGGGCACCAAAAGGCAGGCCCAGGACACCATCGGGGAGGAATCGGAGCGATGCGGCATGTATCACGTCAGCAATCGGTGGCTGGGAGGCACGCTCACCAACTTTGAGACCATCAAAAAGAGGATCATCCGGCTCAAGGAGCTTGAGGAGATGAAAAAAGATGGAACGATCAGCCGCTATACCAAAAAAGAGGCATTGAGGATGGAAAAAGAGCTGGCAAAGCTGGAGAAAAGCCTGGGCGGCATAAAGAATATGGATGAGCTCCCCTCTGCCATCTACATCGTCGATACCAAGAAGGAGAGAATTGCGGTGAATGAGGGCAAAAAGCTGCGGATACCAACCCTTGCCATTGTGGATACAAACGGAGATCCCGAGGACATCAATTACGTTATCCCCGGAAATGACGACGCCATACGATCCGTTAGGCTGATAACCTCTATTATTGCAGATGCCTGCATAAAGGGCCATGAACAGAGAGAGGAAAAGCTGAGGGCAGAGCAGGAGCTTGAGGCTGCCCAAGAGCCTGTCCCCCAAGAAATCAAGGAAGAGGAGATCGCGGTAAGCGAGGAGAAAAAGGGAGGGCCGGATATTATCGTGCTGCCCAAAAGACAGAAAGAGAGTAAACCACCTGAGGCCACGGCCTCAGAGGATATACAACCGGAAAGCTAGAGAGGAGACGGAAATTGGAAATATCAGCCGAACTCGTGAAAGAGCTGCGGGAAAAAACCGGTGTGGGCATAATGGCGTGCAAGAGCGCGCTCAAGGATTCCGAGGGAAATATTGACAAGGCCGTTGACATACTGAGGAAAAAGGGGATTGCCAAGGCACAAAAAAGAGTGGGCAGGATTGCATCGGAGGGCCAGGTTCAGGCCTATGTCCATACGGGTGGGAAAATCGGCGTGCTCGTGGAGGTGAACTGCGAAACCGACTTTAGCGCCAACACGGACGACTTTACCTCTTTTTCAAAAAACCTGGCCATGCAGATAGCGGCAACAAACCCAATCGCTATCTCGGCCGACAAGCTGTCTTCCGAGGTAGTGGAGAGGGAAAAGGAGATATACCGGGAACAAGCCCTTCAGGAAGGCAAACCCGAGAAGGTGGTGGAAAAGATCGTCGAGGGTAAACTCATGAAATTTTACTCTGAAGTCTGCCTTCTGAACCAAGCCTATATACGGGATCCGAACCTGACCATCGAGGACCTGCTCAATGAGCTAAAGGCGAAAACCGGTGAAAATATCGTAGTAAGCAGGTTTGCGAGGTTTCAGCTCGGGGCGGCCGAGGGAGTATAGGCCGGTATTGATATCGTCGAGCTACATCAACGGGGAGCAATCTACCTTTAAAGGGGATTGAGGCCTTCAGAGTGCGGCTCCGAGCATGCAATGCCGGCTTCATATCCCTCATGGCCGGTATGCAGGGATCGCTTCATGATACAATCCAGATTCACTCGTATCCTGCTCAAAGTAAGCGGGGAATCGCTGAGGGGGAGTAACACCAGCGGTATCCATCCCCCTGCCCTCAATGCGATTGCCTCTGACATCAAATCAGCACACCAGCAGGGAGTTCAGATTGCCATTGTCATAGGAGGAGGCAATATCTTCAGGGGCACACAATCCCCCGGATTTCCTATCCACAGGGCTACTGCCGATTATATGGGGATGATGGCCACGATCATTAATGCACTTGCCCTGAACGACTCCCTCAAGTCATTGGGCTCTTCTACAATGGTTATGAGCGCGCTCGAGGTACGTAATGTGGTAGGGCCTTTCAACCGGGAGCGCGCGCTCGGACACCTGGAGGAAGGAGGGATTGTCATTTTTGCAGGCGGCACCGGAGACCCTTACGTTACCACTGATACCGCCGCCACCTTACGTGCTATAGAGATCGAGGCCCAGGCTATTCTCAAGGGAACCCAGGTCAATGGGGTGTATGATCGGGATCCGGCAAAGGAGAAAACTTCACGGCTCTTTGCCAGGATCAGTTACGAACAGGTGCTGAAAGAGAAACTGGGGGTAATGGACCTCACCTCCATTTCACTGGCAATGGAATACGATGTTCCTATCATTGTTTTCAACATCGGCAAAAGGGGAAATATAGCGCGGATATGTGCCGGAGAGAAGGTAGGAACCTTGATAGCAGGAGAAGGCGATGAAAGATGAAATCATATCGGAGATGCGGGAGAAGATGAAGAAAACCGCCGAGGCCCTCAACCAGGAATATAAGAAGATGAGAACAGGAAGGGCGTCTACCTCTCTCATCGAGGGAATCAAGGTTGAATGCTATGGAACGCACATGCGCCTGAATCAACTAGCCTCCCTGAGTATTCCCGAAAGCAGGCTTCTTATCGTCCAGCCTTGGGATCAAACCATCATTGGAAATATTGAGAAAAGTATACTGAAATCAGGCCTTGGGCTTACTCCTATGAATGACGGAAAGGTAATCAGGATATCCATACCGCCCCTCACCGAGGAAAGGAGAAAAGAGCTCGCCAAGATGGCCAGAAAGATGGCAGAGGATAGTAAGATAATCATACGGAACCACCGGCGCGAGGCGAACGAGATGTTGAAAGAATTGAAAAACGAGGGCGAGATATCAGAGGATGAAATGTACGGCTACCAAGAAAAGGTGCAAAAGAACACTGATGAATATATTGCCAAGATCGATGAAATCAGAACGGAAAAGGAAAGCGAAATCCTTGAATTTTAGCAATCTTTTCGTATCTGCCTCCCTGTGCTCTCTGCCCTCATGAATAGCTGGAAACCTCTGCACCATGATGCAATACTGCTGCCTATTCATGGACATGGTTCATGGAGGCCGGAGAAACCAACAGAAGCGAGTTTACCCTTTCGATGGAACGACTAAATCCAGATAAATTGCCCCGCCATGTCGCTATTATCATGGACGGGAATGGCCGATGGGCAAAAAAAAAGGGCCTGACGAGAATAGCCGGTCATCAAAAAGGCATTGATTCCGTTCGGGATGTGGTCAGGACCAGCAAGGAACTTGGCATACAATGGCTCACCCTCTATGCCTTTAGCGAGGAGAATTGGAGGAGGCCTAAACATGAGGTAAAGGCCTTGATGAACATCCTCAATCGGTTCCTTAAGAGCGAACGAAAGGAAATGCTCGGTAATGGAATTCGCCTGACCTGCATTGGTCAAACTGAAAAACTTCCACCTGAGGTGCAAAAAACCCTCTGGCAGACGATCGAGTTAACCTCCCACAATAACGATATGACCCTGACGCTCGCATTGAGCTACGGCGGAAGACAGGAAATCCTCGGTGCAGTGCGAAATATGCTGAATGATATTCAAGAGGGCACCCTTAGGGAAAAACAGATCACAGAAGACCGTTTCGGTACATACCTCTATACAGCTGATATGCCGGACCCGGACCTGCTCATACGGACAAGTGGTGAGTATAGGATAAGCAATTTTCTGCTCTGGCAGATAGCATACACGGAGATTTACATCACACCCATTTTCTGGCCTGATTTCCGCAAAGAGAGATACCTCGAAGCCCTTCTCGATTATCAGAAACGAGAAAGGCGTTTCGGCTCTACCGGTGAACAGCTACCAGGCCACACCCAAGGATGACGGACCGAATCAATGACTAATCATGCCAAGAGAATACTCACCGTTGTCATTGGTGTGCCCTTGCTCATTGCGGTCATCTGCTTTTCTCCGGCCTGGGTTTTTACCATAGTTATCCTTTTTGCCGCACTACTCAGCCTTAATGAATTCTATTCAATGACAAGCCCTGACGCAACGCAGCTGATCGTCTTTGTCAACTATCTCTCCACCGCCGGTCTTTTTTGTTCGCTGCTGGTCAAAGGCCTTTTTTATATCGCGATTATCCCGCTTTTTATCATACTCCCTCTCGCCCTCTTTATGGCACGCTACCGAATGAGACCTCCCACCATAGATGAGATTGGCCGGATACTCATGGGGCCGTTCTATATCTGTCTGCCACTGATGTTGCTCGTGGTAATTTTTGGGATTCCCCGGGGCCAATGGTGGGTATTGTTCATACTCTCTGTCATCTTTTCCGGAGACACGGGCTCATTCTATGTCGGAAGGTCCTGGGGAAAACACAAGTTGTCCCGGACCAGTCCGGGTAAAACCTGGGAGGGTGCCCTTGGGGGCCTGCTGTCAAACATTGCGGCAGCCGTTATCTTCAGGTATCTGTTCTTTCCCTCTTTATCTATTATCTCCGTTGTGGTATTAGCCATAGGACTAGGAATAAGCGGCCAGATCGGCGATCTGGCGGAATCAATGCTTAAAAGGATTTCCAAGGTAAAGGATAGCGGTAGGGTGTTACCGGGACACGGCGGGATGCTCGACAGGATCGATAGCCTCCTTTTCTCGATACCAATACTCTATCTCTACCTGAACTATGCGGGCCTGGTAGGTTCATGTGTATCCCTCTGAGCTCTATCCCTCATGAAGCTTCGCCTTCGAGAACATAACGATGACGAGCAAACGAAAGGAGCTGCTCGATCTTGAAAAACATATGCATTCTCGGCTCGACCGGTTCCATAGGGAATACCGCGATAGATATTCTCAAGGAGAATCCCGAGGAATACCGGCTTATAGCGCTCGGTGCGGGAAGGAACATAGAGCTCCTTCGCGCCCAGATCGAGGAACTGAAGCCCCGATTCGCGGCGGTTGTAAATTCCGAGCTTGCTGGCAAGCTAAGGGCCTCGCTCGCTAACAGGCTGGAAACGGAAATAGTAGCCGGCCCCGATGGATACATAGAAATAGCCACCCTTTCAGAGGTGGACCTGGTAGTGGCGGCAATGAGCGGCGCCTCCGGCCTTGTTCCAACCTACTCGGCGATCCGCTCAGGCAAGGACATCGCCTTGGCCAATAAAGAGACGCTGGTGGCAGCGGGATCATTGTTGATGAAGGAATCGCGAGATAGGAACGTTCGTATTTTTCCTATCGATAGCGAGCACAGCGCAATCCAGCAATCAATCCAGGGGCACAACAGGGAGGATCTCAAAAGGATTGTGTTGACCGGATCCGGTGGCCCCTTTAAGGATTATACGCTCGAGATGCTCGCCACGGTTACCCCTGAGAAGGCATTACAACATCCGAAATGGAAGATGGGCAAGAAGATAACCATCGACTCGGCAACCATGATGAACAAGGGGTTGGAGGCAATCGAGGCGAAATGGCTTTTCGACGTGGACATGGATCAGATAGATATTATTCTGCACCCGGAGACCATTATTCACTCCATGGTTGAGTATGTGGATGGCTCGATCATCGCCCAACTTGCCCTTCCTAATATGAGACTGCCGATATCCTATGCACTCTCATATCCCAGACACCGTAAAGGGCAATTGCCATCGGTGGATTTTCTGGAGATCGGACATCTGAGCTTTGAAAAACCCGACACAAAAAGGTTTAGATGTCTGGACTTGGCACTCGAGGCGGGATATATTGGTCAGAGCATGCCAGCTGTCTTGAGCGGCGCGAATGAGATTGCCGTGAAGGCCTTTTTGGATGGAAAAATCACGTTCCTAGAAATACCCCGCCTTATCGAGAAAACTATGGAGCAACATGAGCTCCATCCTATCGACAGCATTGATCGCGCACTTGAGGCAGATCAGTGGGCAAGGGCAAGGGCGACGGTAATCCTAGATAAAATGATAGGAAGCCAGCTTCAATGACCACGGTATTATACTATATCATTCCGTTTATTGTTGTTCTCGGTGTGTTGATCTTCTTCCACGAGTCAGGGCATTTCATTCTGGCAAAGCTATTTAAGGTGAAGGTGCTGAAGTTCTCTCTTGGCTTTGGTCCGAAGATCATCGGAAAAACCGTTGGAGAAACTGAATATGTGATCTCGGCCTTTCCATTGGGCGGTTACGTTAAGTTATTGGGTGAAAACGACGATGAGGAAATAGCCCCTGAAGATGTTCCCCGAGCGTTCTCCAGCAAGCCCGTCCAACATCGAATTGCCATTGCCGCAGCCGGGCCTGTCTTCAATTTTCTCCTCGCCTTCCTTCTGTTCAGCGGCATCTACCTCATCTCGGGCTACCCCATCATAGCTCCAGAGGTAGGTCAAGTAAGCCCCGACTCTCCCGCTGATAAAGCCGGCATACGGAAAGGCGACATTATCGAATATATAGAGGGCATAAAGATCGAGAGATGGAATCAGATAAAGCAATTCGTGGAGAAGAACCCGGAACACGGGCTTAACATGACGATCATCAGGGGAGGAACTCGGTTCTCAACAACGGTGTTTCCAGAGGAGGAGGTCGTAAAAAATATCTTCGGCGAGGAGGTACAATCGGCACTCATCGGAATCGTGACGAGCGGGAGCACAGAACAAATACGTCTGGGCCTCTTCAGGGCAATAAAGGAGGGGGCAGTCAAGACATGGGAGATAACGTCCCTCACCGTGCTGGTACTCATAAAACTGGTTCAGGGCGTCGTACCCCTCAAAACGGTTGGTGGTCCCATCATGATTGGGCAGCTCGCAGGGGAGATCGCAAGGGAAAATTTTAGCTACCTCATACCCTTTATGGCGGTTATCAGCGTCAATCTCGCCATTTTAAACCTCCTTCCCGTACCGGTCCTGGACGGGGGAATGATCCTTTTTTTCTTGATAGAGATCGTAATAAAAAAACCCATCAGTATAAAGAAGCGGGAGATGGCCCAAAAGATAGGCTTCTTCCTCCTCATCATGCTGATGGTCCTCGTCTTTTACAATGACCTCCTCAGGATAATAACCAAATAATGGAAGATTGAACATCTACCATTGAAAATCTTCAATAGAAAATAGTCAATCGACAATTGATTATCCTTTCCATAAATACCTCGACAAAACAATACAGCCTGGCGTTGCTGGAAAATGATACCGTGGTGGGTGAATACCTCATATCATCCGGATCAAGTCACTTCAGGGATCTGATGCCTTGTATCGATGATCTCTTTAGAAAAACAACCCTCACCCCCGGGCAGCTTGGGGCCGTAGCTGTTTCCATAGGACCGGGAAGCTTTACCGGTACAAGGGTCGGGCTCGCCGTTGCAAAAGGGCTCTCGCAAGGCCTCGGCATACCAATACTTGGTGTGTCTACCCTCCCGGCCCTGGCCAGTCAGATTCCCTACGCGAGAAAGGGTATTTGCAGCTTGGTGACCTCCAGAAAAGGGGAGGTATTTGCCGCCCTTTTCAGGCGTGATCGAGATGATCACCTCATAAGGATTGCGGAAGATGTCAGCCTAAAGATGGAAGACCTCCCCGTTTTGATCAAGAGGAAAACCATTATTATCGGAAATGACTTCACCGCTCAAGGTCCCCTTGTAAAACAATTTGTGGGGGAAAACGCCCTGTTTGCACCGTCAAACCTCTGGAACCTGCGGGCCTCATCCATAGGCGCTCTGGCCTTCCAAAGGCTCGAGCAAGGGGATTCGGATACTATAAGTACGCTCGTTCCTCTCTATCTAAGAGACGCGGATATCAGGGTAGGCAAAAACCCCTTAGGATAGAGCGTGCAAAGCATATATCCCGTTTTCATGTATGCCGTATTGACAAATGGCATATTTTATACTAAATAATAAAAAAATAGAGTTTAAAGGTACTTATCTTGAATCAAAGAAAAACATACAACAAGTTGCCGGTCGCGTGGGAGGGAATTCCCTTTATCGCTATGTCTCTGGCAGTAACCGCTGTCCTTCTTTTCCTCGAGTGGAAGTTTTTCGCCATTCCGATGATGGTGCTCACCTTGTTTATTATCTATTTCTTTCGGGACCCGGACAGGACTCGGATACCCAACGAGTCGGCAATCCTCACTCCGGCAGACGGGAAGGTGCTCGCCATAGAAGACTTACCGGAGGGGGACAATCGCTATCCAAATGGGGCCAAAAAGGTAAGCATCTTCATGTCCCTTTTTAATGCACACATCAACAGGATTCCCATAAGCGGCAAGATTACGGGGCTCTCCTACCACCCGGGCAAATTCTTTTCGGCAAACAGGGATAAGGCCTCTCTCTATAACGAGCGTAATATCGTAACGCTCGAGACACACAACAGGGCGAAGATCGCCTTTGTCCAGATAGCGGGTCTCGTTGCCAGGAGGATCTCCTGCTGGGTTCATGAGGGAGACGTTGTGGAGACAGGTCAAAGGTTTGGCCTCATTCGATTTGGCTCACGACTTGAGGTATACCTTCCACCTCATTGCACCATCATCGTGACAAAGGGTCAAAAGGTAAAGGCCGGTCAAACAATACTAGGATACCTTGGTGAGACAAAAGACGAGAAACAAAGCAAAGAACAGGAATAAGAAGGGAATATATATTCTTCCCAACCTCTTTACCTCCTTTAGCCTCTTTGGAGGTTTTTACGCTATTATCGCCTCCATTCAGGGAAGGTTCGATGCTGCCGCCATCGCTATTCTTATCTCCTCAATCCTCGATGGGTTGGATGGGAAGATTGCCCGTTTTACCAATACAACGAGCAAATTCGGCGTTGAATACGACTCCCTCTCAGATCTGGTTGCCTTTGGTGTTGCGCCCGGTTTACTGGCATTTGAGTGGGCCCTCAAACCCTTTGCACGATTTGGCTGGCTTGCCGTGTTCCTGTACTTAATCTGTGGTGCGCTGAGGCTTGCCCGATTTAACATCCAGAAAAATAGCCTTGAATCGAGGCATTTTAAGGGATTACCGATCCCCGGAGCCGCTATCTTTATCGCCACCATGGTGCTCTTTATCCATTCCATGGGAGGCATTGCTCTCCACCAACATATTATCATACCCATCATGTACCTCCTCTCATTCCTCATGGTGAGCACCATAGACTATTTCAGCTTTAAAGGCTTCGGATTATTCAAACGAAGACCTTTCAACTCGCTGGTGGCAGTGATATTGCTCTTTATCGTTGTCGCCTATAAGCCGGCACTGATGCTGTTTCTATTCTCCGCCATCTACGTTGTTTCAGGGCCTGCACTGATGATTTACCACCTTGTTCGCAGGTCCGGGAAGGCGGCTCCTTCTTTGGCCGATTCCTCTCTGGAAAACGGAGAAGACGGTTTAACCAATAGATTATAGAAATCCATGGGGAGCTGACCGAAGGATTTCATCCCTTGCGTGTGCAGTGTTATAGGTTTTAGGGTTTTTCGGCCTGCATTTGCAGATACATGAAGAATATGCTATGAGAATTACGGGCGGTATGAAAAAAGGCCACCGTTTGGCACGAATGAAGGGATACGGTATCCGTCCTACCTCGGATATGGTAAGGAGCTCCATCTTTAATATCCTGGGCCAGGTGATGAACGGTTGCATAACGCTGGATCTCTTTGCAGGTACAGGGAGCTTGGGGATCGAATCCATTTCGAGAGGCTCGGAAAAGGCTGTTTTCATCGATAGGTCAGTAAGAGCACTCGAGCTCATAAGAAAGAACCTGTCTATCTGTGGCTATGAGGAACTGGCCATAGTCGCCAGAGAGGAACTGCCTGATGGTCTGGCACGCATTCATGATCTCGGCTGTGATATATTCGATCTGGTATTCATTGATCCTCCTTATAGAAAGGGCTACATTAGGCCGACGCTTATTAGGCTCGTGGATGAAGAGCTATTGTCAAGGGAAAGCCGGGTAGTTGTGGAATCATCGAGCGGCATTGATGATGAGCTCCCAGCAAAGGTAGGCGATCTTGTGCTGAATCTTGAAAGGGCATACGGGTCAACAGTAATAGGGATATATCTCTAGCAGAAGGATGCCTCCTATGGGGAAAATGGCAATCTATCCTGGTTCTTTTGATCCTATTACCAATGGCCATATCAGTATCTTGAGGAGGACGCTCACCATATTTGATTCCGTCACCGTGGCCGTTGCCGAAAATCCCATGAAAAACACCCTTTTCTCTCTGGAGGAAAGGATGGAAATGATCCGCGAATCGGTTAAAAACGACCGGAAGGTTTACATTGAATCCTTTCAGGGTTTGCTCGTTGATTACGTGGAGAGTAAAAACACCAATGTAATTATACGGGGAATGAGGGCGCTGTCGGACTTCGAATATGAATTCCAGATGTCCCTGATGAACAGAAAATTGAACAAGAATATCCAAACGATCTTTATGATGACCGACTACAAGTGGTTTTACACGAGTTCCACTATCATAAAGGAAGCTTCAAGATATGGAGGGACGATCAGGGGGCTTGTTCCTGAAATCGTCTGCCAGAAACTAAAGGAAAGGTTTGGCTACCAATAGAAAATCAGGAATCGAGGAAGGAGCGGTCATGGCCTTAACGAAAGAGAAGATCATAGATAGCGTGTACAACCAGGTGGGGTTCAGCAAGAATCAATCCAGAAGGGTTATTGAGACCCTTTTAGAGATAATCAAGCAGACCTTAGAGAAAGGCGACAATCTCCTGGTCAGCGGTTTTGGCAAGTTCGTTGTAAAACGAAAGGCCGCACGAAGAGGAAGAAACCCTCAAACCAAAAAAGACTTAAAGCTCAGAGCCCGGAAGGTTGTAGTGTTCAGAACCTCCGGAGTTCTTCGGAAAAAGATCAATCAAAAGGCTAAAGAGCCACGATAAATGTTTGGGAAAATCCGAGGTATTCCAATTTTTCGACTACCTGGTTAATCTCATTCAGATCTTCAGAGAGAGACACCCTCACTCGATAGAAAATGGTCCCATTGCCCGGAACGCATGTCGTTATGGTGACATGATCAAATAAAACCCTGAGCCGCTCTGCCAGCCGCATCGCATTCTCCTCAGCCTCAAAGGCACCTACCTGGATGGTATATTTCCCTTTCCTAAAATTCCTCGCCTCCACGAGAGGCTTGGATGTTCCGCCCATCTTAATTGTTCCAACCTTCCTAGACAGGGCTACTATTCGCACCTTGGTGGTGCCCGGGTCAATCAACCCTATATCCTTTGCCGCGGCGAAGGATAGATCTATAATCCTTCCCTTCACGAAAGGACCTCTATCATTGATTCTTACCACGACCTCCTTGCCGTTTGATAGGTTGACTACCTTTACGTGGATTCCTAACGGAAGCGTTTTATGGGCAGCCGTTTTCTTATGCATATCGTAGAGTTCGCCATTGGCGGTGTTCCTGCCATGGAACTTCCCTCCATACCACGAGGCGATACCTTCCTCAACAAACCCCTCTTCGCTCGGGAGGCAATAGTATGGAACTCCATCTATGATATAAGGTTCCTGGAACCTGCTCTCATGGGTCTCGGGCAATACCATAGTCGGCCTCTCGTGACCACTCACGAGAGTTCGCCTCTCGCCCATGGCACAGCCAAACAACACCGGAAAAAGGAAAAGAAAGACGGAAAGGAACATGGGCAGGCGGGGCCTCTTTTCAGGGCGGGTTTCCAAGGGCTTTGGATGGAGATTTCCCTCCTTTAGAAGGCTATCGAACTTTCGGAAAACCCCATCGCTGGAAACAGCAACATGCGTGCTCTCCCTCATATTCCCGTTCTCCCATTCTCGAGGCCTCAGTCTATGCGCTCAGTAGCTCTTTGCCAAGGATATGTAGGATCTTCCTCCCTGCTCCTGCGGGATTCAGCGGTTCTTCCACTCAGGGCTCCTCTTCTCCAGAAACGCCTTGAGCCCTTCTTGGGCATCGTTCGTTTTCATCAATTCATTGAGATATATATCCTCAATTGCCTTGAGAGATGGCTCAAAGTCATCCATGAGTCCGGCCTTAACCGTCTTCTTGGTAATCCTCAAAACCTCGGCGCTCAGCGATAGATACGGCCTAATAAAATCCTGCGTTTCTCGAGCCAGCTCCCCCTTCGCAACCACCTTGTTGATGAGGCCCATGGTATGCGCCTCCTGAGCGGATATGATGCGCCCTGATAGAATCAAATCCATTGCCGCCTTTCTCCCTATAATCCGAGGCATTATCTGTGCAGCAATGGGCGGAAGAACGCCCACCTGGATCTCCGGCTGGCCGAATTTCGCGCTTTCATCTGCGATTACCAGATCGCAGAAGATCGCCAGCTCACAGCCGCCGCCAAGGCATGACCCGTACACAGAGGACGCCGTCACCGCCCCTAATCTATCCATCAATCGGAACATGCCATGGAAACTCTCGATCATCTTCGGTGCAAGATCTCCTGTATGTTCTCCCACATCCACACCTGCTGAAAAACACTTTCCATCAGCATCAAAAAGAACGACCTTAAGGCCTCTGTTCTCTGCCCAATCCTTGAGCGTATCATTGATTTCGTCCATCATTTCAATATTGAGAACATTCACCGGAGGTCTTTTCAGGGTAATCGTTCCGAGACCTCCCTCAATGCGAGCATTAATGTGTTTCATACCCTTCTCCTTTCTGAACGCCTACTGTTTTAAAAAGTTTAGCGGTTTAATGTTGATGGTTTCGTAAAAAGTCATTTTTTCCATTTTTCTGTCATTCCGGCGGAAGCCGGAATCCAGTAAATTCAATAGGTTCTGGATGCCGGATCAAGTCCGGCATGACGATTAGAAGACTTTTTAC
>Ga0307434_1001069_pt1 | contig 15574 bp, 10 predicted proteins | sample SalMarWE160220MG_FD_202156 | JGI IMG/M metagenome (GOLD analysis project Ga0307434, IMG submission 202156) | Salt marsh sediment microbial communities from the Plum Island Ecosystem LTER, Massachusetts, United States - WE1603-220 | ecosystem: Environmental > Aquatic > Marine > Intertidal zone >... | reverse complement strand
TGCCGTGTTCCTGATCGCATTCTACTTCTACCTCTGGCTCGTGGTTGACCTGCGCCTCCTCTATCACAGTGGTGGAATGGTGGGGGACTTTCCTGTCTTCTTCCGGGGCGGGGTATTGTTACGGGAATGTCTGTCCCAGCCGGGTGGTCCCGTCGAGTATGTGTCGGCGTTCCTGAGCCAGTTCCTGTACTACTCCTGGGCCGGAGCCCTGGTCGTCACGCTGGTGGCGTGGCTGATGGTCTCATGTGGCGGCGCGTTTCTCAACGCCACCTGCGGCCGGTGCGGGTTCTGTGTCCGCTTTATCCCGCTCGTTCTCCTGCTCATCCTCTACACACAATACGCGCATCGGTTCACGACTCTTGTGGGTCTGTTGGCGGCACTGCTGTTTGTTTGCCTCTACCTGTGGGTTACGACGAAGCGCAAAGCGGCGAGTTGGGCCGCCTTTCCCGTCTTGTCCGTCATCCTGTATTACGTCGCCGGCGGGGCGTATCTGCTGTTTGCCGTGTTGTGCGCGATATACGAACTGCTGTCCAGTCGCCGATGGCGGCTGGGCCTGATGGGTCTGATTTCCGTCCTGATCGTTCCCTACGTCGAAGGCGTCCTCGTCTTTGGCGCAAGTACGATCGACGCCTTCAGCGATGTGACCCCGCTGTCGTGGAGGATTCCTCATTTCGGGACGCGTCGCGACGTGGTGATCATACTCTGCGTCCTGTACCTCTACCTGCCGGCGGCCGCACTTGGGTGGGAACTCTTTCGGATCTTCTCCAGGGGGGCTGCTGGCGTGCGCTCAAGGTGGTTCGGACGTCCCCGGCTCCGGTGGGCGGCGGAATCCATGGTTGTGTTCGTGGGCGGCGGCGCTGCGATCCTCTTTTCCTATGATGCCGGACGCAAAGCCGAGCTCGAGGTCGACTACTACAGCTACCACCGGATGTGGCCACAGGTGCTTCAGGCCGCCCGTTCCAACCCGCGCGACGACTTTACCGCCTACTCGGTCAACCGGGCTCTCTATCATCTCGGCCGGCTTGGCGAGGACATGTTCTCGTATCCCCAGCATCCCCGCAGCCTGTTGCCGCCGATGGGTGGCTCGACTGGAGATTGCTGGAAGAAGGCGGACATCTACCTCGACCTTGGCCATGTCAACGTCGCGGAGAACGCACTGACCGAATCGCTGGAGATATTCGGGGCGCGCCCGAGCATCCTCAAGCGGCTGGCCCTGATCAACATGGTCAAGGGGAATAGGAGTGCGGCCAGGGTTTATCTGGGCGCCCTGGGCAAGACCCTGTTTGACGCCGACTGGGCGCGGGACCAGCGGGACCGGCTTGCATCTGATCCCGACCTATCAACCCATGAGGACGTTCAGCGCCTGCGCGGTCTGATGATGGAAAAGGACTACCCATTCACCCGCTCGCCGGGTGAGCGGCTGTTCGCTGATCTGCTGGCCAGGAACCGCCGGAACCGGATGGCCTTTGAATACCTCATGGCCTGGTATATGCTGAGCCTTCAACTCGATAAGTTTGCCCGGGACCTCGGGCGACTGGATGATTTCGGCTATTCGCAAATACCCCGGCACTATGAGGAGGCGGTCCTGATCTACACCAGCCTCGGCCACGGGCCGGTCGATTTGAAGGGGCGGCGCATCAGCCGACGATCGCAGGCGCGGTTCGAGGGTTTCAGCAAGGTGTTTCTGCGCCACGGGAAGGACAAACAGGCGGCCCGTGACGAGTTGGCTAAAGCGTACGGCAACACCTATTACTTCTTCTACGTCTATGGGTTCTCGGGGACGAGGCGATGAGGAGGCGTTATCAATATGGGCTTCCCGCGCTGGTGCTTGCGGCCGTCCCGGCCGGGGCACTCATCTACGCCCTGAGCGACCGCCAGGCGTCGATCAATCGGTACGCTTCCATCCCTCGGCCCCCCCGCATCCGCCCTGACTACGACGGCACCGTCATCCCCCCGAACATAGCGCCCCTGAACTTCACGGTCGTCGAAAAGGGTTCGCATTACGCAATCAGGGTCCACGCCGACGGCGGCGAGACGATAGAAGTATTCAGCCGATCACCCGGGATCGTTATTCCCGAGGACGGGTGGCACAGACTCCTGGACGCCAACCGGGGCAAGGAACTCCGGATCGATGTCTTCGTGAAGACGGAGAACGACCGGTGGGGCCGATTTGAGACCATCACGAATCGGATCGCCCGCGAGGAGATTGATGATTTCCTGGTGTACCGCAAGATTCGCCCGGCCCACGTCCGGTGGAGCCGGATCGGCATCTACCAGCGCGATCTGCGGAACTACGATGAATCGTGCGTACTGCACAATGATCGCTATCGCCGCGGCTGCCTGAACTGCCACACCTTCTGCAACAACCGCGCCGAGACGATGCTCATTGGCATCCGCAGCGAGGAGTACGGCAGCGGCACCCTCCTGGTCGCAGGCGGGACGGTCCACAAGATCGGGACGAAGTTCGGATACACGTCGTGGCATCCCAGCGGTCGCGTGGCGGCCTATTCCATCAGTCGGGTGCGCCAGTTCTTTCACACGGCCAGGAATGAGGTCCGCGACGTGATCGACCTCGATTCGCTGCTGGCCTACTACCTGGTCGGCCCGAAGATCGTCAAGACGTCCCCGAAGATCGCCAGGAAGGATCGCCTGGAGACCTATCCCGCCTGGTCCCCGGATGGCCGGTACCTCTATTTCTGCAGCGGGGCGAAGCTGTGGGGAAATGACGACGGGCGCGCCGCTGGTCTCTACCGGGACGTCAAGTACGACCTGATGCGGGTCAGCTACGACGTGGCCCGCGACGAGTGGGGCGAACCGGAAACCGTACTGGGCGCCCAAGATACCGGCCTGAGCATCCTCGAGCCGAGGATCAGCCCCGATGGCCGATGGCTGTTGTTCTGCATGTGTGATTACGGCTGCTTCCCCGTTCACCAGCAGAGCAGCGACCTGTATCTGATGGACCTCGAAGCGGGCCGGGAAACCGGCGAATACACGTACCGCAGGCTGGAGATCAACAGCGACCAGAGCGAATCCTGGCATAGCTGGTCCAGCAACAGCCGATGGATCGCGTTCAGCAGCAAGCGGGACTACGGCGTCTTCACCCGCTCGTACCTCAGCTATGTTGATGATGCGGGCCGAGTGCACAAGTCGCTGCTGCTGCCGCAGAAGGACCCTGTATTCTATGATTCCTGTCTGGAGACGTTCAGCGTACCCGAGCTCGTCGGCGAGCGGGTGCGCGTGACCGGAGAGAAGCTGGCGCGGGTTGTTCGAGGCCCCTGCACGATCGACGCCGACCTGCCTCTCACCGGCGCCACGCCTAAAGCCGGGACAGCGCCTCGTCCCCGCGGCCAAGGCAAGGTGAGCCCCTTGCCTCCTGCTTCCGCCGACGGCAACAGCATGTCCCCGTACGAGTAAGCTTCGTCGGAAAGGATTGCATCACCAGGCGCATCGAGTATGCTGACGGCGGACTCGTTCGTTGACCCTACCACAGGAGGACCCCGATCATGCTCAGCCGCCCAGCCTGGCCCATGTGTATCACGCTCGTGTTGCTGGTTTGCCCGGCCCGGGCGGGCGTGCCCCGGGGCGTCAACTTGGCCGGGCTCGAAGGCTGGGACATAGTGACCGCCGAAGACGCGATAGCGAGCGAGACCTACGCCGCCGAGGAGTTCCAGCGTCACGTCGCCCGGGCCGCCGGCGTCGAATTGCCGATCGTCAAGAGCGCGGACCGGCCTGACCGTCACGTGTTCATCGGTCCCGGCAAGCTGATGCTGAACAGCGCACTGGGTTTTGCGGTGGATGACTTCGGCCCGGAAGACCTCCGCATCGTGATCCGGGATGACAACATCGTGATCGCCGGCGGCCGGCCCCGGGGAACGCTTTATGGTGTGTACACCTTTCTCGAGGATTACTTCGGCGTGCGGTTTCTCACCGCCGACCACACCCACGTGCCGCCCGTCGGCGAGTGGCGCGTCGTGGGACCGGTGGACCGCGTCTACCACCCGACCCTGGAGATGCGCTACACCTACTACGGCGAAATCAACCGCAACCCGGAATTCGCGACGCGCCTGAGAATCAATGCCGTCGGCAAAGATCCCAAGCTCGGGGGTAGGGCAAGGCAGCGGCTCATCAACCACAGCTTCTGCCGCCAGATCCCATCATCGAAATACGGCAAGGAGCACCCTGAGTACTACTGTCTGAGGGACGGCAAGCGCCTGGCCGCGGTCAAGGACGATAGCTACGGCAATCAGCCCTGCCTTACCAATCCGGACGTGCTTCGCATCGTCACCGAGTCTGTCTTGGCCGAGCTCGATGCGAACCCGCAGCTCGGGAACGTTTCCGTCAGCCAGAATGACAACAACAAGTACTGCCAGTGCCCGAACTGCGCCGCCATCGACGAGCGGGAAGGTACGCCCATGGGGTCGTTGTTGACGTTCGTCAACAAGGTGGCCGACGCCGTCGCGGAGAAGCACCCCAACGTGAAGGTCGGCACGCTCAGCTACTGGTACACGCGCAAGCCGCCCAGGACCATCAAGCCCCGACCGAACGTGCAGATCCAACTGTGCAGCATCGAATGCTGCCTGATCCACCCCATCAACGACCCGAACTGCCCGAAGAACGTCGAGTTCTGCCGCGACTTCAGCGAGTGGGGCAAGATCTGCGACAACATCTACATCTGGAATTACAACACGAACTTCAGCAATTACCTGCTGCCCTGCCCGAACCTGCGGGTGATCGACCCGAACGTGCGCTACTTCGTCGCCCATCACGCGAAGGGGGCGTTCATGCAGGCGGCGGGCAATGCCAACGGGTCGGAGCTGTCCGAGTTGCGGAACTACGTCATCAGCAGTCTTCTGTGGGACCCCTCGCGGAGCGGGAGCCGCTTGATGGACGAGTTCCTGGATCTGCACTACGGCCCGGCGGCGGGGCCGATCCGCCGATTCATCGAGCGCGTCCACGATAAGGCGGAGGCCAGCGGCCGGCATCACAACTGCTTCGCCCACCTGGAGGACTACGGCCTCGACGCCGCCGTCGCGCAGGCGGGGCTCGACGCCTTTGCCGAGGCCTTGACGCTCGCCGGCGGCGACGACGTCCGGGCTCGCGTCGAGAAGGCATCCGTTTGCGCCTACCGGGCCGCCCTCGAACCGGTCTGGTATCCCAAGAAGAAACCACTCAACCCGCAACTGGTCAAACGCATGCGACCACTGGCCAAGCGTTTCTTCGAGTTGTGCGACAAGTACGGCATCGATCGGCCCCGGGAGTCGAAAGAGGACATCGCCGGGGCTCGGAAACGCCTCAAGACCGCCTTCGACATTCCGGAAGACGGCTCTTTCTAAAGAGGCTCTGACACAATCGGGGCTCAGGGTTCCAACCTGTGCGAGCGCCAGTTGACAACCGGTGCTGCATGGGCGATTCCAGTTTGCACCGGCGGGCACATGCTCATACCGTGACGTCGAGACAGCGAGGTGATTCAAATGAGTCGTTACCCGTTTTCGCTCATCGGATGCGTCGTGACGGCCCTCACGCTGACGGGCGTGGGGCAGGCCCGGGCTCGGGAAGCGTCATCGCTCCGCCTGGTGCCCTTCCCCAAAGAGACTCGTCTTGACGCGGGGCGATTTGCGCTGGATGGGCCTCTCGTCCTCGAGGTCCGGCCCGAGCTTGCGGGGCTCATGGGTCAATTGATCGGGGACGAGCTTCAACGTACAGGGGCCCACCCGCCGGAGGTCCGCCCTCGGCGCGGCCTGGAGCACGCCCTGCTACTCTCGACCTCCCCCGGCGGCCCACCGCCGAAGTTCACCTTCCGGCCGGGCGCCACGCCCGAGGATTACGTCCTTCAGATCACACCCGATACGGTCACGGTGGATGCCCCCGGGGCTGCGGGGCAGTTCTACGGCGTCCAGACCTTGCGTCAAGTCATCCGCGCAAACTCGCAAAACGCGACCCTGCCCTGTTTGCTGATCCATGACTGGCCCTTGATCAAATGCCGCGGGTTCCAGGACGATATGACGCGGGGCCCCAGCTCCACCCTTGAGACGCTCCAACGCGAGGTGGCCATCGGAGCCGGACTAAAAATGAACCTCTTCGCCTACTACATGGAGTATCAGTACGCGTTCAAGAAGCATCCGGCGATCGGCCCGAAGGACGGATCGCTCACTCCGGGCGAGTTGCGGGCCCTCGTGGCATACGCGACGCCCTATCACGTCGGCATCCTGGGCAGTCAGCAGTCCTTCGGGCATTTCCACCACATCTTGAAGCACGACAAGCCGTATCTCCACCTGCGCGAGACCCCGAACATCCTGTGCCCGATGAAGGAAGAGAGCTACCAGCTTCTCGACGACCTGTACTCGGAGGTCATTCCGCTGCTTCCGTTGCCCTTTTTCAACGTCTGCTGTGACGAAACACAGGGGCTCGGCACGGGCCCGTCCAAGGCTCTCGCAGCCAAGATCGGCGTCGGGGGCGTTTACGCCCGACACATGCACCGGCTCTACGAGCTGCTGAAGACCAGGTACGGCAAGCGCATGATGATGTGGGGCGATATCATTCTCAATCATCCCGAACATCTGAAGGAAATCCCGACCGACACGATCATGTTGACCTGGAACTACAGCCCGGCGGACAGCTTCGAGAAGCAGATCATCCCCTTCGCCCGGTCGGGCTACGAGTTCTTCGTCTGCCCGGGCGTAAGTTGCTGGAACCGCATTCTGCCTGACTTCAGCACTGCCCTCGTGAACATCCGGAACTTCGTCCGCGACGGTGCGAAGCACGGGGCCATCGGCGTGCTCAATACGGCGTGGGACGACAACGGCGAGACGTTCAACGCACCGAACTGGCACGGGTACGCCTGGGGGGCTGAGTGCGCGTGGAACGCGTCGTCCACCACTCCGGAGGACTTCAACCGCCGCGTCGGGGCAGTTCTCTTCGGCGAGAAGGAGGATCACTTTGGCCGCGCGATCGAGCTCCTTGCCAAAACCCATTCCCTGCCGGGGATGGACCGCATGTTCAGTGGGCGGTTCTGGGAAATCGACCTCGCGCCGCCCGAAGCAGCCCGTCGCGACACAGCGGACCGATTGCTTGAAATCGTCCGCCCCGCCATCGAGCACCTCCAGGCCTGCCGGAACCAGGCCACCGTCAACGCAGACCTGCTGGACTACTTCCTGTTCGCTGCCCGCCGGATGGAACTGATCGGCCGGCGGATGCTGGCCCGGCATGAAGCGGTTGCTGCATACGAGGCCGCCCGTGAGTCTGACCTTTCCAAAGCGGGGGCTCGCCTCGACCGGGCCGAGGCGACTGTCCGCGAGCTTCGCGACGCCCATGAAGCGCTCGGCAGGCAATTTCAGGAGCTATGGTTGCGGGAAAACAAACCCTTCGCACTCGATTGGACAATGGCGCGCTTCCAGAGAATCGCGAAGTCGTACCACGAGATCGCCGAGAAGCTCGCCGCCGCCCGGGCGAACGCGGCGGCCGGAGAACCCCTACCTGACCTCGAAGACGTTGGACTGGTGCGATCCGCAGGAAAGCCCTGACGCCATCGGGCCAATCGGCGGGGATTCCGGGTTGCTGGCGTGGGCATAGCTGACCGGGGAATGTCGGCCGGCTTGAGGCAATCGAGACGCAGGCTTGCCCTGGCAGCGCTGCGGGAGTGTTGAAACGCTGGCTGCGGAACCGCCTCCGGAAGCATTTGCCATGAACGACGCCCGAGCCAAGACCGCCCGCGTTCTTGCGGCTCTCGAACTGAGGGAGCCCGACCGTGTTCCCGTGGGCGAGTTCTTCTGGACGAACTTCATTCGCCGGGCCGCCCGCGAGATGCACCCCGGTGAGCCTTTCGACCCCTATCGGTACTGGGACCTGGACATGATCGTTATCAACCCCAACATGGACCCGCATATCCGGGGCGTCCAGGTGTTGGAGGAATCCCAGGAGCGCAAAGTCGTGAAGACCGGGTTCGAAGCCACCATCGAACTACGGGACTCCTGCCCCATGCCGCTCTATCGGGATTTCGACACCCGGACCTACGAGCACATGCAGGCCTTTGGGTTTGACGATCCCGGCGACGAGCGCCGATACTTCGCCGCGTTGGACGACCAGATCAACTCTGTAGGCGATACCCTGAATCTCGGCCTGCCGTCCTTCATCGAGCGAATCAACGCTTACGCCGGAGATTTCTGCGTCTTCGGCGGCGTCTGCGAACCCCACGAGATGATCTGGCGAATCCTGGGTACGCAGAACGCCCTTCTCAAGATAGCCGAAGAACCTGCCCGCGTCGCGCACTTCATCGAGCGGCTAGGGGATTTTCTCGTCGGAATCGTCGAGGGCCAGGTCGCCGCAGCCCGGGGCAGGCTGGCCGGCCTCTACATCTGGGGTGACATCGCCTACGCGAAAGGCATGTTCTTTTCACCCGAGTACTGGCGGAAGGTCTACAAGCCTCAGCTCCAGCGAATCTGTGAGGTTGCCCACGCCGCCGATCTCAAGACGATCTATCATGGCTGCGGCAACGCGTCGGTCGTCTTCGACGACATGATCGAAGCCGGCGTGGACGCCTATAACCCACTGGAAGCCAAGGCCGGGCTCGACGTGATCGATCTGAAACGCCGGTACGGCAAGCGGTGGGCTTTCAACGGCAATATCGATGTCAGGGCCCTCGCGACCAGCGACCGCGAGCAAATCCGGCGCGAGGTGCTCACCAAGCTCAACGCGGCCAAGGGCGGCGGCTACATCGTGCAGTCCGACCATTCCATTCCGGACAACGTGGACTTCGCCAGCTACGACTACGCGATTCAACTGGTCCGCGATTACGGCCGCTACCCCCTCGACTTGGGCGAGTTCGACCAGCCCCTTTGAGCCAGGAGGTTTGCGATGACCCGTTATGGCATGGTCATCAAGGTGCGTCGCGGCAAACTCGACGAGTACAAGCGCCTTCATGCCGCGGTCTGGCCTGACGTTCTCAAGATGATCCACGATTGCAGCATCCGCAATTACTCGATCTTCCACAAGGATGGCTACCTGTTCAGCTACTTCGAGTACGTCGGCGACGACTTCGAAGCAGACATGGCCAGGATGGCCGCCGACCCCGTAACGCAGAAGTGGTGGCAACACTGCAAGCCGTGCCAGCAGCCTCTGTGCACCCGCGGCGAGGGTGAATGGTGGGCGGCGATGGAGGAGGTGTTTCACTGCGAATGACTTCGCGCGAGCGAGTGCTGGCTGCGTTTGCCCACGTCGAGCCCGACCGCGTGCCGGCGTGGTGCGGCGCCTCGCCCGAGTTCTGGGACAAGGCCAAGCGCCAGTTGGGCCTGCACGATGAGGCCTTGCGAGTCCGGTTCGGGGATGATTTTCGACGCGTCTTTGCCCGGTATGTCGGGCCGGAGTTCCCCCTATCCCCCGGTGCGACTTACGCAACGCCGTTTGGCGTCGAGCGTCACGGAATGGGCTACGGCCAGCCGATGAATCACCCCCTGGCGGATGCCACGCTCGCTGAGGTGCATGACTACCCGTGGCCCGATCCGGCGTGGATGGACGTTTCCGCCGTACGGGACGACGCGGCGAAGTACGAGGGCCGGTACGCGATTCTCGGAGGGGACTGGTCGCCCTTCTGGCACGACGCGATTGACCTGCTCGGCATGGAAAACCTGCTCATCAAGATGTACGAAGAGCCCAAACTCGTGGACGCCCTCCTGCAGCACATTGTGGATTATTACGCCGCGGTGAGCGAGCGCACCTTCGAGGCCGCCCCCGACGTGATTGACATCTTTTTTGTCGGCAACGACTTTGGTAGCCAGACCGGCCCGTTGCTCGGAGAACCTCTGTTCAGGCGGTTTGTGCTCGGTCACCTTCAGCGTCTGACCGACCTCGGCCACGCGCACGGCTTGAAGGTCATGCTTCACTGCTGCGGCGGGTTTGAGCCGCTGATTCCGGCGATGATCGAAGCCGAACTGGACGCCGTCCATGCCGTGCAGCCGTCGTGCCGGGGTATGGACCTGGCAAGGCTCAAGGCCGACTACGGTGAGAGAATCGTTTTCAACGGCGCCATCGATTCCCACCACGTCCTTATCGAGGGCACGCCGGACCTCGTGAGAGCTGAGACGCGCAAGGTACTCGAGATCATGAAACCGGGCGGCGGTTACGTCGCGGGTGCCAGCCACGATTGCATCCTTGAGGAAACGCCCGTTGAAAACGTCCTGGCCATGTTCGACGCCGTCGGGGAGTACGGTCGCTATGGCTGAGATGACTTCCAAGGAACGCATGATGCGGGCGCTGCGCCGGGAGAAGCCCGATCGCTTGCCAGTCACGATCCACCAGTGGCAGCAGTATCATCTGGATACCTATATGGGGGGCATGGACGCCCTGAGCGCCTTCAGAACCACGGGGATGGACGCAGCCATTCAGTACTTCGAGGCCATGGGGCAGTTCTGGATCCCCGGAGCCGAGCAGTACGTGGTCCAGGCCCCACGCTGGCACGAAGAAATCAAGGTCGTGGATCCCAACCCGCTCAACAAGGTGCTCCATCACACCATCGCCACGCCCGAAGGGGAACTGACCTACAAGACCGCAGGCAACCTCACGACCACGTGGATCACCGAGTACCTGATCAAACGGCATGAAGATATCGAGCTGATCGAGAAATACATGCCGGTTGCCAGGCTCGACAAGAGGAAGATCGCCGATGAATACGACGCCGTCGGTGACGCTGGTATCCTCCGAGGATTCGTCTGGGGAGACCAGGCGGGCTGCTGGCAGCACGCCTGTTGCCTGATGGATGTCCAGGACCTGATCCTGGAGGCGTTCGACAATCCCGACTGGGTGCACCGGTTGCTCAAGACCCTGCTCGAAAAGAAACTGGGCTTCATCGAGGAATCCCTCAAAGGCGCCAAGTTCGATCTGATCGAGACGGGCGGCGGCGCCGCCAGCGACACCCTGATTTCACCTGAGATGCATCGCGAGTTCTGTTTGCCGTATGACCGCCGGATACACCGTGCACTGCACGACGCCGGGCATATCAGCACCTACCACACCTGCGGCGGCATGATCCACATCCTCGACCTGATCGTTGCGAACGAAACCGACGCCTCGGAAACGCTGACGCCCCCGGGCACCGGTGGTAATATCAGCGAACCTGCCAAGGTCAGGCAAGTCTTCTCGGGCAAGGTCGCCATGATCGGCGGGATGGATCAGTTCAACATCGTCACCGACGGGACTCGCCAGAAGATACGGTCCGAAGTGCAGCGACTGTTCGAAGGCTTCGGCGCCGACGGAGGCTATATCCTGTCCATGTCCGATCATTTCTTCGATACCCCGGTTGAGAACCTGCGAACCTTCGCCGAAGCAGCAAAGGAATGTAGCTATTAGTACCGTTTTCGGAAAGAGAGGTCGCCCAGTGCATTCTGTCACTTCCGCCTTGTTGTTCGTGCTGGTCACGGTTTCTACCGCGGATGGCGACTCCGAGACATTCCGCCAGGCCGAGGAGAATGCCGCCCGGGCCAACGAGGCCTTCTCGCGATGCCACCGTTTCGTGGCCGGTTGGCTCAAACATGCCGATCCCAAGACCGGCCTGATTCCCCGGAATCTCGGCTCGGGCAAGGACTTCTGGAACGCCAAGGATTCGGCCGCCGACAATTACCCCTTCATGGTCCTGACCGCCGCCCTGACCGACGAGCCGATGTTCCGAGGCCGGATGCTCGACATGCTGCGCACCGAAACGAAGCTTACTTCCCGGCTCGACCGGCTCCCGGATGACTATTCCTTCGCCAAGCAGGGATTCAAGGAGGACAAACCCGACCTCGGTCGTATGATTTTCGGCGGCTCGGAGTACGTCAAAGATGGTCTGCTGCCTCTGACCGAATGGCTTGGGCCTTCCCCATGGTCGCAGCGCATGCTCGGCATCATTGATGACATCTGGAAGCATGCGCCGATCGACACGCGGTTTGGCCGGATCCCCTCCACGAGCCAGGAGGTCAACGGCGAGATGCTCCAGTCCCTCTCGCGCCTTTACTGGATGACGGGCAAGAAGGAGTACCTCGAATGCGCCTTGCGCCTGGCCGATTATTCCCTGCTCGACCACCATCCAACCCGCGACGAGCAGAGCATCAGGCTGCGGGATCACGGTTGCGAAATCCTTTCCGGCCTGTCCGAGGCCTACTTGGCCGCCCATTTCGCCGCGCCGGACAAGAAGAAGACGTACCATGAACCCATCCATGCCATGTTCGACAGGGTCCTTCAGATCGGCCGGAACGAACATGGACTGTTTTACAATCGCGTCAACCCCAGGACGGGAGAGGCAATCGACAAGAAGTGCTGCGATACCTGGGGATACACCTACAACGGGGTATATGCCGTCTACCTGGTCGATGGCACCGAATCGTACCGCGACGCGGTCCGGAAGGTCCTTTCCAATCTCAACGACCACTACAGGAACTACCTGTGGGGACACGAGTCCGTGATCGCTGATGAGTACGCGGACTCCATCGAAGGCGCGATCAACCTCTTCAATCGCGAGCCGATCCCTTCCGTCGCGGACTGGATCGACAGCGAGGTCCGGGTCATGTTCGACATCCAGAAGCCCGACGGAGTCATTGAGGGTTGGCACGGCGACGGCAACTTCGCCCGGACCGCCATAATGTACGCCCTTTGGAAAACACAAGGCACGAGCATGTCTCCCTGGCGGGAGGACGTCCGTCTCGGCGCTTCGCGGAAAGGACGGACCCTTTACATCTCCTTATCAGCCCGATCACCCTGGAAAGGCAGGATCGTCTTCGACAAGCCCCGGCACAGGACCTTCATGAAGCTTCCTCTCGACTATCCACGGATCAACCAGTTTCCGGAGTGGTACACGCCCGAGGCCGGTGACAGATATGAAGCCGTCAGCCGGGGCCGATCCACGACATACACCGGACGCGAATTGCACGACGGGATACCCGCCGAACTGCTCCCCGACGCGCTTCAACTGCACCTGTCCGTCGCGCCCGTCCGCTGAGCAGCGGGTCCCCATGATCCAGATCGTGTCGTAGCTGGAGGATCAGCGTGCATCATCAGGCCGCGGTGCGCCGTGGTCTTCCTCGCCCCGATATCAGGCTCAAAGGGATGGCAACCACGAGGTTCACAATCAGCGAGATCAAGCTGATCCACTGAAAGCTGAGAATCGGCCCGCTGAGCTCGAGCAGAGCGGCGAGGCTCGCGGTGGGCTCGCCCATGCCCATGAAAACCAGATGCGCGGGCACGGCGGTGATAAGGTCCCAATAGGCGATCAGAACCGCGACCGCGCAGCCGGCCAGCGCTCCGCAGGCGGTCCCCAGGGGCGTGGCAAACGGCACGAACAACGCCATGAAGAACAGGCCGAACAGCGGGGCCACGAACACATGGTTCGTCCGGACGGTGACCTCCATGATGTTGCCGGTCACCTTGCCCATGAGCGAACTCAACAGCACGGCCACGAGACCGCTCAGGACGGCGATGACCTTGGTCGTCCTGATGCGGCGGGCGTCGGATTCCCTGCCGCTCCGGAATCGTTCGATGAAGTCCACGCTGATCACGGAGCAGGAGGAGTTGATGCCCGAGGAGAGACTGGACATCGCGGCAGCCAGCAAGCCGGAGATGACGAGCCCGGTGATGCCCACAGGCAGGAATCGGACGATATAGTGCGGGAACAGCTTATCGGCGTCCGCCTCAATGGACAACCCGTGGGCCAGGTACTGCGGATTGGCCCGGAAGAAGCCCAACAGGGCAAAGCCAAGTGCAGCCAGGATGAGTGTGACGACGACGTTGGCGATGCCGGTGGTCAAGAAGGCCCGGCGGGCCGCTTTGGTGTCGCGGGTGGCCAGATAACGTTGGATCGCCATCTGGTCGGAGCCGGCGGTGCAGATCCACCAGACGGTCATCATTACGATCGATCCGATGACGGTTACCCGCGTGGTGGGGTCAAGGCTGAAAACCGGCTGCTCGTCCCAGGCGGGCGACCACTCGGTGGGCCACCAGGCTCCCACGCCGCCCATCCTGGAGGTGATCAGAAGAATCGACAGGATCGCTCCGCCGAGCAGGATGAACGACTGGACCACGTCGGTGAAGACCACCGCTCGCAGCCCGCCCATGGACGTGTAGACCACCGTGACCAGGCCGATCGCGATTGCCACGTAGGGCGTCATACGCGGGGACCATCCCATCATCACCACGATGACCTTGTCTGCGGTCAGGTGGATGATCAGGGCCATCCAGAGCAGGCGGGTCACCAGGAAGATCAGCGACCCGAGCAGGCGAATCCCGACCCCGAGTCGCGTTTCGAGGATCTCATAGGCGCTGGTGACCTGGAGTTCCATGAAGCGGGGAATCAGCAGATAGCCCACGACCAGATAGGCGATCACGATCGCCAGGACCGAAAAGAGCATGACCGGGCCCTTGTTGATCATCTCGCCGGGCAGGGCCAGGTACGTAATCGTGCTGAGCAGGGTCGCGAACAGGGAGAGGCCCACGGAACCCGACCTCATCCTCCGGCCGCCGAGAAGGTAGTCTTCCGTGTTGCGTATCTTTCTCGAGAAGTACCACCCAACTCCCAACAGGCCGACCCCGTAACCCGTGATGACGACCCAATCCGCTACCCTCACGCCATGGACCTGCTGGGGTTCACTTCCCAGCGGCACATCGGCGGCGGCAGCGCGAGCGTCGGTATCGCCGCGGCGGGACGCCTCCGCCAGACGAGGCACGCCGGTGTCGTCGCCGGGACTTGCCAGTGCCCGGGCACGCGCCCCCACGATACCCACCAAGCAGAGGCATCCGATGATGGCTGCCCGCTTCATCTGCTGGTGTGCCTGGAGCACGCTGGTCTCCGAATGAACGCGGGTGCTGATGGTGACGCCGGCCGGGTGAACCGCGCGGTCGCTCAACCGGCGCAAAGAGGTATAAAGGCCCGTTCGTTCAGATGGGTGCGGAGCAGTTCTTTTGTCCCGCAGACATCCCCATCGAGAATTGCCTCGAGAATCGCCCGATGCTCCTGACACGTCTTCTGCACCCGCGCCGCCCACTGCCGCCCGCTGATGATTTCAGGATGAATAATGGGCAGGGGAGCCCGTTGGTAAAGCATGGACAATCGCCGGTTGCCGGCAGCGTCTATCAGCGCTTCATGAAACCGCCGGTCGGCCTCGGCCACGCCGAGAACGTAGTCCTCCCGAACAAGCCGCTCGAGCTGATCGCAGGCTTCGCGCATCGGCCTGAGGTGTCGGGGGGAATTCCGGCCCATCTGGATGACGCGCTCAATGGCCCCGCCTTCCAGCATGATGCGGACCTCAAGCACCTCCAGGATATCCTCGTTGCTCAGGTCGGGGACGAAGTACCCGGTTTTGGGCCCCCTCTCAATGAACCCCTCGGCCTCCAGGCGTGCGAAGGCTTCCCGCAGGGCGGTGCGGTTGACGCCGAGCCGGTCGGCCCACTCGGCTTCCCGCAGGCGCTGCCCCTCGGGTATCTGCTGGAGGATGAGAAGCCGGCGGAGCCGCCCGTAAGCCTGCTCTCGTAAAGGACCACTTCCTGGCAATTGTGTTGACATGACCGCCTGTCCTCGGTTAGTCTCTCGAAAGAATACAGTCTACAGAAACCCCGGGTT
>Ga0307434_1001065_pt1 | contig 15628 bp, 13 predicted proteins | sample SalMarWE160220MG_FD_202156 | JGI IMG/M metagenome (GOLD analysis project Ga0307434, IMG submission 202156) | Salt marsh sediment microbial communities from the Plum Island Ecosystem LTER, Massachusetts, United States - WE1603-220 | ecosystem: Environmental > Aquatic > Marine > Intertidal zone >... | reverse complement strand
CACCGTAAAGAAGCCGTCCGCTGACACCTCTGACCAAAAGCAGCTCACGAATAGTTCTCAAAGGCCCGTTGCGAATCTGGTACTTGAAAGGCAGATTCTGATAATAGCCACCCTCTGCACCACCTGTGGTCTGGTCTTCATCGCTGTCGCGCCAATCCATTATTGCAGAGACAATCTCCTCCGTCATATCAGGCAGGGTCAATAACTGCTCCTTTGTAGCTGTATTGATATTTAACTTGCCGGCTTCATCGATAACTTTAACTGTGAAAAGATAATTACCAAGCTGAATATCGTTGTAGTCTCTTTCATTATCACTCCACAAATCGAACAGGCTGTCACTTTCAGTCAAATCCTCATTTAATACAGCTTTAGCCGTCTCAATCCCCCCTAATCCTGCCCATCTGCGGCAGACCGAATCCTGCGCCGCCAGAGAGACTTTAACGTTCAGCCGGCTGCTGCGGACAACGCTTGTTACAATCACCGTAAGAATAATAACAATCCACAAAACCGCTATAAGAACAAGCCCTTTTTTATCTCTATCATTTCTCATCTGCTGACCTGCTGCTCCTGACTCTGTTCGCCTTGGGATTCCGGCGTACCCTGCTGTTGCTGCTGTTGCTGCTGCTGCTGGCGCTGTCCCAAATCCTGTATGGTGCTTCTCAAACCAGCCTTTTTAAGATTAACAATAAAAGATTCAGTCACCGGCGTTGCGCCAACCGAAGTACTTGAACCCAGCATTACCTCGACGAGTTCCGGCAGGGTTGTTTCCTCTTCCGGCCACTGAATCTGCCAGTCCCTGCCGTCAAAATATCTGACCACAAAACCATCAATATCCTCGGCGATAACACTTAGAATACCGCCGGCCTGCGACTCTTTATCCGGATTAGGCCATAATCGCCTCATCAAATATGTCTTATCTTCATTTTTTCTTAAAAAATACTCCACTTCATATACATCACCTTCAGGCTGATTGGCCCTTGCCTTTGTTCTGCCGACCGTATAAAAAGTCAAAATACACAAGGTATCATCCTGTACCTGTACAACTCTTCCAACCAGCCTGGTATTCTCGGTATTACCGTCTCGATAGAAGTTCTTAAGGTCCGTAGAAATCCTCGCTGCAACAAAACGCAGCTCTGATGCAACGTCAATATTACTATCAACTATTTGCGCACTTGTCGATATAGCCTTAAGAGCACCAACAGCTACCAGCATAATGAAAGCCCCAATTATCGAGGCAACCAAAACTTCCACTAATGTAAAACCGTTTCTTTTCATACTTATCTCTTACCCGCCGGTAACCGGTATCTGGATAGTATCGCCTGTACCGTTAAGTCTCGTACGAACCAAAAGACTGTATTGACGATTGTACTGCCTGAAACTAACCAGAATTGCTATCTCATACAAACCATCTATCTCCATTTCCTCAACAGCCGCCTGCCAGACATACCTGACCTGGTCATTCTCAAACTCTCCCTCCATCTGTCCGGCTTCAATAAAATTTTCCACTCCCACATATTCAATCATCGTAAGCTGTCTGTCGGCTATAGACGCTGCCATTTCGTACTTCCTGTCGATGTTTATCCTGCTAAGACATTGCGTGCTGATTGCCCCAATCGTCACCACGGCTCCGCAAAGAATTACGTTTGAAACGATAGCCTCGATAAGAGTGAAACCGCCCTTAAGTTTTAAGCCGTACCTGTTAATTTTCATTCACTCCTCAAAATCACAGAAAATTTTTACACAAGCTAATACTGTTCCATCTTATCCAAATCAACGATTTGCGATTCGATGGTTTCAGCCTGGCCGAATTGCATTCTCACCCTTCCCGTCGCAGGTGAAACACTTGCCGTATAATGTGTCTTTCCATCACCTATCTGAATCACCGCCGCCTGGGACGTCCCGTCGGGTGAAAAAATTATGACCCGGCCCTGCTCGTCATAATCCTCATCGGCATCTGCCGACGTGATATTAATCTCTTCAAATTTGACATCCCCCGCCAACTGCACAGGCCGGAAGTAAAAATCACTCACCGCCTGCTCTTCAATCTCCTCTGTATCCGGCCTCAGCTCCTCCATCATAAGTGCATACTTGTTTTCTTCGTTATCCAAAATCAGCCTGCAGGGCACCTGCCGTTCAATCGCCAGCATCCTCGCGTACTTGGCAGCGAGATAAAAATCACGGGCCGCCCTTTTAACAAGCAGCCCTTCATATGTCCCCTTATATAAACCCGCTCCAACGCCCGCAACGAGCGCAATCAAAGCAATCACAACTAAAACTTCAACAAGGGTAAAACCATACGTATTAAGCGCACAAACTCCGCCTCTCGCCGTCAGGGACTTTTTCATTCTCATCAACCCAGCCTCGCGGAAAAAATAAATTCTACTCTTGTTCATTTGTGATATCTTCGTTATCACCCTCACCACCCGGCTCCCCGTCTGCACCATAACTGACTAAAACATAACTGCCCGAACCAACTTCGCCCGCAGCCTCATAAACAAAAGGATTGCCCCACGGGTCAAGAAGCTGTTTTCGCTTCAGATAAGGGCCTCTCCACTTTTCTTCGAGCCCGTCAGGCGCGGCAAGCAGTGCACCAAGCCCTTCTGAGCTGTCCGGATACCGCCCGCAGTTAATTGCGAACCTTTCAATCGCATCCTCAACAAGCTTCATCCTCGGTATCACAAGGTCTTTCCTGGCCTGGCCGAGCTGCCTGAACATCTTCGGTGCAACAAATACTGCCAGAAGCGATAAAATAAATATAACTACAATCAGCTCGATAAGCGTAAATCCTTTTCTCTTCCTGCTCATTTTTTCCCTTTCGAACTATGATTTAAAAATTTCCTGCACCAAGATGCAGCATAACAAGAGGCAGCAGTGTAGCTACGACTATAAAACCAATAATCAAAGCCAGAAGCAATATCAGAACAGCGGGAAAAATCGCCATAAACCTCGTTATCGCAGCATCGGCCTCTTCATCAAACGTATCAGCCGCATTCAGCAGCAAATCATCGAGCCTGCCTGTCTGCTCTCCGACCGAAGTAATCTGCACAAGCAAAGCCGGGAAAAGACCGGACTCATCAAGAGGCTCTGCCAGCGGTGCACCCGCCTTTACCTTTTCCGAGACCTTATCAATCTCCCGCCCCAATACCTCATTGCCTAAGGTGTCACGCACAACAGCCAGAGACTCCAGTATAGTAACACCTCCTTTTGTCAGTGCACCAAGTGTCCTGGCAAATCGGCCGACCGATATCGTTCGCAAAACCGAACCAAGAACAGGAATCTTCAGCTTAAAGCCGTCCCACTGCGACCTGCCGGCGGTTCTCAGCCACTTAAAAAGGTAAACAAATCCCGCAGCCATTAGAATAATAAGAAGCCAGCCCTGCACTGTTGTAAAAACGGCTACTAAAAAATCACTGATAGCCATCAGTATTTTTGTCGGCAGGGGCAGCAATACTACATCGCCTATCGTTTCTATTATTGTCGGTAAAACCCAGGTTATAACAATCACAACCGCTATAAGACCCAGGCTCAAAACAAAAACAGGATAGACTGAAGCATTTTTCATATTCGTCTTTACCTTTTCGTCCCTGGCTAAAAGGCTGGTCAGCTGTTCGGTGGTCTTTTCGAGTATGCCGCCCGTTTCACCCACCCTTATCATTGAAATATACAGCTGGTTAAAAACATTTCGATGACTGCTCATAGCCTCGGAAAGAGATTGTCCCGCACGGACTGATTCGGCAATGTCGCAAAGTTTCTGCCTCATTGCGCCTCTGCGCTGCTGGTCTCTGATAATCTCTATGGCATTTAACAAAGGCAGACCCGCTCTCAAAGCAGTACTTAACTGGTGTGTAAATGCGAGGATATCTTTGCCTCGAACTCTTCCTGCTCTTAATCTGCCTGCAGATATAACCGGTAGCTTAATTTTAGCTTGAAGCTGTTGTACTGCTTTAGTCTTTTGCGTCAGCTCCGTAACAAACTGTCCCTCCCGGCTGAGAGTGGAAACGGCACTTTTGCGGTCGGCTGCTTCAATCTGACCGGAAATATGCTCCCCGGTTCGATTAACTGCTTTGTACACATACTGACCCATATTAACTTAGTATCCTGCATTTCGTATCTCGCCCTTTCGCTCCCTGCAGGCCTTTGAGATACCTCTTTTTTTTAATCCTCCTCACTGACTGCCTGGGTAACTCTCAAAACCTCCTCCGGCGTTGTAATACCAGCCAGAATCTTCTGGATACCATCCTGCCGCATACTGATATGATCCGACGGAGCTGATTTTGTTATCTGCTCAGTTGTCGGTCTCTTGGAAATCAGCTCACGAAGATTATCTGTCACCCTGAGGAGCTCGAAAATACCCGTTCTGCCTTTCATTCCTGTTTGCATACACTCACTACAGCCGGTACCTTTATATAATTTCACGTCAGGAAGTAACTGAATCGAATTATTCAGGTTCTCCAGCAAAGCCTTGTCAGGCTGATATTCTTTCCTGCAGCTCGGGCAGATTCTACGCACGAGTCTCTGGGCAAGAACCGCCTCGAGAGAGCTGGCTAATAAAAACGGCTCGACACCCATATCAATCAATCTTGTAACCGCACCGGGCGCGTCGTTCGTATGAAGGGTTGAAAAAACAAGATGGCCCGTCAACGCTGCACGTATCGCAATATCTGCTGTTTCCCTGTCGCGTATTTCCCCTACCATAACAATATCGGGGTCCTGACGAACTATATGTCGAAGTCCTGTGGCGAAAGTCAGACCTCGCTTCGGATTAACCGGCATCTGAATAATACCTTCGAGCTGATACTCAACAGGGTCCTCAATGGTTATTATCTTCAATGCCGGCGAATATATTTTATTAAGAGAAGCATAAAGTGTTGTTGTCTTTCCGCTTCCCGTCGGCCCTGTAACAAGCACGATTCCGTGAGCCTTATGCAAACAACGATTAAATCCCTTCAAAGTCCTCTGGTCCATACCCAATTCGGTAAGGGCCATCAATGAAGCCGTCCTGTCGAGAATTCTCATTGTCACCGACTCGCCGAATATCGTCGGAACGGTTGAAACACGAAGGTCCACCTTCCCGTTTTTGCCCATAAATTCGATGTGGCCGTCCTGCGGAACAAAACGCTCGGCAATATTCATACTTGCCATAATCTTTATTCGTGAAACAATTGCAGCCTGGAGCCTCTTCGATGAAGGTGTTTTTTCCACGAGCATACCGTCAACACGATATTTAATTTTCACCTCTTTTTCGAACGGCTCTATATGAATATCGCTGGCTCTGGAATCTATAGCCTCAAGAATTATCAGATTGACAAGATTGACAAGCGAAGGCTCTCTCGCCATTTCATGCAGCCTTGCTGCGGTATATTCGCCGTTCTCCAGCACTGCCTCCGCGCCCTTTTCAACCGGCACGAGGTTATCCAGCATCCTGGCAACGTTGCTCCCATAGAATTTTAAAATGGATTTTTCCATTTGGTCCGGATCCGCATAATACTTATGAACGGAAAAATTAGTCACCAGACGTAAATCTTCAATAACCTCCGCCTGAAATGGGTCCACCATTGCTACTGCCAGACGGCCGTTATCCCGCCATAACGGCAAAATATTGTACTTGGTAACCATCTCCGCAGGCACAAGGCAAACTATATCAGCACTGACGGTAATGCTCGACAGGTCCACCTTTTCTATTCCCGCCTGCTGTGAGAGTGTCTCGTTCAACTGCGTCTTTGTAATATAATCCAGCGCAAGCAGTATCTGGCCAAGACGCTTGTGCTGAATCTGCTGCTGAGCCAATGCAAATTGAAGACCGGACTCATCTAAGTACGAATGTTCACAAAGCATCTGGCCCAATTTTTTGTCTTTATGTACAGTCACCCTTTACAGCATCCTAAAAAAAATCACTGTCTTCACAAAAAAAAACGTCACTATAAAGCAAAACTCTATTTCAGATATAATTGTATATAAATAAAAGACTTATGTCAAGCAGAAAGGCCTTCTCCTGCCACATTGTTACACTTTCCTCATAAAAACCGGACGCCACTACTAATTTAGACGCCGGCAATACCCTTTTTGTTACAGTAAAAATCAGCCTCATCCATAAAAATCCGCGAAAAAACAGCCTTAATAAATCAACCGGAAAAAATAATAATCCTTATGAATTCCAAATTACCCTTCAGATTGATTTTTTAATAAAATACTTACCCGAATCACCGTAAAAAGCAAGAAAACCCAAATCTCTTATTGTATTAATACTCTTAATACATTATGTACTATTTGCTTTCGCTTTTCAAGCCTTTTTTTCAAAAAATCTAATTAATTTGTTATCCGCATGCCTCGCAAATGAATGGTATCAAAATGTCGTACGTTTGTCAAAGGACAATGACATTAAAAAGAAGCTGCAAGGCCCGGCCCACATCAGCCTTGCAGCTTCATCCTATTGGCATAACGCCTCTGCCAAAACAAATTCCGATATCGGCTGTGAAGTCACCTCTGTACTAAAAGCCGTATACCGGCCGTAACTGCTCACTTCGAGGCAGGTCGGGATAGTACTCGCCTCTCGGGCCGACATAACCCACGCCGTGTCTTCTGAGCCTTACCGGTACAATCGAGCCGTTACTGTTGGTAACATTGACTGTAACGGTATTCATCTCGTCTTCGAGCTCATACCTGTGGGCTTCGGCCTTTTTCTTATCGCCCTCATTACCAAGCACATAGCCGACACCGCCGCCGACAGCCGCTCCTATGAGCGTCGATTCCGTACTCCTGCCGGCAAGCTGGCCGATACCTGCACCCGCTAAAGAGCCGATGGCAGCTCCGCTCATCGCATCGCTTTCACAGCCGACAACAAAAACAAAACTCAAAGCCGTAACAGCGACTACCAAAATTTTTGTAAGCTCCAGTTTCATTTTCATATCTCCTTAATAAATAGGTTTCTGTATATATTTATAATTGCCGTATCTCTAAAATTTTCTCCTGCCGCCCTGCCTGACGCTACTGCCGGCAAAGCTGCTCTGGCTCGAGATTGCAGTCAAGCCAGTTGGCAGCCATCAGGGAAAAATCCGTAAAATCAACTTTACAATCACCGTCTATGTCACCGTCCGGCATTGCCAGACACCTGGCAACCTCAGCGCCGTCGAGAATCACTGCATAAATATTCCAGTTGCCGTTGCGGTCGTCCTGCCAAACAACGGTATTGCCGCTTATGGCAGGACTCGTCTGATTCGCAGGATTATCGGTAATTTGAAATTCCTTGCCTGTGCTCAGGTTATAACCATAGATATCCCAGTTGCCGTTACGGTCATCCTGCCAAACTAACAAATGACCGTCGATATCCGGATTTATCTGCCAGGAGCTCTGAGCACTAATAGTAAATTCAATCGGCCTTGCCGGCTCATAAATATCTGCACCGAAGATATCACAATCGCCGAAAAAATCGTCATCCCAAAGAACGGTAGTCTCGTAAACTGCAGGTGCCTGCTGATTGGCATCGTAACCTGCAATCAAATAAGATAAAGGCTCGCTCCGGTCGGTGATGTCGGTAGCATATATATCGAAATCAGGCTCGCCGCCGTTTGTCCAGACAACCGTATTACCATAGATAGCCGGGAACTGCTGGTCGTCATCGAAAAATGCAACGTAAATCTCCTCGATATTACCCAGCTCTGAAATATCTACTGCAATAATATCCCAGCCACCATAGAAATCATCCTGCCAGACCACAATATCACCATAGATAGCCGGATTACTCTGCTGCTCATTAAAATCCGCTACCGCAAAAATCTCACCCGGGTTTTCAATATCGATGCCGAAAATATCCCAGTTGCCATAATAATAATCCTGCCACACGATTCTCTTTCCATAAACAGCCGGATTCATCTGGTCTTCGTAATCGCCAGCATCAAAAACCAAGGGGCTCTCAGGATTAGTTATATCAGCGTAATAGATATCCCAGTCTCCATCGACGCTCTGCTGCCAGGCGACAATGTTACCGTGTATGTCCGGGGCCTGCTGGTCATCGGTCGCAGGATAGACAATAAATTCCTGCCAGGTATCGCCCTCTGCCGCAGAGACCGACAGGGCCGCCAGAACCATACACAAAACCAATTTTTCCATATTACACTTTTCCATTTTTCCAGCCCTTCAACAGCACTGACAACCGGAAAAAATATCAGTCCGGCATTACAATGCTGGTTCCTGCTCAATGACTTCATTCTCCTCTATTTCCTGCTGCTCTACCTTTGCCAGCAATTCAAGCAGTATCATTGCACAAGGTGCATTTGTCATATCCTGGCTCGCTTTAAGAAGCTGCTCTTTTGCCTCGTCACTATCGCCCACGCCAAGCAATTGATATCCTAAAAGAAGCTGCAGGTCGGCATCATAGGCATAAAGCTTCGCCTTTTCCGAAAGCTCGTCGATTTGCTCGAAGAGAACCTCATCATCGGAATATAGGCCGCGAGGATAGAAGACACCTTCATTTTCAGGTGAAATTTTTCCCAAAGCCTCTCGAAGCGCCTCAGCCGCCTCAGGGTAGCTCTCAACCGCAAAAAGTGCCTGCACATAAGCGAATGGTAAAATTATATCATCAGGCGCAAGCTCTATCGCCTGTGCGAACTTGTCGGCTGCGTAACCGTAACTGCCGAGCTCAAATGCCACGACGGCTTCCTCGAAATATTTATCCGCCAAAGTCGCTTCCGCGGGTTCTTCAGCGGTTTGCTGGGCAAGCTTCGCTCGCACATCGGCAAAGGTCGTCTCATCTACTGCCGGGATATCCGTCGAATAATAACTCGCCGAATCGCTGCCGTAATAGTTGTAATAATTATAGGTGTAGTAATTATCAGCACCATAACCTGACTCAAGCGCAACAGGATAGTAACCATACCAACGGTATATATGCCAGGGATACCAGTAATAACGGGCATACCTGTATCCAATAGGCCAGTAGCCGCCTAAGCTGACAAAAACATATTTCCTGTGATAATAAGGATGCACATAACAGTACGTCCAGTCGCTGCCCCAGTGATAACTGACCCAGAAACGATATCCTGGCCATATGGTGCGATGAGACAGGCCGCCATAGCGGTCCCTGTAAACATATTCAGTACGGTTTGTATGCCTTATTCCGTATGGACGGTCCTGATAAACAACCCTGTCCGACCTTCTGCCGCGCCTGTATTGGAGATTTTTTTCAACTATTCCTTTACGGCCGCCTCTCTGCCCGCCTGAGCGGCGCTCGCTATCCAGCCGGGCTTGCTCCCGCCCGCCCAAACGGCCTCCCACAGCTCCGCCTGTCTCGTCTCTGCCCCTGTCCTGCAGAACAGATTTATCCCTCGTCACAGAACCACCATCCCTGCCTTCTCGAGCTGTTCCGCGCCTGTCATTTACGGGTTGTTTCACAGTCGGGCTTTTTACATTTCTCTGTCTCGGCTGCACAGTTAAATCAGAGCTGCTACGATTACTTCTCCTTTCAGCAACAGTACGTTTCCCGTCACCAATCACATTTCCGATACGAGATTTACTAACCGTCTCGCGCCCTGAATTCTGTCTGCTGCCCGAAGTGCTTCTTCTTTCAGTGACAACAGAGCTTCTTGTCTCTCCAGCGGACCTGCCGATATTACCTCCTATTTTTGCCGCCCTGTTTGTGCTCACGATATTTCTAGACCTTTGTGTGTTCGTTTTTCTATTGACTACCGATACATTCGGTGTGCCGATACTTCTTGCTATAGTACGGCTATTTGATGTGGTTACACTGTTATTTCTGCTCACGCTGACATTTGTATTTCGAATTGCACTCTGCTGTGTTCGAATGCTTGTGCTTGGATTACGCACCGTTGACCGGGTAACAGTCGGTGTAGAACGCCTGACTGAAACGCTTGGACGGCTTGTGGTACTATGTGTCCTTATGTTCGTCGATGCAGGCGTTCTTGTATTTACCGACCTGTTTGTTCTGACGGTGCTTCTGTTTGCATTTCTGATACTTGTTTGTGGTTGTATTGTTGTCCTGCTATTTCTAATACTGCTTCTGTTAACGTTTGTTTGTCTTGTTGACCTGCTTGATGCAACATTACTTCTGCTTACATTCGATTGCCTTGCTATTTGTGCAGGTCTTGAGCTTAATGATGAGCTTCTGTTCGCTGTTCGTGAAGAGCTATTTGTCGCTCTTTGTGTAGCTCTGCTTTGTCTCTGGCTGCTCCTTTGTGAAGAGCGACTATTATTTCCCTTGGATTTCCCAGCCTCTTTTGCAAAAGTACTCTCAGCTAAAACCAATACAATCAGTATTGTAATCACTGAGGAATATTTAATTATTTTTGTGTTTTTTTTAGCTAACATAATACTTCTCCTTTATTTTTTATCTTCTTCTATAACTTCAAGCTTTATTTTTTAATCTCTTAAGCTCCTCTTATTCTCATAACAATGATTTTTCATTGTCACCTCCTTTCTCTTTTTGCATCTTTGTGCAATTTTTACTTTTCAAAAGATTCACAAATGAGCTTCCATCTCATTGTTCATCCATAATATAATACGCTCGGGAAACCTAAAATGTCAAGCATTTTTTTCATATTTGTATATTTTTTTTTACATAGCCGTGTCAAATTTTATAAGCACTTTATATATAAAGACTTAACCTAAAATACCAATTGGGCAATGACTAAAAATTTGACAAATCAGCTTGTTTTTTTTTGCTTATGTAAATATAATTTAATATAAGAAGCCTTTTTCGATGATAATAAGCATAGGCCGAAAAGGATAAAAAAATGGCTCAAAAAATCAGAAATCCACTGGCTCAGGCACTTGGGCTGGTACTTCAAAATACCAGGGACAAAATGGGCGGCATCTCATCTTCCGAGATAGCATCTCTGCTCAACCTGGCAGCTTCCCATTACCGAATGATTGAGGCCGGTTCTGCCATACTGCAACCTTCAAGAGCCATCAAGATTATTCAAACATTCGATACGATAGAATTTATCCCCCTCTGCCAGGTCTTGATAGCAATTCAAATCATAGATTCAGCAAAAGATTCGGTTGAAGATATGCGAACTATAACCGCCCTGCTCAAGGAAGCAAACCCATCAATGTCAAAAGTGCTTGAAAAGTTCGACAACCTATGGAGCACGATTAAAAGCAAAGAGCCTGCCCAGGTCTCTCGCCAGCTTGTAACCGATGGTATCGTAAAAGAGCTCGAAACATTTCTTACAACCGAACCCGTGATACTAACAGCCGAGCAGATTGACAACTTTATGACGCCGACATACAGATACCCTATGTCAGGACAACTCTATAGTAAAATCGGAAACATCCTGCAGGGTGTAGCACCGTTTTATCTGGACACCGTTCTCCAGCTCGTTGATAACCTCAAAGGCATAACACCCAGGGTAACTGCCGAAGAGCTGGCCAAGTGGGAATCCAGGCACAAAAACAGAATTTCGCATATAATCGGTATTGTAAGAAATCCCGAAGTTATACTGGGAGTCGAGACCTTCGACTACAGCTTCCTCTGGGAAGAAAACTTCCAGAAAATGCTCATAATTCACCGTGACCCTCCAGGTGATAAAACCGTCTCGATACAGAACCAAATAGCGAAACACCTGAGAAAAAGATTCGAAACAGAGCGAATAAAATATGAACGTGAGCTCGAGATATTCGATAAGGTCATAAAACAAAAACTGCTAATAAGTCACGGCAAACAGAATAAAGAAAAGATAGATGCAATCCTGCTGCACAAACAAATTCCTATGAACAACCTTTGGGTTTACCTTATGAACAATGGTTATGTTGTCCCGTTTATTGATAACGCGACTGTTGACTTGCCGACTGATAATTTATATGGTACGAGTCTTGCTTATGACGAAACATGTGAAAAACTTACCTTTATTAAGGAAGTGTGTGCCGATGCCGGATTCACTCTCTGAGGATTCCAGACTGCCGCGAATAAGCATTCTAAGAACGACGCCTAAAGTCTCTGATGAAGAGCTTTTCGCGAAAAGAAGATGCTACATCGGCATCAGCCTCGACAACCCCGTCTTCTACGGAAAATCGCTGCAGGCAATACTCACCTGGGGCACAGAGAACTTTGACCACTGCCTCGTCGTTTTAGGCGATTACCTGAGGCGTTACAACGAGTATATCTTTAACAGCCTGAAGGGCAAAGCTGCTGAAGAGGCGTCTTATGAGGCAGGCAGCGATTTCATAGCCAAAACAAAAGATATCTTTCAGCAATTCAACGAAAACAAAATACAACTGACCAGGTGGGAAAAATGCCTCCAGGCCGACGAATACAAAAAATCAAAGACCATATTGAGCAAACTTTACGAAACTCTGCCGGCTTTCAAGGCCTCGGTCCAGAGAGACGCCTTCTTATTTCTGAAAAGGCAGAAAAGAAAAAATCAGAAAATGTCACTGCCTATGGAACAAGCCATCGAGTTCTCAAGTCAGTATCTTCTGGAGGAAATCGCGGTTTTCAGCTCTTTATCTGAGCAGGGATGGAAAGTAGAATTATACCCCGGTCCCGAATTGGGTGTCCTGGTCGATATAGCAAAGGGACAGTATCCGGACATACCCGACGGACTGAAAGAAAGGGTAAACGTCGAGCTGAGAATCAGTAAAAGCAAAACGGAGTAGCTATGAGCACAATCGTAATAAGTGCCCTTCTGCTGGCTTTCATCATATATATTTTTGTCGGCTTATTTCTTGGCAGGCACACAAAAGGCATCGCCGATATGCTCCCCATCGCTTTAAGCAGGCAGGCCCGCGTCAATAACGCAACCGAATTCTCCGCAAGCACCGTAGCAACGACCATTTCACTGGCGACGGTCGTAATGGCCTTTTTCGAGCTGGCACAGAAGTTCGGCCTCTGGCTCTTATGGACGGTGCTTACCACCTCAGCCGGACTTTTCGTCGTTCGCCTGTTCGCCAAAAAAATCTGGAACAAAATATCGTCATACGATCACCGCCCCACACTGCACGAATTTCTCGGTACAGAATTCAATTCCCAGGCCCTTTCATACGTCGGCGCCATCTGCACAAGTCTGGGCTTTCTCGGCGCCTTTGCAGTCGAGCTCACCGTCGGCTCAAAATTCTTCTCAGCTCTGGTACCGAACATCGAACCCTGGGTTGTAGTCATTGTCCTTTCGGTAGTTGCCTTTCTTTATACTGCTATGGGCGGCTTCCGTGCGGTAATCGTAACCGACAGAATACAAATGGTCTCAATCTGGCTGCTGCTGCTGGCACTGCCGGTTTTTTATATATATTACGTCTATACACACAACGGCTGGGCCGAAAATATCAGCCACATACCACAGGGAATATTGAGCTTTTCATACAGGAGAGACCTGCCCGCCTTTATGCTGGGCGTCTTCGTAATTAACGTACCAACGTTCATTTCGGATATGAGTATATGGCAGCGAATCGCAGGCGCACAAAAAAATGAAACTGTAATCGGCGGCCTATGGCGAAGCGTCCTCAGCTCAGCAGTAACCTGGGGCTGCATCGCCATTCTCGCCTGCTTCGCCTTTATGATGTTCAAACCTGCCGAAGGTGTCAATCCGCTGGTCTCACTGGTCCGCGTAATCGGCGGCTCGAAAGGCCTTCTTGCCGGAGCCGTCCTGTTTCTCACAACCCTCGGCCTGTACGGAGCTATGCTGTCAACCGCCTCCACTCAGCTTATCGCCGTCTCCCACACATTATACGAAGATGTCTTTTCGCATCTGAGAAAACACTCCCTAATCGAGCGGCTCTCATCGAAAAAAGAGCTTAATATTTCAAGAACAATCCTCATCCTTGCGGCAATCGTTTCAACAATATTCGTACAGGTCCTCAGCCAAAGAGGTTTCTCAATAGCCGACCTTGTCTTTGCAATATACGGCGCACAGCTTGGTTTGTGTCCGCTGGTGCTCGCAGCACTGTTTCTTGGCAAAGAGCGACTTAAAGCCTTATCCTGCTGGGCGGTAATTGCCGTATCTGCCGGCTTTATAACCGGCTGGGCAACCGCAATATACGGCAAAGCAACGGCAAGCCATTATCTTGCATATCTGCCGCCTGTAGCGAGCCTGATAATTTCCTCGCTGCTCCTGCTGGCTGGTATGCTGTATAATTTTTCCATATCGAAAGCTGAAAAATGAACTGGCTGCTGTTAAAAACCGTTTTGAAAGCCCGCAGGAAAGGCCTTCTGCATCTGAAGCCCGCGATAAAAACCCTCCGGCTGGATTGCCTGGCAGCCGAATGCGCAAAATGCTGCAAAAATCTCGGCTCACCCGTCGTAACCCCTGACGAAGCCGAAAAAATAGATTCAGCAAAAATTTCTAAAAGTAAAAATGGAATGTTCATAAAATCAGAAAATTTCACTTGTTCTCTCCTGGAAAATAATCTTTGCTCGATTTACACAGACCGGCCGAGCGGCTGCCGTGAATACCCCTTTTACAATATTGACGGCAGACTCTATTATGATACCGGCTGTCCCGGTATAAAAACTGATATTGACAGCCGGCCTGATATCAGTCAAATTAAGCCGTTTGAACGCTTCTTCCCGAACAGCTCGAAATTTATGTTGTGGCTCATCAAAAAAATCTGCAAAGCGTAACACGGGCATCTTGCCCGTGCACATAAACCATTTTTTCACCACGAAGTCACAAAGAAACAAAAACCCTAACCACGAATTAACACGAAAGGACACGAATAAATTTTTACTGCAGAGTTCGCTGAGAACGCAGAGATATTGTTTAATCGCTGATTTCGCTGATTTAATTGATTTTTCTAACGTAATCATCTTAATCAATGTAACTTGTGCCCAAGGTATCAGTGATAATTTTTTAACCGCGGATTTGCGCAGATTATCGCAGATTATACTTTTTGGATTAAGCTTTGTCGCTGCCGTCTTCGACGGCTTTTGTGTGCATCGCATCGGTCTGACAAAGCGAGCTTTTTCGACCTTGCTGCCTGCACACCATCCTCTTAGGATGTGATCCAAAGTCAAAATTTTCTTGCTTAACAAGAAATCTATTTTACCTATTTTAACATAATTGGGTTTGAAATTGGGTTCGTTCGATGAAAACAAAGCCAATTTTGGGCTAAAATTGGGTTCGTTTTGGCTTTGTTTGGCTTTGTTTTTGGGAGTGCTTTTAAGCACATAATTTTTATATGTCCTTGTAGAATAAGCATTTGTGTCATATTGGACACCTGGTGAATTGGCTTTGTTTTGCATAAAAAGGGTTGATTTGTAGAGCTCTCTCGACAAGTGTAGAGGTGGTTTCAGACAGGATTTACAGGATAATTCAACAAAAAGTTGGTTAATTGGTGAATTGGTGAATTTGTTAATTAGTTTACCGTTTTTCGAGCCCTGATGCTTGATACACGTTTTTAGAGTCCTGTGACTCGTTTCTCGTGTCTCGTGATTATTTGACATTATAAGTCCTCTGCCAAAATGAACTTATGAAATAATATTTTGACTTGGCCGGCAGGCCGATGCTTGAGGAAATGTCCTCCCTACGTGTGTTTTCGAACACACAGGGGTATTGTACAATAAAGGGCTGATTTTTCAATGAAATAAAATATATTTTGGCAGAATTAACAGAATTACTTTCTTGCTTTTTGCAGATAGACAAGATTACCGGATTTGTCTTTATACTTCCAAAACCTCCAACCA
>Ga0307434_1001064_pt1 | contig 15634 bp, 14 predicted proteins | sample SalMarWE160220MG_FD_202156 | JGI IMG/M metagenome (GOLD analysis project Ga0307434, IMG submission 202156) | Salt marsh sediment microbial communities from the Plum Island Ecosystem LTER, Massachusetts, United States - WE1603-220 | ecosystem: Environmental > Aquatic > Marine > Intertidal zone >... | reverse complement strand
TCGACGCTACTACCCCGATGTGAAGATCGCCTTTCCCATAGAGGAACCGCAATCGTTGGGATGGGCTGTAAAAAAAGGGGAAGCATCGCTCCAGCACGAGATAAATACATTCTTCAAAAAGATACAGAAGGACGGAACCTTTGCCAAGATCTACGAAAAGTACTTTGCCAATGTGGAGATGTTCGATTATGTTGATCTCAAGAAGTACCACCAGCGTCTTAATACGAGACTTCCACGGCATAAGGATATTATCAAAGAGGCCGCTCAACTGCATGGATTTGATTGGAGATTGATAGCCGCAGCAGTCTATCAGGAATCGCACTTCGACCCGAGGGCGGTAAGCTATACCGGTGTGAGGGGGATGATGCAGCTCACACTTAAAACGGCCTCTGATATGGGTATCACAGATCGGCTTGATCCAACGCAGAGCATCATGGGAGGGGTGAAGTACTTGAGAAAGCTCTATGATCGATACAAGGATGTGCAAGAACCGGATAGAACACTCATCGCCCTGGCCAGCTACAACGTAGGTCATGGACATATCCGCGATGCTCAGGAGATAGCGAGACAACGCGATCTCGACCCCAACAGTTGGTCATCCCTTGAGCAGATCCTTCCGTTGCTGCGCTACCCCAAGTACTATAAAAAAACCAAGAACGGGTACTGCAGGGGAACAGAAGCAGTCCGGTACGTCAACAGGATCATTACTTACTACGATATACTCAAACGGGATGCGATCTCATAGGAAACGGAGTGCTTTTAGGATCGTCTGGCTTTTTAGGGATTGGCCCACCCCTTTACAATTCCTGCAAATGTTTTATAATTTTATGATATTCCGCCTTTTTTATAAGGTTTTGAGACGATTTGGGGATCCGGTCTAACACCAGGTCAGAAGCTCTGCATTACATGGAGGCGGAAAAAGATAACCCCTAAGAGGTGCGCGTGTATGTATATCATCTTGGGAAGTGGAAAGGCAGGCTACCAAGCCGCGAGACACTTTAAGGATACGGGAAGACCGTGTACCCTGGTGGATATCAACCCAGAGAGGGCGGAATCCCTCAAGGAGATGGGCTTTGAGAACGTGGTGGAGGGAGATATCGCCTCAGAAGACCTCCTGAGCAAACTCAATATAGGGCAGGCAAAGGGCGTCATGGTTTTCACTACCGATACGGAATTGAACCTCAGGGTTGCCCGGAAACTTCGGGAAATAAGTAAGGAGGTGCCGATCATCGTGAGGGTCGGCAGGCAAGACGCTGGCGAGGAGATAAAAGAGCTTGATATAGATGAGATCATCTATCCCTCTTTGGCAGTTGCCGAAATGGCAGTGCAAAGCCTCGAGAGGCTGGAGGCAAAAAGGAACCTCAAGCGTCTGGGCTCTATAATAAAGGAGGCTAAAAAAACAATAGCCATAGTCGTGCATGACAATCCCGACCCGGATGCTATTGCGAGCGCCATAAGCCTCAAGCGGATTATAGAAAAAATGGGTAAAGCAGCTGATATTATCTATGGAGGGAAGATCGGGTATGAGGAGAATAAGGCATTGATCAATCTGCTTGAGATAGAAGCCGTGCCCATTTCCAAGATCAGGGACATCGGAAGCTATTCCAAGGTTGCGCTCATCGAGGCCTCCCTTCCCGGGGAAAACAACTCCCTTCCCAAGGGGGTCCGGCCCGATATCATTATCGATCACCACCCCTATGACCCGGCAAAGATCTCGGCTGACTATATCGATATAAGGCCTGAACTCGGCGCAACCTCTACGATCATGACGGAATATTTGACTGAGCTGGGTTTGGAGGTTTCCGAGGAATTAGCCACGCTGCTCCTTTATGGCATCAAAACCGATACAGGCGGTTTCACCAGGGGGACCACGGCCAAGGACCTGGAGGCGGTGGCCTTGCTCTATCCAAAGGCATCTCAGGAGCTCTTAACAAAAATAGAAACACCGCTCATGTCCTCTGAAACACTTGATGTATTGGGTGAAGCCATAAAGAATAGAAGGAGTATTGGAAGCTTACTGCTTGCCAATGCGGGTTTCATAAGGGACAGGGACACCCTGCCCCAGGCCGCGGATCATATGCTGAAACTCGAGGGGATAGCAACGGTGCTCGTCTACGGCCTCACAAAGGACGGGGTGCATATTTCAGCCAGAAACAAGGATATACGAATTCACCTTGGAGAAGCCATGGAGATGGCATTCGGAGACATCGGCGAGGCAGGAGGCCATCCGACTGCTGCTGCGGCAAAGATAAACCTGGGGCTCTTTGGAGACGCCAAAGACAAGGAATCTTTGTTGAAGCTGGCCGAAGAGGCCGTCACGGAAAGATTCCTCAAGGTTGTGGGATTAGAAGAAAAAAAATAAGACCGGATCTCCTGTAGCCGGCATAAAACTCTACAATACTGTTGCATTTCACATCAGTTCGTGATAAAAATCAAAATATAGAATATCATAGCTCAAACTGTTTTTATTAAAAGGATATACTATGCCTGATGAGGCCGTAACATCTGTACCAGAGACCGCTCTTGAAACACCCCACGATCGGGTGAGGGAGATTATCTATCAGATCAGGAGGCTCATGCAGGCGGGGGAGCTCTTCACCAAGGAGCTGAATAAGACCTACCAGGTGAGTTCACCGCAACTCCACTGCCTCCTGGCGCTTTACGAGCATGGGCCTTTGCCTCCCTCCCAGATTGCCAGGAACATCATGGTAAAATCCAGCACGGTAACAGGGATCATCGACCGCCTTGAGCAAAAGGGTTTCGTGGGGCGGCTGAGAAATTCTCCTGACCGGCGGGTGATTACTATTCAGTTGACTGAAGCCGGCAAGGAGCTGGCCCGAAATGCGCCTCCGCCCATCCAGCATAAGATCGTGGATGGCCTTCGGAAGCTCCCTGAAAAAGAAATAAACCAGATCATCGCCAGTTTATCAAAGCTCACCCAATTGCTAGACGTTCAGGACCTGGAGGTGGAGTAGTCTTTCCCTGACGCTTGGGCTGTAGTCGAACCCACATCTTACTGCCTCAGAAGTGCTTTCTGCTGACGCTTGGTCACCCCCTGGAGGATTCGATCCAGGACCATGGCGATAAAAAGGATCCCTAAACCCGCCTCAATGCCCACAGCAAGATCAACCCGCTGAATGCTGTAAAGGATCTTATACCCCAAACCACCGGCGCCGATCATCGCAGCCACCACCACCATGGATAGAGCCATCATCACGGGCTGATTCACCCCTGGCAGAATTTTTCTCTTGACCCATCAATCAGATACAGGGAAACTAATCCTGGCTCAGAAAAAGGAGAAATGGGAGCAATACGTGCTCTTTTGAGTTATAGTATTGAGGAGCGTTGAGTGCAGAAGATGGGGTTATTTGTCACCACCTTTGAATCGGTAGCCGTACTCCTGGGCATAGGTGTGCTCGGGTTCTGGATCATCAGAAGGCGAATCCTGCCCGGCGATATCCTGGGTTTTCTTTCACCACTTGCCCTTGATATTGCACTTCCCTGTCTCATCTTCGCAAATATCGTCAAGAATTTTTCCCCAGGTGAATCCCCGGGTTGGTGGCAGCTGCCCCTGTGGTGTCTCTTCTTCATAGCGGTGGCGGGTGCTCTTACCTTTCTTGCCACATTCATAGCAGCACGGGATGTCCGCCGCGAGTTCGCGGTAAGCCTCTTTTACCAGAATGCCATTTTTTTCCCGCTTGCGATCATCGCAGGCATGCACGGAGACAAATCACCCTACCTGGTGTTCCTCTTTCTCTTCACCATCTTCTATCCGGCATTTTTTTTCAGCACCTACCATTTTTTCTTTGAGGCAAAGGGAAACCGAACCCTGGATTGGAGGAAAATAATCCATCCGGTACTTCTCGTGACGGTAGCAGCCATTATCATCCGTTTGGCGGGAGCCCAGGCTTACATCCCGGGCTTTATCGTATCTGCTATCTCAATGGTGGGCGGCATGACCGTACCGCTCATCATGCTGATCCTCGGCGGAAATATTTATCTGGATTTCCAGAAAAAGGGAGCACTGCGGGTAGTCGAAATGATAAAGTTCGTGGTCATCAAAAATATCGTCTTTCCCTTCGTCTTTCTCGGGATCATACTCATCATCCGTCCAGCGTATCCTGTTGCTTTGCTCATCCTTCTCCAGAGCGCAATACCGCCCGTGACCGCGGTGCCGCTCGTCACTGAACGCTGCGGCGGGAATAGAGCGGTCGTGGATCAATTTCTACTGGCGAGTTTCCTGTTCTCCCTGATCTCCATTTCGGTCATGGTTTCGTTGTTCTCGATGTTTTTCCCCTCGCCGTAACCCCCTCGTTTTTCCCTGCCCCCGATCGCTTGGGGAGGAGCTGCTTGAGGCGCTCTCCATTGATGGTTTCTTCCTTTAAGACAAGGGCTGCTCCCTGATCCAGCGCCTTCTTATGTTTCGTAAGAATACCCTTGGCCACCTCATACTGGGAGTCCAGTATGGCCTTGATCTCCGTATCGATAACCTGTGCCGTTTGCTCGCTGTAATCGTTTTGGCGTGGGATGCCAAAATCGGGGAATTGTCTTTGGCGTTCCTTTTCGAAGTATATGTGACCCAACTCTAGACTCATGCCGTACTCCTTGACCATGCTCCTGGCGATATCAGTGGCCCGTGCGAGGTCGTTGTGAGCGCCGGTCGAGATATCCTTGAAGTGGATCTCCTCTGCTGCTCTGCCTCCCAGCGCCACCGCGATCTTGTCCAAGAGCTCGCTTTTGCTCATCAAGAACCGGTCTTCGGTGGGAACCTGGAGCGTATACCCGAGGGCGGCAACGCCTCGGGGTATGATCGAGATCTTCCTGACCGGATCGGTGCCGGGCAGGGAAAGCGCTACCAGAGCATGGCCAACCTCATGATAGGCCACGATCTCCCGTTCCTTGGGATTGATGAGACGGTTTTTCTTCTCAAGGCCTGCCACGATGCGTTCAACCGCCTCCTGGAACTCGGCCATGCCCACCTTGGCCTTATTTCGACGCACGGCCAGCAGGGCCGCCTCGTTGACCAGGTTGGCCAGATCCGCTCCCACAAAACCGGGGGTCATGCCGGCAATGGTCCCCACATCCACATCCCCTGCTATGGTGATACCCTTGAGGTGGACCTTGAGGATCTCCTCTCTGCCCTTCTTGTCCGGTCGGTCTACGAGGATGTGCCGGTCAAAGCGGCCCGGCCTCAGGAGCGCAGGGTCAAGGATCTCAGGCCTGTTGGTGGCTGCCATGAGGATGACCCCTAGATTGGGATCAAAGCCGTCCATTTCGACGAGGAGCTGGTTCAGGGTTTGCTCCCTCTCGTCATGACCACCGGTCATGCCCAAACCCCGGGCCTTGCCCAGGGCGTCCAATTCGTCGATAAAGATGATACAGGGGGCCTTTTCCTTGGCCTGTGCGAAAAGATCACGCACGCGCGCCGCGCCCATTCCCACGAAGAGTTCTACGAACTCCGATCCGCTCATGCTGAAGAAGGGCACCCCGCTTTCCCCTGCTACTGCCTTGGCGAGGAGCGTCTTGCCGGTACCCGGAGGCCCTACCAGCAGGACGCCTTTTGGCAGCTTCCCGCCTAACCGGGTAAACTTCTCGGGGGATTTGAGGAAATCGATCACCTCGACGAGCTCCTCCTTGGCCTCATCCACGCCGGCGGCGTCTTCAAAGGTCACCCCCACTTCATCCTGCATGTAAACCCTTGCCTTCTTTCTTCCCAGGGTCATGAAACTCCCCTGCTGAGCAGAGAACCGCCGCATCATGAGGTACCAGATGCCCACGAAGAGGAGGACCGGAAAGAACCAGGAGGCGAGGTTTTTCAGGAAGTTGCTCTCGGCAACTCCCTTGAAGGCCACGTTGTACTTTTCGAGTATTTGAGAGAGGCCCGGTTCCACTCGAATAGTGGAAAAGGTCTTTTCCACTATTTGGCCCTCTTCCTCGGCCTGGATCTTTCCCTGGATTCGATCCTGGGCAACGGCCACCTCGGTCACCCTCCCATCCTGAAGGGCCTTTAAGAACTCACTGTAAGAGATTTGTTGTACCCGAAATGTCTGTGCTATCGAATGCTGGATGATGAGCACGATCCAGATCGCGATCAGCACATACCAGATCGAGAACTTATGTTGCTTTTCCATTGAGGGCCTCCCTGTTAGGATTTGGAAATAGGGATTTCTAAGAATTCATATGTGGTATACGTAAAAACTATAAGGGCCGTGGGGGTAGCTGTCAAGTTGCATTCATAACGTTAAGACTATGTATGGATAATAACCTTTGAACGCAGAACGCTGAATCCGGAATCGCTCGTTGTAGGATACAATATACTCATGAATCGTGCTCTAAATTACAATTGACATAAACGCCCCTTTTCCTATAAGAGTTTTTTGACTGCTTACGTGATCACGTACTATTGTTGGCATTTCACATCAGGAGGTGACAGATGCAGAAGAAACGCAAGCTCGCAAGAGGCGTCGCGGTGGTAGGAGCCGGGATGTCGAAGTTCGGCATGTTCAAGGATAAGGACTCGAAGGACCTATTCGCAGAGGCCTTCAGGGAGATGCTCGAGTCGGTTGATAAGGGCTTTGATCCGAACGACATCGAGGCCCTCTATCTGGGGAATTTCACCAACGATTTCTTTATTCACCAGGGGCATTGGGGGCCGATCATCTCGGATCTGATCGGGCTTGCCCCAAAGCCGGCCACGAGAACCGAAGGGGCGTGCGCCTCAAGTGCGCTGGCCTTCAGGGAGGGGGTGTTCGCGATTGCATCCGGCTTTTATGATATCGTGCTGGTCGGAGGGGTAGAGGAGATGTCCAAGCGAACCACCGAGGAGGTCGCCGAGGGTCTTGCCTTGGCCACGGTCCCTTACGAGGGGAGGGTGGGGTTTACCTTCCCGGGGGTGTTCGGCGCCTTGGCTACGGCATATTTTAACAAATACGGGGCTAACCGTGAGCACCTCATGAATGTCACCATCAAGAGCCACAGCAATGCCCCGCTCAACCCCAAGGCACAATTCCCTTTTTCCATCAAGGACATGATGACCATGAAAGCAGAGGGCGCCAAGAAGAAGGGAAAGCCCGTTCCCCACTGGGATGATGAGAAGGCTTTCCTGCGCGATCCAGGTGCAAACCCCGTTGTTGCCTGGCCCATGCATCTTTATGACTGCTGCCCCATAAGCGATGGGGGGGCCTGCATGCTCCTGGTTGCAGAGGAGATAGCCAAGAACTTCACCGATAATCCGCTCTCTATCGTGGGAATAGGACAGGGCAGCGGCAAGGGCCTGCACGCTGCAGCGGATCTCACCACCATGGAGGCCACGAAGAACGCAGCGGATGAGGCCTATGGCATGTCGGGATTGCAGCCGGAGGACATCCAGTTCTCAGAGGTCCATGATTGCTTTTCCATCGCTGAGCTCATCCACATAGAGGATCTCGGGTTCTTTAAGCCGGGGCAAGGCTATAAGGCCGTAGAGGAAGGCCTCACCAGGCGGGACGGGCCTATGCCGATTAATACCTCAGGGGGGCTCAAGTGCAAGGGACATCCGGTAGGGGCCACGGGCATAGGGCAACTTTTTGAGGTGTGGAAGCAGTTGAGGGGGGAAGCGGGAGAGCGGCAGATTCCCAACAAGGATCTCAGGATCGGAGCGGCTCACAATCTGGGAGGAACAGGGGGGACCTGTACGTTTACCATTTTTGAAAGGAGATAGCGCCATGGAACAAAGGCCTTTTAGCGATATTTCATACGAGCAGTATCTTTCGGAAGGAAAGCTCATGGGGTCGCGATGCAAGAAATGCGGAGCCCTTTTCGTGCCTCCCCGATCGATTTGCATCAAGTGCTATAGCTCCGAGATGGAGTGGGTTGAGGTGAAAGGGGAGGGACGGCTCCACGCCTTCACCTGTATCACGGTGGCGCCGCCCTTTATGATGGAGCAGGGCTTTGACCGGAAACACCCGTACTGTTCCGGCGTGGTTGAACTGGAGGAGGGGGCAAAGGTCGATGCACGCATCGATGGCGTGGATGCGAGTAAACCGGAGGAAATTTCAATCGGGATGCCCCTCAGGGTGAAGTTCCTGCATTGGGGTGAAGGGGAAAAGCAGCAGACATACCTGGCGTTTCAACCCGTGTAGCCGCGGCGGTGCTGTACTCAAAAGGCCGGCATGGATCACCACTTCACCACGGTCACATTGGCCAGTGCCCTTCCGAGGAACCGCTCCCCGATCTCCTTGAACCTGAAAGGGTCATCGGTGACGTAGAATCGGTATTCAGGGGGTCTCCGTTCTTGATTGAGCAGATTGTGCTCACCGAGGAGCTCGCGTGCCTGCTCTGTAATAGCCTGAGCGGAATCAACGAGCCGGATGGAGCTTCCAAGGACTTCCTGGATCACCGGCTTGAGCAGGGGATAGTGGGTGCAGCCCAGCACCACGGTGTCGATATGGTGGGCGAGGATAGGCCTGAGGTATTCCTGAGCAGTGAGCCTGGTGACCTCGTGGTCCAGCCATCCCTCTTCGGCGAGCGGTACAAAGAGGGGACAGGCCTGGGAGAAGATCTCGATCTCCGGATCGTATTCCTTGATCGCCTTCACATAAGTGTTGCTGGTGATGGTTGTAGGTGTGCCGATAATCCCTACTCGCTTGTTTTTCGTCACCGCCACGGCACTCCTCGCGCCGGCATCAACCACCCCCAGGAGCGGAACGGGGGATAGATCCTCAATCACCTCATAGGCAACCGCAGACATGGTATTACAGGCAACGATGAGCGCCTTTACCTTGTGCTGGAGCAGGAACCGGGTGATCTCCGCGGCATACCGGCGGATGGTCTCAACGGATTTTACCCCATAAGGAACCCTGGCCGTATCGCCGAAATAGATGATATCCTCGAAAGGAAGCCCCTCCATAATTGCCCGCACCACGGTGAGCCCGCCCACACCCGAGTCAAATACCCCTATCGGATTGCCGCGTTCGTATTTCATGTGCCCTTGCTCTACAAAAGCGATGAGTATTGATAGAACGATCGGGCTACAAATTCAAGGGAATTTGTAGGGTCCATTGATTGAGGTGGATAGTGTTTATGGAGTAAAGGTCTTTCGGTACCCCCAGTTTTGCATAAGAGTGCCCATCTCTCATTCTTATACCACTGCGTATCCTTAAACCCCTCATTTATAGTCTCCAGGTTGTTTCGTGTGATGACAGATTAGGATCACTTGAGTCGCCCAAGCCTATATCAATAAGCGTTTTCATATTTCTTCTGATATCACTAGGCTCGTAGTTGCAGCCCTTGATGTTCTTTAGAGCGTGTGCTCACCTCATGTGAAGTTATGGATAGATGGAAAAATTTTAAAAAAGAAAAAGTGATGAGTTCGTAAAAAGTCAACATCGGTGTCATTGCGAGCGACCTGCCCGCCATCAGCTGCGCTTCAGGCGCTGGCAGGCGGGTGCGAGTCCGCAAGGCGAGGCGGGCGGGAGCGAAGCAATCTCCTTCAAGGCACGTACTTGAATTTACGAGATTGTTTCGTCGTGGAGTTTATCCTGAGCATAGCCGAAGGACTCCTCGCAATGACAGGTGAAAAGACTTTTTACGACTTTGTAAAAAGTGCTTGAGAAAAAAATTATAAAAGTATAATAATATAAAAACAATATGAATCATACCTACAGCTCTTACCAAAACTCTATAATCACATGCTCAAACAAGGCTTACAGAAAAGAAATATACCTCTCTATTTCCAAATGGAACAGATTCTTAAATCGAGAATTTTAAGCGGAGAATTCGAGCCTGGAGAGCAAATTCCTACTGAGAATGATCTATGCAAGGCATACCAAGTTAGCAGCATTACAGTCAAAAAGGCCATATTGAATCTGGTAAACGAAGGACTACTTGACAGAAGACAAGGGAAGGGAACCTTTGTAACAGATAAGATATCAAAGATGGCTGCGCTACAGCATGACGGGACCATCAGTAATTTTATTCCCGGTGGAATAGAAGAGCAGAAAGTTGAAGTTATCGATATCATTAATATAAAAGCCCCCACCAAAGTCGCGAGGTTATTACAGATAGATGAGGCCGAAGAGATAGTACGGGTAAGAAGGACTAGGAGCATCAATGATATTCCGATATCACATATCGTAAATTATCTTCCTTTAGAGATTGGCCAGAAGATCAAAAAGGAGGATTTGTGCGTGTATCCGATGCTCCAGATATTAAGGGAAAAACTGAGAATTCAGCTCATTGGGGGCTTTCAAGAGATAGAAGCAATGGTTGCAGATCAGGATATTGCCGCGGCCCTTTCAGTGAGCATTTGCTCTCCGATCTTATATCTCGAGGTGCTGATTCTCGGGAGGGAAAAGAAGCCTATTGAATTCGTGCAGACATACAATAGGGCTGACCAGGTTAAATTTAGCCTTAGGTTAGACCTCAAGACGACTAATAACAGTGAATCTGTAAATAAGATTCGCCTTGCCAGAAAAACTTGAGAAAAAACCTGAAATAACATTCATGGAGTGTCTCCAGATAATCGAGACGTTTGCGCATTGGATATGTCTCACCTCATCTCGCAAATAAAAAACTCTGTAAGTTCCATAGCAGATATGGGCGCTTACTATGATTCATCAGGGTTAGAATAGAAAGGCAAAAAATGAAACAGACAACCAAGTTAAGAGAATTGATCCAAAAGAAAGAGATACTTGTGGTTCCGGGGGCTTTTGATGCTATGAGTGCAAGGTTAATCGAAGTGGTTGGGTTTGAAGCCGTTTACATGACGGGTTTTGGGACGGCTGCTTCGATTTTTGGGGTCCCGGATATCGGTTTGCTCACCATGACGGAGATGGTTGAGAATGCAAAGCGAATCTCAGATGCTGTACAGATCCCAGTGATCGCTGATGCGGATACGGGATATGGCAATCACCTCAATGTGATAAGGACGATCGAGGAGTATGAGAAGGCAGGGGTTGCTGCGCTTCATATTGAGGATCAAATTTCCCCTAAGAGATGCGGGCATATGGAAGGGAAAAGATTGATTTCCACAGAGGATATGGTGCCAAAGATACGGGCTGCGGTTGCTTCGAGAAAAGATAAGGATTTAGTTCTGATTGCAAGGACCGATGCAATTGCAACAGAAGGATTCGACGAGGCCATCCGCAGAGGAAATACGTATAGAGAAGAAGGGGCGGATATCATTTTTGTGGAAGCCCCTACCACCATTGAGCAATTGGAGAAGATTCCAAAACGTATCAAAGGGCCGGTAATGGTAAATATAGCACCCAAGACACCGGTCTTACATTTCAAGAAGTACGAAGAAATGGGCTATTCGATCGCCATCTATCCTCCGCTATCACTTACAGCAGCATATGCTGCTATCAAAGAGAAGTTGATGGGACTTAAGAAGGATGGAATCACGGACGCAGGAGCTCACGGAGGGGTTCCCTTTGAAGAGTTGCTTGATTTTTTAGGGTTGAAAAGATATCAGGCCCTGGAAGAGACAATTTTGGGCGAGAGGCCAAGAGAAGGGATTTAAGATGGGTATGACGATCACAGAGAAGATTTTGGCTCCTCATACAGGGGTGGAGAAAGTAACTCCTGGCGATCTGATCAATTCAAAAATTGATATCGTGATGGGACACGATCGACCGGTTCCACCGGCGATTGAAGAACTGGAGAGGATTGGGGCAGACAGGGTGTTTGACACGGAGGAAATGGTACTTGTGCCCAGCCACTTCACGCCAAACAAGGACGTCAAGTATGCTGAGAACTGTAAGCGGATGAGGGAGTTCGCAAGGCGGCACCAGATATCTCATTATTATGAGGTGGGTGAGATGGGTATTGCCCATGCGTTACGCCCTGAGAGAGGAGTTGTTTTACCAGGAGACGTGGTGGTAGGAGGGGATAGTCACATGGGAGACGGACTACCTATGCCCAAGGAGATAGGGGCCGTCACGGAGGGCCTTGGAAACCTTCAATTACGGGGGTCTTATTTTCGTGGGCTTTTAGAGATCGTTACCACGGCTATGGAGCCTCAAGTGATTTGGATGAACAGGAGAGAGATTCGCTGATGAAGCCATTGCCGTCAATTGGCCTGACGCTACCAATGCTCTGAACAGGCAACCCGACAAGTTTTTTTACACCCTTTTCGATGAGTGGATCAAACAGAATTTCATCCAATAGGGAATTAACAAGGGTAACTCTCACTTTCTGGGAGGGATCAAGATGACCGGATTGGAGAAGAAGCTGCAAATGGAATCGGACAAAGGAGGGGTCAATATATCGAATTCATGGGCCAAGATAGCACGATGGAGAGGAGCAGTTCCTAGAATTATAAAAGCAACCATAGACGAATACAACCGTTTCTGTGACAGGGGAGACGATAGGATGTTTGCAAAGGGCAGGAGGTTTCTGGTTCTATTGCGCGCTCCTCCTTACTATGGGGTTACATGTTATCAAGGCTTCTTAGGGACATTAGGTGGCATGAAGATTAACCATTACATGGAGGTGCTCGATCAGCAGGATGATTCTATTTCAGGGCTTTATGGGGGAGGCAGCGATGCCGGGGGGGAAGGAGATACCTAAGGTTTCGACCTTTCCAGCAGCACGTTTGCCTTTGCCATCAGTTCAGGACTCAGTTTTTATCTTGTTTCTATCAAAAAAAGGAAGGAGGAACAAAATGGGAACAAAATGGGAGGGTAAAATGAAACGGCAGAAATCGTTCACTTTCATTGTCTGTGTCGGCTTAGTTTTGATGCTGGCAAGTATGCTGCTACTGACCAGAGCGGAAATAACGCAAGCAGCCGAAAAGGCAAACACGCTGAAGATTGGTTATCTTTTATGTTTGAGCGGCTGGTATTCCGTCTTTGATGCTGTCGAGGAAGGTCATGTTAAAATTGTTGCCCAGATGATCAACGACAGGGGAGGGCTTACCATCAAAGGGAAGAAATACAATATTGAGCTGGTAGGCGAAGATGGTAAAAGCGCTCTTGATGGTATCGCGGCCGGGGCTAACAAGTTGGCCTATGATCACAAAGTTAAATTTGTGGTTGGGCCCACCGGGTTCTTTAGTACAGGCTCCTCACCGGTATTTGAGTCAAATAAAATATTGCATGTCTCCGGCTACGTCTCTAATCAGCCTGGTGAACTGGACGCGAGCACGCCCTATGGATTCCTTGCTTTCAATGCGAGCATAGGAACCGTCATCGGTGCGACTAAGGCGATGCAGAAGGAATACCCAATGGTAAAAAGAGTGGCTATTGTCAGTCCGGATGATGGCGCAATACCCTATTTGATACCCAAGGTCAAAAAGTTGCTGGAAAAGACCTATGGAATCACCATGGTTGGCAATGTCGTTCCCTTTCCGAATGAGATGGAAGATTTTAGCCCTATAGCGGCCAAGGTTAACGCCATTAAAGATGTGGACGCTACATTTGTGGTAAATGGTAGTCCAGTCGCTGTGGGCAACATCGCCAAAGGATTACGGGCGTTGGGCAACAACAAACCTGTGGTCTATCAGGGTTTGTCTTCATGTAAAGATATTTTGGCTATTGCCGGCAAGGATGCGGCAAACGACATCATTACCATGGGTCTTACCCCCTTGGCAGAGGGCAACCCACCTCTGATGGATGAAGTTTTTACCAGGAGCGGGAAAAAAGAGCCAATCTTTCTGTTTAATCCGAATGGACTATGGGTGCTGGCAAAGGTCATTCAGGCGGCCAATAGCCTTGACCCGGCTGTGGTTAAAGCCAAGTGGGAGACGATGGATACAGTGGAATGCCTGTTTGGGACCGGAATCTTTAGTGGAGATGAAACATACGGGCTTAAGCATCATGCATTAGGCCATCCTCTTCCGTACCAAAAGTTGGTGAAAGGAAAGGTTGTGTACGGCGGCTGGATCGATGTGGGCCCTATTCCCTAATAGGGTTGGTTTTTTGTGACACCCCCGGTGCGGGATGAGTCACTTCATTCCTCCTCGCGGTCGGTTGGGGAGGGTGAGGTGAGGTATACAAAAGAAATAAAAGCCTCTTGTTAAAAATCTAAGAACCCGAAGGGCAGAGTACCACGGGCTTGCCCGTGGGTGAATGGTCAAGCGAAGCTTGAATTGTTTTAAGTACCACGGGCTTGCCCAGGGTATCTATTTGGCATTGAGATGGAATTATTTGTTCAAACCTTAGTCAATACATTGATATTGGCATCTGTATATATACTGGTGTCTCTGGGCTTTGCTTTTCTTTTCAACATGCTTGGGATACTCAATTTAGCCCATGGCGCCATATATATGGTTGCCGGTTATCTTGGATATTCATTCATCGTGGGGCTCGGTATAAATCATTGGATTGGCATGCTCCTATCAACGATTATCGTTGCCGGCCTTGGGGTATTTCTGGAGAAGTTCTGTTTCCGTCCCTTTGCCAGTGATTTCAACCGAATTGTAATGATATGCGTCGTGATCACCGTCGTTTTAACAACGACTGTAAATATCCTGATCGGAACGAAACAACTGGCCATACCAACCTTTTTGGGAGGTGTTTTCAGGACGGGGCTTTTTTCTGTGAATTGGGATCGAATCGTAGCGTTTACTATTGGCGCTATCATCCTGGTAGGAATAACTTTGTTCGTCAACCGAACCCGATGGGGGCTGCAAATGCAGGCAATAAGTCAGAACATGGAGGCAGCCTCACTACAGGGTATTAACATCCAGCGCATTTCGGCCATTGCCTGTGCCCTGGGTTTTGGCCTAGCAGCCATCGCGGGATGCTTGATGGGTACTCTGTATAATCTGAGCCCTTTTATGGGTCAAGTCACTCTAGTAAAAATCCTGATGGTGGTCATCCTTGCAGGGGCGGGAAGCTTCGGGGGCATCTTCATTGTGGGATTAATCCTTGGCGGACTTTATGGTGTACTGCCGGTTTTGCTACCCGGTGCTGTCAGCGATGCCATTGCGGTTACGATCTTCATGGTTATTCTCCTGTTCCGGCCGCAAGGTTTCTTCGGGCATGAGGTTGAGATCATGAGTGACGCTCAGCCATCTGGATCCACCTATGCCAGATCTGTAACAGAGAAAAAATGGACTAAGCCTGCTGCTTATGGAGGGTTGGTAGTCATTCTAGCTATACTACCTCTCTTACTTAGCTCGCTTTATACGGTGCATATTCTTACCCTGAGTTTCATATACATCATTGCTTCTGTTAGTCTGCGTACGATCGCTATTTCGGGCCAGTTTCCTCTTGCCCATGCCGCTTTCATGGGCATTGGTGCTTACCTTTCCGGTATGGCCTCAAGATGGCTCGGCTGGTCACCATGGCTCGCTATCCCACTGGCGGCATTGATGACCTCTGGCATCGGGATGTTATTTGGGTACCCGTTTGCAAGGCTGAGGGCACTGTATTATGCCATGGGAACCCTCTTCTTTGGGGTAGCTGTGGTGCAGATCATTTCTGCCGGTGGAGTTTGGACAGGTGGTTATAGTGGTCTCACTGGGATTCCTCCCCTATTCATTGGCTCCAGGGTACCGAGCTATTATTTTTTTCTCGGATTAGCCCTCATCAGCCTTATCGTCCTTTATCGGTTTGAGTTTAGCCGGATTGGTACGACGTTAAAGGCAATTTCCCAGTCACACGTGGTCGCATCCAGTGTTGGCATCAATGAAGGTGGGTACAGAATCCTC
>Ga0307434_1001059_pt1 | contig 15689 bp, 14 predicted proteins | sample SalMarWE160220MG_FD_202156 | JGI IMG/M metagenome (GOLD analysis project Ga0307434, IMG submission 202156) | Salt marsh sediment microbial communities from the Plum Island Ecosystem LTER, Massachusetts, United States - WE1603-220 | ecosystem: Environmental > Aquatic > Marine > Intertidal zone >... | reverse complement strand
CTTCTGGTTATTTTGAATACAATGATAAGGGACCAAAGTTTATGGACTCCAAGAAAAATTCTAAAAAATACTTGAAATCTAACACAGCCGCTCTGTGACAAAATAATTATTTTTTCATTGAATATATCGCCTTAACTGATATAATACCTTCGTGTGTTAGAAAACACACGTAGGGAGGACGCAACGCCTCGCCGTAGCTTCGAGAGAAGCGTAGGCGGGTTCCTCAAGTCTCAGAACAGTTTACCCTGAGCAACGTCGAAGGGCAGGCCACCGTTAGTCCCGAGCACAGTCGAGGGAGTCATAATTAAGTTCGTAAATTCTTATTTACTAAGGACTTATTAGTGAAATTAACTAATCACCAGTTAACTATTTCACTTGTCCTGAGCAACGTCGAAGGACCAATTAACCAGGATTTCGTTGTATTATCCTGTAAATCCTGTCTAAAAGTATCTTTACAACTGTCGAGAGAGCTCTACAAATCAAACCTTTTTATGCAAAACAAAGCCAAATTTAAAAATGCCATTATGAACGTAACCCCTTTATTAACAATTGGATATGAAAATTTACTCACCTTTTGCCGCTCCAAAAACAAAGCCAATTCAAACCCAATTTTAGCCCAAAATTGGCTTTGTTTCTGAAGGAAATATTCGCATATGCGAATAAGTTTAACATCTTCGCTGACTTTAGAAAAGAGCATATTAAGATGCTCTGTGCCGCTCTGCGGCAAAAAATACCCAATACTAATCAAAGCATAAGATTTTGAAGCTGAACGGCGCAGGTGCGGAATTTCTCGGCAGGCAGTGTCACGGTCTTCCACTTCGGGCTTCGCAGCTTCATAAACCTGATATAATCAGCGAGTTTGATGCAAAAGAAAATGTATGCCGAGCCGTTGAAATCGTAAACATCCCTTCCGTCAAAATCAACGTCAATTTTTTCGACTTTGTAGGCGAAGACAAAAGCAGCCTTATGGGTAGGCCCGAAAACCTGCTGCCATCTCAAAAGGCCTTCGATATCGTCGGCTGTCACCCAGCATTCGAAACCTGTAAGTTTGGCGAAGGTCGTGCCGCTGAACTTTCTGCCCTTGACTTCCGCAACTATTATCTGCTGATTCGGCGGGTAAATAAGATAATCGAAGCTTTTCATATTCGAGCGGCCGAGAGCCGCCCTCTTCTGCTCATCGACGGCTATGTATTGTATATGATTATCTATCAACCAGTTCCCGAAGGCTTTTTCATAATGATTAAGATGAAAATTCTTCATTTAGGATTTTAAATATTTTTCGGGATTGTCCAGAAACTGTTTGATTGGAACCGCTTGCTGCTTACCAGTCTGCATATTTTTAATTGTGATTTCTTTATTCTTAAGTTCCTCATCACCAATAATTATGCAAGTTTTTGCATTTTGAGCCGAAGCTTCAGCCATCTGCTTTGTAAAACCACTTGGCTTATAGCTAAAATTAACCGAATATCCCATTGACCTTAGCTTTCCAACGATACTCCCTGACTCAGGACCAAATGTAGCTATATAAGCAATAAAAACATCGAGCGATTTGTCAGTGACTTTTTTGTCGAGCAACCCTTTCTCGCGAAGAAGGATTTCCAGAACACAGTCACCCATACCCATACCGGTAGCAGATATGTCCGGGCCGCCAAAGTCCTTGAGCAGGTTATCGTATCGTCCCCCGCCACAGATTGCTCGCAGATCGCCGGTGATGTCATGCACTTCAAAAACGATGCCGGTATAGTAAGCCAGGCCTCTTACAATAGACGGGTCATAAATACAGAAGTCACCTACGCCCATCGCGTCCAAATGGTCAAGAACATACTTTATTTTTAAATAAGCATTGTTTTGCTCTGATTCATGTTTCGCCAGTTCTTCAAGTTCCGGCATCGAATCAACATTCATAAAATCCAGTATTTTCCCGGTAGTCTTTTTATCCGGAATTTGCTCTTCAAGAATTTTTTCAAAGGTTTCCAGCGGCAATTTGGATTTCTTGTCAAGCACGGCATATACAGATTCGAGATTATCTTCGGGAACACCCTGGCTTTTGAGAAAAGTAGCCAGCAATTCCCTGCTTGATATTTTTACCTTTATATCGTTACTGGTTAATCCGACTTCACGTAAATAGTCCACCGTGGTAAATATTACTTCAGCATCTGCCAGTGCCTGCCCGAAATAACCTTCGACACCTATGATATCGATATTCCACTGAAAAAATTCGCGCAGTCTGCCTTTCTGAGGACGTTCTGCTCGAAAGAGTCTGGGGACGGAGAACCACTTTATAGGTTTTGGCAGAGAGTTAATCTTCTGGTTGACCATTCGCGCAAGTGAAGGCGTCATTTCAGGAATAAGGGCGAGGTCTCTATCACCTCTGTCCTTGAAAGAAAAGAGCTGTTCGACGATTTCATCGCCGCTTTTTATCTGAAACATCGCCAGATGTTCGAGGATCGGGCTGTCATACTCCTCGAAGCCGTTGCGAATCGAGACTTTTTTCCAGCCGTCAATGATATAATTTCGGACAGCCATATCAGACGGGTAAAAATCCCTTGTCCCTTTTACAGATTGAATTTTCATCTCTTTCTCTTTTTCCTTTTAAGTTCCGCAATTTGGTTCATATTATTATCGAATTTATTCTTTATATACTCTTCCATTTGTTTTTCATCGTTAAAAAACAGCTCGTAATCGTATTCACCTTCGATGAAGTCACAGGCTTTTGTGGTATATGTTCTGCAGATTTTCGGCCTTTTGTTATATATAGCACATTTGAAGTCTTTTGTCAGATATTTGCACCTGCTATTTATACTGATATACCAGTCGCCGTCCTCGACGAAAACAGCAATACCTTCATGGCACAGATACCATTTTATGTCCTCATAATCCTGCTCGTCTTCCGGCGTCTCAATCGGCAGTGCAAAATACCTGCAGCAAAGTCCCGAGCACTGGTCGCACAAGTTTTCTTTCGCCATCAACAAAGCTCCAGCTAAACCTTGGATTAACATAGCAATCAAATACCCGAACACTATAAGCTATGAAAAACCAAACGTCAAGAAATGTAGCTGATTAAAAAATCCGGAAAGTCGGCAGGCTGTAAAAAACATCATAAAAAAGGCTGTAAGTTCGTCACTTACAGCCTCGGCCTTTGCCTTAATTTCTTACAAAGATTTGAACCTTTATTTTTTCCTCATTAATAACAATCCGCCACCCATGCCGAGCATACAAATTGTTGCAGGCTCAGGCATAGGCATAATTCTGCAGGATGGATAGTCGCCCGTCAAATCACCTTTAACAACCTTACAGCCGTCAATACCGATAAGGACATCTCCATACGTGCCGTACTCCGGTATAACATTGGAATAGAACCAAAAAGTGCCGTGTCCCTCAGAACCGGATTGTGCACACGCAGGAAAATACGGCTTGCCATATTTGATTATCGGTAAATCAGGAAGAATTTCTTCGATGAACGAGCCGCTCCAGCCCATCGATGAAGGGTCGCCAGGATGATGCTGGCTCGTCGAGTAACCAGCGACAGTGTCAAATTCAAAAAGATGGTCAGGGTCGGAACAGCCGCTCTTTAACTTCAGTAACCACTTTTCGAGGTCCGCACAATGGGAGTAATTCAGGTCCCATTCAATATCTATCTCATAAAGATACAATCCTGCGTGCTCACCATCTTCAAGTAATGTCGCCGTACTTGTTCCTGAAATCGAAGACGGAACATAACAGGCAAACAGCGGCGTGCTCAAAAAACAGACAACTAAAAAACATACTAAAGCTCTGACCTTCTTCATCTTATTCCCCCCTTTCCCCTATGCACGATTCTACAAAAAAATCCTGCACAAAATTATATAAGCCAAGCGAATAAGAAAGGCGAACAGCCTTTCACCCCCATTTGGAAAATGTATTATAACTGAAAAGCAGCCTTCAAATCAATTGATTTATGGTGAAGTTGACGCCGGCAACTGAATATTTTCCATAGTCATATAATGTTGTTCAATGTTCAGCCGTAACATTAAATATATGGGACGTACAAAAAAATAAAATTGGAAAATAGAAATTTTTTCAATGGGTATTTCAACTGTCACGCTGTGCTGCAAGTATTGATGCAAAAGCAAGCGCTGCCGTTTCAGTTCTCAAAATAGTGTTGGTAAGATGAACAGGTTCCGCTCCGCCTGACCTTAACAAATCCCGCTCATCATCGGTAAGACCGCCTTCCGGGCCGACAAAAACAATAACATCTGTGCCCCTCCAGCAGCTTGTTAACAGACTATCTGCTCTCTCATCGACACTGCCGAAGATTACCCTCGCTTTTTCGTTTCGTTCCTGTAATATTCCGACAGCCTCGGCTAAAGGCAAGGGACTATCAATTACGGGCAAAAAAATCCTGCCAGACTGCTTTGCCGCAGAAACTGCCAGTCTCGTCCAGCGCTCGAGTATTTTCGGATTAGAGGGACACCTGACGGTCCGCTCGAATATAACAGGGGTAATCCTGTCGATGCCGAGCTCGGCAGCTTTTTCTATCAGCCAGTCAAATCTTTGTCCCTTTGCGATAGAAACAGCAAGTATTATCCTGCCGTCAGCCGGCGGTTTGTGTTGAGTCGTTTTAATAATACGCAGGATAGCCGCCTTTTTGCTTTTCTCTTTTATCGTTGCCTCTGCGAGCAATCCCTTTCCGTCGAATAGTTCCACTTCCTCACCGCTTCCGAGCCTGAGAACCTTACTGAGATGCTCGAACTCAGGCCCCTGCAGCTTCGTAACCGGCTCAACAATATCTGGACAGTAAAATCTGTACCGGCTCATAATCCGCATCCCTTTCGTACCACGGGCATCCTGCCCGTGGCAACACGTAAAAAATTGATATTAGCCAATTAGCAGACCGCAGGCAAATGAAAAAACATACAGGTTCTTACTGCTTTTCGTATGTTACTTATCCTTTTTTATCTTGACATTTTATTTAAGATATAATATTTATTCAAAAAACATGGATGATACTATTATAGGTTTGCAAAAATGTATCTTATTCCCTATTTCCAAATGATATGTGATGAAATCAAGGAGCTTCGTAGATATATCGATTTTTCTCCGGAAAATTCATCTGTTTATGGTGACAAGATATCAGAGCTTATCATCTTAATGGGTACAGAAATAGATACACTATTTAGTCATCTTGTTGGTGAAACTCAGCCCAACATGCGAGACTACAAAGTCTGGCTTAAAGAAAAGCATCCGAAGATAAAAGGAATCCAGTATTTTTCATATATCCATGAACAATGGAAACCGATTTTCCAGAGTTTAGCACCAACCGCTTCTTATTCATGGTGGCGAGCCTATACAGAACTTAAACACAATAGATATAAGAATCTTAAGAAGGCTAACTTGGACAATCTTCATGATATCCAAGCAGCGTATTATATTGTTTGCGCTCTTGCAATGAAGGATGATCAAAGTTCTCTTAAACAGCTTAAGAATACTTATGCTGTGATTTGTGGTCCAAGTATCATCAAGGATAAATTCGCAACGTATGAAACCACAATAAAGAAATTGGCTGCTCATAGCGCCCCAGGATATTACCTTGATCTTTAACATTTACTAGTACCGTTTCTATTAAATAAGTTTCACTTTTCTAATATGTCATTCCACATCAAGTGCACAATTATATTTGAATAAGTCTCCTTCTTAAAAAGAACCTTAAATTGTCAGTTCTTGCTCTGCCTTCTGTCATCCGTCCTCCGTCCTCCGCAATAAAAAAAATGACGCCTTTATTTTGCTTATAGCCTGTTGACTAAGGCCGATTTTGCATATAAACTACTGAGCTATTAAAATCCTCGAAATAGAGAAAACGAATATGGCAGAAAAAAAGGTAAAAATCGGAATAGTGGGTTTCGGTATGGTCGGAACGGGTGTAATAAAGCTCATAGGCCTGCAGGCGGATGCTATTGCATTCAAAACCGGCCTGCGCCTCGAAATCGCCTGTGTAGTCGATACCGACACCGAAAGAAAAAGAGACGTCCAATTAGCCGAAGGTGTTCTAACAAACGATATCAACAGGCTGTTGAACGATAACAGCATTACCATAGCCCTGGAGCTCGTCGGCGGAACAACTGCTGCCAAGGATATCCAGCTCAGGATGCTCCAGGCCGGCAAAGATATCGTTACCGCCAATAAGGCACTGCTGGCAGAACACGGCAGCGAGCTATTTGAAGCCGCCCACAAAAACTCGCGATGCATAGCATTCGAAGCGAGCTGTGCAGCAGGAATTCCAATCATATCGGGCCTGCGTACCGGCCTGATTGCAAACGATATCACCGCGATATACGGAATCGTCAACGGAACCTGCAATTTCATACTCTCGAATATGAGCAGCAAAGGTCTGGACTTCAACACCGCCCTGCAACAGGCACAGAAAAAAGGATATGCCGAATCTGACCCCACACTCGACATAAACGGCACGGACAGCGCCCACAAGCTGGCAATCCTGGCATCAATAGCTTTGGGATGTGAGATTTCACTCGAAGATATCTTCACGGAAGGTATCGAGTTAATCTATCAGGAAGATATCAGGTACGGCTCTGAGATGGGTTACGTCTTAAAGCTGCTGGCTATAGGCCGAAAAGATAGTAACAACAAGATTTCTCTCAGGGTGCATCCTTCATTTATAAGCAGGGACAACTCTCTCGCCAATGTTAACGGCCCGTTTAATGCCATCAGCATTTTCAGCAGCGCTGCCGGGCAGGTCAATTATTACGGACGAGGTGCCGGTATGATGCCCACCGCAAGTGCGGTTGTGGCTGACATTATTGATGTCGCGCTCGGCAACTCGGCCAACACTTTCAGGAATCTCAAACTTAAACCGAGAAGCCAGACTTCCGTCCTGATAGACACGATTGATAACCTTATCAGCCGCTTCTACATCCGTATTATGTGCAGGGACAAACCGGGTGTCGTCGCAAAATGGAGCAAGATTCTCGCCGACCACGACATAAGCATTTCAGGAGCACTGCAGCACGAGGATATCGGGCCTGAAAATACCGTGCCCGTCGTGATTCTGACACATCCCACTCAGCAGAAAAATATAACAGCAGCCTTGAAAGATATGGAAAAGCTCGACGTTATAGGCGGAAAACCGATGTGCATTAGAATCGTCGATATATCGGAGGACAAGGATTAGTGACAAAATATGCGATAATAATTCCTGATGGTGCTGCAGATGAGCCTGTCAAAGAGCTCGATAACAAGACTATTCTCGAAGCAGCCGACATACCGAATATAGACAGGATAAGCTCACAGGGCAAGCAGGGACTTGTCCAGACTATCCCGGACGGTATGGAAGCTGGCAGTGACGTCGCCCAGATGTCACTCTTAGGCTATGACCCCGTCCGCTATTATTCCGGACGCGCCCCCATTGAGGCGGTCGCCCGCAATATCAGGCTATCACCGGAAGACTGGATTTTCAGGTGTAACCTCGTTACCGTCGTGGAAGGCAAAATGGCCGACCACAGCGCCGGACACATATCAACTCAAGAAGCTAAAAAGCTCGTCGAGGATTTGAACGAGCAGTTCGCCAATGATAATATTCGTTTCTATCCGGGCGTCAGTTATCGCCACCTTCTGGTAATCAAGGGACTCGATTTCGATGTCCAGACATACCCGCCGCACGATTATATAGGCACTGCAATAGAAAAAATCCTGCCGCGGGGCAAAAACTCTCAAATCCTCACCGACTTGATAGCCCAGTCTCAGCAGCTTTTCATCAATCACGATATCAACAAGGTGAAAACAGACCTCGGCGAAAACCAGGTCAGCTCTATCTGGCTGTGGGGACAGGGCAAACAGGCGAGGCTGGAAAGCTTTAGAAAACGCTTCGGCCTGAAAGGGGCAACCATCACCGCCGTTGACCTCGCTAGGGGCCTGTCGAAATTGATAGGTTTTGACCTCATAGAAGTACCGGGCGCCACCGGTTTTGTCGATACCAATTATAAAGGAAAGGGCGCCGCTGCGGTAAAAGCCCTTGAAAATTACGACATCGTCCTTGTTCATATTGAAGCGCCGGACGAAGCCGGCCACGCCGGCTCTGCCGAGCTCAAGAAAAAAACCGTCGAACAAATCGACAAACACATCGTCGGCCCCGTGTACGATGCCCTGCAGTCTTACGACAAATGGCGGATCCTTGTCGCCCCCGACCACCCCACGCCGGTCCGCACAGGCGCTCACTCGCCGGAACCGGTACCATTCGCTATGGCAGGCACCGATGTCACCGGCACCCTGCACACCAACTTCAGCGAGGCCAACGCCGCCGAATCCGGCTTCAGAATAGATAAAGGTTACGAGCTTATGGAGTATTTTCTGAAAATATAGCACTAACAGGCAAAAAATATGGCGATAATTGTACAAAAATTTGGAGGCACCTCGGTAGCAAACGCAGGCAAAATCAAACGTGCCGCCGACCGTGTAATCAAAACCGTTAAAAAAGGCTTCTCGGTAGTCGTGGTCGCATCAGCCCGCGGCAGGCAGACCGACCAGCTAATTGCCGATGCTCTCGAGCTCAATCCCGAGCCGCCCGAAAGAGAGCTGGACCAGCTGCTCAGTACAGGCGAGATTCAGACCGTATCGCTCTTCGCTATGGCACTGGCCGCTGCCGGCTACGACGCTATCAGCTTCACAGGCGGGCAAATCAAAATGATTACCGACGGTGTTCATACCAAGGCAAGAATAAAGAGCGTTGACGCCGAACGAATCCACAATGAATTGAAAAAAGGCAGGATTGTCCTCGTAGCCGGCTTTCAGGGTATAGACGATTACGGCAACATCACAACACTGGGCAGAGGCGGCTCGGATACCAGTGCCGTCGCACTGGCGGCAACTCTCGGCGCCGCACAGTGCGAGATTTACACAGACGTTGACGGCATTTTCACGACCGACCCGAGGATATTCAGCAAAGCGGTGAAGATGCAAAAAATCTGCTACGACGAGATACTCGAGATGGCGAGTATGGGGGCGAGGGTTATGCACCCGCGGGCTGTCGAGTTCGGCAAAAAATATAATGTGAAAATCCACGTCAGAAACAGTGCTAAAGAAATCGAGGGGACAATAATTACTACAGAGGAGTCTCAAATGGAAGATATAGTGGTTTCGGGCGCGACGATACAAAAGGATATGGCCAAAATCAGTCTCACTAATGTTGACAATAAGACGGGCAACGCAGCAAAGCTGTTCTCCCATCTCGCAAAGGCGAACGTGCTCATAAATGACATAGTCCAGACCGAGGTAAGCCCGAAAAAAGCGAACCTGTCATTCACCATAGGTATCTCCGATTTGCGGGCGGCTAAAAGAGCCGTCGAGGCAGTCAAAACCGAGCTTAACTGCGATGATATATTTATCCGCGACGATATAGCCGAAATTTCCGTAATCGGTGTCGGTATGAGAAGCCATTACGGCATCGCCGATAAAATGTTCGGCGCGCTGGCCAAGGCAAAAGTAAATATAGATTCGATTACGACAAGCGAAATCCGTATAAGCTGCGTTGTCGATAAGCATCAGGGCCATAAGGCACTGCAGGCCGTCTGCCTCGCCTTCGAGCTCGACAAGCCTGCCCCAAAAAGAAAAGCGTATAAAAAACGAAGCTCCGCAAAAAAGTAAAAGTTTTCTAAATACGAGTACAATTCGTGACCAGAAAGGCCGACAAACCTGCTTCCGCGATGAGCCGCCGCACCAAAGCGGCCATATTGGCATTGTGCCTGCTCGCACTCGCGGTTGCCGTCTGGCTGGATAATGAAAATACCAGCCAAACAAACACCCAGCCGAAATCCGAAGACAGCCAAATACTTTCCGATTTCGACAGGTACCACAAGAAAAGCTTCCTCGTTGTAAACGTTGTCGATGGTGACACAATCGATATAAATATACCCGACGCCAATAAAGAGACAACCAGGATACGACTCTGGGGTGTGGATACCCCTGAAACCAAACATCCGCAAAGAGGCGTAATGTATTTCGGGCCGGAAGCTTCCCAATATGCTCGCGAATTGACACTCGGTAAACAGGTAACAATCTATCTCGAAGAGCGTCGAACAAGAGGTTATTACGGCCGATTACTGGCCTATATCCAGTTGCCGGACAGAAGCTTTTTGAATGAAATTTTACTCTCGGAAGGTTTCGCTTACGCAGATTGGCGGTTCCGGCACAGCTTCTATAACAAGTATAAGCAGTTGGAAGCCGCTGCGAAAGCCGCCAAAAAAGGTCTTTGGGAAAAAGTACAGCCTGACCAGATGCCAAGTTGGAGACAAAATTAACAACAGATTTTACTGATTGACACTGATTAACACTGATTTATAAAGAATATTTCAAAAAATATATTGCTTATTTATCTAAAATCCTTATAATCATTAGCCAGACTGAAAGGACAGCGAAAAGTATTACTTGCCAGCCCCTTTTGACTGAAATTCTTTGAAAACAACGAGGTCTAGATAATTCATATTTCTCAAATTGAATAGACGAAGGTTAATTATAAGGTGATTTGAGGTATTATATATGGGCGAATTAGTTAGTTTACGAATGGAAGGCCCAATTCTTGAGAAAAACATTCCTCTTGATATTGCCATAGACACCTTCATCGCATTTCAAAGTATAGTGGACAAATCGTACCTAGCATTGTCACAGAGTCAGCGTATTAGCAAAAAGACAAGGGAAGAATTTCGGATTACTTTTACCAAAATAGAAAAAGGTTCTCTTGTAGTAGATTTGGATATAATTTTGGCTTCTGTAGTTACAGCACAAATGATAATGCCTTTTATAACCGCTCTCACACCAAAAGCAATCTGGGATCTAACGAAGAATGCTTTTAACTATTTGCAATTTGTCTTGGAATCAATTCATAAAGGTAAATTACCTACTTACAATCAAACGCGTGATGGTATGCTTGTAGTCAATAACGGTTACGGTAATATCACAATAAATCAATTTACTTATAATGTTGGAAAAGAATCTTTAAGTGATTATCAGAAGTTAGCGAAGTTAACAAATCAGGGAGTTGATAGAGTGCGCTTAACTCATAAAAAGGAAACCGATTTTATTGAGATTAATAAATCTAACAGTAGCATATTCTCTCCCAAAACAGAAATTATGCCGGAAAATATCCAATTTACATGCGAAATATTTGATTTTAATAAACATAAGATGGGTGGCAAAATTTCAGTTCCTGCTGGGCAAGTAGTCCCGCAAGGAGAGTATAATTTCGAATTGATAGGTGACCAAGATATCGCAATCTATATTGAATCAATGTTAAAAACTGAAGTGACACTAAACTGTTTACAGGAAATAAGCCCTAATCCTTTTGGAACTTCAAATATATTAAAATTGCAAGTTGTGAAAATTATTAAATAAAATTCAGTTTTTAATTTGATACTATAAATTTTATGGCGGTAATGATAGAGATTAAAATGATATTAACGGAGAATATATAGTGCGTTCCACATTATCACCTAAAGTATTTATATCATATTCCCATGATTCAGAACGACATAAGGACTGGATTCGAAAACTCTCCGAACGTCTTCGCTCCGATGGCATAGATATATTACTCGATCAATGGGAATTAGGTCCTGGTGATGATGTGACTTATTTCATGGAACGAGCATTATCTTCTTGTCGACGTGTGTTAATTATTTGCACAGAGGAGTATATAAAAAAAGCCAACACATTGAAAGGTGGTGTCGGATATGAACGGATGATTATTACTGCTGAAATTGCGAAGAATTTAAAAAAGCGAAAATTTATTCCTATCCTTCGCAATGTTATAAAAGAGAGATTGCCAAGGTTTTTAGGGTCAAGGATTTATATTGATCTTCGAACTGTTGAGTTCGACCAAAGTCAATATGATATACTTCTTCGGTCTTTACATGATGAACCAAAACTTAAAAAACCTCCCTTGGGACAAAGTCCATATGCATCTCTACAAAAAAAAAGAAGTAATATAAAGAAAAAGGAATTGGTAGGCAATTCTGATTTATCTATAGTAGAAAATTCCAAATTCAAGGAGTTATCAATGAAAACAAACGAACCTTGGCATTTTCATTGGCATCGTGCAGTACATGAATATTGCGGTTATAAACTTTATCTCATATTTGTGCGATTTGCAACAGGCAGCATTTTCTTAAAAGAAAGTATTATAGCTGACCTTCGATGGGCCAAAATATCTGACTTTATGATATTTCATCTCTATTCAGATTGGGATATTCTAATTAGGGTCTGGGCTTATGAAGAGACTATTCAAAGTCTTCGTCTTAGATTCGTTGATAATAGCGACCTTAACAGGGAATATCCCCCAGAATTCATCAGAGTTCAGGAACTAACACATTTCCCTGAGACTGCCAGTTATTCTGATGTATCAGATATCGAGGAGATATTAAGGGAAATAGGCTTATTTTCTCTTAAGGATATTCAAACAGAGGGAAAGGATAGCAAATATTTTGAACGATTAAAGAATGCTGGATTAATATTGGATGAGACAGTTGGCTTTCATCCAGAACGAATCCAATTTTATATAACTATCCGAAGTATGTATGCGTTAGAAGTATCGAAAATGATACGTTTAAAAGAATTGATTGCAGGATGGAAACAAATAAGAAATAGATCGATTTACGTTACTTCTGGATCCGCTATTAGAATTGTGATTAAAGGGCAAGCCGAGAATTATTATGATATATATCTCTTCTTGCAAGAAATTACAAAAGAATTTACATCGGTTGAAGTTATGACCCAAACTATGCTTGTTGCAAGCCGTGTGAATCGCATGTCAACATTTATAGATTTTGAGCAAGCCGATAGCCATATTCTTGATTCTGAAATTCAAAATCAATTACCTGAAGTATTGACTTTACCCGCGACAGAGCGATTGAAATTGACTTTAAAATATGTCGAGGTTCGACCAAAATTATCTGAAGATAAACAAAAGTTGTTAATAGGATTACTTCGAGCAAAAGCACGAAGGGATCCTGAAGAAATTAGCCGGTTATTAGCATTTTTTCCAGCATTTGAGGAAAAACTTCGACAGAGACTTATACCTCTTATTATTAGATTGTATGGGAATGATTGGCAATCAGCGATAGATGATCTTAAAAATAAAGAGGGGATTACAGCAAAAAAGGAGAATTTGGTATTTGGGGACTTATGTAAATTATATAAACGTATTATTCTCGATAAGAGGATTATTGATATTACACCATTGAATGATGAAGAGTTCTGTTCGGTGATGGACACTGCTCCGTTAATAAGAAACACATTCGCGCATAGAACACCTGATTTAAGACAATGGGATGAACTTTTCGATTTTTGTTCTACTTTTATACCTATTTATACGCGTCTTTTAGAGGATATATCAAGTATGGAAGGCTAAAAATTCATTAGATAAAATAGATCGGTACTATTCCAATATTTAGATTCAATTAAATCTGTGTTCATCAGTGTTAATCCGAGTCAGAAAAACTCTACGTTCTTTGATCTCTCAGCGGTTAAAATTTATTATTTTTTTATTGAATAATCGCCTCTTTTCGGTACAATACCTCTGTGTGTTAGAAAACACACGTAACGCGGGGGAAACCGCACGAAAGAGCCAGTCGGCCAAGTCAAAATTTAGTTCGTAAGCTCTTTATTTACAAGGAGTAGCGGATATTTCAAATGGCTAACAAATTCGTAAATTTCCATCAACCAGCGACGAGATACGAGCGACAAGCGACTTTTTTTGAGCAATTTGCTCAAAAAATGCCTCTACATTTGTCGAGAGAGCTCTACAAATCAAACCTTTTTATGCAAAACAAAGCCAATTCACCAAGTGTCCAAGATGACACAACTACTTTAATATCAATGACTTATGAAAATTTATGCAATTTTTGGAGTCCCAAAAACGAACCCAAACAAAGCCAATTCAAACCCAATTTTAGCCCAAAATTGGCTTTGTTTTCCCCCACATTGGCTTTGTTTTACAAGGAAATCTTCGCTTTTGCGAATAATCTTTATCTAATCGCTGACTTTAAGAAAGAGCATTTTCAGATGCTCTGTGGTCGAGAAAGGTTTTATGGGAAAAGTTTACTTTTCGAAGTAAAAACTTTTGAGAACACCCAAGTCAGCGAAATAAATCCGTGTCAATCCGTGAAATCCGTGGTTGCATATTATAAATTATATTCTTTAATTTTACGGTATAGTGTTCTTTCACCGATGCCGAGGATTTTTGCGGCCTTTTCGCGGTTATTGCCTGTCCGGGTAAGGGTATCCATAATCGCCTGCTTTTCAATTTCATTAAGCGACATTCCGGATAAATCCGAAGCACCCTTTACACCCGCACCAAGCTGTCTTCTGCGCGAAATATCGGGCGGAATATCACAGACGTCGAGAGAATCAGACTCGGCCATTACTACCATTGTCCTTATGCAGTTTTTAAGCTGCCTGATATTGCCCGGCCAATCAAAGCCCTTGAGAATATCCATTGCGGAATCGGTTATGCCGGTAACCTTCGAGCCTGTTTCGCAGATTGCTTCCTTGAGAAAAAACTCGGCGAGTGCGGGTATATCTTCGGTCCTATCGCGAAGGGCAGGCAGGACAATACTTACGCCCTTGATTCTGAAATACAAATCCTGCCTGAACTTTTTCTCCTCGATGAGCTTTGTCAGGTCCTGGTTCGTCGCACTGATAATCCTTACATCGACGACGGCCTGCTTATTCGAGCCGACCGGTATTATAACGCCATCCTCAATGACCCTTAAAAGCTTGGCCTGGCTGTTAGGCGACATATCGCCGATTTCGTCGAGCAGCAGTGTTCCCTTATCGGCGATTTCGAAAAGGCCTTTGCGGTCGCCGGTTGCGCCTGTGAAGGCGCCTTTGATGTGGCCGAACAGCTCGCTTTCCAAGAGTGTCTCGGTCAGGCCGGCACAATTTACCGGCTTGAAAGACTCGCGAGCACGAGGAGAATTATTGTGGATTGCCCTTGAGAGCAGTTCTTTGCCGGTACCGGATTCGCCCTCGATAAGGACCGCGATGTTCGATGCGGCGACCCTTTTGAGGACCTCGAAGATGCCGTGCATCGCCCTGCTCTCGCCTATGACGCCGTCGAAAACGAAATCCCATTTATCGGATGATGCTCTCTGGAATCTTCGGCTTACAGAGGCTTCTGCCTTTCGGCAGGCCTGCTGGGTGAGTGTTCGAAGCTCATCGATATTGATGGGCTTGACGAGATAATCGAAGGCGCCCATTTTGATGGCCTGCTTGCAGTTTTCGATAGTGGCGTAGGCGGTAACGAGGATGACCTGGGTATCGGGATTTTGTTTCTTGGCCTCTTCGAGGATGCCGATACCGTCGATATCGCCGCCGAGCCGCAGGTCGGTAATAACGACATCGACCTTTTCGCTCCTAAGCAGCTCGAGGGCGTCCTTGTCGTTATAGACGGCGATTGCCTTTGCGCAGAGGCCTTCGAGGGCCTCGACGAGGCCGTCGGCGTGATTACGCTCGTCATCTATGACCAGGATTATGCTGTCGTCAGCCATTTTAGACTCTTTAATTTTCAGCAGGATTATGCAGCGGCAATTTTATCGTGAAAATTGAGCCTTTGCCCGGCTCGCTTTCAACGGTTATCGTTCCTTTATGTGCCTCGATTATTTTCTTTGCCGTCGGCAGGCCGAGACCTTTGCCGTTCGGCCGGGACGAGT
>Ga0307434_1001057_pt1 | contig 15698 bp, 16 predicted proteins | sample SalMarWE160220MG_FD_202156 | JGI IMG/M metagenome (GOLD analysis project Ga0307434, IMG submission 202156) | Salt marsh sediment microbial communities from the Plum Island Ecosystem LTER, Massachusetts, United States - WE1603-220 | ecosystem: Environmental > Aquatic > Marine > Intertidal zone >... | reverse complement strand
CTGGAAAACGACGTCACGTTGCTTCGTATTCATGCCTGGCTCCGGCGAGGTGCCCAACATGGAGGATCGAGAGGGATTACCCATTCACTCATGAGATCAGGGATCGCCCAGCTCATGTTTCTTGTCCGCTGCCATCATGATAGATCGCGGTTGGGACTGGAGCAAAGGGGGTATGGTCGTGGCTTCCTGGATTCCGGTGTCTCGGCAACCTGGCAGCACCTGCGGCCGCCACCACTCCGACGCATCGCGGACAGTGGGTCGGAGTGCGTTCGGCCGGCTGGTCGTCGCGCGGTGATAGAGCACACGGTCGAGATCGGCGAGACCATGGCCGCCATTGAGCGGGCTGGCTTCCTCGTGGCCTGGGTGCGACCGGTGCTCTGCCTATCCTTCCTTCGTTGCGGTCATTCCCGCAGTGACGGCGAACCGCATCGCCTGCTCGATGGACATGTCGATCGGTTGGACAGCCGAGCGGGGAACCATAGTCGTGAACCCGCCCATCTGATAGCTCATCGGCAGATAGACCGCCACGGTATCGTCCCCGCCGATCCCGGTCGGCAGGTCGCTGAAGTCCTCTCGCGTGATGAAACCGATGAAGCGCAGACTGGTGTTCCCGACTGCCACGACGACGGCCTTGCTCATCGTCTTCTTGTCCGAGCCCGAGAAGAAGCCCATCAGGTCGCGAACGGCGCCATAGAGGGTCTTGACCAGGGGAATCCGCTCCAGCAGCCTTTCACCCCACCCCAGGAACGTTCGAAACAACCAGGCGTTCATCAGGACGCCGATCGTGAACACCAGGGCAAGGCCGGCGACCACGCCCATGCCCGGCCAGTAAAGGCGGTCCGGGATGAGCATCTTCAATCCCCTCCCCAGGACCAACTCCGCCGTGCTGCCAAGCCAGTAGAACACGTAGATCGTCACCGTGATCGGCAGAACGGCGGCCAGCCCCTTGAGAAAGATCCTGGTGACCGTTTTCATATTCGGTTCTCCTTCCCGAGGCCAGTCGGTTGACTCATCGGGGTTGCATTGCCAATTCTCGCAACGCAACCTACAGCCGAGCGTACCCCCAGTCCACCTTGGGGATCGAGGGCTTGTAGACCACTCTTTTCCGGGTCGTGCCAGACATAGTAATCGACCACGCCCGTAGGGCGTGGCTTTAGGAAGCCCCCCTGAGGGGGGCGTTGTTCGTAAGGAAGGCCCCGTTGGGGCCGTTGTCAACGCCTACTTGAGGTCCAAGTCGCCTTGGCCACTTTCAAGCTGTTCTTGCTCTCGTATGTACTGCCGCACCTGCTCCTCGTCCAGACCCACCGTGCTCACACAGTAGCCGGTGGCCCAGAAATGCAGGCCCGTCATCCGGCGGTGCTTCATCAGTTCCCGATGGACACGCACCGCACTCTTGCCTTTCAGAAACCCGATCGTATGCGAGACGCTGTACTTCGGCGGAATGCTCAAGCACATGTGAATGTGATCCGCCATACAGTGCCCCTCCAGCAAATCGACTTGTCGTTGGCGACACAGATCTCGCAGGATCTGGGCGATTCGCCCTCGCATCTTCCCGTAGAAGACTTTGTGGCGATACTTCGGTATGATGATCACGTGGCACTTGCATTCCCATCTCACGTGGGACAGACTCTGCCAATCGTGCATTGGGTTCTCCTTCCCGCCCCACGGGGCCTTCCCCGAGGGAGAACCTACGCGCACACATTACACAATGGAACGGTCGAACCTCTTCTGGTCCACGGCCAGAGGCCGTGGTTTTAGGAGATAATAATCGAGGCGTGCCGCAGACTGAAACAGAAGCGGGCCAAGCCCAAGCGGCAAGTGTTTTCGAGCAGCAGAGGACGAGCTACCTGCCCAGGTCGGTGACCGTGGCCCTGAGAGGAGACTCCCTGGTCATCACGCTGGACGGCGTATTGTCGGCGATTCCAGGCTTCTCTTGGTTTGGCGTAACAGAGGCAATTCGGCCAGAGTGAAGACCACGATTTCTTCCCCGGTTGCCGTGCTGACGTCGTGGTGCAAGCTCAGCATCTTGACGCCGGTGATTTCTTGGACCATCGCTTCCAGGACCAGCCGCGCCGTTTCGACCAACTGCACCCTGACTTGTTTGATAAGACCCCTTCCCTGAGATATAACCATTTCCTGTGGATGGCGTGAATAGAAAGGCGGCGTATCCCGGGTGTACAAGAGGACATGACTCGCATAGCGGCTGGTACATAAACCAGGGGCAGGTCAGCCGGAAGAAGCTGCGGCGTCAGGCCTGCCGCCGGAGCCAGCGAGAACATGAACGCCTGGAGCACGGAGTATTGGGCATGGGCTCGAAAAAACACGTTCACCGCGAAGATGGCGATCACCAGCACCAGGCCGACCTCCATCAGGACATAGCTGCTGAGACTCCCCCGGCCGAAAATGAATGGAAAGAGATCGCCCTGCGGGCGCGCGCAGAGCTGAGCAACTACCAGAAGCGGGCGGAGAAGGAGCAGGCCGAGTCCGTCCGGTATGCCAATGGCAACCTCCTGGAGGCCCTCCTGCCGGTGCTAGACAACCTCGAACGCGTGGTCCAGACGGGGGCGCAGGCCGAGGGTAACCCCCAGACTCTGGTGGACGGCGTGAAATTGACGCTGGATATGCTCCAGAAAGTCCTGTGCGACCACGACGTGGAGCCGATCGCGGCCGAGGGCCAGCCCTTCGATCCGCACGTGCACGAGGCCATGATGGTGCGGCCCTCGGACCACGCCGAGCAGACGGTGTTGCAGGAGGTGGGCAAGGGCTACAAGCTACATGAGCGCGTGCTCCGGCCGGCGAGAGTGATCGTGTCCAAGCCGGCGCCCTCGGCGGAGGCGGCCGAGTACGAAGAGTGGGCCGAGAACGAAGAGTGAGCAACGACTAGCCAAGGACACCCATGTCAGCGCCGAGGTCGTCTCCACGCTGGACGAGAAGGCCAAGTTGGAACCGGAAGACTGGCTGGGATCCTTTCAGGGGAATCGCAGTCTTCCCCCGGAGTCAGTCATGTCTGTTGAATTCAAGGACTACTACGACGTCCTCGGCGTGGATCGAGACGCGAGCGGCGAGGAAATCAAGAAGGCATTCCGCAAGCTCGCCCACCTGCATCACCCTGACGTTGCCAAAGACAAAACTACGGCCGACGCCAAGTTCAGGGAACTCAACGAGGCCAACGAAGTCCTCAGCGACCCGGAGAAACGGCGAAAGTATGATCAGCTGGGAGCAAACTGGAACCATCCAGAACGGCAGGCAGCACCGCCGCAGGGCGGATTCAACGGGGGTTACGAAGAGGGTTCGGAGTTCCATTTCGATGGCACCGGATTCAGCGATTTCTTCGAGCAGTTCTTCGGCAGTCGCGGTCGGCCATCCGGCGGTTTCGGCCGAACACGGGGGAATGGCAGGGGAAGCGAGACAGTCGCCCAGCGCGGCCAAGATATCGAGGGCGACATCCTGGTGACGTTAAACGAGATCTTGCACGGTTCGACGCGCACAATCCATCTGCAGCGTGCCGATCCTCGGACCGGGCAATCAACCATGCAGACTTTGCAGGTGGCAATCCCACCCGGCGTTCGGGAATCGCAGCTCATCCGTCTCGCGGGCAAAGGCCAGGAAGGCATGGGCGGGGGCGACTCGGGACACCTGTATCTGAGGGTGAAGTTCGCTCAGCACCCCGACTTCCGAGTGCGCGGCGCCGACCTGTATTATGATTTGGATCTGGCCCCGTGGGAAGCGGTGCTGGGTGCCACCGTCGACATCCCAACGCTGGATGGAACGGTATCCTTAAGAATTCCGGCGAGCACCATGGCTGAACAGCGACTCCGTTTACGCGGGAAAGGTCTGCTCACGACGGACGGAACGCGGGGCGACCTGCATGCCGTGGTGTCCATCCAGGTTCCGGCGCATCTGACGCCGGAACAGAGAGTCCTGTGGGAACAATTGGCCACAACATCGGCGTTCAACCCGAGGCAACCGTCATGAGCAAACGATCTGTTTGGGAGAGCCCCCCACCGCTGGCGCTGGAGTTGTTTCAGCCGAAGCCCAGCGTTTTGTACAGCCTCGATGCGGCTCCACATCTGGCGGGTGTCTCCCGCCGTTCCATTCTGATCTATTGTCGAGCTGGCCTTGTACGACCTGTCGTTCAACCACCGTATGGTGTGATGAAATTCACGGAAGAGGCGATCTATACCATGCGGCGAATCGAGCACCTGCGAACCGTTCACGGCCTCGACTTAGCCTGGATCAAGACCATGTTCGATCTGCTCGATGAGGTGGAGCGCCTGCGCGCCGAGTTGCGATTCTTGCGTCACCATTGAGGTGGTTTGCCGCGTTCTCGGCCCTCGCCAAAAAAGAGGAGAAGCAAACCATGGAGACAAAGACTCTTTCAATCGGCTCGCCTTGCACAGAGTCGCGTGAACACGTCCCGGATTGCCGGCGCAGGTTTCCGCGCCTCCTGGGGACGGGGGATATTCATACAGAACGAGAATCTTCATGTTTAATTCCTCGGCCAGTGAGCCATCGGCTCAGGTTCTTCTTCGATTCAAAAGACCAGAAGGCTTCCTCGCGGGGCGTAGAAGTGGAAAGCAGAAGTCGGATGGACGCTTGGCGACGTCGTCGGGCGCCCAGGCTAGAGACATACACGGAAGGAGTCATGTCATGTCAGATAAGAGCACAGCGGTAGCGGTTTATGACCGCCACGACCAGGCCGAGGCGGCCATCAAAGAACTCCAGAGAGCAGGATTCGACATGAAACGGCTGTCGATCGTCGGCAAGGAGTAAGAAAAAGGTATTGGACCGATGATCCAGCGGCCAAAGAGCAGTCCATGCGTTCGCCTGAGAACACCTGGTCAAAGTATCTCTCGCGGCGGAATTCAGCGGTTCAGAGCGTCGTCGTCGCCGCTTGGCCAAAGTCGCAGAACTCGAAGGCCGGGGATACCCCGATGAAGAACAAGCCCAAATGCGAGCTCCGACAGGTGGTTCTCTTGCGACACGGGGAAAGCGTTTGGAACAACGAGAACCTCTTTACCGGTTGGACGGACGTTGATTTGTCCGATCGCGGCAGAGAAGAGGGGCGGGAGGCCGGCCGTAGCCTGAAAGAGCTCGATTTTACGTTCGACGTCGCATTTACTTCCGTGTTGAAGCGCGCGATACGGACCCTGTGGCTCCTGCTCGACAAGATGGATCTGATGTGGATCCCCGTCCACCGGGATTGGCGATTGAACGAGCGGCATTACGGCGCTCTGCAAGGGCTGAACAAGGCCGAGACGGCCAAGAAGTACGGTGACACGCAGGTCAAGCTGTGGCGGCGAAGCTACGACATCCGTCCGCCCGCTCTGGAAGAGGAAGATCCACGACATCCCCGACACGATGCGCGTTACAGGGAACTCAGCCAGGAAGAGATCCCCGCCACGGAATGTCTGAAGGACACCTTAGCACGCTTCCTGCCATGTTGGCACGATCGCATCGCCCCGGTGGTGTGTTCCGGGAAGCGCGTGCTGATTGTAGCGCACGGGAACAGCCTGCGTGCGCTGATCAAGTATCTCGACGGGGTTTCCGACACCGATATCGTCGAGCTGAATATTCCCACAGGTATCCCACTGGTATACGAACTGGACGAGGATTTGAAACCGATCTGCCACCATTATCTCGGGGATACCGAGGACGTGCAAAAGGCGATGCAGGCCGTGGCGAGCCAGGCATCGCCGGAAGACTAGCAGGAAGAACCCATGGCGCTTGCCCCCAGCAAAACCAAGCTTGTGTGTACGATCGGACCGGCATCCGACTCGCCCGAGATCATGCTGCAAATGCTGCATGCGGGGATGAACATCGCCCGCCTCAATTTCTCCCATGGCGATTTTGCCTGGCATAAAACAGCGATCGACGATCTTCGTCGTGCAGCTCGTACGGCCGGCAAACGCATGACGATCATGGCCGACCTTCCGGGCCCAAAGATTCGGATTGGGCAATTGGCTGAAGAGCCGATCGAGTTGAAGCGGGGCAATGCATTCACGTTGACCACGAATGAAGTCATCGGCGATCGCCAGCGTGTCTTCGTGAACTCTCCGCGTCTGCCGGCAGTCGTCAAGCTGGGCGACTGCCTGTTCCTCAACGACGGCAGTATTCAACTGGAGGTAGTGAAGGTCGCGGGCAACGACGTCGAGTGCCGCTTGCTTGTCGGGGGCGAGTTGCGCTCGCGCAAGGGGCTGAATCTGCCGGGAATCGACCTGGGCGTGAGTGCGTTTACCGAACACGACCACGACTGCCTGAAGTTCGCACTGGAGAACGGTGTGGATGCGGTTAGCCAGTCCCTCGTAGAGACGGCGGCCGATGTTGACGCGGTGCGAAAGGCGGCAGCAGAGCTGGGGCATCACCCGTTCATTATTGCCAAAATCGAACGGGCCCGGGCACTTCGCCACGTCGACGAGATTCTGGAAGCCGCCGACGGGATCATGATCGCCCGCGGCGACTTGGGGGTGGAAATTCCCCTGGAAACGATTGCCGTGGTCCAAAAGCAACTGATCAGTAGCGCTAATATACACGGGAAACCGGTAATCACGGCCACGCAAATGTTGGAGTCGATGGTGGACGATTGTCGCCCGACCCGGGCGGAAGCCACCGACGTCGCCAATGCCGTCCTCGACGGAACCGATTGCGTGATGCTTTCCGAAGAATCGGCGATGGGGAGAAACCCGGTCGAGGCGGTTCGGATGCTGGCCAAGATCGCCGCGGCCACGGAACCGCATCGCATCGACGGCCGCTTGCGCGAAGCCTTCGCCGACTACGATCGCGAGGGCGACATTCATCTCGTGGATCTCATCTCGCGTAACGTCCAGCACACCGTGGCTCACCTCGCCCCGACGGCGGTCATCGTCCCTACGGCCACAGGATATAGGGCGCGGATGGTTTCCCGCTTCAAGCTGCCCGTGTGGATCGTGGCCGTCAGCCCGGAAGAAGCAACCTGTCATGGACTGCAGTTCTCGTATGGGGTTCATCCGGTCTGCGAGCCGGAGCATTCTCGAGACTGGAACACATTTGCGCGGCGATGGGTACAGAGCGAAGGGTTGGCAGATGGGCTGGTGGTACTGACCCAAGGCCCCTCTCGGGATAATCCGGAGGCAAACCATCGCTTGGAGATCATCGATTTGAGCCCGGGTCGTGTGTGGAACAGTGAATTCCCGCAACAGGGATGTGTACCAGGCGGTCAAGCATAGCACCCGGCTAGCACGATCACGTAGGACTAACGAAGCACAGTGGCGGAACTGGAAAACAAGCAGACAAGATCATGAAAAACAATCCTTTGAAACAACTGGGAACGCTCGGCCAATCGATCTGGCTGGACTACATCCGGCGAGATCTGATCGCCAGCGGTGAGCTGCGGCGTCTGATCGAGGAGGATGGACTGCGGGGGATGACCTCGAATCCATCCATCTTCGAGAAGGCAATTGCGGACAGCCACGATTACGACGAGGACATTCGGGCCATGGCGGTTCAGGGAAAAGGCGTTGAGGCAATCTACGAAACCCTCAGCCAGCGCGACGTGCAGAGCGCCGCCGACGAGTTCCGGCCTCTCTACGACAGGACGGACGGCCAAGATGGATATGTCAGCCTGGAGGTCAATCCACATCTGGCGCACGACACGCACGGGACGACGGAGGAAGCCCGCCGGTTGTGGGCCGCGCTGAACCGGCCCAATGTCTTCATCAAGGTCCCGGCCACGGCTGAAGGGCTGCCCGCCATCCAGCAGCTTATCAGCGAAGGAATCAGCGTCAACGTGACGCTGCTCTTTGGATTGCCGCGGTATCGGCAAGTGGCGGAGGCTTACATCGCCGGCCTCGAAGCACGAGCGGCCCAAGGCAAGCCGGTAAAACATGTAGCCTCGGTAGCCAGCTTCTTTGTAAGCCGCATTGATGCGCTGGTGGATCCGCTGCTGGATCAGGCTATCGCGCAAGGCGACAAGGAGGCAGAGCTCGCGAAACATATGCGCGGGCAAGTTGCCATCGCCAGCGCGAAGATGGCATATCAAATCTACAAGGAGATCTTCGGCAGCGACCGTTTCAGGAAGCTAGCTGCTCAGGGCGCTCGTGCCCAGCGCCTTCTCTGGGCAAGCACCAGCACCAAGAACCTGGAGTACAGTGATGTGAAATACGTTGAGGCCCTCATCGGACCGGATACGGTCAACACTGCCCCGCTGGAAACCCTTGACGCCTACCGCGACCACGGAGAGCCGAATGCTTGGCTCGAACAAGATGTCAAGCAAGCCCGCTGGGTGTTGGGGCGACTGACGGACTTCGGCATCAGCATCGACAAGGTGACGCAGCAGCTCGAGGACGAAGGCGTCGAGAAGTTCAACAAGCCGTTCGACCAGTTGATGGCGACCTTGGCGCAAAGGTCCCCGCGGCGTGTGACGAGCGCGTCATGAAAACAGGTCCTGGTGCAGGAAGGCCGGCCGAAGCGTCGATGCTGGTGAACGTTCCCAGCCTTGTCACGGCTTACTATACGGAGGTCCGTGATTCTTCGGTCCCGGCACAACGGGTGGCCTTCGGTACCTCGGGTCATCGTGGTTCCGCATTCGAAAAGGCTTTCAATGAATGGCATATCCTCGCCATCAGTCAGGGCATTTGCCGGTACCGGGAGCAACAGGAGATCGATGGCCCGCTGTTTCTCGGCCTGGATATGAACCAATAGACGCTTTGCAGTCGGCTCATGGATAGTCCGCCAGTCTCCCAGGGATATTCGATGAGGATATAAGAGACAGGTCATTGTTATGCCCCATGGGAAACGACATCGCCGAAGTTTCTATCAAGCGGTCTTGTCCGCGAGTTGGTCCGGCTTTGTTCCGGGCAATCAGGTTACCCTGTTACAGAACGGAGCAGACTATTTCCCCGCCATCGAAACGGCGTTCGACCGGGCCAAACATGAAATCTATCTTGAAACGTACATTTACCAAAATGACGCCACCGGACAGCGGATTGCGGACGCGCTGAAACGGGCGGTCCTGCGCGGCGTAAAGGTCTATGTGCTGATCGACGGCTACGGATCCAAGGACCTGCCACGGTGCATGCTGGACCGGCTGCGGACGGATGGTGTGAAGACGCTCATCTACCGGCCCCAAATATCCCCCTGGACGTTTCGACGCAAGCGCCTGCGCCGAATGCATCGAAAAATGGTAGTGGTAGACCGGGAGATCGCCTTTGTCGGGGGGATCAACATTATTGATGACCGAGAAACGACGGGCGACACGGCTTCTCGCTACGACTACGCAGTCGCCGTGGAAGGACCGTTGGTTGATGTGATCCGCCTTTCCGCCCAGCGCTTGTGGTCAATGGTGGCATGGAGTTCTTTTCGCAAAGGGACGGTCCGGGCCGGGGCACTGCCGGTTTCGACCTCCACCGGGGGACCCATGAGCGCGGCATTCTTGATGAGAGACAATTTCCACCATCGCCGGGACATTGAAGCGGCGTATATGCGGGCAATCAAACAGGCGGAATCCGAAATCATTCTTGCCCACGCCTACTTTGTGCCGGGGCTTGATTTTCGTCATGCGCTTATCAATGCGGCCGGGCGCGGGGTACGGGTGGTTTTGCTGCTACAAGGGAAGGTGGATCATCTTCTCGAACATTACGCATCGCGGGCGCTCTACGGCAATCTACTCGATGCGGGGATTGAGATTTACGAATACCACAGGGGCTTCCTTCACGCAAAGGTGGCGGTGATCGACGGGCATTGGGCGACGGTGGGGTCTTCGAATATCGATCCGTTCAGCCTGCTGCTTTCACGTGAAGCGAATGTGGTCGTTGCCGACGAAGCATTTGGCGCGACCCTGTCGAAAAGCCTGAAAAAGACCGTGGAAACGGATGGGCGGCGGATCTTGGTGGACAACTGGAAACAGCAACCCGCTGGTTTACGGTTCTTGAGTTGGCTCAGTTACGGTTTGCTGCGATTCATGACGGGAATCAGCGGTTATGCCCGTGAAAACGGCCGGGGCAAGAACGAATGAGCGGCTGCGCAGGAGGTATGAACGAGAAACCATGAGCAAGCAAGCACGTGTCGGCAACTCGATGTACTGTTTTCTACCCACGGAAGTCGAGGGGTTCGATTCCCTGGCTGAGCTTGCCCTGGATATGCACTGGTCGTGGAATCATGCTACCGACGAAGTGTGGCGCGCGCTTGATCCTGTCCTATGGGAACTCACTCAGAACCCTTGGGTTGTTCTGCAGACGGTCTCACGGGATCACGTTCAAGGCGTGTTAGCTGATCCGGCCTTTCGCAAGAAGATAGATACCCTCCTTCACTCCAGGCGACGGGCGGCTGCGGTCCCCGCATGGTTTCAGCAAACACATTCCCAGGCTCCCCTGACCTGCGTAGCGTATTTCAGTATGGAATTCATGCTGAGCGAAGCGCTCCCCATCTATTCGGGCGGACTTGGCAACGTGGCTGGCGATCAGCTCAAAGCGGCAAGCGATCTGGGCGTGCCCGTGGTCGGCGTGGGACTGCTCTACCAGCAAGGCTATTTTCGTCAGGTGATTGACAAGAACGGAGCGCAACAGGCCCTCTTCCCGGATAACGGCCCTGGACAACTGCCGATCACGCCGTTGCGCCACCCGGACGGGGAGTGGTTGCGGCTGGAGATCGCCAGATCGCAGCGAAAGTCCGCGAATACTTTCATAAACAGATTCCAGCCATCGGATGGAAATCGAACTGCCCAACACAGTGTGGGAACAAATTTCTGTAGGTGATATCATCGTCTTGAGAGTCCCGAGTTCTCGCCTACTTTGTCCGCGTCGTTTTTGCGGTTTTCATGATCAACTGTGACTGCTCGATGCTCAGGTCGATCCACTGGTCGATCAGGCGTTTGAACCGCTTGTGAGTCGCAATCTGTTTGCGGATCTCCGCAACCGATTCCTTGCGCACGTACTCTGTTCGGCTCTTCATCTGACGCGTATAGCTGATCTGCCAGAACGCGCCGGTGCCGTTTTCGGGGTCGCGATACTGGCAGGTCAGTGAGCCTGGACGCATCGGGCCGATGTGACTCAGTGCCTCCTTGATTCGCTCAATCCTTCGCTCGATCTGCTGGATTCGTTTCTCGCTCATGGAACCTCCTGCTTGGCGGATAGGATAACAGCCGAATTTCAGTTGACAAGATAGCATATATATGCTATATTATACCAGTGCCTTTATCCTGTTCCGAACAGCCACGCCCGGAGAAGACCGGCAAGGAGGCCACCCATGCTCTGGAGACACTGGTGGGAACTCGTATGCGAATTGCGGCCCGCGTGTGCCCGAACCCGAACCTTCCTGTGGATGGCCGTCTGCCTGGCGGGAATGACGACGCGCAAGGATCTCATGGGGGTCACGAGCATCGTGCGTGCCCTGGGGCTGGTGCCGGCGTGCTATGACCGGCTCCTGGACTTCTTCCATAGTCCGGCTTTGACTCTGGGCAAGCTCACCCGCTTGTGGTGCAATCTGGTCTTCCGGGTCCACCCCGGCATCCTCCGGGTGAACGGCAGGCCCGTGCTCGTAGGCGACGGTATCAAGGTCGCCAAGGCCGGGCGGAAGATGCCCGCCGTCAAGAAGCTCCATCAACCGTCCGACTCCAACACCAAGCCGACGTATATCTTCGGCCACTCCTGCCAGGCCATCGCCGTTCTGACGCAGGCTTTGTCAAGCATATTCGCCATCCCTTTGGCGTGTCGCATCCACGAAGGCGTGGTATTCTCCAATCGCGACAAGCGAACCCTGCTCGACAAGATGATCTTGCTGATCAACGGGTTGGGCATACAGGAACCGTTCTACTTCGTGGCCGATGCCTACTATGCCTCCGGCAACATCGTCCGCGGCCTGCTGGCCGAGGGGAATCACCTGGTCACGCGAGTCAAACGCAACAGCGTGGCTTACTACCCGGCTACGCCACCGCGGCGGACGCCGCGACCCAGGGGGCGGCCCAGGAAGTACGGCAAGAAGATCAAAGTCACATCGTTACTGAAGGACACACGCCAGCTTCAGGAAGCAGCCAGTCCTGTCTACGGCGAGGAGGATGTGACGATCCGGTTCAGGACGGCCGACCTCTTGTGGCGCCCCGTCGGCATCCTCGTTCGCTTCGTGGCGGTGGACCATCCGCGTCGCGGTACCATCTTGCTGATGAGTACGGATCTGAATCTGGCGCCCTTGGACATCATCCGAATCTATGGGCTGCGATTCAAGATCGAAGTATCCTTCAAGCAGGCGCTCCGTGTCATCGGCGCGTATGCCTATCACTTCTGGATGGGCGCCATGAAGCCGTTGCGACGCGTCAGCGGCAACCAGTATCTCCATCGAGAATCGGATGCGTACCGCGATGCCGTCCGTCGGAAGATCGGCGCATACCATCGCCACATCCAACTCGGACTCATCGCCCAGGGATTACTTCAGATCCTCTCGACCACGATGCCGAAGTCCGTCTGGCGATCATTCGGCTCCTGGATCCGCACGATCCGCCCCGGCCTGGCCCCCTCCGAACAGGTAGCCGCTATCGCAATGCGGAATACGATTCCGGAATTTCTCGCAGGTGCCGCGAAAATCGTAATCCTCGTGAAATTCCTGAGAGACCGCCTCGATCTATCCAGATCCGAGGGAATCAACCTTGCGGCGTGAACGCCCGCACCTCACAACCCGGGACTCTCAAGTCATCGTGAACTCGAGGAAGAAAAGAGACTTTCAAGAGAGTACTACAGCCACACATGTGACTCTGGCTGATAGGGGAAAATAAGATGAAGCTACTATTCAAACGCGACGACGCTCTGCATCGAGTCAAATTACGAAAATTCATGCCAATGGAGAATCAAGGGGAAAAGGAAGCACATGAAAAAACTGAGTGAAATAGTCGCAGCGGTTAAGGATTACCCCGTGAAACGGGTGGCCGTGGCAGCGGCCGAGGATCTGACGGTACTAGAGGCAGTGAAGGCGGCAACAGAAGCCAGCGTTGCCACCGCTGTTCTGGTCGGTGACGAGAAGGTTATTCGTGCATATGCTGAGCAAACGGACCTGACGCTGACCAAAGACGATGTAGTGTCCGAACCCGTTCCGGAGAGGGCCGCCCTCTGTGCCGCCCAACTAGTCAGCACCGGCCGAGCAGATATCCTAATGAAGGGCCATATCCACACGGATGACTTCCTGCGGGCTGTGCTCGACAAGGAAGTTGGATTGCGGACCGGTCACCGCATGAGCCACGTTTGTGCCTGCGACATGCCCGCCTTCGATCGGTTGATCATGGTCACCGACTCCGCCATGAACATCGCTCCCGATCTTGAGGCCAAGGCCGAGATCATCCTAAACGCCGATTACTTCTGCGAAGTGGTCGGGATTTCTTCGCCACGTGTTGCGTGTTTGGCGGCCGTTGAGTTACTCAACCCGCAGATGCCGGCCACTGTGGACGCCACCTGTCTGGCCAAGATGGCCGACCGCAACCAGTACGATCCGAAGTGTATCGTGGACGGACCGTTCGCCTTGGACAACGCCCTATCGCCGGCCGCCGCAAAGCACAAACGGATCGGCGGTCCCGTGGCCGGCCAAGCCGACGTATTGCTGGTCCCAGACATCGAGGCGGGCAACATCCTTGTCAAGTCCTTCGTATATGCAGCTCAGGCCAAAGTAGCAGGCGTGGTGATCGGTGCCAAGGCTCCGGTCGTACTCACCTCGCGGGCCGACTCCGCCGAGAGCAAGTTCTTCTCAATCGCTGCCGCTGTCCTGACCAGCGGTGTCCAGCGAGCCCTGCGCCTTAAGATTGGCAAGGTACATTACTAATCAAGATCGGTCAGGCTTTGGAATATGAAAGCTAGACCCAAGAGAACGCTAATGGCATCGAATTCGATTCTAACCGTCAATGCGGGTTCGTCCAGCATCAAGTTTGCCCTGTACCAAGTTGGCGAAACGCTGAAGCAAAGGCTTTATGGGAAGGTTGACCGCATCGGCCTGACCGGGACGAATCTAACGTTTCACGAGCTGGATGGAAAGCCGCATGCCAGTCGCAGCCTCGCCGCCGCCGATCACAAATCGGCAGCCCGTCTCCTGATTGACTGGTTCGAAGCGCAGAAGGCCTTCGCTTCAGTCAAGGCCGTGGGGCACCGAGTGGTGCATGGCATGACGCATTCCGAGCCTGAACAGGTCACTCCGGAATTGATTGATGAACTGCATCGTATTACGCCGTACGCCCCGAACCATTTGCCCCGCGAGATTGCACTGATCGAGGCGTTCCACCAGCGTCATCCCAAACTGCCTCAGGTGACCTGTTTTGACACGGCGTTTCATCACACCATGCCGCGTGTCGCCAAGTTGCTGCCGATTCCGCGACGCTTCGACACGATAGGGATACAACGGTACGGTTTCCACGGCCTGTCCTATGCTTATTTGATGGAGGAACTTGCCCGTGTTGCAGGTACCCAAGCAGCCCAAAACCGCGTGATACTGGCTCATCTGGGTAATGGCGCAAGCTTGACTGCTGTCAAGGGTGGCAAAAGCATTGATACCAGTATGGGATTCACGCCGACTTCCGGATTACCCATGAGTACTCGGCCGGGTGACTTAGATCCGGGTGTGGCATGGTACCTAATGCAAGCGGAGAGTATGACACCCAAACAGTTTAATAATCTCATCAATCATGAATCCGGCCTGTTCGGTGTATCGGAAACCAGCTCCGACATGCGTGATTTGCTCGACCGTGAAATGAAGGACGTGCGGGCGGCCGAGGCGGTCGCGCTGTTTTGTTATCAGGTCAAGAAATGGATCGGTGCGTATGCAGCGGCGTTGGGAGGAGTGGAAACATTAGTATTCAGTGGCGGAATTGGCGAGAATGCTCCAGAAGTCCGCTCTCGGATCTGCGATGGGCTGGGATTCCTCGGAATCGAACTCAAAGAAAAACGAAACATGGCGAATGAAGGCGTGATTTCCACGGCGGCCAGCCGGGTAGTTGTCCGCGTCATTCGCACGGACGAAGAATGGATGATAGCTAGCACGGTTTGTAATATCCTGGGTCTTACAATTAAAACGAAACATAATCGCGAAAATAAGAAAGGCTTCTGAAAGGAGCATTGTGATGAAGACTAAAAATAGGGTTAACGAAAATATCACCTCGGAAACCGAGATAATGAGTACAACTAACAAAACGTTGTCGCCCGACCTGTTGCACAAGATGGATGCTTACTGGCGCGCCGCGAACTATCTGTCGGTTGGGCAGATTTATCTCTACGACAATCCACTGCTGAAGAAGCCTTTCACGCTGAAGCACATCAAACCGCGTCTGCTCGGTCACTGGGGCACCACGCCGGGCCTGAACTTCATCTACGTTCACTTGAACCGCGTGATTAAGGAACACGACCTGAACGTGATTTACATCACCGGGCCGGGCCACGGGGGGCCGGGGTTGGTGGCGAACGCTTACCTGGAAGGCACGTATAGCGAGGTTTACCCCACTATTTCACAGGACGAAAACGGGATGAAACGGCTGTTCAAACAGTTTTCTTTTCCCGGCGGCATTCCAAGTCACGTAGCGCCGGAGACACCCGGGTCAATTCACGAGGGCGGCGAGTTGGGGTACGCGCTCTCCCATGCGTTTGGCGCAGCATTCGACAATCCCGACCTGCTCGTCGCGTGCGTTGTTGGTGACGGCGAGGCAGAGACTGGGCCACTGGCCACAGGTTGGCACTCAAACAAGTTCCTCAATCCGGTCCATG